>Ga0078894_10000957_pt1 | contig 20771 bp, 3 predicted proteins | sample LauGreSu1BDMLBSD_2_FD_67506 | JGI IMG/M metagenome (GOLD analysis project Ga0078894, IMG submission 67506) | Freshwater lake microbial communities from Lake Michigan, USA - Su13.BD.MLB.SD (version 4) (version 4) | ecosystem: Environmental > Aquatic > Freshwater > Lake | place: Lake Michigan, USA... | reverse complement strand
CTTATCGGTTGCTAAGAACATTGTTGACCGAGGAACCTTGACTGTTGATGGAAACACATCATTGAATTCGAAGGTGTTTGTCATAGGAGATGCATCATTGAACTCCAACTTATTTGTTAATTTGGATTCTTCCATGAATGGCGATTTGTCTGTTGGTGGTAACATTAAAATTGGTAAATCATTGTATGTTAGTGATATTAAAGCAAACACATTCTCTATCACAGGAACATTAACACAACTGAATGTTATCAATTTGGATATTTGTGACAATTTGATTCGACTTAATAAAGGTGGAATTGACACAGTTGGTTCCGGCATTGAAATTGAATCCAGCAATCAAGTTACTGCTTACATAAAATTAAATGATGACAACAAATGGTCTTTGTCTAATCCAAGTGACTATGGAAACAGTGATGTGATTGTAACTCAATTCCGCGTTAACCAATCAGATGTTTCAATCAATGAATTAAAAACGCGTTTGGAACCATATTCTCGTGTTGGAAGTTTAACTGGAATAACAGGAAATCTTATATTATCAGATGAAAATTCAAAAACAGTAATTGTGGGCGATGCTTCATTGAATGCCAACCTTGCTGTTGGGTCAAACATGACTGTTTCCAAAAATTTAATTGTAAATGGTGATGTTTCCATGAATGGAAATGTGTGCTTTGACAACTTTTTACCAACCAGCACAATAACTGTTTTTGACAATGATGACCAGTTTATTACCAAGAGATATTTAATAGAAACTATTTCCAACAATGATACCAATTTTGCTGGAATTACAACATTTGACCATCTTTATGGTATTGGAGATGTATCCCTGAATGAACTGAATGTTATGAATGATGTGTCTTTAAATGGAAGAGTGTTTATTGGATTGGACACCTCTATGAACGGCAATTTGACAGTTGGTTCTGATGTTGTTGTGCATGGTCTTATTACAGTGGATGGTGATGCTGCATTAAACAGTAACCTGTTTGTCTCTTCTGATTTGTCCATGAATGGTGCCTTGTTTGTTGCATTGGACTCTTCTTTGAATGGCAACCTCTCGGTTGGATCCGATGTTATTGTGCGCGGACTTATTACAGTGGATGGCGATGCTGCAATCAATAGCAACCTCTTTGTTTCTTCCGATTTATCCATGAATGGTGCTCTCTTTGTTGCATTGGATTCTTCCTTGAATGGCAACCTCTCGGTTGGAACCGATGTTGTTGTGCGCGGTCTTATTACAGTCGATGGTGATTCGGTCATTAATAGCAACCTCTTTGTTTCTTCCGATTTATCCATGAATGGTGCCTTGTTTGTTGCATTGGACTCTTCCTTGAATGGCAACCTCTCGGTTGGAACTGATGTTGTCGTGCGCGGTCTTATTACAGTGGATGGCGATGCTGCAATTAATAGCAACCTCTTTGTCTCCTCTGACTTGTCTATGAATGGTGCTTTATACGTTGCCTTGGATTCTTCTTTGAATGGCAACCTCTCGGTTGGAAGCGATGTTGTCGTGCGCGGTCTTATTACAGTGGATGGCGATGCTGCAATTAATAGCAACCTCTTTGTCTCCTCTGACTTGTCTATGAATGGTGCTTTGTTTGTTGACTCTGATACTTCCTTGAACGGCAATCTCTCGGTTGGAACCGATGTTCTTGTGCGCGGTCTTATTACAGTCGATGGTGATTCGGTCATTAATAGCAACCTCTTTGTCTCCTCTGACTTGTCCATGAATGGCGCCCTGTTTGTTGACTCTGATACTTCCTTGAATGGCAATCTCTCGGTTGGAACCGATGTTGTTGTGCGCGGTCTCATTACAGTCGATGGTGATGCTGCAATTAATAGCAACCTCTTTGTCTCCTCTGACTTGTCTATGAATGGTGCCTTGTTTGTTGACTCTGATACTTCCTTGAACGGCAACCTCTCGGTTGGAACCGATGTTGTTGTGCGCGGTCTTATTACAGTTGATGGTGATTCGGTCATTAATAGCAACCTGTTTGTCTCCTCTGACTTGTCCATGAATGGCGCCCTGTTTGTTGACTCTGATACTTCCTTGAATGGCAACCTCTCGGTTGGAAGCGATGTTGTCGTGCGCGGTCTTATTACAGTGGATGGTGATTCGGTCATTAATAGCAACCTATTTGTCTCCTCTGACTTGTCTATGAATGGTGCTCTCTTTGTTGACTCTGATACTTCCTTGAATGGCAACCTCTCGGTTGGAAGCGATGTTGTCGTGCGCGGTCTTATTACAGTGGATGGTGATGCTGCAATTAATAGCAACCTCTTTGTCTCCTCTGACTTGTCCATGAATGGTGCTTTATACGTTGCCTTGGATTCTTCTTTGAATGGCAACCTCTCAGTTGGAACCGATGTTGTTGTGCGCGGTCTTATTACAGTCGATGGCGATGCTGCAATTAATAGCAACCTCTTTGTCTCCTCTGACTTGTCCATGAATGGTGCTTTATACGTTGCCTTGGATTCTTCTTTGAATGGCAACCTATCGGTTGGAACCGATGTTGTCGTGCGCGGTCTTATTACAGTGGATGGTGATGCTGCAATTAATAGCAACCTCTTTGTTTCTTCCGATTTATCCATGAATGGTGCTCTCTTTGTTGCCTTGGATTCTTCTTTGAATGGCAACCTCTCAGTTGGAACCGATGTTGTCGTGCGCGGTCTTATTACAGTGGATGGTGATGCTGCAATTAATAGCAACCTGTTTGTCTCATCCGACTTGTCTATGAATGGTGCTTTGTTTGTTGACTCTGATACTTCCTTGAACGGCAACCTCTCGGTTGGAACCGATGTTGTCGTGCGCGGTCTTATTGCAGTCGATGGCGATGCTGCAATTAATAGCAACCTCTTTGTCTCCTCTGACTTGTCCATGAATGGCACTTTGTTTGTTGACTCTGATACTTCCTTAAATGGCAACCTGTTTGTTGGAACCGATGTTGTCGTGCGCGGTCTTATTACAGTTGATGGTGATTCGGTCATTAATAGCAACCTGTTTGTTTCTTCTGACTTATCCATGAATGGTTCTTTGTTTGTTGACTCTGATACTTCCTTGAACGGCAACCTCTCAGTTGGAACTGATGTTGTCGTGCGCGGTCTTATTACAGTTGATGGTGATTCGGTCATTAATAGCAACCTGTTTGTCTCATCTGACTTGTCTATGAATGGTGCTCTCTTTGTTGCCTTGGATTCTTCCTTGAACGGCAACTTGTCAGTTGGAACCGATGTTGTCGTGCGCGGTCTTATTACAGTCGATGGTGATGCTGCAATTAATAGCAACCTATTTGTTTCCTCTGACTTGTCCATGAATGGCGCCCTGTTTGTTGACTCTGATTCTTCCTTTAATGGTAACTTGTCTGTTGGTGGTGATGCATTTGTAAATGGCAATTTAACAATTAAGAAATCATTGTTTATTGATGATATTCGTGCAAATACTCTTTCTATTACAGGAACACTCACTCATATTAATGTTGCCAATTTGGATATTTGTGATAATTTAATTCGTTTGAACCGCGGAGGCGTTGATACTGTTGGATCGGGAATTGAAATTGAATCTAATGGCAATGCAGTTGCCTTTGTGAAATTAAATGATGACAATAAATGGTCTTTGTCTAATCCAAGTGATTATGGAAATAGTGATGTGATTGTGACCCAGTTCCGTGTTAATCAGTCAGATGTGTCTTTAAATGAAGTTCGCAGTCGCCTTGCTCAGTACAGTTATCAAACAGGTGGTGTTATAACCACTGTTGATGGTAATATTATATTATCTAATTTGGATAGCAATACGGTTATTCGCGGTGATGCATCATTGAATGCAAATTTGAAAGTAAATGGCAATGTTTTTTTCAACAATAATGTGGAATTTGTTAACCATTTGCCAATTTATAGTGGAGTCACCCCTCCCAATGGAAACACTCAACTTGTCACAAAGGAATATGTTGACTTGGCAGTTAGTGGTTCTTCCATTCTTGGAACTGATAACAATTGGACCGGAATCAATTCATTTATCGGAACAAATTTTTATGTTCAAAATGATGTTTCTATGGGTGCCAATCTTTCTCTAGTTGGTGATGCTTCCTTGAATGGCAACTTATCAGTTGGAACCGATATTATCGTGCGCGGTATTATTACAGTCGATGGTGATTCGGTTATTAACAGTAACCTCTTTGTTTCCTCAGACGTGTCTATGAATGGTGCTCTCTTTGTTGCATTGGACTCTTCCTTGAATGGCAACCTCTCGGTTGGAACCGATGTTGTTGTGCGCGGTCTTATTACAGTGGATGGTGATTCGGTCATTAATAGCAACCTCTTTGTTTCCTCTGATTTGTCTATGAATGGTACCTTGTTTGTTGACTCTGATACTTCCTTAAACGGTAATTTGTTTGTTGGAACCGATGTTCTTGTGCGCGGTCTTATTACAGTGGATGGTGATTCGGTCATTAATAGCAACCTGTTTGTTTCCTCTGATTTATCCATGAATGGTGCCTTGTTTGTTGACTCTGATACTTCCTTGAACGGCAACCTCTCGGTTGGAACCGATGTTCTTGTGCGCGGTCTTATTACAGTGGATGGTGATTCGGTCATTAATAGCAACCTGTTTGTTTCCTCAGACGTGTCCATGAATGGTGCTTTGTTTGTTGACTCTGATACTTCTTTGAATGGCAACCTCTCGGTTGGAACCGATGTTGTCGTGCGCGGTCTTATTACAGTCGATGGTGATGCTGCAATTAATAGCAACCTGTTTGTCTCATCTGACTTGTCCATGAATGGCGCCCTGTTTGTTGACTCTGATACTTCTTTGAATGGCAACCTGTTTGTTGGAACCGATGTTGTTGTGCGCGGTCTTATTACAGTGGATGGCGATGCTGCAATTAATAGCAACCTGTTTGTTTCCTCCGATTTATCCATGAATGGTGCCTTGTTTGTTGACTCTGACACTTCCTTGAATGGTAACCTGTTTGTTGGAACCGATGTTGTCGTGCGCGGTCTTATTACAGTGGACGGTGATTCGGTAATTAACAGTAACTTGTTTGTTTCCTCTGACTTGTCTATGAATGGCGCCTTGTTTGTTAACTTAGATGCTTCCTTGAATGGCAATCTATTGGTTGGAACTGATATTGTCGTAGGCGGCATTATTACAATCAATAGTGATGCTGTTGTTAACAGCAACCTGTTTGTTTCCTCTGACTTGTCTATGAATGGCACTTTGTTTGTTGACTCTGATACTTCCTTGAACGGCAACCTCTCGGTTGGAAGCGATGTTGTTGTGCGCGGTCTTATTACAGTGGATGGTGATTCGATCATTAACAGCAATCTGTTTGTATCCTCTGACTTGTCTATGAATGGTGCCTTGTTTGTTGATTCTGATACTTCCTTAAACGGCAACTTGTATGTTGGGTCTGATGTTGTTGTGCATGGTCTTATTGCAGTGGATGGTGATGCTGCAATTAATAGCAACCTTTTTGTCTCCTCTGACTTGTCCATGAATGGCGCCTTATTTGTTGAGTTAGATGCTTCCTTGAATGGCAATTTGTCGATTGGCAACAACATTGTCAATAGAGGAAGTCTTAGTGTTGACGGAATTTCCTATTTAAATTCGTTGGTTTTTATTACAGGTGATGTTAGCATGAATTCAAAGTTGCTTGTTGGCAGTGATGTTTCATTAAACAATGATGTTGACATTAGTGGCACACTCAGCGTGATGACTCATTTAAAATTACCAGTTGGTGGCACCAATGCTCGTCCAACAACAATTGATGAAGCAACAAGTGGCGGATATATTCGTTACAATACTGACAACAGTCAATTTGAAGGATATGGACCAGGAAATTCTTGGGGTTCTCTTGGCGGTGTTATCAATGTGGCGCAAAACACTAAAATTATTGCATCTTCACCCGAACCCGATTCTTCCAACAATGAATTGCAATTCTTTACTGCGCCAACTGCTAGTATATTGAGCACCGACGCTGTTGAACGCATGCGAATATTAGCAAGCGGCGATATTAGCATGAATAACAAGTTGAGTGTTGGAGGTGATGTCAGTTTTAATTCCATGTTGGATATTGCCAACACTTTGACCATGACAAATGATGCTTCAATTGTTTTGACTGCTGACAGTTCCAGCAACATTACTTATCCAGACTTAACTCAACAAGTATCTGCTTATACTGGTGCTGGGTTATTGGCAGGAACATATGACAATGCTTCCATCACAATTGATAATCAAGGACGAATCATCGCAATTTCAAGTGGAATTTATTATGGATTGCCGTTTTATCAAGCGTCGACTACAACTTCACTTGCTTATTCTCCCGTCATTAAACTTGGTTTCAGAAATTACAATATTTGGAACGAAAATATTTTCTCAACGTTTAAAGTTTCTATTACTGTTACTTATGGAACAAATTTTGCGAGTGTCTATAGTTTGGATTGTTATTTGAACATTTATCCATACCGATTGGTGTCGGCAAGTCAAACGTCTTTGACCGTGCAAACTAATAATCTACAAACAAATGCCATTAATGGAAATACCAGTTTCTCATACACTGATGCCACGTATGCTCCCAACGGACGATATTTTTGGTCGCACGGAACATTTTCCACAGGAACTATTTCTAGCGGATATGTTCAAATTGTCATTCCAGCAAGTGGATATTGGGGATTTCAAATTAAAAATCCAAACAACGGCAATCCGTGCATGATTAGCATGTCAGTGAAACAAATGAACAGAGCAATTGGAGGAACACTGTCTTTGGAAAATCTTTCTGGATACAACAATTATTACAATCAAGGATTTGGAGAAATCACAAGAAGAAGTGGACATTTGGGATTGCCATTTTATCAAGCGTCAACTACATCGATCAGCGCTTATCCCGATCCAATCAATCTAGGTTGGAGCAATTATAGCAGTTGGAACCCAAATGCATTCTCAACTTTCAAAGTATCCATTTCTGTCATTCATGGAACAAATTTTGTGAATGTTTATACTTTAGATTGTTATCTGAACATTTATCCATACCGATTGGTGGCAGCAACTCAAACACCATTGGATGCACAAATCAACAATGTGGAATCAAATGCCATCAATGGAAATTCAAGTTTTATATATACTAATGCCACATATGCTCCGAATGGACGATATTTTTGGTCGCATGGAGCAGTTACAACAGGAAGCATGTATGGAGGTTATGTGCAATTAGTTATTTCGGCAGGTGGACATTGGGGATTTCAAATTAAAAATCCAAATGAGGGCAGTTCATACATAATTAATATGACTGTAGAGCAAACAAATCAGGCAACTGGCGGAACACTGTCTTTGGCAAATGTGCCATTCGGATATACTTATTACACACAAGGGTTTGGAACGTTTACCGGTGGTTACTATCCAGAATTGCCATATTATCAAGCATCAACTACAACAGTGGGCGCTTATCCTGAACCAATCAATCTGGGTTGGAGCAATTACAGTAGTTGGAACTCAAATATATTCTCAACGTTTAAAGTGTCTATTTCTGTGATTCATGGAACCAATTTTGCAAGTATTTATACTTTGGATTGTTATGTGAACATTTATCCTTACCGATTGGTGTCTTCCGCACAAACACCCTTGAATGTGCAAAACAATAATGTAGAAACAAATGCCATTAATGGAAATCAAAGTTTTTCATACACTGATCCTGTGTATGCTCCAAATGGACGATATTTTTGGTCACATGAATTAAGAACTACAGGAAGCATTAATGGTGGTTATGTCCAAATGGTAATTTCATCGGGTGGATATTGGGGATTCCAAATTAAAAATCCAAATGTTGGCAATTCATGCATGATTAGTATATCAGTGGAACAAACAAATAAGGCCATTGGCGGAACAATGTCTTTGGAAAATATTCCATTTGGATATGAATATTACACGCAAGGATTTAATTAATGTGACAAAATCACATGTATAAATTGCCAATTTATTGAATGCAATAAAGGTAATTTATAGGTCTTTGTATGCCATAAAAATAGCATACAAAGTGACAGTCACCCAAATGCAAACCCTTTGGGTCTGTATTTAGAATGTAATTAGGTGTAAAAAAGTATTTAGATATAGTATAAATACAATGAGTGTGGAAGATATTCAAAATGCAACAACTCACTACCAGGGAATTTCAATGAGTGGCAAACTTACAGTGGCCAATGATGTTTCATTGAATAGCAAATTGTCTGTTAGTTCTGATGTTTCTTTTAATTCCAAGTTGTTTGTTCAAGGAAAAACTGTTAATAACAATGATGTTTCTATGAATACTCAATTGTTTGTTGGAGGAAATGTTACTATAAATAAGAAACTATTTGTTAATGAGATATATGCTGATAACTTTACAATTTCGGGTAATGTTACGCAAATCAATGTTGCGCGATTGGATGTTTCTGATAATTTAATTACTCTCAATAAAGGTGGTGTAACTTCAACTGGTTCTGGAATTGAAGTTGAATCAAATGGGTCAATTGCAGGTTTTGTCAAATTAGATGACACAAATAAATGGACTATTATGAGTCCAGGACAAACACAGGATTATATTGTCACAAAAACTCGTGTTGATCGTTCAGATGTTTCATTGGGTATTATTTTTGAACGTTTGGCAGGTAATGTTGTTGTAGAAAGTGCTCTTACTGTTGCATCAGATTTATCCATGAATGGTAACTTGTCGGTTGGCACTTCCATTGTTAATCGAGGAACATTATTAGTCGACGGAATCACTACGTTAAATAACAAAGTGTTTGTCACCGGCGATGTTTCATTGAATTCCAAGTTGTTTGTTTCTGCTGATTCGTCGCTCAATGGCAACTTGTCTGTTGGTAAAAACATTGTCGATAGAGGGACTCTTAGTGTTGATGGAATTACATATTTAAATGAAAAACTATTTGTCACCGGAGATGTTTCATTGAATAGTCGACTCTTTGTTTCAAATGATGTGTCTATAAATGGCAACCTTGGCATATCAAAGAATATTATTGGACAAGGCACTGTAACCGTAACCGGACTTACTTCATTGAATGAAAAACTGTTTGTCACTGGAGATGTTTCATTGAATAGTCGTCTCTTTGTTTCAAATGATGTGTCTATAAATGGCAATCTTGGCATTTCAAAGAACATTGTTGGTCAAGGCACTGTCACCGTGACCGGACTCACCTCTTTGAACGAAAAACTTTTTGTCACCGGCGATGCATCATTGAATAGTCGTCTCTTTGTTTCTGCTGATTCGTCTCTTAATGGCAACTTGGCAGTCAGCAAAAACATTGTCGGACAAGGCACTGTGACCGTGACCGGACTTACCTCTTTGAATGAAAAGGTATTTGTCACCGGCGATGCGTCATTGAATAGTCGTCTCTTTGTTTCAAATGATGTGTCTATAAATGGTAACCTTGGCATATCAAAGAACATTGTTGGTCAAGGCACTGTAACCGTGACCGGACTCACCAGTTTGAATGAAAAACTGTTTGTTACAGATGATGTTTCATTGAATAGTCGTCTCTTTGTTTCTAATGATGTTTCTATAAATGGTAACCTTGGCGTATCAAAGAATATTGTCGGTCAAGGCACTGTGACCGTGACCGGAATCACCTATTTGAACAATCAGTTGTTTGTAACAGGTGATGCATCATTGAATAGTCGTCTCTTTGTTTCAAATGATGTGTCTATAAATGGAAACCTTGGCATATCAAAGAACATTGTAGGACAAGGCACTGTGACTGTAACCGGACTTACTTCTTTGAATAATCAGTTGTTTGTTACAGGTGATGCGTCATTGAACAGTCGTCTCTTTGTTTCTAATGATGTGTCTATAAATGGCAACCTTGGCATATCAAAGAACATTGTTGGTCAAGGCACTGCAACAGTAACTGGACTTACTTCTTTGAATGAAAAACTGTTTGTCACTGGAGACGCCTCATTGAATAGTCGTCTCTTTGTTTCTAATGATGTGTCTATAAATGGCAATCTTGGCATTTCAAAGAACATCATCGGACAAGGCACTGTAACCGTGACCGGACTTACCTCTTTGAATGAAAAGGTATTTGTCACCGGAGATGTGTCATTGAATAGTCGTCTCTTTGTTTCTGCTGATTCGTCCCTTAATGGCAACTTGGCAGTCAGCAAAAACATTGTCGGACAAGGCACTGTAACAGTAACTGGACTTACATCTTTGAATGAAAAACTGTTTGTAACAGGTGATGCGTCATTAAATAGTCGACTCTTTGTTTCAAATGATGTGTCTATAAATGGAAACCTTGGCATATCAAAGAACATTGTCGGTCAAGGCACTGTGACTGTAACCGGACTTACCTCTTTGAATGAAAAACTGTTTGTTACAGGTGATGCGTCATTGAATAGTCGTCTCTTTGTTTCTGCTGATTCATCACTTAATGGCAACTTAGCAGTGTCTAAGAACATTGTAGGACAAGGCACTGTAACTGTGACCGGACTCACAAGTTTGAATGAAAAACTGTTTGTTACAGGTGATGTTTCATTGAATAGTCGTCTCTTTGTTTCTGCTGACTCGTCGCTCAATGGCAACTTGGCAGTCAGCAAGAACATTGTTGGTCAAGGAACCATGACTGTCACTGGACTAACCTCTTTGAATGAAAAACTGTTTGTTACAGGTGATGCATCATTGAATAGTCGTCTCTTTGTTTCAAATGATGTGTCTATAAATGGAAACCTTGGCATATCAAAGAACATCGTTGGACAAGGCACTGTAACTGTGACCGGACTTACCTCTTTGAATGAAAAACTGTTTGTTACAGGTGATGTTTCATTGAATTCGAAGTTGTTTGTTTCTGCTGACTCGTCGCTCAATGGCAACTTGGCAGTCAGCAAGAACATTGTTGGTCAAGGAACCATGACTGTCACTGGACTCACCTCTTTAAATGAAAAACTGTTTGTTACAGGTGATGCATCATTGAATAGTCGTCTCTTTGTTTCAAATGATGTGTCTATAAATGGAAACCTTGGCATATCAAAGAACATTGTCAGTCAAGGTGCTGTAATCGTGACCGGAATCACCAGTTTGAATAATCAATTGTTTGTTACAGGTGATGTCTCATTGAATTCTAAGTTGTTTGTTTCTGCTGATTCGTCGCTTAATGGCAACTTAGCAGTCAGCAAGAACATTGTTGGTCAAGGCACTGTAACCGTTACTGGAATCACCAGTTTGAATGAAAAACTGTTTGTTACAGGTGATGCGTCATTGAACTCTAGGTTGTTTGTTTCTGCTGATTCGTCTCTTAATGGCAACTTGGCAGTCAGCAAGAACATTGTTGGACAAGGCACTGTAACCGTTACCGGACTCACCTCTTTGAATGAAAAACTGTTTGTTACAGGTGATGCATCATTGAATTCGAAGTTGTTTGTTTCTGCTGATTCGTCGCTCAATGGCAACTTGGCAGTCAGTAAAAATATTGTCGGACAAGGTACTTTGACAGTTACTGGAATCACCAATTTGAATAACCAAATGATTGTTGCAGGTGATGCATCTTTTAATGCAGATGCGTCAGTCGGAGGAAATGTTAAAATTAGCAAAACATTATTTGTAAGTGATATTCGCGCCGACACACTTTCGATAACTGGCACATTGACAAATTTAAATGTTACAAATCTAGATATTTGCGACAATTTAATCAGATTAAATAAGGGCGGCGTTTCGTCAACTGGTTCCGGCATTGAAGTTGAAACAAATGGAAATGTTGTGGCGTATGTGAAATTGAATAATAACAACAAATGGGCAATATTAAATCCAGGAGATGTCGGCGATGATACAATTGTGACAAAAACTCGCGTTGATAGAACCGATGTTTCTTTAAATGAAGTTATATCAAGAATAGTCCAATATTCGTATCAATCTCCCAATTTAACAACAACCATTGATGGCAATGTTATTTTATCAAATGCAACCTCAAAAATAACGGCAAATGGTGATGTTTCGTTGAATCGCAACTTGTCGGTTGGTGGCAACATCATTGGTCGAGGCACTCTTAGTGTTGATGGAATCACCAGTTTGAATAATCAGTTGTTTGTTACAGGCGATGCTTCATTGAATAGTCGTCTCTTTGTTTCAAATGATGTGTCTATAAATGGCAACCTTGGCATATCAAAGAACATTGTCGGACAAGGCACTGTGACTATGACCGGAATTACTTATTTAAATAATCAGTTGTTTGTTACAGGTGATGCGTCATTGAATAGTCGCCTCTTTGTTTCTGCCGATTCGTCCCTTAATGGCAACTTGGCAGTCAGCAAAAACATTGTAGGACAAGGCACTGTGACTGTAACCGGACTTACCTCTTTGAATGAAAAACTGTTTGTTACAGGTGATGCATCATTGAATAGTCGACTCTTTGTTTCTGCCGACTCGTCCCTTAATGGCAACTTGGCAGTGTCTAAGAACATTGTTGGTCAAGGCACTGTAACCGTGACCGGACTTACCTCTTTGAATGAAAAAGTATTTGTCACTGGCGATGCATCATTGAATAGTCGTCTCTTTGTTTCTGCCGATTCATCACTCAATGGCAACTTAGCAGTCAGTAAAAACATTGTTGGTCAAGGCACTGTGACCGTGACCGGACTCACCTCTTTGAACGAAAAACTTTTTGTCACCGGTGATGTTTCATTGAATAGTCGTCTCTTTGTTTCAAATGATGTGTCTATAAATGGAAACCTTGGCATATCAAAGAACATTGTCGGTCAAGGCACTGTAACAGTAACTGGACTTACTTCTTTGAATGAAAAACTGTTTGTCACTGGAGACGTTTCATTGAATAGTCGACTCTTTGTTTCCAATGATGTGTCTATAAATGGAAACCTTGGCATATCAAAGAACATCATTGGACAAGGTGCCGTGACTGTCACTGGAATTACCAGTTTGAATGAAAAACTGTTTGTTACAGGTGATGTTTCATTGAATAGTCGTCTCTTTGTTTCTGCTGATTCGTCCCTTAATGGCAACTTGGCAGTCAGCAAAAACATTGTAGGACAAGGTGCTGTGACCGTGACCGGAATCACCAGTTTGAATAATCAGTTGTTTGTTACAGGTGATGCGTCATTGAATAGTCGACTCTTTGTTTCAAATGATGTGTCTCTTAATGGTAACATTGGCGTATCAAAGAACATTATCGGACAAGGCACTGTAACCGTGACTGGACTCACCTCTTTGAATGAAAAACTGTTTGTTACAGGTGATGTTTCATTGAATTCAAAGTTGTTTGTTTCTGCTGATTCGTCGCTCAATGGCAATTTGGCAGTCAGTAAGAACATTGTTGGACAAGGCACTGTGTCTGTTACTGGACTCACCAGTTTGAATGAAAAACTATTTGTTACAGGTGATGTTTCATTGAATTCGAAGTTGTTTGTTTCTGCTGACTCGTCGCTCAATGGCAACTTGGCAGTCAGTAAAAATATTGTCGGACAAGGCACTGTGACCGTGACTGGACTCACCTCTTTGAATGAAAAACTGTTTGTTACAGGTGATGTTTCATTGAATAGTCGTCTCTTTGTTTCAAATGATGTGTCTATAAATGGAAACCTTGGCATATCAAAGAACATTGTTGGACAAGGCACTGTAACCGTAACTGGACTTACCTCTTTGAATGAAAAACTGTTTGTTACAGGTGATGCATCATTGAATTCGAAGTTGTTTGTTTCTGCTGACTCGTCTCTTAATGGTAACTTGGCAGTCAGCAAGAACATTGTTGGACAAGGCACTGTTACTGTAACTGGACTCACCTCTTTGAATGAAAAACTGTTTGTTACAGGTGATGTTTCATTGAATTCGAAGTTGTTTGTTTCTGCTGACTCGTCGCTTAATGGCAACTTGGCAGTCAGCAAGAACATTGTCGGTCAAGGCACTGTGACTGTTACTGGACTCACCTCTTTGAATGAAAAACTGTTTGTTACAGGTGATGTTTCATTGAATTCGAAGTTGTTTGTTTCTGCTGATTCGTCATTAAATGGCAACTTGGCAGTCAGTAAGAACATTGTTAGTCAAGGCACCATGACAGTTACCGGACTCACCACTTTGAATAACAACATGATTGTTACTGGAGATGTGTCATTGAATTCCAAGTTGTTTGTTACTGGTGATGCGTCATTAAATGCAAAGTTGTTTGTTTCGGCAGATTCTTCGCTCAATGGCAACTTGGCAGTGTCTAAAAACATTGTTGGTCAAGGCACCGTAACCGTTACTGGACTTACCTCTTTGAATGAAAAACTGTTTGTTACTGGTGATGTTTCATTGAATAGTCGACTCTTTGTTTCTAATGATGTGTCTATAAATGGCAACCTTGGCATATCAAAGAACATCGTCGGGCAAGGCACTGTCACTATGACCGGAATCACTTATTTAAATAATCAGTTGTTTGTTACAGGCGATGCCTCATTGAATTCTAAGTTGTTTGTTTCAAATGATGTGTCTATAAATGGCAACCTTGGCATATCAAAGAACATCGTCGGACAAGGCACTGTAACCGTGACCGGACTTACCTCTTTGAATGAAAAACTGTTTGTTACCGGTGATGTGTCATTGAATTCGAAACTGTTTGTTTCTGCCGATTCGTCGCTCAACGGCAACTTGGCAGTCAGTAAAAACATTGTCGGACAAGGCACTGTTACTGTTACTGGACTCACTTCATTGAATGAAAAACTGTTTGTTACAAATGATGTATCATTGAATTCCAAATTGTTTGTTTCTGCTGATTCGTCGCTCAATGGAAACTTGGCAGTGTCTAAGAACATCATTGGTCAAGGCACTCTCACTGTGACTGGAAACACTTCTTTGAATTCAAGGTTGACGGTTACTGGCGAAACAACATTGAACTCTGGTCTCGGTGTTGCGTTGGATTCTTCTTTTAATCAAAAATTATTTGTTGCCGGCAATTTAACAGTTGGCACAAGTGCAACAACCTATGTTGGAATCGGAATGGACCCGTCATCTAATTACAGAATGAATGTTAGTGGCATTGTTAACGCAACAGGGGGTGTTTTAAACAATGGAACCGTGGTTGATGGACCGACTGGAATATTATCAAATGATGTTTATGAAAATTATTGTTCACAATTCAATATTGTTAAAACTCTTATTCTTGATGGCAATGGTGATCCAAAAGAAATGAATCGTGTTGCAATGTCTTCCGACGGAAAGTACATTACACTGGTTGGAACGACTCAAGGATATCCAGTAATTTCTTCTGATTATGGAAAAACATTTCAAGAGATTACAACTAGTTATTCTGAGGCTGGAACTACAAATGTTGAAATGTCTGCAAATGGCAAATATCAATATTTTGTTGGTTCATTATTTACAGGTATTCTTAGAAGTTCTGATTATGGTAACAATTGGAGTGAAATATTAGACAACCCATATGGTGATGTTGCTGTTTCAAGTTCAGGTCAATATGTTGTTTTGACACGTGCCAATGATACTCTTTTATCAAAAGATTACGGTGTTACTTTCACAACAGCATCTGGATTATCTGGAACATTAAGAAATAACGCAATTTCCAGTTCTGGACAAATTATTGTAGTAACTTACAATTCTGGAGTTTATGTTTCAACCAATTTTGGAATTTCGTGGAAACAGACTGCACTTGGATTTTCCAATACTCATTTATCGATGTCTTCAACAGGACAATACATTATTGTGGTTGGAAACAACTCATCAAGAATATATATATCATCTGATTATGGCGAAACATTTGTTAAAATTAATGATGCATCACCACCTGTATTAGGTATTTCACCAACTTATTCAATTGTATCGGCAAATGGTCAATATCAAATTATTGCACATGGCGCCGGCATGATATCTTCAGTTGATTATGGAAAAACATGGGTATTAAACACAAATTATTTTTATAGAGGAATTGCCATGACTTCAAATGGGCGAATTGTGGTGAGCGCAACTTCTTCTGGAGCAGTGATGTCCACGAATTATTCAACTGAATTTGCCGACAGGTTCAAATATGATGTTTCCTTGAATGCTCGTCTTTCGGTTGCCTCAGATTCGTCTTTCAATGGTAACCTATTTATTGGTGGGTCTATTGTCAATACAGGATTGACGAGTGCTTTGGCGCTGAAGGCGCCCCTTGCATCGCCTGCTTTCACTGGTGTTCCAACTTCCATTACTGCCGCGTTGGGAACCAACACCACTCAGATTGCCACAACCCAATATGTGCGCTCGGAAATTAGCGCGCTTGTTGCGAGTGCTCCTGGAACATTGGACACATTGAACGAGTTAGCATTAGCATTAGGAAATGATGCCGCATTCTCAACCACTGTCACAAATTCAATTGGATTAAAGGCACCAAGTGCATCGCCGTCTTTCACTGGTACTTTCTTGGTTTCAAGTGCGGATGCTTCATTCAATGGCAATGTTTATGTAGCAGGTGCTATAAATAATACAGGATTGAGTTCTGCCCTTGGATTGAAGGCGCCTCTTGCTTCGCCGTCTTTCACGGGTGCCGTTGTAAGTGCTGGAGATGTTTCCTTGAATACTCGCCTTTCGGTTGCCTTGGATTCGTCTTTCAATGCCAACTTGTTTATCGGCGGGTCAATTGTTAATACAGGATTGAGTTCTGCCCTTGGACTGAAGGCGCCCATTGCTTCGCCGTCTTTCACTGGGTCTGTTATTTCAGCCGGGGATGTTTCATTGAATACTCGCATTTCGGTTGCCTCCGATTCGTCTTTCAATGCTAACTTGTTTGTCGGTGGTTCAATTGTTAATACAGGATTGAGTTCTGCCCTTGGACTCAAAGCACCCCTTGCATCACCTTCATTCACTGGGTCTGTTATTTCAGCGGGGGATGTTTCCTTGAATGCGGGTCTTTCGGTTGCCTCTGATTCGTCTTTCAATGCTAACTTGTTTGTCGGTGGTTCAATTGTTAATACAGGATTGAGTTCTGCCCTTGGACTGAAGGCACCCCTTGCATCACCGTCATTCACGGGCGTTGTTGTGAGTGCCGGAGATGTTTCATTGAATACTCGCCTTTCGGTTGCCTTGGATTCGTCTTTTAATAGTAACTTGTTTATTGGCGGTTCCATTGTGAATACAGGATTAACGAGTGCTCTTGGACTGAAGGCACCCCTTGAGTCACCTGCATTGACTGGCACGCCCAGTGCACCAACTGCCGTGTTGGGAACCAACACTACTCAAATTGCAACAACACAATATGTGCGGTCGGAAATTAGTGCGCTTGTTGCAAGTGCTCCTGGAACATTGGACACATTGAACGAGTTAGCAACAGCACTTGGCAATGATGCGGCATTCTCAACTACTGTTACCAATTCAATTGGATTGAAAGCACCAAGTGCATCACCATCCTTCACTGGTACTTTCTTGGTTTCAAGTGCGGACGCTTCATTCAATGGCAACTTGTTTGTGAATGGGTCGATTGTCAACACAGGATTGAGTTCTGCTCTTGGACTCAAAGCACCCCTTGCGGCACCGTCCTTTACTGGCGTTGTTGTAAGTGCTGGGGATGTTTCCTTGAACGCTGGTCTTTCGGTTGCCTCCGATTCGTCTTTCAATGCCAACTTGTTTGTCGGCGGTTCAATTGTGAATACAGGATTGAGTTCTGCCCTTGGATTGAAGGCGCCTCTTGCATCACCGTCATTCACTGGTTTAATTGTAAGCGCCGGGGATGTTTCCTTGAATGCGGGTCTTTCGGTTGCCTCCGATTCGTCTTTCAATGCTAACTTGTTTGTCGGCGGGTCGATTGTGAATACAGGATTGACAAGTGCTCTTGGACTCAAAGCACCCCTTGCGGCACCATCCTTCACTGGTCTAATTGTAAGTGCCGGGGATGTTTCATTGAACGCTGGTCTTTCGGTTGCATCCGATTCGTCTTTCAATAGCAAGTTATTCATTTCTGGTAATGTCGGAATTGGCGCCGGAACTGCCAATACGCCCTACAAGTTGGATGTCTGCGGCAATATGCGCATTTTTGAATCGGTTGGCACAAGAGCATCTGCTACTGCGGGTTCGCTCATTTTTGAGCATGCTGACGCCAGTGGTGTCTCATCTATCATGTTCAAATCCAAGAATGCGGCAAATGATTACGCTTACATCCAATATGAGGAAAATGGCGGCAATGGAAATAGCGGTTTGTCAGAAAAGGGTGTGTTGACTCTTGGAATAGAGAATGACCCGTCCTTGAACACAATCAAAGACACGATTTCTCTCTATCCTGCTGCGGGACAAGGTTTTGTCGGAATTAATACAAAGGGTCCGGTGCGCAACTTAGATGTGAGTGGTGGCATGGCAGTGTCGGGCGATGTCTCGTTGAACTCAACCGCATTTGTGAAATATTTGACCAATTCTTTTATAGTATCTACTGGAGCATCGCCCGGTCTCACGGTCACATTCCCCATTTCCAGATCATATTTATTGACTGATGCTGCTGCAACAAACGTGATTATTATTTTGCCAACTTTGCCAACATCAACTGAAACCTATATTGTGACTTTCAAAAGAACTGTTTACAATGTTGCAGGAACAATGACATTTACCACTGGAGGTGTTACAACAAACACGCAATTGATTTATCCATCTCAAACATCTTTGTCAAATGGATCTGCCCACACTCAAATATCAGGGTCTGATTATACTTACAATAATACGAATGGTGGATCACACCCATACAACGCAATAACATTGATGGGAGTCAACAATGGTACTGTAGTTGGTTGGTTCGAGATCTAAGTATCTTGCAGTATATTATAAGATGTCGATTGTTGCTCTCAAAAGAAAATCTGCTGCACTTAAAAATCAAAGTACCGGTCGTGACGGTTTTTCTATTAATGGCACGACACGCAGTCAGGGTTATATTGGTCAAACCTTGCAGTCGCGCCATTTAATTCATACTCCCCATGGAGGTGCTGTTGCCAAAGATTACAGTGGATGTTGCAACGATTTTGATATTCCTCCTTCCGAAATAATTAATTTAGAAGATTCCTCTGTTGTTAAGACCTCTGTATTGAGTTACAAAGGTATGATGGCAAAACGCGTCCTTCGGGAGGGAATTACTTGCAATGTTGTGAAACCTGATGGTAATCATATTGGAACCCATCAAGGTGCTTACATTGACCGTTTGAAACGCAAGAATTTGAAACAGATTGAGGATTATTGCCCTGAACCGGCAGATCCCCAACCAGTTCGGGAAGATGCATGCAAGTTGCTGCGAACTTTAAAGGGCGCACGCATATTTAGTAAACCACACACTCTGTGCAACATTGCCAAGAAGGTGGGCGCAGACACACACGCAGAACGTGTGGCAGCACTTAATAAATCGTGCACGGCAGATGATGTGTCGTATATTGTCAATACGAATGTGCTTCGGACTCCCTACTTCTAGGGGAACCAAGGTTCAAGGCGCCCTATGGGCGCCAAGAAGTGGAGCACCGTAGGTGCTCTCCCCCTAGGACCCCCTCCTTTAAGGGGAACCAAGGTTCAAGGCGCCCTATGGGCGCCAAGAAGTGGAGCACCTACGGTGCTCTCCCCCTTGGACCCCTCCTATATTCTTTTATTGCGTCAGCGAAGCGACGCTAATCGGAGCCGAGGGCGATTGCGCCCTCGCCTTTGAAAATTGATTTCATGTGTGAGAACAAAAGATGTCAAACATAAATTTGATATATTTTATAGAAATGAATAACGCTGCAACTTTAAAAGGGTCTAAGTGCGCTTTGCAAGGGTCTGCAGAAACTTTAAAACAGGAATATTTGGCGTCACTCGACGACAAGGAAACGATTGCCTACAACATTGCCAAGGGACTTTTGGGAACCTTGTTTACGCTTGAAAAGAGCAATCATTATTTGGAATGGTTGCAGGCTCGGAATCAGTAATATTTGCCTCATTGATTTCCTGTTTTTTTTTCATCATTTTAAACAGTTGGTAACTTGTCATTTTGGGTTGGTCCGTTGAGAAAGGATTCGAGTTTCCTATGGCAGTTTCGGGTTCTTTTTCTTCTTTGGTGCAAAGTGGGACATTTATAGAAAGGGTCTCATCATCATCAAAAAAATCATTGACGCTTGTGATGGGATTATCACTGAACAATAGAGAATTTACTGCTGCTATTTTTTTATTAGGAGGTTTCTGCAAAATATTGAACTCACACAATTTGCCAATTCGCACAAACTTGTTGGAAAAAAGGTGTTTGGGTTTGTTTTGTTGTTGCTTATTTTTATCATTCGGCGCGTTGCTATAATTTTTAAGGCGTGCAAACACAGCATTGTTTGTTTTATTGTCTTGGGGTTTGGGTTTATTTTCTTGGGTTCCTGTCAAAGGACCATGGTTCATCTTCACTTTTGTTTTTAATGAATCATCCTCTTTTCTAAGAACCTCTATCATTGGGTTTTCAGGAAAGGTTTCCATGTCAATGAAAAAATTGCGACATCGGAATCGCACCACATATTTGAGTGCAGCATGATGCAACGCCTTGTAAGGAACTATTTGCTCATCACTGTAGTAAGAAAATGTCATTCGGAATGCATCATAATACATGATAATATTGCCGCGATAGGTATTTTCAAACAGGATTCGTGATTTCCATTGTTTCTCGGTTGGATTGTTTTCCTCTGCGAATAGGGTCTTTCGAAGGGTGTAGTCATACAGTGTGGAATCAATGTTGGTGTTGGCGTCGATGGCAGTCATGGTTTTGTAGAAGTTGATGTCTTTCTTGTACACTTCTTCGAGAACGGGTTCTGCCGTATTTTGTGGGGGTGGAGGAGTGACAATCTTGTG
>Ga0078894_10000956_pt1 | contig 20776 bp, 21 predicted proteins | sample LauGreSu1BDMLBSD_2_FD_67506 | JGI IMG/M metagenome (GOLD analysis project Ga0078894, IMG submission 67506) | Freshwater lake microbial communities from Lake Michigan, USA - Su13.BD.MLB.SD (version 4) (version 4) | ecosystem: Environmental > Aquatic > Freshwater > Lake | place: Lake Michigan... | reverse complement strand
GTATAATAGAGTGTGAGCGACTGCACTTCCGTCTTGTTCGCATTCACGGGCGAAATGAATCCATTCGGCCATTTCACGCTCTGGGACACACCCCCAATCTGCACCACGCTCGCATAGTAGGCTGAAGCGCCCTGCTGCAAAATGAGAACGACCACGTAACTCCTATTGGAAGTTGTCGGGAGATTTGTTATATTACAGGTGAAGTTTGCGACAATCCCTGTGTGATAAAAGATGCCGCCCGTAAGCCAGTTATGCGTGACGATACCTGAGGCTCCCGTAATTGCGCTCGAGTATTCCTGAATTTGTTGGACGGCCAGAGTTCCATTGACAGTCAAAGAATTCACATTCGTCGGCACAGGCCCAGTCATTCCTGTCGGGCCGGTATTCCCTGTAGGACCGTTGAGACCACCGTAGGCAAGTGAATTCCATCCGGTGCTGCCTATACCGATCTTGAATTGTCCGGAGTTCGTCTCATATCCCAGCTCGCCTACGGCCAAAACGGGATTGACGGTCGACCATTCGTTCGCCACGGCGTGCCGAAGTTGCAGGACGATATTCGCACCATTGTAGGCACCCGAAGGCCCCGTATTCCCTGTGATTCCCGCCCCGCCGCAGTTGAAAGCCGGCCCATCCGCATAGGACGTCGACGGCACCCCGCCGTCAAATATGTAATAGGTTATGGGGCCGGTCATACCTGTTGGCCCGGTGGGTCCAGTTGCGCCGGTCATGGTCGCCGTTCCAGGAATACCGGTTGGTCCTGTGAAGCCCGTATTACCCGTTGGCCCTGTGAAGCCCGTTGGTCCCGTATTACCCGTTGGCCCTGTTGACCCAGTTGGTCCTATGGGCCCGGTATCCCCTGTGACGCCGGTTGCCCCCGTCCAGCCCGTCCAACCTGTATAGCCTGTGGTACCCGTATTGCCCGTGACACCTGTAGGACCCGTATAGCCCGTCCAGCCCGTGAATCCGAAAGGCCCTGTAACACCCGCTGGTCCTATTCTCCCCGTTGGTCCTGTTGAGCCCGTGAACCCTATGGAACCTGTCGGCCCCGTAAGTCCAGTTACTCCTGTTGGCCCCGTCCACCCTGTAAAGCCCGTCGCACCCGTATTCGTCGCAATGCCTGGTATACCGGTAGGCCCGATAGAACCACTCGGCCCTGTCGGCCCCGTGGAACCTATGGGGCCGGTTGCGCCAGTCATTGTGGCCGTGCCGTCTCTGCCCGTAGGACCGGTGGACCCTGTTGAGCCCGTGAACCCTGTAGGTCCTGTTACGCCCGTCGCACCCGTATTTGTGGCTTCCCCTGGCATACCGGTAGGCCCTGTTGCGCCGGTAGGCCCCGTAGCACCGGTAGTCCCCGTTGGCCCCGTCCAACCTGTGGGCCCCGTCCAACCTGTAAAGCCCGTCGCACCCGTATTCGTCGCATCGCCCTTCGGCCCTGTGGCCCCAATGCCCCCTGTAGGACCTGTAGGCCCCGTGAATCCTGTGTCTCCTGTGTGACCCGTGTCTCCCGTGTAACCCGTATCACCCGTGTCGCCCGTGTGCCCCGTGTCGCCCGTTGGCCCAAGCACATAATCCAGTTGCGTAAATGTGACTGATCCGGAGATATAGGTGTCGCCACCCACATCATTCAGAATTTTCACAGTAATCACATCCGCTGCCTGAGAAACAATAACACAACTGAATTTGCACGAGATGCTACCGACCGTCGTCGTAAATGGGAAATAGTACGGCGTAGCCGACCCATTCCGGTATATTTCTATAAGTTGCGCCCCTGCTACAGTGGAAACTACTGTACCCGTTATCAAATACGACAGGGTATCTAATGTGCCGTTTGTCAGCGTTCCGGCGCCCGTATTATACGTGGACGAGATGGATCCATTTGAATACGTCGCATTAAAGGTATCAAATAGGATCGTCGCCGTTGTCCCCGAAAAGACCTGTTGGCTTGTCGCTAAAGAATACGACGCCGTCGGTAGAGTATTTCCGAAATAGAGGGGGCCTGTCGGACCAGTTGGTCCAGTCCTACCTGTTAACCCCGTCGCACCCGTCCACCCCGTCCATCCGGTCCGACCTGTTGGCCCTGTGATTCCAGTAGGGCCCGTCCAACCTGTCGAGCCCGTTAGTCCGGTTGCCCCTATAAGACCTGTAGGACCTGTGTCGCCTGTGAAACCAGTAGGGCCCGTTGCACCTGTATTCGTCGCCGTTCCCGGAAGGCCGGTCCATCCAGTAGGACCCTGTCTTCCCGTGTAGCCAGTGGGACCTATAGGACCATCGGCACCAATTGTGTCAAATGATATCATGTATACGGAGTTCAATGCGGGAGTCGAGACGTCTCCTGACAAAAACGTCAGGTCGAAATTCCAATAGGAAAAATAGTTGCCCACAGTCTCAATCGAAAAAATGTGTTCGACGAGAGTGGCCGTATTCACGAGGTGTAATATACTTCCTGCCCCGATACGGGAGAAAAAGCCGCCCTTATTCACACCAAACGAGTCTACCGAGTTGACCTTGATACTTGTGATGCTCGTGAGATCAGCATTATTCACGGATATCCGGCCCGAGGTCGGGTTCGTGTATGTTACACTCCCTAAAATATAGGTGGAAGCATTCATGGACGGCCCTGTTGCTCCTGTAGGGCCTACGGCCCCCGTTTCTCCTAGATAGCCGGTAGGTCCTGTGACACCTGTAGCCCCCGTTCGTCCTGTAGGCCCGGTATTACCCGTAGGACCTGTACGCCCCGTTGGACCCGTTACTCCGGAGGCGCCCGTTGCCCCTGTCGGGCCAGTTGGACCCGTAAACCCCGTAGGACCCGTGACGCCATCAATGCCCGTGGGCCCAATACCACCGAGAGGGGCAAAATGGATATTGCGGACCGTCGCCCCAGGATCACGTATCGATACGTCCAAATAGAGGGGGGCGCCGTAGCCCCGAAGAGTACTATAGATCGGCGTCGTATCCTTGTAATAAATCACTGTGTGTCCGTCGTATTGTATGCCGAGTTGCGTGGAGCTCGTATAGGTCCCGACGCTACTCACATTCACGCCGCTCTGGACGACGTAGAGGTCGCTCGCCGCCCCGCACAGGTAGCCGAATTGTATATTGGAGTAGGACGTGGCGGCAGCGGGATTCTCACTGAATCCTGCCGAGCAGGAGCTCGCTGTCTGTGCCGTCTGAAAGGTGATGAAGGCGCCCTGGCGATAGCCCTCTACGGAGTAGGCATTCGCGTCCCATGCCTGTATGGCAGTTAAGCTCTTGGAGGCCGTCGACCCATTAATAGTGACCAGTCCATTCGTGACCCACGTGAATAGGCCCGCAGCGGCGCCCGTAGGTCCTGTCCCCGAAGAATTCGATAGGGCCTGGATCGTAGAGGGGAGGTACTCCAGTGGGAAATTCTCCAGGCCACCTTGTGTACTTATAACGTCAAAGACGGAATTCCAGACTCGTAGACCGGACCCGTCGGCGGCCTGAATCGATCCGGACGAAATCGGCAACTGTGTATTGGAATCGATCGTATACACGAGTTGCGAAAACAAATTTATTGTTTGATTCGTATCAGACATGTCCTTCTTATTATTTGTTTTTTATTCGGGGTTAATGCGCCAGCTTTTATAAAATAAGTAATAGACAGGTGTAGAATGACCTTGGGTGGTGGACTATTACAGCTAGTCGCTCAAGGAAAACAGGACGTATTTCTCACGGGAAATCCCCAGGTCACATGGTTCAAAATGGTCTACCGGCGCTACACGAATTTCTCCATAGAGTCGCAGGCCATCTATTTTGACGGCACGCCCGATTTTGGAAAGCGACTCACATGTGTCATTCCGAAGCGGGGAGATCTGCTCGGCCCTCTTATGCTGGAAATAACACTTCCGCAAATCAAGTACCAGCTCACATCCGAAAGTGGCGTACAAGTGAAACTCGGCAGAAACACGGCCCCCGTTAATATTGATAGCACGAATGATACGGCCACCTATATAAGCAATCTCGGCCACGCAATTATCGAAGAGGTGTCCGTTGAAATCGGAGAACAGGAAATCGACAAACAGACCGGGGAATGGATGCATATCTGGTCGAAATTATCGACGTCACCTGGCATTCAAAACGGGTTTAACGACATGGTCTATAACTATGCGAACGGCGTGCCTCCTCCCAATACACAGCCTGTGGCGGAGAATTCCGTTTCTATTGGCGGATCGAGTTATCAATATGGGGCCGTGAAGCTCTATATTCCTCTCCAGTTCTGGTTCAATAAGAATCCGGGATTATATCTCCCTCTCCTGGCCCTACAGTACCACCCCATTCGCATCAACATAAAATTCCGACCCCTCTCGCAATTGATCGTGAAGTACGGTGATGTCTGTGATACCACCGGGGCCTGTGCGAACCCGCCCCCCATCGTGACAAATCATATTACCGACCTTCGTATGTACGGAGACTATGTGAACCTGGATGTGGAAGAGCGGCGACGATTCGTCTCGAATTCACACGAGTATCTGATCGAGCAGATTCAGTATACGCCCAAGGTGAGTATTCCGGATAAGACGACGACGTCCACGGTTTCGCTCGACTTCAACCATCCTCTCCGAGAGCTCCTGTGGGTCATACAACGCGACTGTATGGCGTCCTGGAACGAGTGGTTCAACTTCTCCGCGGTATCAACGAATGAGGTGGGGAATGAAAGTATCATGATGTTACAACAGGCTATTCTGCAGTTGGACGGCTACGATCGCTTCGAAGTGCGGGACGGGGGATATTTCCGACTCGTCCAGCCGTACCAGTACCACACGAACGTTCCGACAGACACGTTCATTTATTGCTATTCGTTCTCTCTTCGCCCGGAAGAATTACAGCCGTCCGGTTCGTTGAATGCGAGCCGGATTGACTCCATAAATCTACAGATCGCGCTTCGGTCGGATCCTCCTCTCACGCTGCCTTCCGGTGCTCCCATGCCGACGACCGATCCACGCTACGTTCCTGCGCGCGGAAATGCCAGTATTCGCGTATACGCGACGAATCACAATATTCTGCGCGTGGTGAACGGTTTCGGCGGACTTGTATTCAAGATATAAACATATTTGTAGATAGTAATAATGGATTCTTTGGCTGTAATAAAAACTAGATTGGCAGCTTTAGCACAGTTTTCTTTAACCGGAAAAAATGTCTATGGCAACCCTGCATGGATCGCACTCTTACTAATGGCCGTTGTACCACCTTTAGGACAAACCGGTATAAACCATTACGCAGTCGGACAATACGAGTTGGGATTTCTGAAATTCGTATCAGTATCATTGAGCTATTTACTCACGGTACTAATGCTCCCATACCTCCCCTTTATTTTTCATTATCAAGGTTGGCTACTTTGGTTTGCCAGAATAGCAGGAGGTCCATGGTATTTTTTTGATATACTGCAGGCCTTAGATAAGACCTATTTCGAATCAAATGGATTTAGATCTCCGATTGACTTTAATGAGACTATTATACCGGGAACAGGCGGGACATCAGAGACTCCTGGCGGCGGCGCGCTCAATTCCACGAACGCGCGCGCTAATGCCACTGCTGCTGCTGCTGCTACCGGCGTTGCTGCGGCTGCCGCTGATACGACGATTAAGGAGGCACCAACATTCCTATTCAACATGGCTCTCGTAACAATGATAGGTGGATCATTAGGGGTAGGCGGTCAATATATTTCGGCCATATTTCCCGGTGAAGTAGGAACACAGGTTGGTAGCGCGATCTCATGGATCGGCGCCGGTACTGCTGGATTCGGTACCCTATCCATGCTCGGATCGTTCTTGGGCGGCTCACCAGCCAGCCTCGTTGGCGCCGCGAAGCTCGTCGGCGGCGCACCGACAGGCCTTCCCCCCCTATCCCAGATCATCGACAAGATCCAGACCGGCGGAGCAAAGGAGTCAAGCGAGAATAATATCGTTCTCTACGTGATGGGTTTCATCGCATTCGCGGGAATCTCTCTCGGGGTTCTACGGTCTAAACAATAGAGCATAGTACGAATTATAATGAAGTTCCTTATGAACCAAGAGGAGTTCGAGGTGCTTATCGGCAGGGCCGAGCCAGAGGACAAGAGCCTTCCTCTGCCCCCGGTGACCGTCGTGTATTTCAGCGCAACGTGGTGCGGTCCCTGCCGGTCCGTGCGCACTGCCGAGCTGGAGGCCGAGCTTCCCGATGTGAACTGGCTGAAGTGCGACGTGGATCAGAACGATTACACACCCGGCTACTGCAACGTGAGCAGTATTCCGACCTTTCTCATCATCAAGAACAAGACGATTCTGGGCAAGTTCACTGCTAGCAATACAGAGGCGATCATCGCGAATATTCGCACGCTGCTTGACTCAGGCACAAAGTGATTTTCTGGCGTATAAATAAATGGATTCAAACACCTATGATATTATAATCATAGGTGCTGGAATCGCGGGGCTCTACGCCGCCTTAGAACTCATAAAAAAGTTTCCAAAAAAGAGGGTCTGTCTTGTCGACAAATACAAGTTCATCGGCGGCCGCCTATTCACGTATAAGGGAACCGTGAATGGCGTCTCTTATCAATGGGAAGAGGGTGGGGCACGTATATCTACAAAGCACGCCGTCATGATGCACCTCATGAAAAAGTACAAGCTGACGCCGGTGCCTATATCAGGTAAACAGCTCTACAAGGAGTCCGGGGCGTACCCATTGGAGCCGACGCTGTTCGACGAGTGTCGCGCGATCTATTTGGAACCGTTAGAGGGGCTTCCTGCGTCTGTGCTCGCCACGAGCACGATTCGTGGACTTCTCAAACAGTTCGTGAAGCCGGTGGACTTGGCGGCGTTTCTGGATCGTTATCCGTATCGCGCCGAGTTTAATACGATGCGCGCCGATTTGGGCTTACCCGTCTTCCGAGGAGAATTCGGTCCAGAAGAGAAGTACGTGGTGTGCAAGGAGGGTCTGTCCGAACTCGTTGCGAGAATGCGTGCAGACTTCGAAAAGCGGGGCGGGACGCTCCTCGTCCAACACGAACTCGTGGAAATGCGCGAGAATACGAAGGCCGTATTCAAGAAGGGGGCGCCCTCAGAAGGAGAGAGTCGTCCGGATGTGGTTCTGGAGGCCCCGACGATGGTCTTCGCACTCCCGTCGGAGGCCCTGAAGCAGCTGGACCCCTTCCGGAAATGGGACGTTCTCCGCCATCTTACGATGAGACCCCTTCTGCGCGTCTTCGCTGCCTTTCCTCCCGGCAAAGACGGTAAACAGTGGTTCGCCGATCTGCCGAAGATTGTCACGCCGCAGTCCCTGCGTTATCTCATTCCCCAGGATGTCGGGAATGGGTCCGTGCAAATATCTTATACGGACTCGGAGGACGCGGAACCCTTCATCCGTATTTTGGATGAAGATGGCGGTGAGGAGAAACTCGGAAAGAGGCTCATGGAGGATCTTCGGAAATTGTTCGGGGATCGTACTATTCCGGATCCCTTGTTTGTCAAGGCCTATCCGTGGCCGAAGGGCGTCACTTACTGGCTCCCTGGACCCTATGATCCTTATGTGGAAAGTCGTCGGGCCATTCATCCGTTTCCTAAGGAGCGGCCTGGATGGTTCGTCTGCGGCGAGTCCTTCAGTACTCGCCAATGTTGGTCCGAGGGGGCCGTAGAGCACGCCGCCGCCACCGTACGTCAGCTGAGCGCGCATCTTTTGCGCAAGCATTAGCAGATATGGATCCTCATCTAATACTCGCCGTGTTTCATATAATCGGTGTGGTTCCTCTGTTTCTTTTTGTGGGATTTCAACGGGCGGCGACTCCAGAGTGGCTCTATCACCTGGTATTCGGTCTAGGTATTCTCATACTGGTCTATCACGGAATAAAAGGGATGATTCGGATCTGGGCGAAGTCGGCGTCGGCCTGGATTAATGTATTCCACGCGCTTCTTATTGGCCCTCTTCTCATATGGATCGGGTATTACGGAAAGAAAACGGGACGTCCGGCTTACGAACTTCTTCTGATGGCGGGTTTCGCGGCGCTTGGATATCATTTGAAGAATCTGATGGTGATTACACAGACGTTTATTAAGGACGACTAGTTGGCAATGACTGGGCGATTGCGACTAGGCGGTAACAACGAGGCGATTTCGACTAGTCGGTAACGACTAGTTAATAACGACTAGCGAAAAATCACATAATATAATATGAAGAAGATTCGTTCTTCGCATATTATATTATTCATCGTATGCCTTTTACTTTTATGGTACTTCCGTTCAAAGGTCCAAGAGGGATTCCAAGAAAGTACCGCTCCCCCTAGCATCAAAAAACGCTTCGCCCTCATTATTCGCGGCGAGGCATTTAGAAAGGGCCATCAACATAACAGGAATGACGGTGTGTCCGAGGCCTATGACGAACAGAAGAGCGCCTGTATGACCCATGTAGAGCTCATCCGCAGCATTGAATCATCTGGCTACGATGTCGACATCTACATCGACACCTATAAGACACAGTACGACAACGATCTAATCAGCTGGTATGGTGAGAATGTAAAGGGTTCCCGATTCCATACGTCGAAGTTCGCCACACAGAGAGCACTCATCAAGGACTCGATAGAGATGTTGGGCGCCACGTTGAATACGTACGACGCGCTAATGGTGCTGCGTATCGACCTTTTTCTGAAAGAGAAGTTCATAGAGGAATACAATCCGAACACGGATACGATCCAGTTTCCGTTCGTCATGTGGTCCCTGAATATGCGGACGCCCGATGGGAATCCAATGATAACCGATACGATCTTCCACTTTCCGAGACTGCATTATGATAAGCTACACGGTCTCTATGAAGGAAAGAGCTGGGGCGACTCCAATCACGCCTTTTTGGATATTATTCCACTTGAATATGAGACCGGATATTCTCTGATGACGAAGTATCTCCACGACTCAGACTCCGCGAAGGACTTCAATCCCTTTTATAAGATGATCGGGAGGCCCGAGAGCGAAAAGTGGCATGACGGGGAGTCCAAAGAGTTTCCGAGAGACTTCTGGAATGCCGTTACGGATGTGCCGGCAGGAGCGTCCAAAGGGCCATAAATCCGCGGGAAACCTAATATAGAATGCCACCTGTACCCGATCCGGCAAATGAAATTCTGCCCGGGCTCTGGCTCGGAAATGCGAACGCATCGCAAGATCTGGAATTCCTCCAAGAAAAGGGTATCGGCGCCGTCTTCAATTGCACGAAAAATCTGCCGTTCGTCCACTCTGTCAAACGGAAATACCGTCTTCCGGTGGACGATAATTTGCAGGATGAGGAAATTCGCAATATGGAACTGATGTCCTTTGAGGTCGTCTACAAGGTCATACATGAGTACAGGCAGGGTCCGATTCTCGTACACTGTGCGGCAGGAATGCAGCGTTCTGCTGCCGTCGTTGCCATGTTCCTTATTGCCACAAAGAACATGAAAACGGATCAGGCTATTTCCTACATACGCGAGCGGCGGCCGATAGCATTTCGCCCGGGGCCGAATTTTTTGAAGGCCATTCAAGGATTCGAGCGGACGTTTGATCGGGATATTCGTTCTGCCATTTTGAGGACTTAAATTTGGCACATGCCGTTACCGTGATGTACCGTGATGTGCTGAAGTTAAGTACCCCCTAAAGGGGGTACTTATATTATGCCTACATCACTACTGTAGGCATGTAGGCTAAGTTAGGTACACCCCGAGGGTGTACCTAACTTTGGCACATGCCGTTAGCGCCCTATAATCCGTATAATAGCATCCCGTCGGAAATCTTCCAGCTGCGGTCTAGACAGCGGGCCCCGCGGCGGCCCCATACCATTACACGCCAGAAGCACCGTCTGCGGAATTCCTCCCGCGACACTCCACGTCTTCACATATTCAATATACGAATGACAATGGCCGAAGGCCCAGACGACAATTGGTTCTCGTAGAAGCAATTCCGTCTCCGTGAAAATGGGCGCAGCCGTCGGATCTTCCGGCCCGTGTTCGTGCTGAACCCACTCGACCGGCCCAAAATGCGTGAGTACAAGACACCTATTCGTGTACTGCTTCGTCATGGTCTTAATCCAGTCCAAATCTTCCCGATGCAGCTTCTGAACGAATTTCTCCGCCTTCGGAGAAAAACTCCAGAAAGGGCAGCCGAGTACGAGAACCCCGTCCTCACTATAAAAGGCCTCTCGAAACAGTACGTGGACGTTCGGATACGGCTTACAGATGGAACGGAGCCTCGCGATCGACGCTTCCACGTTTGTAAACGGCTCCGAAAAGCATTCGGACTTTCCCGGAACATAAAGCACCGTCTTCCAACGCTCCGAACACCACTCTATGAATTTCCGTAGGTTCGGATGACCCATGGGACAAATATCTCCTAAAAGGGCCAGCGTATCCGTCAATTTATTCTCCAGAAACGTTTCAAATGTGGTTTTCTCGCGAGTTTCAAGATGAAGATCGGAGACAATCTGAATCCGCATAGTATTTCATTAGATTATCGCGGAGTAGTGGACGGCGCGGAGCCCCCCAAACTCCAGTAGCAGCCCCCCTCTATCTTGAAAGAGCCGCGAGGAGTCTCTGACTCGCTCGGCCAGACCCACGATTCGCTCCAGAATTTGGAGATGACATCGTGTGTTTCCCAGCGCCGCCCCTTGATTCCGAAGAGGACTTGTACGGCCCCACCCATTACGACCACACTGATTCCGAGCTGCCGCAGACGTCCTCCAATAATCATTCCGAGTCCTCCACAACCAATAAGGGCCACGGTGGCCCCCGACGCCTTCACGCCCTCTACAATATAGTTCGCGGCCTCATCCCAGTTATTGATTTCTGCCGGCCACTCCGTAGAATCTCCCATGGCGACTTCCGGATGAAAGTGGGTGCGGATCGGAATCCACGTCGTCGTCAGCGGCAGAATGCTACCGGGCTCTTTGAGACTCTTCCAGATCGAGTAGATGCGGTCAGGGGAGCTCGTTTGTTCCGCGACCGTCTTGGAGAAGCTCGTGACGACCGCCACCTTCTTATTCGCTAAATGGCGCGTCCAACGGAATTCCGGAAGAGTATAATATGTCTCCAGGGATCTCAGCGGCGTCCGAAATGCCTTGGGGGCGGCGTAGTTGAGCAAGACGCTCTCGGCATTCGCGAAAGGTCTGTACCACCCTGCCGCAAGACCGTCGACGAGTCCTAGAACGGACATGTATTCCTGGGCCCACTTATCTAGAGACTCGTCGGTGGGCGGCCAGATTCCGGCGCCGATATAGAGGTTTCTGCGTATATCGCTAGGCCACGTCCTGCCCGATTTGCGAAGAGTGAACCAGAAACTGAGGGCGGCCTGCTCCGTGCTCCCATTTCGTCCAATAAAAAAGGGCTGGCCCGATTGCATCGTTCTCAGAATACGCTCGGTGCCCACGGCTATTTCGGTGGAATCGGGTCCTCCGTATGACTGCCTAAGATCACCCTCGGGGGAATACATCTGCTGTGTATTGGGTTGAGAGCCTTAGACCCGCCAAGGATTCCATGGACGTCCATCGGGGAGAGGGGGGTGATACGTACCACCCAGACGCTGCCCCTGTCCGGGTGTAAATGGCGTATTTGCCGGTGGCGGTAAGAGGGGGGATTCTAGCGATTGCGGTAGGGAAGCAACAGGAGGCTCTGGGGTAGCAACAGGCACAGAATCAAGCGCCTCCTCGAATTCAAACACGATCTCGTCACCCTCCAAGAGAACCACATTCGCCGGCTCCGTATGAATCACGTCGACATTTATCATATAATCGTCCAAACTCTGTAGCCCAATAGGAATCGTCACACCCTCTGCAACGACTCCATGACTCGTCAAAGCCCGCTCCAACTCCTCACGCACGTCAGTATGATGTAGGACAGAATCGTGCGAGCGTAGGACCACTCGTGTTGCGTTCGGAAACGACTCGGTAGATAGCCACATGATGTCTACAGATTCACCCGAACCCTCTATATACAGGAGCTCACGAACCCAATCAGGCACCACAATAGGTGTCGTACCTTCCGTGACCAGATCCTGACCTATACGAACAATCGGCTCACCGAGAGAACAATAGGCAACTTTTCCGTGAAGTACGAGGCGCGCAAAGATGCGCCCAGCTCCCACGTTCTCATCGTGTAACCGTTGCCACTCTGTTTCCGAAACGTAGCATCGGTTCTGCCCAAGAGGATCGGTTATGTATGCGGTGGACCACGCCGAGTACGTCATTGTATTAGCTGTAGAGGCTAGTGACCCTTCAATTTTTATCTCTCCTCTAATCAGGGTTTCCAGTCATGGCACATGGAAAAACTAGGCGTCTGCCTAGGCGTCTAGGTAGAAAAAATAAACAAGGAACATATTTCCACGAAACGGCTGGCCCGAACCAGTGCCAATGCCTCGCCACGTGCAATCGTACGGCACTTGATGGAGAGGCATTCTGTTCCGCACATTTAGACAGGTGCCCTCGCGTCTCTCCTCTCACAGGGGCGGAACCCGACTATGAACCTGGACGCTGGAATCTGAATACGAGGTTCAAACGAACGCACAATTGTTTCGCCTACACGATGAATGTTCTCGACAAGAAACAGCTCCGCCGGTGTAAGGATAAGAAATGCGACATCCCCTTTCACCAACCGGGCGAGGCTGCGGGCTATCGGGAATTTTCCAACGCGAATCCTAAAACGTGCCCAAATCTCATTGCGCGTGTGATAGGAGATAATCCGTGGATTGTCATGAGTGATTTCACGTCCAAATGTCCGTCGAATACGTCTAAGATCGCGATCATCATTGACGAGAGCGACGACTACCATTTTCTTCGGCAGGATTCCAACGGTTTCTGGTCACATAAGCCGGGTATGATGGACGTCACGAACGTTGATGCCCTTAACCACCTTATATGGGATCCCAAACTCGCCTATTATAACTATAGGGCCTTGAATAAAAATAATCTGAACTACGATGTGTTCTGTAGCTACATGTGCGTCCCTCGCAATCGGCCGCTGTTTCTGAAGACGACGGCAGGGGGCGGTTATAGGACTAAACAGACACGACGTTCACGGCGTTCACGGAGTTAACGGAGTTCACGGCGTTAATTACTGCCGCATACGCTCCCGATCCTGCATCCATTTCTTGGCCGCCTCCGTCTTCAAAACTGGACTTTCCGGGTTGAACATGAAGAGCGCCTCCACGCAATCTATACGCTTCACAGGGTTCATTTTCAGTAGGCCGCGCAACACTTCGCGAATTTTAGATGCGAGAGCCAGCCACCCAGGCTCATCCGTATACGCAGATCCGTTCGCGAATTTCATATACATCTCGAGAAGAATCGCCCCGAAACTCCACGCATCGAATCCCGGCCAATAATATTTGTAGAGGCCGACCCAGTCCCTCTGTTGAATGCACTTCGAGTTGTTCCAGAATCGGCGGAATGACTCCTTCTGTGCCGTCATAGGCATCTGCAACAAGAATTGACACGTCTTGATTAGCGATCGTTCCTGTATTAAATCACCAAGAATCGTATCCAAAGAGATCTGTTTACGGAATCCCGTGGCAACCGTAATTTCCGGAGGTTCATAGGGAAAACTCGGTGTATAGACTTTCCACCGAGTTTTCACCGTCTCCGCCGTTATATTTCTGGCCGAAAAACTGAACCCGAAATCAATAATACGCGGCATGCTCGTCTCGTCATCAAAGAGAATGTTCCCTCTGTGAACGTCAAAATGCACGTAGTTATGCAGGGCGAGTTGCGCCGCCCCCTCCAAAAGGTGCGTGATGATTTTCTCGACCGGCATGAGCTTATTTTCCTTCAAGAATACGGAAAAGTGTTTCGTTAAACCCCTCCCAGCGTATGGCAGCGTGAAATGTATCATGTGTGACATGGATTTCATTTTGACGATGGGGCAGTCCTTTATATCCGGCTCGTCCGTCTGATCTTTTAGCGCACAGGGCCTTTCTATGCTCTCTAGATCGGGCACGGAAAAGTAGGCCCTATAGTTGGGAATCTCGGAAATCACTTTGGCGGCGTCGATCTCATTCGCCGCCTCCTCGGACTCTGTTATTTTGGCGACGACACCCCTTGTGGTCGGATACTTTACACAACTCCCATCTTCTGGCGAAATAATACGAAGGGGTTGGTCGTATACGCAACCGTACGTCCCTGCTCCTATTTCTGACCCGCCCTCCATTTCCTTCTGAATCACACGTTTTTCTTTCCGATAAAAACACAGCCGAAGTTAGGAAGATGGTGAAGACCTTATGGCTTACACTTATAGTCTTATTGAGTTTCCTATGTCTGGAACTGATTGCTCCGGAGAGGGTTATGGAAGGATTTCAATGGATAAACCTAAAGGAACAGGGCGTGAAGCCAGCGGAATTGATAGACCTATCTCCGAGTAATAGCATGTTCGCCCAGGCCTTTAAACGGCGGTCCGATATCGGACCAATGAAGGAGGCGACGACAGAATACGTGGCGGATAAACGCTATTATTCCGGCTACACGGACGTACAGGGTATCGGCGCCATGAACGACTACTGTCGCATGGTCTTTCCAGCCGGTGGAAAGGAGTCGAGCATCTTCTTCGCCTGCGCCCTGGCGGGTACAGAGGGTCTCTCCACGGTGTCCTATAGGACGAAACCCGGCTTCGTCTTCAGTCGCGACGACTACATGAAAATCATCACTCCAAATGGGCGGCACGCCTATTGCCGCATCATTAAAAACGGCTCGGAGTTCCTGCCGATGTGCGCCTCGCCGGATGTGAGTTCCTTCGGATTCGAGGTGATGGACACGGAACCGCCAGACGAGATTAAAACCCTGGTGGATTTTTACAGGGACTGTCGTATGTGGCTACGTTTGCGCGATGATATGATCGACTATATGAAGGGCGGGACGATTCTACAGGTAGCGGGCGGGGCGGCCGTGTCGGAAATTCCTCGCCCCACCGTGGCGGCGGGTCTACACTTTAACGGGGTCGATCAATTCGTCCGTCTCGGAGATTCTCGTGATCTCTCTCTCGGAAACGCCGGCTCACTTCGCTCGGTGCGCGCCTTCTCCGTCTGGGTGAAGTTCGATGAATTCACGAACAACGCGCACATTTTCGATTTCGGAGATGGTCCGGGCAAGAACAATGTCTTTCTCGGAATTCTGGGGAAGGGTGATCCCGATATGGATGCGGGGAATGCGGTTCGTCCGCCGGGAGGATGTCAGGAAACGACTGTGCCCGGTCCCGGGAGTGGGGCGCAGTTCTGCCCGGAGTTGCGGGCGGAGGATCTATATCGGATCTCGGCGGCGAATGTGGACGAGTATGTCTGCACGGGCCCGGAGGTGTATCCGGATCCAGCGAAGGCGACGCAGCTTCAGACGCGGGTTCAGCCGAAGGCAGATCCGAATGCGCCCCGAACGCGGGCGACGCTCTTGTACGAGGTCTGGGACTCCTCCTTGCGCGTCGTACAGATCAAGATCAACGGGGCTATACCGAAAGGTGTGTGGACGCACATTGTGATTACAGCAAAGAACATGGACGCGATGCGGCCAGATTTAATGGTGTACGTGAACGGGAATTACGCGTATACGAAGGAGAACGCGTTTTTGCCACAGGCGGCCGTGACACAGAAGAATTACATCGGGAAGTCGAATTGGGCGGATAATTCGAGTGGCTACGAATTGCGCGATGAGATGTTTAGTGGATCCGTATTTGATTTCCGGATGTATACGGGGGCGCTCTCGGAGGCGAAGATCAAGCGGATTACGCAGTGGGGTATGGACTGCTTGGGTCTGGCTGCGATGCAACCCACGGCTGACGTGGCGAGTGGATCGAGAGGGGCATATGATACGGCGACGCATCGGTCAGGTGGGGTGCAGAATGTGAAGGGGAGCGCTTAACCTCTACGCCGTTGCTTGCGCGTCCGCTTCTTGGTGGTGCGGCGGCGTCGTGTGCGGCGGCGGCGGCCTCCGTCTAAAAGGGAGAAAGCGGGTAGGGGAGCGCCATTGTATCGAGGTTTTTTAGGTCCTTTCATGGGTCTTTTTGCGCCAGGCGGGGGTAAAGTAGGATCTATTCCCCCACTGTTGTATGTATTTCCATATCCCTCTAGTTGCGCAGCTGTACGTCTAGCCATATAGTTATTCATTTCGCGCCCTTCCTGTGGGTTAAGCCGTGATCTCTTCTTATGGATGGCGCTTGGATTACGCGGCCCAAGCTCAAGTTCCATCCTACATTGACCTTCAGCGGATTCATATGCAGCATTATATAGGTACTCTATTTCCGGATAACTAGATCGCATGCTATATCCAAGAAAATTTCTTAATTTTTCTTCTATACAGTCTGTTAATTGAGTTCTTTCAGATAAACGGTTCATCCCTACTATACGCCAATAAAAATTGATGCCCCTCATCCCCTCTCCATATCACGAAACATGTACCGTTTTATCCACATGACGAGCGAAGGAACCGTCGTTGCCGAGTGCTACCGGAATTTCATAACCGCCTATAGGCGCTGCCTGCCTGACGTCAAAGACGACTACGTCATTCGCCTCGCCGATGCAACGCAGACGGAGCTCAATGCTCCGAATAATGTGGAACCCGTCATCGTGGCCTGGAATATTCCCCAGCCGGGTACGATCCCAAATGACTACGTCTATACGGCCTCTTGGATCCAGCGTATAAATAACGCGATGGTGCGTATATTCCCGATGCTCGTGATGCCTCAAGAGGAGGACGCTGCTGCCGCTGCAACGTAATACAACCCAAACGTGAGAGGACCGTCCGGGAAGCGTACATCCGTATAATACCCAATATGGGCCGTCAGACCTGTCGGAACCTCCCGCACCAGCCACTTGAGAACCTTCTGTTTAAAACGAATGCCTGCGACGACGTCCACCATTTTTTCACACTCGGCGAAATAATCGTAGCGGTCCATCTGTTTCTCAAGCATGATGTCCCGTATTCTTTGCGTAAGGTAGTCCGAGAAGGTAATCAAATAGGGCTGAATGGCATCGATCACATGCGAATCATTCACGATGCCCCAGGTCAATACACGATCTGCCAAGGACCCCCACTGTTCCTCTAAAGAGTCGGCGCAACGAGGCCATGCCCCATTACGCTCACTCTGCCACTGAACGAACCTATTTTGCCTATCCACAATGCTCTCGTAAACGGGATTTTTCAAATCCGGCGAGTCCCACGCTTCCTCCGGAGTGATTTCGCTCCCTTTCGCGATTTCTAGAACGATAGAGGACCATCTGCGCCGGTCCGCGAGTTCGGGTGAGAGCACCGGCGCAAATATCTCCAACGTATTCAACAAATCCTCTTCGGGCATTCGAAGACCGTTGATGCCCTCCGTGTGAAACGCATGACCTTCGGGCCCAAGAAGCCTCGCGTAAGAGGTTAGCGGAAGCGCGGGCGTATTTCCCATATAGTCGGCGTCAATGTGGGCGAATGAACCGGCAAATGCGGCGTGGAAACGTGCCATTTGGTCTTCATTATGAATATCCAATATACAAATCGTCTGTGAGTCGGTCAGGCTCGCCACGTTTTTATCAAACCGTGATCCCTGGAATCCTAGACATACATACACGTCGTAATTCGGAAGGCGCTCAACGTCGCTGATGCCATCATGCTCTCCATCCCCAGCCCACAGGATGAGTCGGAGGTTTTTGCGGCACTGATTTTGTAGAATTGTGTGGGGCCGTGTGAAGTCTAGAATAGAGGGCATTTTGGTCTACCGGACTCAAAGGACCGGGCGTCTTCAAATTTATAGGGGGTAAAGGTCTCGGATCTAGAGGTATCGTTCTGTATTGGCCGATGGGGAGCCAGATGGGGGGCATTCTATTATTAGTTGCGTCGGGATTTTAGACCAGGAATAAAATTGAAGGGCATGTGGCATCTATGGTATGTCATAAGATGAAGTTCCCTATTACTCGTGAGAGCCTTCAAGAGTTCAGTTTTAAAAAGGAACAGGCGGAGCGAGATGAGAAGGAGCGCAAAGAGGAGGAGGAAATCCAAAAGAGGGTTGCGCTCATTTTAGAGAGTTTCTGCAAAGATTTTGAGAAGTATATCTCTTCAAACATTTATGAAATGAAGTTTGTTTGGTGGAACATTGTTGGTCATATGGAAAAGACTCCGTATCTTGATCGCCTTGTTGAGAAACTGAAAGAGACCTTCATTGACTGTGATATTATTCTTGACCCTATCAAATCATATATAATGATTGATTGGTCCTAGACACGGAAACGACGCTTAAAGTCTGCGACGGATTCTCTAAAGCCCTTTTTATTCCAGAGAATCCAGCGTGAAAGCGCACCAGGAGTATCGGGTTTATTCCAGCTCTCTCCCATACCAGAGTGGCGCTTGATATACCTCATTTTTCGGGTTACATTTTTATGCTTCGCATCCCGTTTCAATAGTGTGTAATCTACCATTCCTGCTGCGCCAAATGGCACAACTTTCTCTTTACCTGTTTCTGTTATAAAAACTGCATCCCATTTCTTTTCCGGCCGATGAGAACGACGAACTGTTTTGAGACGCAACTTGCGTTGTTTAGGCATTCTATTATACTATGATATTTTTTACTCTACGTAATCTCCATCTAGATTGTAGAATTACAATTGTCTTTATAAACATTTTCCAATCATGTTCCCATATTTCAATAAGTTCAAAACCCTTTTCCTTAATTATATTCGACTTAGTTACTGTGGTTTCATAAAGTGATCCGTAAGTTGTATTAGTGCGTGGATTTACGGCGGTTTCGTTGTACAGTTTTGGGTTTCCATGCCAGAAATCTCCATAAAATTCAAATATAGTGTTAATAGATTCTCCATAGCCATCTGCTTTATATCTTGTCCCTGGAATAATAAATTCTCCGTTATTTCGTGCATGTTGTATTATAGTAGAATATCTTACTTCCATATACAATAGCCAACTCATACTTATACCAGAATGTTGATTAGAACATTTTTGACATTCTTTACCTATTTTATGTAAATATGGCAATATCTGAAACTCGCCGTGTCTTTTACAAACAACAGTTATTGATCTTGAACCACCCTCCCATAGTACTGAAGAGTAATCGTATTTATCCCCGTACAATTTTATAAATTCAGACTCGTATTCGTCAAACTCTTTCAATTTAGCAAGATTAGACTGTTCTCTACCACACGCAGGACATCCTTGGCCACGAAGATGGTTATTGGGGGACATGCTAAAATCTCCGTGTATTTTACATGTAATCGTTATTTTAGTTATTACAGTTGTATATACAGCATTTAAATATTCATATGTATTCTTATGAATAGCATTGGCTTTCAATATGAATTCTCTTTTACATGTTTCATTTAAATCAATGTTTCTTTGATTTGATTCGTTACCACACTTACCACATCCATAACTGAGATGGTTAGGGGGAAACATTTCAATTTCTCCATGTTTTTTACATATAACAATAACTTTTTTATTAGAATCTTTATAATCAACTTTGCTATAATCAAATCTATTACCCCATTTTTGTATAGCGTTTCCTATAAATATCTGTGTATTATGTTTATTATATTGTATTTTGTTTTCTTTTGAACACTTTTGACACCCTCTACCATTTTTATGGCATTGGGCTCTTATTATAAAGTCACCATGTATATTACATATTACAGTAATTTCATTATCTGAACCTTTCCATATTACCTTAGAATAGTCATATTTACTACTATGAATCACATCAAGATCACATTTATACTTTTCCCAGGGTATTGACATCCTTATCCGCATATTTTCTATAGCACACTTTTTACATCCACCACCGTTAAGGTGCTTATTTGGGGTCTGTTCAAAATCTCCATGTTGTATGCACGTTATAGTGGTTAAATCTGTTGCAGAAACATAAATAGATTTACTATAGTCGTATTTATTTCCATGTAATAGTTGCGCTTCAAACTTAAACTTGTTTTTAGCACGTTCTATTCGTTCTTTACCTAACCTTTCAGCTGCACACTTTTTACATCCATCGCCTGATAGGTGTTTATGAAATGACTGTTCAAACTCACCGTGTGTTGGACATATTATACGTACTTTTGTATCCCTTTTAGGCAATTCCTTTATAAGTGAATAATCAAACCTATTTTGATGCACTAATTTAGCCTGTTCTATATAATTACTTGTTTCTCTTTTGGAAGGCATAATATTCCTCCCTTTATAATTAAATAAGATTCAAATTTAAATTCGGGCATTGATGTAATATTCTTAACAGTGAAGCCCATATTTGTGTTAACCTATTTTCTTACTATCTCTTAGCAATAAAAATGAGCACAGGCCCGTCCAAATGTCCTTTCGCAAACGCGCTTGGCGTCCCTGGCCAAGGCGTCCATTCCCTGCGCGTCGGCGGATATGCAATCATAGATATCGTACTCACTGTTATCGCCGCCTATCTCACCAGTAAGTCGGCAAAAATACCGTTTGTAATCTCATTTACTGTGTGGTTCGTTCTCGGCGAAATTCTCCACGTCCTCTTCGGGGTCCAGACGGCGTTTTTGACGGCGATCGGTATTAAACTGCAGTGTTCGTAGCAGGCTCATTAGCAGGCTCATTAGCAGGCTCATTAATCCCAGCAATACGAGGAGCCTTATAAAGTGCACGAACCGGAAGGAGCTGCCAATGATCCGAGATCTGCGGAACGGCGCACCGATTCGCCACTCCGAATTTCCGGAACGTCTCATTCGTGTAGGAGCGCAAGGCATCCATACTGGGAAGAACCTCATTCTCAATCCACCCAGGAATATCTCGTTTGTATCCCGACTCCGCCATTCGCACACACACTTCACGCAACGTATCCGCA
>Ga0078894_10000955_pt1 | contig 20800 bp, 22 predicted proteins | sample LauGreSu1BDMLBSD_2_FD_67506 | JGI IMG/M metagenome (GOLD analysis project Ga0078894, IMG submission 67506) | Freshwater lake microbial communities from Lake Michigan, USA - Su13.BD.MLB.SD (version 4) (version 4) | ecosystem: Environmental > Aquatic > Freshwater > Lake | place: Lake Michigan... | reverse complement strand
TGGATTTGACTGGCCAATATAGGACAATCATATGATATGGACTCCAAAACAGGTATTCCAAATCCTTCATAAAGAGAAGGATATACTGAAAATAATGCATTTTTATAAAGCCAACCTATTTCAAAATCTTCTAGCATACTTAAAAGATGTATTCGATTTGAAACCGGAGATTTTTGAATTCTATTTTGAATTTTTTTAAAATATTTACCACTTGGTTTACCCACCAATATTAAATCAAAATCAAGATTATGTGCAATTTTCTCAAAGGCTATTATCAGATTTTCTTGATTTTTTCTAGGAATAAAACTAGATATGCAAATGATAAAAGGCCTATTGAATTCAAAAGCTTTTTTAATGGAAATCGTTTTTTGAGTAAATGGAAGTCCAATCACAACTATTTTCTCTTTTCGTATCTTGTAAAAATCTACAAGGTCCTTTTTTGTAGCTTCACTTATAGCAATAATAACATCGGCTGTTTTACAGGCATATTTTGTTTTGATGCGATACATAAATCGATCAAAAAAAGGATAATCTGATGGAAAACGTTCGAAAAGTAAATCATGAATGGTAACTACTTTTTTAATATTTGATGGCATATTGAATGGCAATTCTCCGCTTAACCCATGATATATATGAATATCATATTGGTGAGATACTTGCCATAAAAAACTTCGCCAAAAACTATGAAAATGTTTAGAAATAAAATGCGAAGGATTTATTTCTTCATGATTAAATTTAAAAGAAGACTTTCTGATTGGATTGAATAAAATCAATGTTAAATTTGGAAAAAATTGCTCTAAAGCCGAAATAATGCTTCTACTATATACACCAAGCCCTGTAGCATTATGATAGGCTCGTTTTGCATCCAGTCCAATATAAAAACGTTTACTACTATTCATTACAAAAACAAAAATAAGGATTTGTTTTGTAAAAGACCTTTTTTATCCTAAATATGATTTTAACAATTTACTTCGACTTGCAGAACGAAGTTTTAAAATTGCTTTATCTTTTATTTGTCTAACTCGTTCACGAGTAATGCCTAATTCATCGCCTATGTCTTCTAAGCTCATAGGGTGATCTATTCCAATTCCGTAATATAATTTTATTATTTCACGTTGTCTAAATGTAAGCGTACTCAATGAACGTTCCGTTTCTCTTTTTAATGAATCAGCGTACTCCAAGAAACTATCAGCAAAGTCTGCATTATCATTTTGAAGCACATCGGACAATGAGCTTGATTCTCCTTCAATCAAAGGAGCATCTAATGATGTATGTCTTGAAGATAATTTTAAAGTTTGTTCTACTTCACGTTGACTAATATCTAAATAATTTGCTAATTCTTCAATACTCGGCTCACGATCAAATTCTTGTTCCAATTGAATTAATGCTTTACGTATTTTGGATAGAGAACCTACTTTATTCAAAGGCAAACGAACCAGTCGAGATTGTTCAGCCAATGCTTGCATAATAGATTGACGAATCCACCATACAGCATAAGAGATAAATTTAAAACCTCTTGTTTCATCAAATTTCTGTGCAGCTTTTACAAGACCTACATTTCCTTCATTGATCAAATCGTTGAGGGTAAGTCCTTGGTTTTGATATTGTTTTGCAACCGAAACTACGAATCTTAGATTGGCATTTACCAATTTTTCAAGTGCAATTTGGTCACCTTTTTTAATTCGTTTTGCTAATTCAACCTCTTCTTCAGCCGTAATCAATTCTACCCTTCCAATTTCTTGTAGGTATTTTTCTACTGATTGACTTTCACGATTAGTAATTGATATGGAGATCTTGAGTTGACGCATAATTTAGATTAATTTTTTAACTTCTTTATAACGACAAAAAAAACTAAAAAGTTTCAAATAAAAAAAATATTTTGATAATATTTTTTTTAGTAGTTTTGCACGTTTCAATTATTAGTGTATTAAATTTTTTGGATATGTTGAAAAAAGCTGTTATTGTTGTTGTAGGAATTTTGTTAATTACTTCTTATTCGTGTAAGAAAAAAACCTGTCCAACATATGCTGTTCATGAAGTAGCAGATAAAGCAAAATCATAGTTCTTTAAAGGATTAAGTTCATTTGATTGTTGTCAATCATTTTATTTAATTATGAACTTTCGTTTCATTTTTTTTGGTTTATTGTATTGTGGTTCTTTTTTATCCTGTAAAAAGAATCTTGAGGATATATCTTCGTATAATCCTCTAAAAGACACTTCTTGGTGTCCTTTGTATTCTGGTTATTGGACAGAATATCAGGTGGATTCGGTATTTTATAAAAAAAGTAGTATAGATACACTTGTTTTTATAGAACGAACCACTTCTTTTATGAAAGAAATTATTGGTTCGAAAATCACGCAATTTGGAAATGATATTGAATATGAAATTGATATTTATATAAAGAGAAATATCAATGATAATTACGTTTTTTATAAAAAAAATTCTGTCAAACGTGTTAATACTATGATGATATATAATCGTAATAATCTACAATTTATCAATTTGGTTTTCCCAATATCAGAAAATATCTCTTGGAAAGGCAATCAGTTAATTCAAACAACGGATGATTTGGCTTATTTATCAGATTGGAATTATATTTATAAAAATGTAAATCAGTCTGTATCTGTTTTAAACAATACATTTACTCAATCTGTATATATTCAAAAAGCAAATGAAGAAAATGCTATTGAAAAGTTATGGGTATATGATTATTATGCTAATAATATAGGGCTTGTTTTTTCTCAAGAATCAAATTTGAAAAAACAAAATGTACTCAATGACTGGTCAAAACCGGAAAATGGATATACCATTACAAAACAAATTATTGATTGGAAAAAATAAAAAAACCCAATATGAAAATATTGGGTTTGAAATAACTAGAATTATTTTCTATCTTTTAAAGGAACATACGCTCTAGGTGTAGCTCCTGTGTAGATTTGTCTTGGCCTACTTATTGGCGCTTTAGATTCAATCATTTCTTTCCATTGAGAAATCCAACCAGGCAATCTACCCAATGCAAACAATACTGTAAACATATCAGTAGGATAGCCAAGTGCTCTGTATATAATTCCAGAATAAAAGTCTACATTTGGATATAATTTTCTTTCTACAAAATAACTATCAGAAAGTGCTATTTGTTCCAACTCTTTTGCTATTTCTAATAATGGGTCATTTACACCTAATTTATTTAAAATATCATCGCAAGCTTTTTTGATGATTTTCGCTCTAGGATCAAAGTTTTTGTATACTCTATGGCCAAATCCCATCAAACGAACGCCTGCAACTTTGTTTTTCACTTTATCTACAAATTCTTTTGGAGAATTACCGCTATCTTTTATTTCTTGCAACATTTCTAGTACCTCTTGATTGGCTCCACCATGTAATGGACCCCAAAGAGCAGCTATGCCAGATGCTATGGTAGCCCAAAGATTTGTATGTGCCGAACCTACCATTCTTACTGTAGATGTCGAACAATTTTGTTCGTGATCAGCATGAAGAATCAGTAATTTGTTCATTGCGCTTACGACTACAGGATCGATTTTGTAATCTTCGCATGGATTTCCAAATGTCATAGAAAGATAATTTTCAATATAGCCAAGGCTATTATTTGGATACATTACGGGATGTCCAATTCGTTTCTTAAACATCATTGCACATAAGTTTGGCATTTTTGCCATTAAACGCGTAATCGTCAAATTTCTATCTTCTTCAGTATTGTGAGGATCTTGATTATTTGGATAGAAACTACTCATCATACTCATCATAGTCATTAACTGTCCCATAGGATGAGCACCAGTAGGGTAGGCGTCAAATACTTTTTTAACATCTTCATGCACAAGACTATGTCTTATCATTTTGCCTTTCCATTCCTTATATTCTATTTCATTTGGCAAATGACCATAAATTAATAAATAAGCAACTTCCAAAAATTCAGCTTTTTCAGCCAATTCTTCAATAGCGTAGCCTCTATAATGAAGAATTCCTTCATCTCCATCTATGAATGTAATTTTAGATTCAGTAGCACCAGTATTTTTGTATCCATCATCATAGGTTACTAAACCGGTAGTATCTCTCAATTTTCTTATATCAATAGCAGGTTCATTTTCAGTTCCTACTATTACAGGCAATTCAAATGTTTGGTCTCTGTATACTAACTTTGCTGTTTCTGACATATTACAAAATATAAATTAATTTAAAATTATGTTGTAAAAATATATAATTTCAAATTAATCACAATGAAAAAAATAGGTTTTTTTTAAGTTACGTTTAAAAAAAATAGATAATGAATCTTGATATCGATTTAACTCTTTGTATAATAATATTTTAGATTGAAAATAAACTATATTAATTAAGTGTTAAATACCATGCCATCCTTGTAATCCTCCTGTATGGATAGCTATAATAGACTCTTCTTTTTTTAAAAATCCTTTTTTAAAATCCTCAATGATACCCCATATCATTTTTCCGGTATAAATAGGATCTAGTTTAACTCCTGTTTCCTTTTCAAATTCAAATAAAAAATCGATGTACTTTATATTATGTTTTGCATACCCACCCATTGTATAGTCAAATGTATATTCAATATCATATTCTTGAAATATAGGGATTAAGCTTAAATCATTCACCGCTGCATAGGCTCTAACTTTTGTTTTTGTATACTTTTTAATTCCCAATGCTGTTCCTCCAGTTCCAAAAGGGGTGCAAATAAAGTCACTTTCATGCATCGATTCTATAAGATTTTTAAATCCTATATTCGAAAATTCATTGGTTCCTCCTTCTTGTACAAAAAAACTATTAGGATGTTTTTTATATAAAATTTCTAATATTCCATCAAGATTTTCTTTAATTTCTTGTTTTGGAAAAAAATAAATTGGAATATTTTTGGCATGTAATTTTTCTAAGGTATAGCCAAATGTTTTTGGACGATGCCCTTTTACAATTGCTACTACATCAATCCCATGCACTTCTGGAATAAAAGAAGCAGCGTGCAAATGATTGGAATAGTTGCCACCAATAGTTATGATCGTCTTTATATTATTTTTTTTGGCTTGTTCTATATTGCCATATAATTTTCGAATTTTATTACCACTAATACCATCTTCCCATATATTATCCATATAAATATAAAAAGAATTTGCTTCTATATTGAAATGTGATAAATTAATTTTTTTAAGAAAATTTGGGTTAAAATTTAGCATCAATAAATTTTTAGCAAACTTACATTATTATATTTTTATAGATTTGCAAAATTTTAAATTCAAAATTATTGAAAAAATATGGCTAAATATTTATTGATTGTAGAGTCACCTGCCAAAGCAAAAACCATAACAAAATATTTAGGAGAGGATTATATTGTTGCTTCGAGCTATGGACATATATGTGATTTGCCCAAAAATAATAAGGCTATTGATATTGCCAATAATTTTGAGGTGTCTTATGAAGTTTCTAAAGAAAAGGAAAAGGTAGTTGCAGAATTGAAGAAATTGAAAAAATCGGTACAGGAAGTGTATCTAGCAACGGATGAAGACCGAGAGGGAGAAGCCATCAGCTGGCATTTGTGCAATGTATTAGGGTTGAGTGAGAAAACGACTAAACGTGTAACTTATACTGAAATTACTGAAAAAGCCATTAAAAAAGCAGTTGCCAATCCTCGTCACATTGATATGGATTTGGTCAATGCACAACAAGCTCGAAGAGTTTTAGATCGTTTGGTAGGATTTGGTATATCTCCAATTTTGTGGCGAAAAGTAAAGCCAAATTTGAGTGCAGGTAGAGTTCAAAGTGTTGCGGTTAGAATTTTAGTTGATAGAGAACGTGAAATATTAAATTTTCAAAGTCAAACGTATTTCAAACTTCAAGCACTTTTCGATTCGAAAGATATTAATGGCAAAGAAGCCACTATAAAAGCAGAATATAATAAAGATTTTACCAATTTTGAAGATGCGAATACACAAGTAAAAAGTTTTGTAGGAGCTACATACAAAATTGCAAATATTGAAAAAAGACCAGGAAAGAAATCTCCTGCAGCTCCATTTACTACATCTACATTGCAGCAAGAGGCTTCTAAAAAATTATACTTTAGTGTTTCTAAAACCATGGTTGTAGCACAGCGATTATATGAAGCTGGGCATATTACATATATGAGAACGGATTCTGTGAATTTGAGCGAAACGGCATTGCAAGAAAGTAAAAAAGCTATTTTTGATTTTTACGGGGCTGATTTTTATGCTCAACCAAGAATCTATCAAAGCAAAACTGCCAATGCGCAAGAAGCGCACGAGGCCATAAGACCTACTGATTTTACAAAAACAAGTATTTCTGGAGATAGCGATGAACAAAAATTGTATGATTTGATATGGAAGCGTGCTATTGCTTCACAAATGACCGATGCAAAGACTGAAAATACAACCGTTTCAATAGATAATGATAAAAATAAAATAACGTTAACGGCACGTCAAGAAGTAGTTTTGTTCGAAGGTTTTTTGAAAGCATATGTAATAGAAAGTGACGAAGAAGATGAAGAAGGTGTTGGTAGTGCTCTTTTACCTCCTATGAATATTGGAGAAGTTTTACCATTAAATATATTGAACGCTACTGAAAAATTCTCAAAACATCCACCACGATATAATGAAGCTTCGTTGGTTAAAAAATTAGAAGAATTAGGTATAGGAAGACCTTCTACCTATGCACCTACTATTTCTACTATCCAAAATAGAGATTATGTAATCAAAGATTCTAGAGATGGCAAAAAAATAGGGTATCGTATGATTTCATTGAAACATGATAAGATAACTACCATAGAATCAAAAATGTTAGTAGGAGCCGAGAAAAATAAATTATTTCCTACAGATATAGGCATGTTGGTTACAGATTTTCTTACTCAATATTTTGATAAAGTAGTAGATTTTAAATTTACGGCTAAAATTGAGGAAGAATTTGATAAAATTTCTCATGGAAAATTGGAATGGACCAATATGTTAAAGACTTTCTATGATCCATTTCAACTTGAAGTAGAAAAAACAATAGAAACTGCCGAAAGAGTTTCAGGTGAGCGTTTATTGGGAAATCATCCCGATACAGGTGAAGTTGTATTGGTGCGAATGGGACGTTTTGGTCCTATGGCCCAAATTGGCTTGACTGAAGAAGGCGATGGTGCTAAAAAGCCACGATATGCAAAATTGAAACGAGAGCAAAATATTGAAACACTTTCCTTAGTAGATGCATTGGATTTATTCAAATTACCTAGAGTTTTAGGTCAATTTGAAGATAAAGAGGTGAAAGTAAATATTGGCCGTTTTGGTCCATATATTCAGCACAATAGTGGATTTATTTCTTTGAAAAAAGAGGATGATCCATACACTATTGATTTAGATTTAGCCACTCAACGAATAGAAGAGAAGCGAACGGCAGATGCAAATAAGATTATCAAAGATTTTTCAGATCATGGATTCCAAATTTTGAATGGAAGATGGGGGCCATATATCAAAATGGGAAGTGACAATTATAAAATCCCAAAAACAGAAAATGCTGAAACCCTTTCTTTAGATAAGTGCATTGAATTGATTGATAATCAAAAAGATGCACCAAAGAAAAAAGGCAAATTTACTAGAAGAAAATAGGAATATATTATAGATGTAAGATTTGAAATATTAGATTGTAGTCTTTAAGTAGTAATTAGAAGCATCCCAATTCTTTGAACTCAATAGCCTGTAGCTTTAGCCAGAAAAGTTAAATATTTATTCCAAAAAAATTATCGTACAAAATCTACAATTTATTATCTAATATCTCTTGATATATATCCAAAACTTGTTTTTTTGTTTCATCTAAATCATTATTAATAATTTCAAAATCAGCCAAAGGTCGTTTTTGTTCATCGGAGTATTGATTGGACATGCGAGCACTTATCTCTATATCAGAGATTGAATCTCTTTTTTTGATACGTTCTATTTTTGTTTGATTTGGTGCAGTTACCAATATCGTTTTATCAAAAAGAAATTGATTGTTATTCTCAAATATCAAAGCCGCCTCATAAAAAATGATTTTTTCAGGATTCTCCTTACAAAAAGTATCAAAATCTAGCCAAACAGCTGGATGCACAATTTGATTGAGGCGTTGAAGCAAATATTTGTTTTTGAATACAATAGAAGCTATCCAAGCCGAATTATATTGATTGTTTTGATACGATTTTTCTCCAAATAAGTTAATAATACTATTTTGTATTGTAAGGCTGTTTTCTATCAACCATTTAGCCCTTTTATCTGCAAAATAGGGAATACCACCCTGTTCTATAAATAAATTGAGGACCGTACTTTTACCGCTTCCAATGCCGCCAGTTATACCTATTTTGATACTCATAGTTTTATATTTTTCCTCGTTTTCCCAAGTCAATTACTTCAAAATTTTGAAGTTTTGCATTGTCCAATGTAAATGAAAGTGCCGTCTTCATTATATGAAAACCCTCTCTGCCACATGCACCGGGATTGATGCTCCACAAATTATACTTTTTATCTTCTTGAACTTTTAAGATATGTGAATGTCCGCATACAAATAGGTTTGGATTGTGATGAGGCATCAAATCTCTAACGCGTGAAGCATACCTTCCTGGATAACCACCTATGTGCGTTATCCATATTTTGAAGCCTTCCAAATGAAAAATTTTATCCTCGGGAAATTGAATTCGTATTTCACTTCCATCAATATTTCCATATACGCCACGCAAAATCTTTTTGAAAGATTGAAGCCATGATATAACTTCAATTGAACCCCAATCGCCTGCATGCCATATTTCATCAGCTGAGGCTATATAAGGGTCTAATTTTTTTTCACAAAAACTATGTGTATCAGAAAGGAGAATGATTTTTTTCAATTTTATAGAAATTTTTAGAAAAAAGCGTCGAATATATGATGGATTTTGTGTGTATTATCTTTATATAAATTTATTGCAATAATTTCAAAAAAATGCTCTTCATTTAAGTTGTATTGTTCTTTATATTTAATGGCACCTTCTGTCAAAAAACGTTCCTTTTTTTTAGTAACCATTTCTTCAGGATATCCTAATCCTTGAAGTGTTTTTACCTCTACAAATATGAGTTGATTTTTTTTATTTCTACAAATAAAGTCAAATTCATATGGCGTAATTATGTAATTCTTATGCAAAAGAGCATATTGGTTTGAGTTCAAATATGCTTTGGCTATTTCTTCCCCCTTTTTACCAATTTCGTTATGCGAGGCCATTTTGTCAAAATTATTGTATATTTGCGAGCGCTAAATTAATAAATTATGTCGAAAACAATGAGAGAATTGGTTTTGGATTTTCCAAATCAATTAAAGATAGCATTTGAAATAGCAGAAAAAGCCAAGCTAAATCCAAAAAATGGTATAAAAAATGTTTTGATTTCTGGGCTTGGAGGCAGTGGTATTGGAGCTACCATTATCAATAATTTTTCAATAGATAGTGCTAAAAAACCTATCATAATAAATAAAGGTTATTTTCTGCCAAAATTTGTAAATCAAAATACATTGGTTATTTGTTGTTCATATAGTGGCAATACAGAAGAAACCATTAACGTACTTCACAAAGCATATGAATTAGGATCTCCCATTGTGTGTATCAGTAGTGGAGGTAAGATGATTGATTTTTGCAAAAAAAATGTAATAGATTATATTCAAATAGAAGGTGGAATGCCTCCTAGAAGCTGCTTAGGATATTCTATGGTTCAGCTAGCTTATGTTTTGGGATATTATAAGATTATTCCACAAAAAATATATAAAGAAATATTTAAATCGATTGGATTGCTTGAAAAAGTACAACCAAAATTGGATAAAATTACAAAAGAACTTGCTGAAAAAATCTATGATAAATTACCTATTATATACAGTGAAGAAAATTTTGAAGGTGTAGCAGTTCGTTATCGTCAGCAGATAAATGAAAATTCAAAAATGCTATGTTCACATCATGTAATTCCAGAAATGAATCATAATGAAATGGTAGGCTGGAGAGATTATAATGATAAATTGGCCGTGTTGTTTTTAAATAATGCCAATGATTATGAGCGAAATCAAGAACGCAAATTCTTGAACGAAGAGGTTATTAAAAAATATACACCGCACATCTTCAATATCGACTCAAAAGGAAAAAATAGGGTAGAGCAAAGTTTTTATCAAATTCATTTTGCGGATTTGTTGAGCTGTCATTTAGCTGAAGTAAGAGGCTTTGATGCTTCTGAGATAGATGTTATCAACTCATTGAAAGGTGCCTTAGATAAAAAACCAATTATTTAATTAATCAAAATAAAGATAGAGAATGAAGGAAATGGGCTTTTTTGACCATATAGAAGAATTACGTTGGCATGTAGTGCGAGTCTGTATTTTCACTATTTTACTTACTATTATCATTTTTATTTTTAGTAATTTTGTATTCAATCAAATTCTTTTTGGACCTCTAAGTCCCGAATTTTGGAGTTATAAGTTTTTTTGTAAACTGTCCAATGATTTTTGTTTTGATACCTTGGATATAAAATTAATCAATACTGAAATTGCAGGTCAATTCTATCTTCATATCAAGACTGCATTTACATTAGGAATTATGGGTTCAGCCCCATATTTTTTTTGGGAAATTTGGCGATTTATTAGTCCTGCATTGAAGGATAGCGAAAAAAAATACGCTCAAACTCTTTTGAGTTTTGGTTTCTTATTATTTTTTGTTGGAATTGCATTTGGATATTTTTTGATTTTTCCAATATCATTTTTGTTCATGACCCAATATAAAGTTAGCGATACAATTACCAATATGCCTAATATTGCTAATTATTTTGAAAATTTAAGTACAACCGTAATGTGGAGTGGAATTATGTTTGAATTACCTGTTTTGATGTATTTTATGGCAAAGGTTGGTATAGTTTCATCTTCTTTTTTATCTACATATAGAAGACATCTTTATGTCGTTATTTTGATTGTTGCAGGTGCTATTACACCTTCACCCGATGTTGTCAGTCAGCTCATGGTAGCTATGCCATTGGTATTGCTTTATGAGTTAAGTATTGGAGTTGTTGCACGTGTAGAAAAAACAAACGAAAAAGAAATTTCCCTTTAATTATCTTTTTGAATATAAATATTTGAGCAAAGTATTCATAAGTATATAATATGTATGAGGCATATAGCTTTACAAATTTGATTTTTAATATATCTTAATAAAAAAAAATAGAGAAAGATATATTAACATTTTTTTGCTAATTTCAGTATATTTGCAGACCAAAAATAAAATATAAACGATATGAATTTTAGTTATACCGAGCAACAAACTATGATCAGAGACTCTGTAAGAGAATTTGCTAAAAAAGAAGTGTTGCCATATTATAGAACATGGGACGAAAGCCAAGAATTTCCTAGACATATTTTTGAAAAATTAGGCGAAATGGGTCTGATGGGAATGTTAATTCCAGAAGAATATGGAGGCGCAGGGATGTCTTATGACGAGTATATCATTGCTATTGAAGAATTGGCAAAAGTATGTGGATCTATAGGATTGAGCTATGCTGCTCATAATTCATTGTGTTCTATGCACTTATTTTCATTCGGTAATGAAGACCAACGAAGAAAATATACTCCAAAATTAGCAAGTGGTGAATTTATTGGTGCATGGGCTTTGACTGAACCCAATACAGGTTCAGATGCAATGCGTATGATGTGTACTGCCAAAAAAGAAGGAAACGAATGGGTAATCAATGGCCAAAAAACTTTCATCACGCATGGAAAAACAGGTGATGTAGTGGTAGTAATAGCTCGTACAGGAGAATTGCTAGATAGTAGAGGAATGACTACGTTTATAGTAGAAAGAGGAAATCCAGGTTTGAAAGCGGGCAAAAAAGAAGATAAATTAGGGATGCGTGCTTCCGAAACAGCTGAAGTTATCTTTGAAAATTGTAGAGTAAGCGAAGATGCAGTATTAGGAAAAGAAGGAGATGGATTTATCCAGGCTATGAAGATATTGGATGGTGGTAGAATTTCAATTGCGGCCTTGAGCTTGGGTATAGCTAAAGGTGCTTTTGAAGCGGCCGTAAAATATAGCAAAGAGCGTGAACAGTTTGGTCGTCCTATTGCGGATAAGCAAGCTATCGCTTTTAAATTGGCTGATATGGCTACACAAATAGAAGCTGCCGAATTGCTTATCTATCAATCAGCTTATTTGAAAAATAATGGCAAAAAAGTAACTAAAGAATCGGCTATAGCTAAATACTACGCTAGTGAAATTGCATGTAAGGTAGCTAATGAAGCGGTGCAGATTTTTGGAGGATATGGATATATAAAAGAATTCCCTGTAGAGAAGCATTATAGAGATGCTAAATTGTGTACAATAGGAGAGGGTACTTCCGAAATTCAGAAATTAGTGATTTCAAGAGAAATATTAAACGAAAAATAAAAAAAGCACTATATTTGCAGTCGCTAAAAAAAGGAGGTATATGTTTTTATGTTAATTATTGATACAAGAGATTCTGATTCTATAGAAAAGGCACTCAAAAAATATAAGAAAAAATTTGATCAAACAGGCGTTGTTAAAGAGTTGAGAAGTCGTACGGCTTTCACTAAAAAATCTGTTAGAGAAAGAAATAGAATTACCAAAGCGGCTTACAGAGAAAAAGTTGTAAGAAGCTTCGAAAGCTAATATCAAAAGTCCAAAGAGAAATCTTTTTGGACTTTTTTTTGGACTATATATTAATTAAAATATGCAAAAAAGCCCTTAAGAATTCTTAAGGGCTTTTTATATATTCGTAAAAATGATTTTACTGTTATTCTTCCACCAAAATGTTTACGTTATTTTTGCTACATTCCAATAAGCCTGAAGCAATTGTAAACGTTTTATTTGATCCATTTTCTACTACAGTCAATTCTCCTTTTTTCAATGCAGAAATAATAGGTGCGTGATTTTCTAATAGCTGAAAAGAACCTTCAATGCCAGGACAGATAACAGATTGTGCATTTTCTGAACTAAACAATGTTTTTTCGGGTGTTATGATATCAATTCTCATTTGATTCTATATTTTGTAATGGAATTAATTAGCCATCATTTTTTTACCTTTTTCAATAGCTTCTTCAATGGTTCCTACCAAGTTGAAAGCAGCTTCTGGATACTCATCTACTTCACCATCAATAATCATGTTGAATCCTTTGATAGTATCTTCTATAGGTACCAATACTCCTTTCAATCCTGTAAATTGCTCTGCTACGTGGAATGGTTGGGACAAGAATCTTTGTACTCTTCTAGCTCTATGAACTACCAATTTATCTTCTTCACTCAACTCGTCCATACCCAAGATAGCAATAATATCTTGTAGCTCTTTGTATCTTTGCAAAATTTCTTTTACTCTTTGAGTACAATTATAGTGTGCTTCACCTACAATTTCTGGAGATAATATTCTAGATGTAGAATCCAAAGGATCTACCGCAGGATAAATGCCAAGCTCAGCAATTTTTCTACTCAATACTGTAGTAGCATCTAAGTGAGCAAATGTAGTAGCAGGAGCTGGATCCGTTAAGTCATCTGCAGGTACGTATACCGCTTGTACCGATGTAATTGAGCCTTTCTTTGTAGACGTAATACGCTCTTGCATCAATCCCATCTCTGTAGCCAAAGTAGGTTGATAACCTACCGCTGAAGGCATACGACCCAAAAGAGCCGATACTTCTGAACCCGCTTGTGTAAAACGGAAGATATTATCTACGAAGAATAAGATGTCTTTTCCTTGTCCTTTGTCTTTGTCTGGTCCACCATCACGGAAATACTCAGCAATTGTCAATCCTGACAATGCTACTCTAGCTCTTGCTCCAGGAGGCTCGTTCATTTGGCCGAAAACCAATGTAGCTTGTGAGGTTTCCAATGCTTTTGGATCTACTTTGTCCAAATCCCATCCGCCTTCTTCCATAGAATGTTTGAATTCTTCTCCGTATTTGATTACGTTTGACTCAATCATCTCTCTTAAAAGGTCATTTCCTTCACGTGTTCTTTCTCCTACACCTGCAAATACAGACATACCTTCGTATGCTTTTGCAATATTATTAATCAACTCCATGATCAATACCGTTTTACCTACTCCAGCACCTCCAAACAATCCAATTTTTCCACCTTTTGCATAAGGCTCAATCAAATCGATAACTTTGATACCAGTAAATAAAACCTCAGATGAAGTTGATAATTCTTCATATTTTGGTGGTTTATTATGAATAGTATATCCACCTTCTTTTGTTAACTCTTGTTTGATGCCATCAATTGGCTCTCCTATTACATTGAATAGTCTTCCTCTAATAGCATTTCCAACAGGCATTGTAATTTGGCTACCTGTATCTGTTACTTGCATACCTCTTACAAGTCCATCAGTTGAGTCCATTGCTATAGCTCTTACCTTATTATCTCCAAGATGTTGTTGCACTTCTAAGATAATTTTTTGACCATTCCCTTTTGTAATTTCAAGGGCGTTCAAAATTTTTGGCAATTGTGCGCCTTCGCCAAAATAAACATCCACTACTGGACCAATTACTTGCTGTATTTTACCGCTATTAGACATTCTAGTTATTTTTTATTAGGATTAAAATTGTTTAAAATCGGGTGCAAAAATAGTGTTTTATTTTTTAATAGAGGTCAATTTTTAATTTTATTTTCGAATTTTTATCCACATTTCGTCTTCTCATTTTATTTAGTGTGTTATGTTTGATACAAAATTCGTTACATTTGTAAAAATAGTGTGTTTATAATAAAATAAATTATTCTGATATGGGTAAAATATTAATAGCAGGAGGTTCAGGCTTTGTTGGGAGAAATTTAAAGAATCATCTGGAGGAAAATGGATATGAAGTATATATTCTTTCTACTCAAATGAATAAGGTAGGCGAATATATCTTTTATTGGATGCCCTCTCAGGAAGTCTATAATGGTAATGAATCTTTTGATTTTGAAACTGTAATTAATTTAGCTGGGGCAAATATTGCTGAGAAATTTTGGACAAAAAGTCGCAAAAAAGAATTGGAGGATAGTAGAATATTATCTACTAAATTTTTGTGTAAATTAATCAATGATGGAAAGATAAAAACAAATTATTTTATTCAAGCTTCAGCTATTGGATATTATGGAAATGCCAAAAATCAAATTTTAACAGAAAATTCAAAATTAGGAAGTGGGTTTATGGCTCAATTATGTGACAAATGGGAACGAGCGGTTTCGTTGGATAAAATCCCTTTTTCAATCATTAGAATCAGTGTTGTTTTGGACCATAAAGAGGGTGCTTATCCAAAATTAATGATGACCACTCCATTTTGTTTTGCACAAGTTTTTGATGGGGGGGAGGCCTATCTTTCTTGGATTTCTTCTTTGGATTTGAGCCGCTTTTTTTTATTTCTAATTGAAAAGAAAGAAACTGGAGTCTATAATGCCGTTTCAAATACTCTAACATATAGAAATTTCTACAAAAAACACTTTGAATTCCATAATAAAGCTTTTGTTCTAATTCCATTTCCTTCTTTTATTTTCAAGTTTTTATTGGGAGATTTTAGTGAAATTTTCTTGAATTCACAACGAATTGAAAAATCGAGAATTTTAAATGATGGATTTGAATTTTTTGAAGGTTCTTATGAAAAATTTTTAGCTTTGCCTAAAAATTAAAAAATGCAACTTTCTATTAGTGAAGAAAATTACCTTAAAACCATTTTGAAAATTGGGATGAAAAATGGCTATCCAGTGAGTACCAATAGTATAGCGCATAGTATTCAAAATAAGGCTGCTTCCGTTTCGGATATGCTCAAAAAATTAGCAGAAAAGGATTTAATTCAATATCAATTGTACAAAGGTGCTTCACTTACTTCAAAAGGAAATGAAATAGCATTGATGCAATTGCGTAAACATAGACTTTGGGAATGTTTTTTAGTAAATAAATTGGCATTTCCTTGGAATGAAATTCACGAGATAGCCGAGGAATTAGAGCACATCAATTCGATTAGTTTAATTGATAAATTAGATAAATTTTTAGGTTTTCCTAAAAATGATCCTCATGGCGATCCAATTCCAGATAAAAGAGGTAAAATACAAGAAAATTCATTTGTGCCTTTGTCTGATATACCGTTGAAAAAGGTTGTGAAAATATTGGGTGTATTAGATTCTTCGGATGCGTTTTTATTACATTTAAATAAGTTAAAACTTCAATTAGGATCTATCATAAAAGTGATAGATTTAGATGATTATGATCGCACAATACTTGTGGAAATTGAAGGAAGGCTGTTAAATTTATCTAATAAAGTTGCTCAGAATTTGTTAGTGGGAGTGAAATAAAATCTTATTTACAAGCGATTGCTAGATTATCAAGATTTGTGGTCAAATCTTTTTTCATCATAAAATTGAAGAGAACATATTTGTACCCTCCAAAGAAAAATTCTATAATATTATTTTCAGATTTTTCAATATCCATAGACCATGTTAGCTTAGTTTCCTCTGCCTCTATATGAGATCTCCCTATATTTCCATCTACATTAATTTCTATATCAATACTATTTTCATCTGAAGACACAATTGTTAAAATGCCTTTACCAACTTTTGAATTTCCATCCCAAGAATAGCTTGCTCCTATTCCAGATGCAATATCACCATAACTTATTTTCATATTGGGATCCATATGGTGCCATACACTCCATTTATTCCATTTTTTTAAATCATTGATTTGATCAATAACACATTGTGAATTGAAATTTCCTTCTTTACTAAATTCAATTTTATCATTGTGTGGTAAAATTGCACCTGCGAAAAGTATAGCCAATACAAAGATCAAAAGTAAAGATCCTAATGTTTTTAATATAATCATTTCTTTATAATTAGAATGCAAATATAGAGTATCTATTTTTAATTCTATTTCAAAACAATAAAAAAATAGGTATTATTTTAAAAAAAAAATGTATTTTTGCCTCAAAATAGATTAATTATGAAAAAATTATTAATAATCCTATCCATATTTGTTTTTGGACTTAGCATGGACATGCAAGCTCAAAAAAGCAAAAAAACTACAAATGAACCCATTGTAGATGAGAAAAAAATGGCCAAAGCAAATAAGTTGATAGAACAAGCAATGGCTGAAGAAAATACTCAAAAAAAGAATGATAAAATTCGCGATGCGAATGAATTGTTCAAAGATATGAAAATGATAAAAGAAGGTGCTATAATTATAGGAGATGCATACTATAATGCAGGCGATTTGCAAACGGCTTCAAGATGGTATGCAAAAGGTGGAAAAGAAAACAAAAAAGATTTAAGTAAAAAGGTAGGTGAAGCTTATTTGGAAGATGCTTTTAAGTCAAAAGATACCAAAGAGGAACAAAAAAATATGACCAAAGCATTTCAATCGCTTTCTAAGTCAGTAGGTCCTGTTGAGGCCAATAGATTGATTGGAAATGAATATTTTGATATGGGTAAAGATTTCTATCCAAAAGCACTTGAATATTATCTAAAAGCAGGCTATAATGAAGGAATTGTAATGATAGCTGATTTATATTCAACGAAAGCTGAAACAAGAGCATTGGCAGCCCAAACCTATATTTTAACCAAAGAGAAAAAAGGCTATAAAAAAGCCGGAGATTTGTATTTTAATCAAGGAGATTATTTGAAAGCAATGGAGTTTTATGCTCAAGGTGGTGTAATGGAAGGTTATGCAAAATATGCCGCAGAATTGAAAAAAGCAGGCAAAATTGAACAAATGAATATTGTATATAATGTAATTGCAGATACTCTAATAGCTAAAGGTACCCCAGATGATGTATATTCTTATGCTCTTGCTGCTGAAAAAGAAAATAATTATGCTTTAGCTTCGGATCTATATAAAAAATTAAATGATAAAGATTTGCATTTGAAATACAAAGCATATTTATTAATGTTGTCATTGAATTATTTGGATGCTAAAAAAGTATGGGAAGAAATGGGGAAAACTGAGTTAACAGATGCCGTAGATATGAATATCAAGGAATTGACGAATTTACAACAAAATAGAATGATGTTGGAAGAATTTAAAAGAAATTCACCAAAACTAACTGTTAAAGAAGATCCAAATTCAGGAAAATTAGAATATGATCAGCGAGATTTAAAATTAAGAGAACAGTATTACAACAATCCTGTAATAGTAAAAGGAATCAGTGAAACTGTATATAAAATAAGTGTAGACTATGTCAAAATGAAAGGTAACGGCGAATTGAAAGATTTGGTTAAAACTGCTTTTTTGAATTATGCTCCAATCAAAAATTTATTGGATAATTTTACATTGGCTAAAAAAGTAACACAAACAAATGTAACACCTTCTTTAGTTACTTTTTAAGACTAATTTATGTTATGATATAAAAAAAGACCTGCTATAAAGCAGGTCTTTTTTTATTATATATTGGATAAAAATATTGACTGTTTTTATTCAAATTTACATAAAATAACAGATTTTTTGTTATTTCGTAGTATGTTTTCTGCTACACTACCCATCAATAAACGCTCAAGTCCACTTTTCCCATGACTTCCCATTACGATAGCATTTGCTTTTATTTTTTCTGAATATTCGATAATACTATCGCTAATTGAATTCGTTCTTTCAAATTCAAAAATAAAATTAAACTGAGGAAACAAAGTGGCTATTTTGAGTTGAAAAGCTTTATAAGTTTTGTTATCCGATTTTAATAGATCCATATCATTGGATAACTGAATTGGAAAACCTTGTGGATCCGAAATAGTATTGATTTCAAGGCAATGATAGATGTGTATTGTATTGCTTGAAGAAAGTGTAGTAGCTATCTCTACAATTTTTTCACTATACTTAGAAAAGTCAACTGGGCAGAGGATTATATTAAATTTCATAAGTTTAAAATTAGAACATTAGTAAAGTGATATGATACTATTTGATGAAAAATTATATTTCATAATTATATCAAAATTAATGTAAAAAAAATAGGTTAACTAATTATTTTTTTACTAATTTTTTTAATTGCTCTTTATTTCCATAGAAGCAGTTTAAATCAATTTTATGTTCTATTCCTTCAAGGTGAGCTTTGTCGGTATATTGCCAAAATTCCCAATGTCCATCATCCTCTAGTATAGGTGCAGTAATTCGGTAGCTTGCTATCCATAAATTGTAGTCTCTAAATTCATCTAATAAATGGTCATTATAATAACTTTGATAGGAATAAACGATAGGTTTTATACCATAATATTTTTCAACCGCTTTAAGCCATTTTTTCATATCTAATATCAATTGAACTCGATTTTTATCTTTTCTTATATGTTCAATATCTAATACAGGAGGTAGATCACCTGGTTCGAGTGAAACCGTATTTACAAAAAGCTTGTATTGCGATTTCCAATCCATTTTGGGACGATAAAAATGATAGGCACCTCTCAATATAGATGTTTTTTTAATGTTTCGCCAATTTTTTTTAAAAAAAGGATCAATTTTATAATTACCTTCAGTAGCTTTAATAAATGCAAAAGAAATATCTTGATTTGCTACTATTTCCCAATTAATGTTATCTTGATAGTGAGAGACATCTATTCCTAAAACATTGTATCCTTTAAGTTTAGGTAGAAAATAAGAATAGTTTTTGATGGATATAATATTATATACATATAAAGTTCCTGCTAACAAAAAAGCGCTTGCAAATAAAAAAATATAAAGCGTAGTATTTTTATTTAAAATTCGGGACATTATTCAAAAACAATTGAAACATTAAAACCTGCATGTGAACGTATATTGATAACTTGTTCACCGTCCAAAATTAAATATTGACCTTTTATACCCGTTAGAATGCCTTCCAAAATAGGTACTTTGTCTAGTTTTATGGATTTTATTGTTTTTGATAAAATTTCTGTTGGAAAATTTAAGTGATAACATGTGTCATCTTCCGAAATATATTCTTGTAAATAGGATGGTAATATAGCTGCATATGTTTGTTTTTCCGTCAATAAATCGATTCCGTCAATTTTCTCATTTTTGAGCATAATACGCCAATTGGTTTTATCGCTTAGAAATTGTTTTAAGAATACTTCTATCGCTCCAGCAAGCTGACGATAAGGTGTATTAGCTAGGATAATGACTTCGTCTGCGCCTTGGTCTATCCATCTTGTTGGAATTTGGTCGGCACGCGTTACACCCACTTTTAGTCCACCTGAATTGGCCAAATATACTATATGTGGCTGAAGATGATTGGCTTTTTCCCATTCAATATCACGGCCTTTTCCCAAATGGGCTTCGCATAATTCGGGATTGATAATACAAGGCGAATTCATAGGAGACGACATGGTACATACATAGCATAATCCTTGTCCGTAAAATTTACTTACGTTTTTTTGGCAATCAATGCACGTAAGCTTATGTTCAAAGGTGATTTTTATCTTTTTCCCAATAAATTGATTTAATGGAAATGAATCCGAAATTAATGGAAAATTATAAATTACTTGCTCATCATTAAGTATGGCTGGTATTTTGTTTAAAATCATAATAATTAGATTACATATTTAATCACAAAATAGATTCCTGCCAAAACTAACGCTATCAAAGCACCTCTAAAAGCAAACAGTTTGTCAAAATGATTGAAAAGTAAACAAGCAGGTAATACAGCTAATATACTCATTTTTATTATAGGAACTATGAAATTTTGATTGTAAGCCCATAATGATTGAAGAGCATAAAATCTAATCTGAAAATAATAAGCCCCTAACATACAAGCAATGGCAATTATAAAACCAGTAAATATATTATCTAATTTTCCATATCCAATTTGTTCTTTCCAATTCATATATTG
>Ga0078894_10000952_pt1 | contig 20854 bp, 37 predicted proteins | sample LauGreSu1BDMLBSD_2_FD_67506 | JGI IMG/M metagenome (GOLD analysis project Ga0078894, IMG submission 67506) | Freshwater lake microbial communities from Lake Michigan, USA - Su13.BD.MLB.SD (version 4) (version 4) | ecosystem: Environmental > Aquatic > Freshwater > Lake | place: Lake Michigan... | reverse complement strand
GGCTCCACGGAGAGATGGCCGAGTGGTTTAAGGCTGCGGTTTTGAAAACCGCCGTATTCGAAAGGGTACCGGGAGTTCGAATCTCTCTCTCTCCGCAAAGATCTTGGAAAGATGGCCGAGCGGCTTAAGGCAAGTGCTTGCTAAGCACTCGTAGGGGAAACCTTACCGCAGGTTCAAATCCTGCTCTTTCCGCAGCTGCAAAGAACTTCTGATTGAACAACAAGGAGATCTTAGAATAAGATAAGTACAGTTTCATTCCGACTTAGCTCAGTTGGTAGAGCGAGGCACTGTTAATGCCTTGGTCGTTGGTTCGAGTCCAGCAGTCGGAGCTGATAAATATAGATATGTTTGCCACCTTAGCTCAGCGGTAGAGCAACGGTTTCGTAAACCGTAGGTCTCGAGTTCAATCCTCGAAGGTGGCTCAATGCCTTCTTAGCTCAGCTGGCAGAGAGTGCACTGAGAGGAGTCGGTTCGAATCCGATAGAAGGCTCCCGTTTACCGATCTTTCTGAAATGCTTAAAGGTCATATGTTGCCAGGAATGATCATGTTTACGGCTTGCAAAAGAATACCTGACGGTTGGCTAATGTGTCGAGGTCAGCACCTCAAGATCAAGGAGTACCCTGAACTCTACGCTGCTATTGGTTTCGAATATGGCGGCGATCTTTCAACGACTTTTGCCTTACCCAGGATACCTGTGGATGGTGTTGGATTACGACCTCTGATCTACACGGGGAAATAATGTATTATTTGCTTCTGTCAATAACCATTTTTACGTCGGGTTGCTATGGTGAATTCGACATGAGCGGTAAAGTTCCACGCAGAGATCCATGTACGAAACAGAATGAAGAGAAGTACGTGTACATTATGCCGGATTGCAGACTACAAACTATTCCGCAGGTGAGTCAATGACTGAACTTCAATACGCAAACCTGATCGAAAACATAGCTGAAGAAATGTGGTTTCTCATTCGATCTAAAGACAGTCTCGATTGGCCTTGGTGTGTGGCACATCTGCCAAAAACTGCCGCCGACCTTAGAGAAAGAGCAGAATCTGTCGTTGAAAAGTCCACACTCCTTACAGAGAAAGACAGACCCAAAGAGCCAGGCAGGCTGGACTTGCGAATTAAAGAGGCGCTCATTCGCAACGTCTAATGCGACTGATTTCTTATGCAGAGCTGCGAGAAGGAGACCTCGTAGCTGTTTCCTCGAAAAAAGACTCGACTGTAAGCTACTATTTTGTTCTATCGATCTCGAAAGACGCGAGGAGAGAAAGTTATTTGCTGTTCTTGATAACCACAAGTAGTAGCGTACAAGTCAAGAGAATGAGTCGTGGAAATCAGAATATTTTCACAACGAAAGGCGTCCTCTTGCGTGGATGTAATTGACGTCTCTTTCGTGATATTGTGTGCATCAACGCGGACACGAGGAGCGGAACATGATTCGTGAATGCGTCAACTGCGGTGTGAAATACGAGACGATGTCCCCTGCGAAGATCCGAGCCGGGGGTCTCATTACTACATGTCCGGACTGTTCCGATGAACCGGCAGTGAAATACTTGGGACTTGCAAATGGTGACGGTAAGCAAGCATCCGTCACTGTACTTGCATTTAGCACACAAGAAGACCGTGGCAAGTATGCAGACTTCTGGCGCAACAATTCTGGCATCCATCGAGGCAAAGCATGCCAGTTGGGTAGTCATTTGTCTACGGATCCTGGTGTCAGGTTCAAGACTGTGACTCAGACCAGTGCTGCCAACCACAAAGGCAGAGCGTAATCGGGACTGAACCGATTATTTTCAGGAAAGAGCGAAGAGAATCTTCGCTCTTTCTGCTTTAATACCCGTCTGATTTGTCGATATTTACCGATGCAATGGACCTGATCCTGTATCCGAACGAAATCTTGAACACTCAATGTATGTCGGTCGAGGTCTTTGACGATTCGATCAAGACTCTTGTCGATTCAATGGCCGTCACGATGTACGTCGAGCGTGGTGTAGGCATAGCAGCTCCTCAGGTGGGCATCGCAAGGAACATCTTACTGATAGATCCTAGCAGCGGTGATAGGTCAGGAGACTTCAAAACACTCATCAATCCTAAGATTCTATGGGCGTCTAAAGAGACCGTTCGCCTTTCAGAAGGCTGTCTTTCTATTCCCGGAGTGATCGCATCTTTACAACGTCCCGAATGGATAGAAGTGGAATATCAGGACGTCCTCGGAAACTTTCATGTTGACCGATGCGGAGGCTGGGTCTCGAGGATTATTCAGCACGAGTTAGACCATCTACGCGGCGTGTTGATGTTGGATCGGATTGAGACCGCTTCGAGGAGCGTTCTGATGCGATGTTATCCGTCGAAGTTCAAGCGCAAGGGATGAACTATGAAAGACAGTGTTGATTTTGGTGGAGCTCTGTCTAAATTAGGGAAGAAAAAGTACCTAAAGAAAAAGAAGCTGCTTTTGCGAATCATGAGACTTGAAACGCTAGTAGGAACATTGCTTTCGAAGATAGAAAAGCTTGAACATGAAGGCGTGGGGTCTCGTTTTTCGATAAACGAAGAAAAATGCAAGATTCACAAGTGATTTAACAAATCGACATTCGACATACTTAATGACTGAGGTCGATCATGCCCAACATCAAGCTTGATAAGTCGTATGATTTGAGAGAAGCAATAGTCGACTTGATGGGCAACGTCAACGATATAAAGAACGACATCACCAGCGGTAATTTTTATGACAATCATGTGCTCGACAAGCTTGACTATGTGGCTTTAGTCCTTCACGACATGCTTGATCGCGTCTCTCCGACAGATCGCCCACCAGTTTTCTATCCCGAACAAGGGACCGTGTTCATTGATGACGTAACGAAACCCAAGAGTCCCTGCGTGGTCGAGAGCAAAATGTTGCTCTCGACTCCCGGTGATGGGTGGGTTTGTTACTACGATCGCGACGAGGGAATGAGTGACTTCCCGCGATGGCTTTCAGCAGTAGAATCGGGAAACATCAAGGTGGTCTGGTGTCCTTCGATGGGAGTCGTGCAGAATAACTCAGACTACCTTGCTTTTTGGGGGCTGAAGTAGAAAGATGCAGGAGATCAAAGAGAGAATATACGACACAGTCACTAACTGGCTTCTTGAGTTGCCGCTCTTAGTTTTCCTGACTTTGTTGCTACTTGGCCCCTAATTCTTGTCCACGTCTAGATTTAAGGTCGCCCAGAATATTCCAAATGCGATGAACAACACCGCTAAAATGGTGATCATGTGAGTCATGGTAAAATGTCTTACTTGCTTTGTTTAGCAGAGTCCCACGATTTCTGATCTGGGTAGTTAGGATGACTCGGTTTTCTCGACTTCAATCCCTTCTTCTTGCGCTTGTTCACGTTGTACCAGAGGCCTTTCTTAGCCTTAGCCTCTACGACTGTCAACATCGTCGACGACGCTTGGTCCACTTGAGGCTCTAGATAGCCAAAGACGTCATTGAGGTCAGTGTATGCACGAGTCAACTTGCTCTGTACCCAAGCAGGCAATTCATCTCCACCCGCGATCATGTCGAGCAACATCGATGTGATGTCATTTAAACGGTGGAGTTGCCTAACTGCCATCTCCCCTTCATGATCAGGTTTTCCTTCGTTCCAATCTTTGACTGAACTTTCTCTGTCCATGTTTCTATGTATCGCTTGTCTTTGATACTTAAAGACATGAAGATACGGTTGTCGGAATTACGAAGAATAATCCGCGAGACACTGAGCCAACAAGGCTGGCCTCCTGGCAGATGGTATCCTGGCACGGGAGAGCCTGTGAGTCGCGACGCGATCGGCTTGATGGGAACTGCGGGTCTAGGTCGCGACGAAGATCGCATGGTCGACGAAGACCCGAGCTTAGATGAGATCGACGAGGGTGACGATGAGAATACGAATCAGTGAGCTTCGTAAGATCATCCGGCAGGTCTTGTCGGAAAGCCCGGGGATCACGGCAGATCCTACCGACGTGAAAGGGTTTTATCCTTACGAGATCGAGAGGGGAACCGACATACACGGCTATTGGTATAAGTCGCCCGGCGACAAGGGAAGCAACAACCCAGGGCGTCCAGAAGATCCAGAAGAATACATCGGCTTCAAGACAAAGGGAGCGACACCAGCCGACGCTGCAGCAGAAGCTTCTCCGAAAGAATAGACTTAGACCTTTAATCTTTTCTTCTTAGCTTCTCCTAAGATGTTTTTGCGGTCTCCGCCCGTTGCAGCCGAGAATTTTTCTGCATCTTCGAGAACGTTTGGATTGTAGCAAGCGAACGATCCACCGTGGCCCAGCGTCAAGTGACAGTTGTATTCGTCCATGCACAGCGTGATGAGATTCTCAGGCATCAATTCCAGGTCCGGACGCAGGTGGAATGGGATCATGTGATGCACCTGAAGCTGTTTGACACTTCCGCATGCCGCACAAACAGGATGCTTCGCGATGTGTTCGTCTCTCACGTCGTCCCAATGTCTTGACCTGAGGCGCGATTTAGATTTTTCACGCATCTTCGAATGAATTCGATCGATGCTACCGAGCAAGAAACCCATAGGCGTAATTATTGAGTCACGGCGTGTACTGTTGCTTCAAGATATGTAAAATGACTTCATGTTGAAGAAGATCTTCAAGGTGAAACACGTCGCATGGGACCTACTACGGTCTCCTCGAACTGTTGCATTCCTGAAGCTAGGCGCTGCAGTTGTCGGTGTCATTCATGCCATAGACGAGTTGACTGCTTCTCCGAAAACAGGAAAAAATCCTGTAGGATTTAGAATCGACGATGAAGAATGAGGAAAAATGCCTAGAGTAGCCAACTTAGATACCAAAGCTGAGACGCCTCTGCCGCAATTGCAGCAAGCACTTCAGAGCCTAAAGCCTGGTGAGAAGATTCAGTACGGTAATACACGAGCTGAGATTCTCAAGATCAGAGAGAACATCACGAAAAGGAGGCATGAAATCGTCGGCGCTGATTCACACCTCGAATTCATAGAAGCATTGTTGATTGCCGAGGCCTCGGGTCAGCTGGACTTCAAGAAGTAGACTCGACTCAGGAAGGCGACCGTCGTAGGCGACGGACGTTGGTGTTTGGGTTCAAATCCCATGCCTTCCGCTGCAATACACAAAACGTGCGTGTCAGTGTGTTGCTATATTATGATTGCTTTATGCGCAAGTGAAACATCTCGATGCACAGGGATCAGTAACTAATCTTTTTAGAAGGTGACGTATGTTTCCGGAGAAGATCAAAGACAGAGAGCAGTACATCGAAGATCAAGTCCTAGCCGGGAATTTCGAGGCATCGTGGGTCGATCTGTGCTATGTTGTTGACAACAAGACTGTTCGACTACGAGTGATGCACGATGCCTTGCGCGTCGATGGCGTCAGAGTTAATGTCACAGCAAACTTCCAGCAAAAACTCGCCGACTTATTCGATGCGTCTCTGCTCACACCGATGATTGCTGATTTGATTTTTGTCAATGCGATCAGAAAGGCCGAACCCAGGCCTCAACCTATTTCTTCTACTGTGAGTTCGATGTTGAAGCACAACGATGCCGTTCAAAAGCAAATAGGAACGGGAAAAAGTCTCGCATCGACTGTAGGAAAACATTGGGTTCTTGACAAACAGCTGGAGACGAAGAAAAACAGTGCCTGTAATTACGGCTGGCACTTTTCTGGAACGACATTTCAGGGTATCAGAGGCTATCCTGCCTCGTCAAGCACAGTTCTATCTCTCAAAAATATCAGTGTAATTCAGCCAAATGCAACTGCTCATGACCCGCTGCATTCTGATTATTCGCAAATCTGTCAGTTGGTGGCCCAGCAGTGCTGGGTAGACGATCAAGAAATGCGTTTTTCAGCGCTTCTGAAGGACCTCACTTTGGGTCACTTGGTATCTCATCAAGGTCCGCTGAAGATAGACCGTCAACCCGGTACCGTGCCTACCGTAGGACAAATCGTAATTTTTCCTGTTGATATTTCTGGTTCTGATAACGACGCCTAGAGGATTCTATGCCCACTTACGAATACAATTGTGAGACATGTCAAAAGGAATTTGAGACTGAGCAATCCATAAAATCAGAGTCTATTGCCGATTGTCCTGTTTGTGGCACGACAAGCAAAAAGCGCCTAATTTCCATGGGAACTAATTTCCTCCTGAAGGGTGGAGGATGGGCTGCAGACAACTACTCGTCAAAGAAATAAATCATGAGTCTCCGTCATCGTCGGTCATGATGACGGTTTCTGGTTTTTCTTCCGTGATCAAGTCGATCATCCTGTTCGACCTAGACGCAATATGTGGAGCCTGCCTCTCCGAGTGGTCTCTTTCAGCTGCAATTGACCCGAAGACGTTCTTCACAACTCCGGTCTTTGGATTCATCGTGACGATATACCCGCCTTTTGACATGACGAAAGGCTTCTTGACCTTCTTGAGGTAGTCGAATTGAGCGTCGGCTGGTGCGTAAGGATCAAACCACGCAGGAAGCACAAAATTCGAGACCGACACTTTTCTGCCATCACTTACTTGTACGTCATACCAGTCGTTCTCGACCGGATCTGCTATCTCGTACGCTATCATCCTACCGTCATTAGTCTTTGCCCATAGATTGACGTTGGCATTACAAAATGCCTCTATGACTTCGTGGGATAGTATTGCAGAGACAGACTTAGGACCGGTCAACATTTGACCTTTAATTCCGAATACAGCCTTTACGAAGACTCTTCCCCACACTTTCCCGCCCGGCGATTTTGTGTGATACCCAAGCATTCCTGCCTGGTCTGGGTCATCCAAGATGACGATGGGAAAACCCACGCTCTCTGGTTCGTTGACAACTATCTTCCATGGGCCTTTCATCCAGAGGGGTGCAACGTGTTGTTCAAACTGAATCCTGACGGCTTCTACCATTGCATTGAAGTCAGTGTCGCTCAAAAGTGTCGAACGATCTATGATGTTGATCGTTGGCACGCTAATGTTCAATATCACAGCAGCATCCGTCGTAGATGACGTAGGAGCTACAGGCTGAACGGACTTCAGCTCCGAGGCCTGTGGGCCTGTAGATGATCCCATTTTGACACCAGTAATTTTTTTGTCAATTACTGTATTGATCAATGCCTTGATTTTAGAAATCATTTTTCGTTCCTCAGCTTCGTCATGAAGGAATTTGACACGCCTTTCTTAGGATCCAGCAAGGTTAAGTCATGTCTCTTCGCAAACTCAACGACTGCTGATTCCGTTCTAGGCCCCCAGATGCCGTCAACCCTACCTTCGTAAAGTCCTAGGCGCTTGAGTTCTTTTTGTGCTTCTGTGAGTGTCGTAACGCTCCAAGCTAGAGGAAGATCATTAATTAAAAATTTCGATCTAGCACCGCCCGCGAAAACTTCACCCTCGTGGATTCGTCTGTTGAGCAAGCCCTTTACAGTTATTCTAGTGCCATTCACGGTGGCCTTGCTCCACTCTTTGAGTCTCTCTGGTACTTCAACGAATTTCCCGTCATTGATGGCTCTTGCCACTCCTGAATTTGTGTACACGCCTGTGCCGCAGTTGAAGCCAAACGACACGAGAGCGTCAAACTGATTTTGGCTGAGATTCGTTTTGATGTTTTTCTTGATTGCTTCCTCGCAGAGCTTCACGTCGCTAGCGAGTAGCTGCATCGCATGTTCTCTTGTGATTGCGACCCCATCAGGATAGTTTTCACCCGGTCTGATGACATGTCCAATCCCTATCGTTCTTTTGCCCGCGATGCAAAAGTAGGGTGTCAAGATACAACCTTCCCATTTGGCGATTAGCTCCAGGCCCTCTTCAGAAGTCTTAAGATGATCATTCATGAAAACTAATTATAGATTTCCTGTACAATATTCGATCAATGCTTATGATGTGTAATGTTCTAGGTCTGCTTATTAGACTAGGCAGTGAGATGTCCTCGGACAAAAAAATGCTAGCAGAGGCAGCTTCGGTAGCAAATCGTCTAAAATCAAACGACAGGCGAGACATGCGTTCGTTTCTGTTGGGAGCAGTCGGAATGAGAAACGACGGCGTCCTAGTTTCATCTAGGAATATTGCAGCTCCGGACTGTGCCCCTCAGCATCACGCCGAATCACGACTCGCAAGGAAATTGACGCCTGGCTCAACAGTATGGGTCGCACGCGTTACTCGCAAGAATGGAGACTGGGCCTTGGCTAAACCTTGCCCAGGTTGCCACAGACTTTTGCGCGCGATTGGTGTCGATCGTGTAGTATACACGATCGGTCCCCGTGAATGGGGAATCATCGATATGAAAGAAAATTTCTACTGAGTGCAAACTTTCGTTCAAGTAGATTACTAATAATAGGAGACAAACAACATCATGAAGAAGACAAAGAAGGCGCAGAACAACAACTTCCGAAACACTTACGATCTCGATCTACCTGCTCAAATCGACATGGACACGCTGGCATGCGTTCTCGATGACGACCTCGAGCGACGTCATTCATTTCTACATGCTGAGCGCGATAAGGCTGCCCGACTTGAGTGCGACCCAAAGCCTTGGGAGACGGAGATCTGTTACGTGCAACGTGAATTGAAGATTCGCGCAGACCGTAGACTTGCACACGAAAAGTATATCAGAAACAACCCTGATGCTGCTTTCTATTCATATGCAGCACCCGTGTCGAACGTCTCGGACGATTCGAATGCAAACTGAAAATATTGTCTCGGTAACACCGAGGAGAAGCATGCTTTCAACGAAGAAGATGATCGATTCACGCGGATCGGACTCAATTAGCGCCTATCTCAACGATCTTAAGCAATATCCACAGCTTAAGCATCCCGAGGTCGTCAGGCTTTTTCAGACTTACGAGACCGGAGGCAAGACCGGTGAAAAGGCTAGAAAGACGCTGATTGAGAGCAATCTCCGACTCGTCATCTCTATCGCGAAGAAGCACAAGGGTTACAACATTCCGCTAGAAGACTTAATTCAAGAAGGTAATCTAGGCTTGTTGAAGGCTATCGAACGCTTCGACTATAAAAAAGGCTTCAGGTTCTCAACGTATGCCACGTGGTGGATCAAGCAAGCTATCAGCCAACACGTGCTGAAGCGTAAGAGGATGATCAGGTTGCCAGCACATGCAGCAGGAATTCAACGAAAATTAATTCAAGCTGCGGACGAATTCAGAGAGATGACTGGGACTGAACCAAGTCAAGAAGACTTGTTGGCACTCGTCGATGCTTCAGAGACTGTTGTTAAAGCCACGATGGCATCTGGTAACAACGTCATCTCTCTCAACCAGACAGTTACAAACGATCCTGATAGTGGAACGCTTGAAGACAAAATTGAGGACATTGACCATCGCAACGACCCGTTTTACAACGTCTCATCAAAAGAATTGATGAACATTGTAAAGTGCGTTTTGTCGAAACTTTCTGACAAAGAGTCTGCAATTCTCAAGCTTCGTTTTGGTCTGTTCGACGAAGACGATGTCGATCGAAGTCAATACACGATCTCTGAGGAGGAGGCTGAGTCCCTCGCAAGAGGCATGCCTCTTGCTGACAGATGACTCTTGAATTGACGTTCAATGTAGTCATAGTGCTTCTTTCTCTCCATCAGACTAGAAGCCTTCTTAGACTTCGCAAAGAAATTGCAGATTTCAGAAATCAACTCTCAAACCGCAGAGAAACAGAGCAATTCAAAGATAGTGTCACTGACTTGAATGCAAGACTTGACGCTCTGCAGAGCATGAGATTCTCCTACATTGGTAACTCTCTAAGAAAAGAAAGACAGAGATGAAGAATCTGAGCAAGAAATCTATTTATGCGACAGTGGCCGAGGACGAAGGCGTCAACTATCGAGAAATTGCAGAGATGATGTCCGAAATTGGTTTTAAGATGAATCACTCCTCAGCAAGAAATTACGTGCTGAGGATTATGCGGAAATTTACCGATGCCATCACTGATGAATGGGATCTGGATTTTTCTGAAGCGAAGAAGGACAAGATCGCAAGGACGCCACAGTTTCAACAAGCCATCTGTGAGATTTTGCAAACGCTAGATGCTCACAATACCACAAGAAGGGAATCAAAATGAGGCTTCAGAAGAAGAGTCTATCGAAGGTGTCACTAACTGACATTCTTAGGCGCAGAAAAACCACATTAGAGAAGTATTTAATTGAAACAGGCATCGTAACTTACGATCTCCTTGTTTCAAGGTGTGAATCAAGTGGTTTCGTTCCTCCTACATTGGAAGCCTTTTACAAGGCACAAGGAAGGTCGTCACCAGCACCTGTTGCATCCTCGCCTACCGAAGGTGTGATTGTTATGGAACCGCCTGCCGTAGTTAGACTCGTTAACGAATCAGATGGATCAGTGGAGTCAGAACTTTCACTTTCACTAGAGCCTGAAGATTCTTCAATGCTTGATGAAGTTCAAAAGCCTTTCAAAAAGAAAAAATTAAAGGCTTAATTCTACGAAAAGATGAGCCACAGGGACTTTCCTGTGGCTTTCTTTATTTAAACATTTTCGTTTAATGTGGTATATGTACTTACACGCAGTCACGCATGCATCGCTTTCAACGATGATCTTTGTGACTATCTAGGAGATCAGAATGACAAGTCTAACAGCTGCACTAGTCTTAGTGCTACATGCCTCTTTGCCCAAAATCGATCAAGACCGCTTGACAGCAGTTACGGACGACATGACGGCAGTCATAGAGGACGAAATCAGCAAAAATTTGCTGAACAGCAAGATTAAGAACGACGAAGCACTGGCTATGCTAACTGCGGCAGTCCTCAATGAATCGGGTTATAGCGCAGACGTCGAGAGTTGCAAAATCAATGGCGACGGTGGTCGGTCGATCGGCCTTGGGCAGGTGATGAAAGGACAGAACTGGGAGGGTCATTCACGCAAGCAGATCTGTTCGGACAGAAAGCTTCAGCTTCGACTCGCTTTACACGTAATAGACAAATGCTGGGAGCGCACGCCCCGCCCTGATGCAGCATTCAGATGCTACACGTCAGGAGATGCGTCAAAAGATTCTAAGTCGGCAAGGAGAGAGTACAAAACGTACCTCAAATACAAAAATGTGATTGAAAAGTTTCGCGCTGAGAAAAAGCGCGTCAAACAATTAGAAGAGAACAATGAAGAAATTAAAAATGAAAATGTCGAAGGAAGATCCTGACAGTCAGTGCAAAAAGAAGAAGCGCTATGCTATGATTATCATACATGACGCACACGGACATCTCGATGACGCTGTTCGAGTCTCTCCTCGACGGAGAGTACGACTTTTACGGCGTCGACGGAAACTGTTTCTGCATCGGCCTGAACGGAACGAGAGCAGCCTTCGAAGCGCTAGAGGACGAGAACGACGGCTACCGTTCGTACTTCAATACCTTCAGAACATCGGACGTCGGGAAGGTATTTTTCCGATCGCCCCTCGCTCGGGTTCGTCTTAGACGCGGAGGATTATCGACTCGAGGTCCACGGCCCGAAAAGACGGAAACACCAGCACAGAAGACTTATCGTCTGAAGAAAACTTCAGACGACTTTTTCGGCTGGGTCCTCGAGGACGTCACCGACGGTCACATCTGGTTGACCGTCGGGACGGACTTCGGAGATGACTATTATCCTTGCTTCACTTTTCGATATGAACCCAACGTCGCCAGAACGATCGAGCAGGAGGTTCTGTGAACGAACAGACCACCTCCGAGATAGTCTGCAACAAATCTCTGGAAAACGAGAGGAAGGTCATCAGCCGCCTTGCGCTACAGAAGATCTTGACCTCGGGGGTAACACAGTTTATAGATTTGAGCAAGCTTGAGGAGATTAGACGAATGTTCATCTCCGAGAGTCCCGAGAAAGATTTAGGCGTCAGTCTCAATTTCCAAGGCAACAACAGGTACGACACAATCGGATCCCTCAGTCTCAAGTGGACGCAGGACGCAAACGAGATACAAGACCTCGAAGGAAACGTCTGGGTCACGCATCGGCTCGAGGCGAAGGGAGCGATCGGCTCTGCTTACTCGTGCAATTTCGGTAAGTTCCAGGAACGTGTCGAGGCACTCATCGACCTGCGCGACCTCATTTGCGACATCGAGTCTCTCGCGCCGGAGCCGATCAGGTCCATATCTTTGAATAGCGAGCAGAGGGTCGACCGAGATGCTCGACGTCGTCGAGAAGGCTTCTCCAACATTTTTTCATTGATCATCAAGAACGATAGACAAGACCTCCGGTACAACCTGAGGACCGGCGGGCGAGGTAGACTTGTACCACGCGAGTTAGTGCAGGACTTCGATCCCGGGAAGTACGACATCAGGGTCGACGACGGCGCGTTTCGACGCGCAAAGAACAAGTATTACGTTCTCACCGTGCCCTCAAACCCCAATTTCAATGCGATCTTACACCGGGTCGGCTGAAACGGCTTCCGTGCAATCCTCCCGAGAAACGGAGTATCATAGCAACATGGACAGCGTCTACGACATCCTCGATGCACTTGAGAATGACAACTCTCGCAACTACAAGGAGGAGGTCCTCCGGCGCAACCGAGGAAACGACCTCCTCAAGCGCGTCTTCGTCGCCGCCTCCGATCCGTACACGAACTACTTCGTCAACAAGTTCAAGATGCCTGCTGCACATCCGGTGCCGCCCGCGGGAGACGACAAGCAGCTGCTGGCTTTCCTCGATGTCCTCCTCCCGAAGCTGTCCGCGCGTGAGGTGGTGGGTAACGAGGCGAAGGCCCTCGTCAACTCCACCTTCCAGCTGATGGACTCGCGTCAGCAGAAGTGGTGTCTCCGCATTCTCCTTCGAAACCTCCGAGTCGGCGTGATGGAGACCACGATCAACAAGGTGTGGCCTGGTGCCATCGCGAAGTTCTCCGTTCAACTCGCGGAGAGCCTCGAGGCGCGTCACGAGAAGGGCAAAGGCATCGTCGTCACGGAGCGTGTGGACTATCCCGTCCGCGTCGAGCCCAAGCTCGACGGACTCCGTTGCATCGCAGTGAAGCACGACGGCGTGGTGACCATGTTCACGCGGAGCGGCTCTCCCATCGAGACGCTTCCCACGATCAAGGCGGCACTCGAAGCCGCACCGTGGGACGACTTCGTGCTTGACGGCGAGGCGATGGGCAAGGACTGGAACGAGTCTGCATCGGTCGTGATGTCTCACAAGACTGCGAAGGACGACAGCGGCATCGCCTACAACGTGTTCGACGCGATGCACTTCGACGACTGGCGATCCCAGGAGAACGACATGAAACTGTCTGACCGAGTCGAACTGGTTCGAGAACTGGTCGAGCAGGTTGCTGCCGGGTGCGTCGTCGGAGTCGAGGGCAAGACGGTCAAGTCCGAGTCGGACCTCATGAAGTTCTACTCTTCTTCCCTCGAGAAGGGGTACGAAGGCATCATGGTGAAGAAGATCGACTCGCCGTACGTGTTCAAACGCTCCGACTCCGTCCTCAAGCTCAAACCCGTCGCCACATACGAAGGCGTCGTCGTCGGCCACTACGAGGGCAACCGCGGCTCCAAGCGCGAAGGCCTGTGGGGTGGCTTCCAGGTGGTGCTCCCGAACGGTGTGGTGACGAAGTTGGGCGGCGGCTTCACGGACAAGATGAAGGCAGAGATCAGCGTGGACCCCGACTCGTGGATCGGTCGCATCGTGGAGATGGAGGGTCAGCCCGATCCCCTCACGGGCGACGGCCTCACTTCCGACGGCAAGGTACGTTTCCCTGTGTTCGTCCGCGAGCGTGACGCATCCGACGTGGATCCCAAAGTGACTGCAGCAGGGGATACGTACCTTCGGCGGCACAAATGAACGACGATCTAGTATTGCCTGAAGATTCACGCGTCCCGAGCACTCTCGATCCATCGACTAGGGACCCATCTACGATGCGTTCAGCTCCGTATCCCACGAGTCGCCTCTCGGCACCGTTCGAGCCCGTCGACCAGAGCGTCGTGTTGCGAGAAGCACAGCGGATGCTCGGTGCGGTCGCGTATGGAAAACTGCAGCTCATCTCCGATCAGATCAAGTCGTTACAGGCACAAGCCAGAAAGATCATCATGGAAGCTCAAGTAGACATCGGTCTCCACAGCGCACAGTGCTCGTTCCAGAAACGTCCAGGACATGTGTACCACCTGTACAGGCGAGGTCCACTTGACACCGACACGTACTTCTCGATCCTCTCTCCTGACGAGTGGAAGACAAGTCCGCACGAGTTCCTCGGAAGTTATAGGCTCAACGAGGACCTGAGCTGGTCGGCGGTCCCTGCAGAGGACGAAGCTGCCCTCGCAGAAGATGGCCAGGTGAATCTTTCTCAAAATCCTTGAGGGTAAAGGTAGTCGATTTGTTTCGAATAAACGGGACGACATGACGTCCACAAGTAACACGACTATTTCAAATCATTAACGATTTTCGAGTGTAAACGCGACCGAAAGGATGATAGGGTACGTATATGTTCAGCACCACGACGACGGACTTCAACCTCGACCGCCACCTCATCTCCTTCCTCCAGGACTCTCCGTTCTTCGCGGAACTGTCGCGTCACATCCACAAGTCCCCGACTCGTGACCTCCCCACGGCCGCGGTGACCTTCGACGAGAAGAACGACGAGCTGTGCCTCTTCTGGAACCCGGACTTCTTCGAGAAGCTGTCGCCTCGCGAGGTCCGTGGCGTCCTCACACACGAGTTCTACCACCTCGTGTTCGGTCACCTCTCGGCCCGTCGCCGCAAGCCGGCGCGCCTGTGGAACGTGGCCACGGACCTCGCGATCAACTCGATCATCGTCGACCCCGGCCGTGGTTCCTCGAGCCTCGCTGGCGAACGCGCCCTTCCCGAAGGCTGCCTCGTCCCCGGTGTGTTCCCCCGCCACCCCGAAGGCCGCGAGTACACCTCGGAGGAGAAGCAGGGCATGAAGCTCGCAGCATTGATCGAGAAGCTTCCCACCATGCAGTCCTCGGAGTGGTACTTCGAGAAGATCAAGGACGAGATGGACAAGGACAAGTCCGACCCCGAGGCCGGCGACGGCGAAGGTGGCTGGGGTGGCGTCGACTCCTTCGACGACCACGACGCGTGGGATTCTCTTCCCGAGGAACAGCGCGAGTACATCGAGGGCAAGGTGAAGTCCGTCGTCGAGAAGGCCGCGAAGCACGCCGACTCCATGGCAAACGGTTGGGGCAACATCCCCGCCGACCTCGTCGCGGACATCCGCAAGTCGGTCGCGACGGTGATCAACTGGCGCAACGTGCTCCGTCAGTTCGTCGGCTCCCTCGTCCGCGGCGGCCGCTCCACCTCGATCAAGCGGATCAACAAGCGCTACCCCTACATCCACCCCGGCGTCAAGCGCGGCTACGAGGCGAAGCTCCTCGTGGCGATCGACCAGTCGGGTTCGGTGGACAACGAGATGCTCGCTGAGTTCTTCGCCGAGCTCGGCAGCCTCACGAAGAAAGTGACGATCGACGTCGTGCCCTTCGACACCATCGCTCAGGAGAAGGACGTGTACACGTGGCGCCGCGGCTCCGACGTCCCGGCGAAGCGTGTCCGCGGCGGCGGCACCGACTTCAACGCTCCCACGAAGCTTGCCAACGACCCGAAGAACCGAGGCCGGTGGGACGGCCTCCTCATCATGACCGACGGCGAGTGCAATGCGCCTGGTCCGTCGCGCATCAAGCGCGGTTACGTGATCGGCAAGGGGCGAAGCCTCATGTTCAAGACGGACGACATCGTCGTCGCGATGTCCGACGTGAAGACCACGAGCGGTGCGTGGCGATGAACAGCTTCAACAGGCTCGGCTGGGGGGATACGGTGATGGTTCCCTCCGGCACCCTCCTCCCCGGTGACGTCCTCGACGGAGGAGGGGAGCTCGTCCTCGGGCGGACCGACCCGGGCAAGCCCCACGAGAAGCTCAAGGTCCTCACAGCGGAAGGGAAGGTCGAGCTCCGCGGCTACGGCCGGAACTTCAACCTCCTGCGCATGCGTCGTGCAGACGAACGATGACGAAAATCCTCCCGACCCACCGAGGCCGGGAGACATGGCGGTCTGGTGTGGTCCATGGGACGGGGCCCGCAACGGGCCAGCACAGATCGTAGTCGTGTTAGGACGAATGCCTGTGGGTGGTTCGGCGGTTGAGGTCCTCCTCACCGGCGGCACGCGCATGTGGCTTTCGTCTTCAATGCTTACGCTAGCAAGACACGCGTCTAGTGCATGAGCAGAGCAAGTACCGAGGATGCTCCACGTTTAATCGAAAGAAATGACAGACATGAAACTACCTCCGAACATCGGTGAGCGCCTGGTCGTCCACGGTATGCAACAGAAGGCCGTCGTGGAGTCTGTGGAATGGGTGCCGGAGTCTGCAGACTGGCGCATCACCTTGGACTGGGGTGAATTCGGCAAGTCTAGGACGTGGGTTCGACACGAAGGCCGAGTGTGGTACAGGTGGAGTACAAATAATTAGGTGTTTCAGCGACTCAACACCGTGTCCACTGTGACGTCGATGAGAGGATTCCCGCTGGGATTGGGAGTGTTCTTTTGCTGCCCCGTCCAGAACTCGTAGGACATGCCTACAACGTAGTATCCTCTGAATCTGTACGTCGGGACGACTGAAGCGACGCCTGCGTCGAATGCGTCCTTGTCAGAGTCCCTAAATGAGTTCAGCTGTGCCTCGATGTTAGCAGATTTTATAGCAGAAGAGTCTATGTACATCTGTATGTCGCTGGGAGGCAACGACAACACGGGTTCTAGATCGACCAGGTTCGCGTAATCGTTACCAGGCATATATCAACCTATGCTAAAGTTTCTGCCTGTCCTCACCTGAGGTGAGGTATTTGGCGCATCACCGTCCCACGGTATTATGAGCTTAGGATCGTTAAGCGTCTGTCTTCCAAATGCTGCGGAAGAAGACAATGTTGAAACGCTATTAGAATTCATGCCGTTACCATAAGAAAGGTGCCTCACCTGACCCAAGATACCTGCATCAGTTGACTCCTTGACGGCAGCCCACACAGGATAGTTGTCGAAAGATCCACTAAGAACAAAGTTATTGTAGCCCAATGACTGATCAATTGCCACAGTGACGAACGCCATTATTCTAGAGCCTGACAATAGGTCAGGGTGTGATATTGCACCGTAAGGAACGGCCTGAGTAGACGTCCTGTTGATAGATCCCAGTGTGCTACCGTAGAAAGCTCCCCATGGCTGATAACCAGTGTCCTGACCGCTCGTAAAGAAGAAATAAGGGCTCTCTGGGTACGGAGTTGAACCTGAGCGAGGTAGGTAAGGACCGAAGTGGACGACCTTTTGATTTCCGTCATTGCTTTGGTCGGTTATGATAGTGATGCTGTCTTCAGACAGTATCGTGTGCATTCTTAAGGGAGGCGTACCCTGATACGAAACTCCTACAAGGTGATCTCTGCTCCCAGAGTTCTGACCCGATATACCATTCGTACGTGGGAAGAAGGCGCCCTTTCCTTCAGAATTTAGCTTCCATATCAAAGATGTGTTGATGTCAGCATTTTCTCCATAGGTCCCATTCCATGGCCCGTTTACGTCGGGGTATGTGTCTGTCACCGAACCACTGGGATGTACAGCAAAGGCTATTCCTATATTGGTTAGAGGGGCCCCGGTGCCGACGTTGCTTTCTTCTATGTAAACAGAGCCTGTGTGATTAGGACTAAAATAAGATCCGGTATTTTCATAGATCAGGCAATCGAACTTTCCGAAAGATGAAGAGTGGAATCTGAAACATACAAATGAGTTGGTACCTGTCGGACCCGTCTCATCCCAAAAATTCCAGCCCGTACCTCCATTCCCGTACCTCCATGCCAGCATCTCTATACCAAGGTCTGACATGCTAGAAGAAATGTGCTGCACCAGGTTCACATACATCTCTCCACCAGCACGGTTTGACGTGCTAACACTGTCTTGGACGGTAGGGTTTAGATAACTATCTACTCGCGCTCTGTACTTTGTCATGTTTCTTTTCTCTCTTAAGTATCGTGTCTTGCTTCAAGTGATGACCAATTTGGAGCTCTTACATATGGCGTTCAAGCTTGATCCCGTAGGTGTACACCAGACTCTCGCCTCGATGATCCCGGAGCTCGCGGCGAGCGATAGTTGAGCCGTCACGTCTGCTGATAGATACGTGTATGACTGTGAAGACCCAGTCAGGACGGATCCCGCGATCGGGCCAGGAGTTCCGTTTATGATTCCGTCGTAGTCGTACAGCTCGATGTACGCTGTGGTCCCGGCGGTTGCGGCGAGCACAGACTTGAACGTGTAAGTATTTCCTGGATTCAGAGCCTGATCGAGGTAGTCTATCCCCACGGACTCCTTCGATCCCGAGCCCGCGGGCGACGACAGCGTCCCCGCCAAGAATTGAAGGTTGTACGACCCGCCGCCGCCACCAGACGAAGCCACGGTCACCTGTCCGTTTGTCCCCGACGTGATCGTGATGTTCGTGCCCGCGACGAGGTAAGACGATCCGTCCGACAGTTTGGTCAGAGAGCCGCTCAGGCCCTCCGTCGCGACGACTCCCCCAGTGACCTCCAGATCGCCGACGAGGAACATCGATCCCGTCATCTCCATGACGTCTCCAGCTATGCTTAGAGATCCCGTCAAGGTGAGAGAACCCGTGATGTAGGTCGATCCCGTTATCTCGAACACGTCTCCCGTGATGTCGAGGCCGTTGTGGACGACGAGGTTTCCACTCACCACGGTGTCTCCGCCGAAGAGAGCCTTGTGGTCATCGGGAGACGAGGAAGTGATTGAACCGCTCACGAAGAAAAAGACGTCGTCTCCGAGCTCACTTGCATATCTGTTGTCTGTGTCAACAGAAACTGAGTATATCGTCTTTGCTTCTAGCGGAGATGTCGAAGACGTAAAGATGGAGCTTCCTGCTCCTGCAAATTTTACCCATGAGAGACTCGTTGTTCCGACGGTGATGGGATCAGGTGTCACGAGAACAAATGCGCAGTCACCATTTGTCACTCCACTTTCTACAAATACCGCAGCAGCTGACGTGAGAGCTGGGTCCACAGCATCGTCAGATCTTATGAGGTCACCAAGACCGACGTCGTAGTAGTAGATGCCGTTTTCAGAAGCAGTCGTCTGGTCCTTCACGAGGACACGATCATCTGGAAGCAGTGTATAGCCGTCGATCGAAGCTGGTGCTGGTGAGAGAGCAATATTTGCCGTAGTCGCTACTCTAACGGAGTGCTTCCAATCTAGACCATTGATCACAGTTTCCGACGGGCCGCTTCCCATTAGCGATTCAAAACGAGGTTGTGGTCGGAAGAACGAGTAGATCTTTCTATACCTCTGTGCATCTTTAATTGTGGCCATCTGGTTTGTATTCCTGCGGACATTAACGTCCGTCTTCGTCGTCGTTTAAGTATCGACGAAGTCACAAACAACCTTCAACGAAGTCCTAGAGTTTAAACAGAATACATTGGTCGCCTAATGTGATAAATAAGATACACCTCAATCTTGAGGTGACACATAGGAGAAATAAAAATGAAGTCATTAGTCCTCGCAGTATTCGCCGTCGTTGCTCTCATTGCCTGTGATTCATCAGTCAAGGCACCCGCGGATGCTTCATCAGCTGCTGCACCTGTTGCTGTTGAGAGCTCTGTGCCTGAGGCAGCGCCGACAGCTGCAGCATCGGCGCCGGTTGCAGATGTTGCACCATCAACATCGGCCTCCGCGGTTCCTGCGCCGTCTGAGACTCCTGTCAAGAAGTGATTTGACATGAGAGACGAGGTATAATCCTCGTCGTATGACCCGTCAGTTTCGCGGCACGGAATACCTGGTTTTAACTGGGAGGAAGGGGCTCGACACCCCTACGGGTTCCTATGTCTGACAGGAAAGTGATTGATAGCTTCACCATAGCGTCAGGTCATGCTTTCCTGTCTAATTTTCATCCTAGCACAATCTACGTTGACGGCAAGTCTTACAAGACGATTGAGCATGCCTATCAGGCACACAAGACTCTCGTCGAAGCCGAGCGCGATGTCGTGAGGAGTGCTAAAACTCCTGCCGAAGCGAAGAAGCTCGGCAGGTCAGTGCAGATGCGGCCTGATTGGGACTCTGTCAAGGTCGACCTCATGCGATCGTTTGTCCGCAAGAAATTTGAGAGTCCCTTTCTCGCGCAGCTCTTGATAAATACTAATGATGATGAACTCATCTATGGAAACACTTGGAACGACAAGTTTTGGGGAGTGTGTAAAGGCTCTGGTCAGAACTGGCTTGGCATTATCTTGATGGAGGTGAGAACAGAGTTGCGACACAGCGTTAAAGAAACGGACATGGGATAGCTTTCACTTAGTCAGGAGCGGTTATGTCGACGAGCGCACAGAAGCAAGTCATTTTAGTAAGGCGGGACTTGAAGATGAAGAGAGCGGCAGTTGCGGCTCTCGTCGCTAAGGCATCCGCAGAATTCTTTATAGACAACGATGAATCTTCTCGAGGTGATAAACTGACAGTAAGCCTGACACCTCAAGAGACGGAATGGCTGAGCAGCGGATCCACTAGAATTGTTTTGGGTGTCCCCACAGAAGGTGCTCTCAGAACATTAACTTTTAAAGCAGAAGTAGCAGGAATCCAGTGTTATCCTGTATTCGGCAAGTCATCAGGTGATTTTGTTGACTCTGAGAGCTTCTCAGAGGCTTTATGCGTTGCAATCGGCCCAGATGAGTCTGACAAGATAGATGAAATCACTGGTGGTCTCAAGTTATTTTGACTTTCACACAAGTGTAAAGACCTGATCAAGATGTGTATATTCTAAACACGGTCAGATGGTTTCATTAGTCCGTTGATCAATGACTCTGTCAACAAGGCTGCGTTTGCAAATTCCAAGGAGTAATATGGTAAACAGTGTAATGACTTTTCTGGTTGTCTCTTTTCTT
>Ga0078894_10000950_pt1 | contig 20875 bp, 16 predicted proteins | sample LauGreSu1BDMLBSD_2_FD_67506 | JGI IMG/M metagenome (GOLD analysis project Ga0078894, IMG submission 67506) | Freshwater lake microbial communities from Lake Michigan, USA - Su13.BD.MLB.SD (version 4) (version 4) | ecosystem: Environmental > Aquatic > Freshwater > Lake | place: Lake Michigan... | reverse complement strand
GCGCTCCTCGACCGCGTCGACGGTACGCTCGGACCCGTCTTCTGGCGCTTCCTCGGCGTGCTCTTCCTCTTCACCCTCGCCGCCTCGAGCGATGCCTTCCTGCTGCTGCGCGCCTCATCGCTCGGCGTGAGCGTCTCACAGATTCCGATTCTCTGGGCGCTGCTGCACGTCGTGAAGTCGGGGACGAACATCGTCGGGGGCCGTCTCTCCGACCGAATCGGTCGACGCCCGCTCATCCTCGGTGGGTGGGCGGTGTACGCCCTCACCTATCTCGGCTTCGGGCTCGCGACGACGACGTGGCAGATCTGGGCGCTCTTCCTCGTCTATGGGCTCTATTTCGGCGCGACCGAGGGGGTCGAGAAGGCCCTCGTCGCCGATCTCGTGCCCGAGGATCGGCGTGGTGTGGCGTTCGGATGGTTCAACGCCGCACTCGGCGTCGGCGCGCTCCCGGCGTCAATCGGTTTCGGGATTGCCTGGGAGCGTCTCGGGGCGGCGACCGCGTTCTGCGCCGCTGCGGCGGTGGCGGGGGCGGCGACGCTCCTGCTCGCGGTCGCCGTCCCCACGGACCGTCAGCAGCAGCGCGAGCCGGGCCGCTCGTAGCGCGCCGCCAACCGCTCGGCGATGAACTCGCCTTCGCCGAGCGGGGCGCGGTCGGGGTGGCACGCCCGATGGTGCGCCAGATAGGCCGCATAGTCGGGCGCCCCGAGGATCCGCCGCATTGTCGCGGCGGCGCGCGCGAGCCACTCGCTCATCGGCGGACCTTCGACCCGTTCGGGCCGATGGTGCGGTCGAAGAGTTCGAGGATCCGGCGGTACTCGTCCGTCCACGAGCTCGGGCGGACGAAGCCGTGGTCTTCCACGGGATAGACCGCCATCTCCCAATCGACCTTGCCGAGCTCGATGAGCCGCTGCGCGAGGTGGACGACGTCCTGGAACTGCACGTTGGTGTCTACCATCCCGTGTGCGATCAGCAGGGGGTCGACGAGCCCCTCGGCGAAGAACATCGGCGAGGAGCGGCGATACGCGAGCGTATCGGTCTGCGGGAGGTTGAGGATGCGACCCGTGTAGCCGTGGTTGTAGCTCGCCCAGTCGGTGACGGAGCGGAGCGCCGCGCCGGCGCCGAAGTACTCGGCCTTGGTGAAGAGCGACATCAACGTCGTGAAGCCGCCGTAGGAGCCGCCGTAGATCCCAATCCGCTCCGGTGCGATCCCGTGCGCGGCGGTCAGGTACTTCGACCCGGCGACCTGATCGTCGATGTCCGCGCCCCCCATCCAGCGGTAGATGGCGGTGCGCCAGTCGCGCCCGTACCCGGCGGAGCCGCGGTAGTCGATGTCGAGGACGGTGTAGCCGCGCTCGGCGAGGAGATGGTGGAACATGAACTCGCGTGCGTACGTCGACCACCAGTTGTGGACGTTGTGCAGGTAGCCCGCGCCGTGCACGAAGATCACCGCCGCGCCGTTCGACGCCTTCCCGAACGCTTTCGGCTCGTAGAGCCGCGCGGGGACCTTCACGCCGTCGAGCCCATCGACCATCACGATCGGCGGGACCTTCCACGCGTACGACCGGAACTCGGCGGTGGTGCTCGCGGTGAGGCGGGCCATCGCGGATGCCGCGTCGCCGGCGCGCGCGAGGAAGAGCTCGGGGGGCGTGTTCGGCGTGGAGTAGACGGTCGCGAGGCGTTGGCGATCGATGGGGTGGATCACCGGAGCGTGGCCGCCGTCGCCGGCGGTGAGGCGCGTGCGGGGCCCGCCGCGCATCGGCATCCGGTACGCCTGCCGCGTGAAGGGCGAGGGCTCCGAGGTGACGAGCTCGAACGAGATGCCGTCGGGGCTCCGGGCGACGTCGAGGACCTCCCACGCGCCGCTGGTGAGCGCCGTCTTCCCCGTGCCATCGGCGCGCACGGAGTAGAGATGGCTGTAGCCGCTCTCCTCGGAGACGAACCACGCGGCGCCCTCCGGCGTCCACCCGATGCAGCCGTAGCAGGGGCCGTTCACCCAGGCCTCATCTCGGAGTTGGTCGAGCAGCCTCGTGGTGCCGCCGCGCGCGGCCACGGCCCAGAGCCACCGATGCTTGAAATCCGCCGAGGTGACGAAGACGAGCGCGTGCGCGCCGTCGTCGCTCCAGTCGCCGACGCGGACGTCGCCCGCGGTGCCGCCCTCCGGGGCGAGCCGGATCCAGGTCACCGCGCCGGTGGCGAGGTCGAGGTGTCCGACCTTCGTGACGCCCTGCGCATCGCCGACCTTCGTGCGGCCCGGAATCATCCGCGGGTAGCCGTCGGGGGTGATGTAATCGGGGACATCGGAGCCGCGCGCGTTCTGCGGCGGCGTGTACGTCGTGATGAGGGCCGCGTTTGCGGCGGGGGAGACGGTGACGCTGCTGATGCGTTCGGCCGTCGGGATCCAGATTGTTGGGAGCCGCCGCGCCTCGGCGGCGGTGCGGGCCGCCTTGGCGATCGAGTCGGCCTTGAGCTCGTCGCGCACGACCTCGAGGAGGAATCGCTGCTGCGCCGCGAGGGCGGCGCGCTGCGGCGTCGGGGCTTCTGGGTCCTTCGGCGCCGCCCCGCTGCGGATGTCAGTCAGCTGACGGGTGAGCCCCGTGCTCACGTCGAGTGCGTAGACGTTGTTCTCACGCACGAAGAGCAGGGTGCGTCCGTCGAGTCCCGGCTGCGCCTCGGTCTCGGGCGCATTCGTCTGGGTCAGGCGCCGCAGTGTGACCGTCGTGCCGTTGCGGCTCCGCAGCCAGAGGTCACCGTTCGCGACCACGGCCTCGACGCGGCCACCACCTGGGGCGGCCGTGGCAGCGGTCCAGGCGCGGCCCTCGGCGAGCATCGGCGCGACGGAGTCCATGTGGGCGTCCGTCACGCGCTCCGGCGTCGCGCCAGCCCGCGCCGCCACCCGGTACGGCTGCAGCTCCTCGTTCCACGCGGCGCCCGGCGCGAGCCAACGGAAGTAGAGCCACTGCCCGTCGGCGGAGAAGCGGACGTTCTGCGGTTCACGCCCGTAGAGCTCGGGGCCGCGCATGATGTTGCGCACGGAGAGATCGAACGGTGCGGCAGGCGCCTGCGCGGACATGGCGACGGGCACCGCGACCAGCAGCGCGGTCAGTGCCGACGCGAGTGACCGCGTGGCGCGACGGACGGTGTGGCGCGTGGGCATCACGGTGGGGGGCGGTGCGGTGTCGTGGTGGCAGGGCATACGGGACCTCAGAAGGGCGGGGCGTTGAGCTCGACACGCATCTCGGCCGTGACGGTGCCGCGCGGGATCGCGGGGAACTCCGTCGTCTGCATCGGCTTGCGGCCACCCAGCACGTGGAACCACTCGCGGGCGGAGTCGATGAGGATGATGAGCACCGCGACGAGGAAGATCCCCGCGACGGCGGCGTCGAGTCGGTCGTTGAACAGGAGGCGGGCGGCGCCGGCGGCATCCTTCACGCCGGGGGGGAGCTGTCCCGCGGCGAGCGCGGCCTGCACCGCGTCGGCGTGCGCGAGGAAGCCGACGCGCGGGTCGGGGGAGAAGAGCTTCATCCACCCGGCGGTCATCGTCACGACGACGAGCCAGCACATCGGGAGGAGCGTCATCCAGGCGTATCGTGCCTGCCCCATCTTGATGATGACCGTGGTCCCGAGACAGAGCGCGACGGTGGCGAGGAGCTGGTTCGCGATGCCGAAGAGGGGCCAGAGGGAGTTGATCCCGCCGAGCGGGTCGGTCACGCCCTGGTAGAGGAAGTAGCCCCAGGCGGAGACGAAGAGCGCCGAGGCGAGGAGGACGGCGGGATACCAGGAGACGCGGCCGAACGGCGCCCAGAGGTGCTTGCCGAGGTCCTGCAGCATGAAGCGGCCGACGCGGGTGCCCGCGTCGAGCGTGGTGAGGATGAAGAGCGCCTCGAACATCACCGCGAAGTGGTACCACAGGGCCATCGCCCCGTCGCCGCCGAGGACGTCGGCGAAGATCTTTGCCATCCCGACGGCGAGCGAGGGCGCGCCACCGGTGCGCGAGAGGAGGGAGGTCTCCTCCACCTGAGCGGCGAGGGTGGTGAGATCCGCGGGGCTCAGGGTGAACCCCCACCCGGCGATCACCTGCGCGGCGCCCTCGGCGGTGGTGCCGATGATGCCGGCCGGCGAGTTGATCGCGAAGTAGATCCCCGGGGTGAGGACGCAGGCGGCGATGAGCGCCATCGTCGCGACCATCGATTCCGTGAGCATCGCGCCGTAGCCGACCATCCGGGCGTCGGTCTCGTTGGCGAGGAGCTTCGGCGTGGTGCCGGAGGCGATGAGGGCGTGGAAGCCGCTGATCGCGCCGCAGGCGATGGTGATGAAGACGAAGGGGAAGACCTTCCCCGCGAAGACGGGGCCGGTGCCGTCGACGAAGCGGGTGACGGCCGGCATCTGGATCGGCGGGAGGACGAAGAGGATGCCGCCGGCAAGCGCGACGACGACGCCGATCTTCACGAAGGCGGAGAGGTAGTCGCGCGGCGCCAGGAGGAGCCAGACGGGCATCACCGCCGCGGCGAAGCTGTAGGCCATCAGGGCGAAGGCAATCGTCGTCCCCGAGAGCGTGAAGGTGCCGGCGAGCGTCGGGTGCTGCGCGACGTACCGGCCCGCGTAGAGTGCGACCACGAGGAGGAGGATGCCGATCGCGCTCACCTCGAGTACGCGTCCGGGCCGCAGGTACTTGAGGTAGATCCCCATCAGCATCGCGATGGGGATCGTGAGGCCCACGGTGACCACACCCCACGGGCTCTCGGCGAGCGCCTTCACGACGATGAGCGCCAGCACCGAGATGAGGATGATCATGATGCCGAGTACCGCGACGAGCGCGGTGAAGCCGGCGACGGGGCCGATCTCGTCCTTGACCATCTGGCCCAGCGACTTGCCGTCGCGGCGCACGGAGGAACAGAGGATGACCATATCCTGCACCGCACCGCCCAGCACGACCCCGACGATGATCCAGAGGGCGCCGGGGAGGTAGCCGAACTGCGCCGCGAGGGTCGGGCCGACGAGGGGTCCGGGGCCCGCGATGGCGGCGAAGTGGTGCCCGAAGACGATCCACTTGTTGGTGGGGACGAAATCGCGGCCGTCGGCCCGGAGTTCGGCGGTCGTCGCGCGGTCGGGATCGAGCGCGAAGACCTTCGAGGCGAGGATCTTCGAATAGAAGCGGTAGCCGACGGCGTAGGTGCAGACGGCGGCGGTGAGGAGCCAGGCGGCGCTGATCGTCTCGCCGCGCCGCAGCGCGAGGACGCCGAAGGCGGCGGCGCCGACGAGGGAGACGACGGCCCAGACGAGGGCCTGCATCCAACGGGTCATGGGGGGTCCGGGGTCGAGGTGCGCGGGGAATCGTAGCCCCGGCAGCGGGGGGCGGGGAGGGGCACCGGGACGGGCACCGGGACGGGCACCGGGACGGCGAGGCACAGAGCCCCTCGTCGCGGTGCCGACGTGTCGGTGCCCAGAGGGTGCCGGGATGCGTGGAGGGGGGCGTGGTCTCCCGTTAGCTTCCTCGATGTGACGACACGCCATCTCGTGACCCTGATTCCCGGTGACGGCATCGGTCCCGCCATCACCGATGCGACTGTCCGCCTCCTCGAGGCCGCCGGCGCCCCCCTCGACTTCGAGCGCCACCTCGCCGGGATGGCCGCCGTCGAGGCGCACGGTGACCCGCTGCCCGAGGCGACCCTCGCTTCCGTCCGCCGCACGCGCCTCGCGCTCAAGGGGCCGCTCGAGACCCCGGTCGGGAAGGGGTTTCGCTCCATCAACGTCGCGCTCCGCAAGGAGTTCGATCTGTATGCGAACGTCCGGCCCGCCCGGTCGGTCCTCCCGGCGGGCCGGTTCCCTGACGTGGACCTCGTCCTCGTCCGCGAGAACACGGAAGGGCTCTACATCGGAATCGAGAACTACGTGAAGGTCGGTGACGACCCGCACGCGCTCGCGCAGTCGGTGGCGGTTGTGACGCGGGCCGGCGCGGAGCGCGTCATCCGCTACGCCTTCGAGTACGCGCTGCGCCACGGGCGCCGGCGCGTGACGATCGTCCACAAGGCGAACATCCTGAAGTGCTCGCAGGGGCTCTTCCTCGAGACGGGGCGGCGCGTGGCCGCGGAGTACGCGGGCCGCGTCGAGAGCGACGACCGCATCGTCGACGCCTGCGCGATGGAGCTGGTGATGCGCCCCGAGCGCTACGACGTGATCGTCACGACGAATCTCTTCGGCGACATCCTCTCCGACCTCACCTCGGGGCTCGTCGGCGGGCTCGGTCTCACGCCGGGCGCGAACATCGGCGTCGACTGCGGGATCTTCGAGGCGGTGCACGGCACGGCGCCCGACATCGCCGGCCGCGGCGTGGCGAACCCCACGGCTGTGATGCTCGCCGCCTGCCAGCTCCTCGACCACATCGGCGACGACGCGCGGGCCACGCGGATCCGCGCCGCCATCGAGGCGACGCTCCGCGAGGGGCGTATCGTCACGCGCGATGTGGGCGGCGACGCCGGGACCGACGCCTACACCGACGCGGTCATCGCCCGTCTGGCGTGAGACTCCTCCAGGTCTCCGACGTCCACTTCGGGCGGCACGCCGTCGCCGCGCACATCACCGCCGTCACCCGGCGCGTGGTCGAGGGCCGGTACGATGCCGCGGTGGTCTGCGGGGACCTGACGCAACGCAACTTCCGCAGCCAGTTCCGCACCGCGCGCGCCTGGCTCGACGCCCTGCGGCTGCGGATTCCGGTACTCGTCGTGCCGGGGAACCACGACGTCGCCTGGTGGTGGCAGCCCATCGGGCTCGGTCTGCGCTGGCCGCTGCTGCGCGGCTACCGACGCTGGATCGAGGCTGACGAGGAGCCGACGCTGCAGCTCCCCGGCGTGACGGTTGTCGGCCTCAACTCCTGTCACGGGGTGCAGCCCTACACCCTCACGCGTCGGCTGCGCGACCTGAGCGTGGTGGGGGCGCTGCGCCCTGCGCAGTGGGCGAAGGCGCGCGCGGCCTTTGCGGCGGCGCCGGCGGGGGATCTCAAGGTCCTCGTCTTCCATCACAACCTGCTGCGCGGCGATCTCTCGAGGCGCTGGGGGCTCACCGACCGCGCGGACGGGATTGCCCACGCCCTCGACACGGGGGCGGACCTCGTCCTCAACGGCCACGACCACCAGACGCGCATCGAGGCGATCGACGCGCCGGGCGCACGCCGGATGGTCGTCTCGCACGTCACCACGCTCTGTGATCGCCGGCGCGGTGGGCTCCCCTCGGCGATCCAGGAGATCGAGGTCGAGCCCGCCGCGCTGACGGTACGCGCCTGTGCCTGGGACGACGCGGTGGGCGACTTCGTGCCGCGCGGCGACCGGGTCTTCCCACGATGAGCGACGCCCTGGAACTGCAGCTCGGGTTCGGGTTCGCCGAGTCCCCTCCCGCGACCGAGGCGCTCGACGCCGAGGACGCGGCGTGGGAGGCGGAGGAGGAGGCCCGCGCGGCTGACGCCTTCCTCGGGAAGCTGCAGTCCCTCGGCCTGCAGCACGTCCGGCGCCTCGTCCTCACCCGGAACCGGTCGGTGCTCATCACGCTCAAGGGGTTCGACCTCCGCGTGCACGAGGGGTATGCGTCCGCACCGACGGAGATCCACCTGCAGATCGTGCGCTTCGTGATGGCGCGGCGCGACTGGGAGCGGCAGACGGCGCGCGAGGCGATCGTCGCGTACCCGTTGCCGCGGCACACGACCCCGCCCCGCGCGCCGGAGCGCACGCATCCGGAGGACGAGGCGCTCGCGGAGCAGTTGGCCGAGTGGCACACGCGCTTCAACGGCGAGCGCTTCGCCGCGCGGCTGCGGCCCGTGCCCATCCGCGTCTCGCGGCGGATGGTGCGTCGGCTCGGGCACTATGCCCCCGGTGTGGAGGGGGGCGGGGCGGAGATCGCGATCTCCGCGCGGCACCTTCGGCGCGACGGTCTCGCCTCGGCGCTGGAGACGCTGCTGCACGAGATGGTGCACCAGTGGCAGCACGAGAGCGGGTTGCCGATCGACCACGGGGCCGAGTTCCGGCGGAAGTGCCGTGAGGTGGGAGCGGTGCCGAGCGCGAAGCGCGCGGTCTGCTGAGGGCGGGGCCCGGTCCGAGGCCTCCGCGTCGGGTGTCGATGTGAGCCCGCCGCGCCGTCGCGGTCCGATTCTCGTCCAGTGAGGGCGGAGGTCCCCGACATTAGATTTCCGGCGTCTCCTCACCGGACTTTCCGATGGCTCTCACGACCGATACGCCGACCTTCCTCGCCTCCCCCGACCTCCGGCCGCGCGAGGGCGACCTCTTCAACATCGACGCCGCGTTGACGGAAGAGGAGCGCGCGATTCGCGACTCCGTCCGCGCCTTCGTCGACGAGAAGGTCCTCCCGATCATCGGCTCGTGCTACGTCGACGGCCGCTTCCCGAAGGAGCTGATCGCCGAGATGGGGGCGAACGGCTACTTCGGCGCGAACCTCCCCGAGGAGTACGGCTGCGCCGGCCTCAGCAACGTCGCGTACGGGCTGATCATGCAGGAGCTCGAGCGCGGCGACTCGGGGATCCGGTCGTTCGCCTCCGTGCAGGGGGCGCTCGTGATGTATCCGATCTACGCCTTCGGCTCCGAGGCGCAGAAGCGGCACTACCTCCCGAAGATGGCGACGGGCGAGATCATCGGCTGCTTCGGGCTCACCGAGCCTGACTACGGCTCCAACCCGGCCGGGATGATCACCCGGGCGCGCCAGCAGGCGGACGGCACCTGGATCCTGAACGGCGCGAAGATGTGGATCACGAACGGCTCCACCGCGCAGGTGGCGGTCGTCTGGGCGAAGACGGAGGACGGCGACGAGAGCGGGAAGTCAATCCGCGGCTTCCTCGTGCCGACCGATGCGAAGGGGTTCACCGCCAAGGGGCAGAAGGGGAAGCTCTCCCTCCGCGCCTCTGACACGAGCGAGCTCGTCTTCGACAACGTGCATCTCCCCGCCGACGCGATCCTGCCCAACTCCGGCGGCCTGAAGAGCCCACTGATGTGCCTCACGCAGGCGCGCTACGGGATCTCGTGGGGCGCCCTCGGCGCTGCCATCGCCTGCTACGAGGAGGCGCTCTCGTACAGCAAGGAGCGTGTGATGTTCGGGCGGCCGATCGGCGGCTTCCAGATCCAGCAGGTGCGGCTCGCCGACATGCTCACCGAGCTCGTGAAGGGGCAGCTCGTCTCGCTGCACCTCGGCCGGATGAAGGACGCCGGCACCTTCACGCCGCAGCAGGTCTCGTTCGCCAAGCGGAACAACGTGAACATCGCGACCGACATCGCGCGTGAGGCGCGTCGTCTCCTCGGCGGCAACGGCATCATGGCCGAGTATGCGAGCATGCGGCACATGGCGAACCTCGAGAGCGTGTACACCTACGAGGGGACGCACGACATCCACAGCCTCATCCTCGGGCAGGCCGTGACGGGGATGAATGCCTTCGGCGGCTGATCGCCGGGCGCGGTCGTGAGCATCCCGCCGACGCGGTCGCGCGGGAAAGACGCTCCCAGCTCCGGGTGAACCCCGGATTGGGAGCGTCGGTCGTTCTGGGCATCGTGCGGGGCACACTCACCCTGACCGGATCCTCCGATGCCCGCACTCTCCATCCGCTCCCTCACCGCCCTCGGGGCGGCCGTCGCCCTCATTGCCGTCGCCGCCTGCGATGATGACGGCAACACCCCGCTCGCCCCGGAGCGCGGCGCGCTGACGCTGCTCCTCACCGATGCCCCCGGCGACATCCGCAAGGCGGTGGTGACGATCGAGAAGATCTACCTCCAGCCGGACTCGAACTACGACGCGGCCGCCGACCGCGTCGTGCTGATGGACGACCCCATCACGGTCGACCTGCTCACGCTCGCCGACACGACGCAGGCGATCGTCGATTCGCTCGCGATCCCCGCGGCGAACTACGCGCAGCTCCGCTTCGTCATCAGCGGGGCGTACATCGCGGTGGAGGGGGCGGACACCGCATCACGCCTGATTTACGCCACCTCGACCACGTATGCCGGGCTCCCCGCCGGGACGACGCCGGACGGGCAGTTGCTCACGCCGAGCTGGGGCTCGTCGGGGTTGAAGGTGCAGCTGCCGGGGAATGCGCTCACGATCGTGGACGACAGCACCACCACGATGCTGATCGACTTCGACGTCTCGCAGAGCTTCGGTAAGGCCGCGGGGCAGTCGGGGAACTGGATCATGAGCCCGATCATCCGGGCGACGCGTCCGCCCACCCCCTGAGCGGACGGGCCCTCGCGCGATGCCGCGCGAGGGCCCGTCGTCGTGCGCGCGCCGACCCCGTCGTGCGGGCTACGTGCGGGCCTTTCCGTACCGCTGCTGCAGGGTGCGCCGCACCCACTGCGGCATATACCGCAACGCGAGGACGATCGCTTGATAGCGTTTGCCGGGGATGACGACGACGGGGCCGCCGGCGTGTGCGGCCTCGAGCGACTCGCGGACCACACGGTCCGCCTCCATCCATGCCCAGGCCGGGATCCCGACCGTCTTGTCGATGCTGGCCCGGTCATGAAACTCGGTGTGCGTGAATCCGGGGCAGAGCGCCTGCACCGTGACGCCCGTCCCCTCGAGCTCCATCGCGAGGGCCTCGCACATCACGCGCTCGTAGGCCTTGGTGGCGCAGTAGTTGACGTTCCCGGGGCTCGCGGTGAATGACGCGACCGAGGCGACGTTGATGATCGTCCCGCGCTTCCGCGTGACCATCCCCGGGAGGACGGCGCGCGCGAGCCGCATCGGGGCCATCACGTGGAGCTCGAGCATCGCCCGCTGCTCGGGCTCGGGCCGGGTGACGAGCCGGCCCTTCGTGCCGAAGCCGGCGTTGTTGACGAGCATCGCGACCCGAGGGTCCTCGGCGAGCCGCGCGGCGAGCGGGGTGACGCCGGCCTCACTGGCGAGGTCGGCAGCCCACGGTTCGGCGGTGATCCCGTGCCGGCCGGCGAGTTCGTCGGCCAAGGCGCGGAGCCGGGCGCCGTCGCGGGCCACGAGGAGGAGGTCGTAGCCGCGGGCGGCGAGCTGCGCGGCGAACTCACGGCCGAGGCCGGCGGAGGCGCCGGTGACGACGGCGAGGGGGCGGGCGGGGGCGGAGGCGGAGGCGGAGGCGTGCATACGTCAATCTACCGCACTGCGCCGACCTGGTGCCTACACTGATCGTCGGGCGGGCCGTAGATTCCGCGCATGGGTGTCATCCAGGCCGCGATCCCGATCTTCTTCGTCTGCATCGCGCTCGAGCTCCTCTGGAGCCAGCGCGCCGGGCGGCGCATCTCGCGCCTGAACGACGCGCTCTCCGACCTGAGCTGCGGGGTGCTGAGTCAGCTCGCGGGCGTCTTCGACAAGGTGCTGACGCTCGGCGCGTTCATCTGGGTGGCCGAGCACCTGCGCCTTCAGCACGTCCTCCCCGGCCTCCCCGAGTGGCCGCACCGCCCCGTCTTCCTCGGTGGGGACGCGGCCGCGCCGTGGGGCGTCGATACGGCGGCGCTCGTGGCGTGGGTGTCAGCCTTCGTGCTCGTCGACTTCTGCTATTACTGGTCGCACCGGCTCTCCCACGAGGTGAACCTCCTCTGGGCCGGCCACGTGGTGCACCACCAGAGCGAGGAGTACAACCTCTCGGTCGCGCTCCGGCAGGCCTCGATCGGCAAGGCCATGACCTGGGTCTTCTACCTGCCCCTCGCGCTCATCGGGATGCCGTGGCAGCTCTTCGCGGTGAGCCACGGGCTCAACCTGATCTACCAGTTCCTCATCCACACGCGCGCGGTGGGGACGATGGGCCGACTCACGGAGTGGGTGCTGAATACGCCGAGTCATCATCGCGTCCACCACGGCGTGAATCCCAAGTATCAGGACAAGAACTACGCCGGCGTCTTCATCGTCTTCGACCGGTGGTTCGGCACCTTCCAGGTCGAAGAGGAGGAGCCCGTCTACGGGATCACGAAGCCGCTGCGGAGCTGGAATCCCCTCTGGGCGAACCTGCACGTCTTCGTGCAGATGGCCCGTGATATCCGCCAGACGCCGGGGTGGCGGGACCGCTGGCGGATCGTCTTCGGTCGGCCTGGGTGGCGGCCGGCCGCCCTTGGCGGCCCGGAGCGCCCACCGGAGGTGTCGACGGCGACGTTCGAGAAGTTCGACCCGCCGGTCCCGGGCGCGCTGGCCGCGTATGGATTCGTCCAGTTCACGGTCGCGCTCGTGGCGGCCTTCCTCATCCTGCGGCAGGCCGCGCAGGGGATCGACGCCGGGCTCGCCGCGGCCGCGTTCTTCGTGGTGGTCGCGTTGGCCGGGGTCGCGGGGGTGTTCGAACGGGCCCAGTGGGCGCGTCCCCTCGAGACGGCGCGGTTGGTGGCGTTGGGGGGTGTCTGCCTCGCCCTCGGGCTGACGGCGGCGGCGCCGGTCGCGGTTGCGTGGGGGGGCGTCACGTTCGCGCTGGTCTCCCTCGTCGTCCTCTGGCGGTACCGGCGGGCCCTCACCGAGGTCGAGCTCGCGCCGATCATGTGAGCGGGCGGGAGGTGGCGTGCCCGAGTCACTCCCATCGCCCAAGACCGCTCGGTAGCTTTCGCGGGTCGCTCACCTGGACCCCTTCGTGAAGATCGCCGTCTGCCTCAAGCGCGTCCCCGACATGGACGTCCGCTTCAAGATTGCCCCCTCCGGCACCGCCGTGGATGAGTCGGGGCTCAAATTCGACATCTCCGACTTCGATGGGTACGCCGTCGAGGCGGCGCTCCAGATCAAGGAGAAGCTGAACGCTGGCGAGGTCGTCGTGATCTCGCTCGGCGGTGACGTCGTGCAGGAAACGCTGCGCAAGGCGATGTCGATGGGCGCCGACCGCGCGGTCCAGCTGAAGCATGACGCGCCGGTGGTCGACTCGTTCGCGATCGCGTCCGCGCTCGCCGCCGAGCTCAAGGACGGCGGCTATGACCTCATCATGTTCGGCCGGATGTCGATCGACACCGCGCACGGCGCCACGGGTGCCATCGTCGCGGAGCAGCTCGGTCTCCCCTGTGTGAACGCGATCTCGAAGCTCGAGTTCGACGGGCGCACCGCGAAGATGCGTCGCGAGCTCGAGGGGGCGTACGAGCTCGTCGAGTGTGCGCTCCCCGCCGTCGTGACGATCGACGAGGGGATCGCCCGGCCGCGGTATCCCTCGCTGAAGGGGATCATGGCCGCGAAGAAGAAGCCGCTCGAGACCAAGCCGGCGCAGCTCCCCGCCGCGCGCCTCGCGCTCGACGCCCTCGCCCTGCCGCCGGAGCGCGCCGCCGGCCGCATCATCGGCGAGGGGCCCGCCGCCGTCCCCGAACTCGTCCGTCTCCTCAAGGAAGAGGCGAAGGTCCTCTGATGTCCACCAACGTCCTCGCATTCGCCGAGACCCGCGGCGGCGATCTCCGCCGCGCCGCGCTCGAAGCCGTCACCGCCGCCCGCGCCATCGCGGACGCCCGGGGCGGGCAGGTCCACGCCGTCCTCTTCGTCGCGCCGGGGATCGGCGCGCACGCCGCCGCCCTCGGAGCGCATGGCGCCGACGCGGTGCTCGTGGTCGAGCACGCGGCCTTCGCGCAGAACAACCCCGAGGCCGTGAGCGCGACGCTCGCCGCCCGGATGGGCACGGGGTATGGCGCGTTCGTCTGCGCCGCGTCCGCCACCGGTAAGGACCTCGCGCCGCGCGTCGCCGCGAAGCTCGGGGTTCCGCTCGCCTCGGATGTCACCGCGCTGACGGTGCAGGGCGAGGCGATCACCGTGACCCACCCCGGCTACACGGGGAAGATCCTGCAGACGATGACCCTCACCGCGTCGCCCGCCGTGGTGAGCGTGCGGCCCGGCGCCTATCTCCCCGCGGCGAACGCGAAGGCCGGCGCGGTCGAGTCGCTCGCCCCGGCAGGGGATCCGGCGGCCGCCCGCGTGCGTGTGACGGAGACCGCCGCCGGGAACGCCGCGAAGCTCGACCTCGGTGAGGCGCCGGTGATCATCTCCGGCGGGCGCGGCCTCAAGGAGGCCGCGAACTTCGCCCTCGTGGAATCGCTCGCCGCCGCCTTCGGCAACGCGGCTGTTGGCGCGACCCGCGCCGTCACCGACGACGGCTGGCGCCCGCACGCCGATCAGATCGGCCAGACGGGGCGCCTCGTGAGCCCGGACCTCTACGTGGCCTGCGGCATCTCCGGTGCGATCCAGCACCTCGCGGGGATGCGCACCTCGAAGTGCATCGTGGCGATCAACAAGGACAAGGACGCGCCGATCTTCAAGGCGGCGGACTACGGCATCGTCGGGGATGTGCTCGAGATCCTCCCGGTGCTGACCGACGCGGTGAAGCAGGCCAAGGCGGCGGGGTGACCGAGATGACGGCGGCGAACGGACTCTTCCTCTTCATCCTCGTCGCCGCGCTCGGGTTCTTCTCGGCGAACGTCCAGCGCCTCGTGGGCGAGCTGCGGCTCGGCCGGCTCGACGACTCGCGCTGGGGCGACCTCCCCACGCGCCTCGGGAACCTCCTCACGGTCGGGATCTTCCAGTCGAAGATCTTCCGCGACTCAGTCGCGGGACCGATGCACGCCCTGATCTTCTGGGGCTTCCTCATCCTCGGCGCCGGCACGACGGAGATGCTCATCGAGGGCGTCGTCCCCGGGTTCGGCTACGAGCGCGTCCTCCCCGCGCCGCTCTATCGCGGCTACGTGCTGAGTCAGGAGACCTTCGCGGCGATCGTCCTCGCGATGGTCGCGATGGCACTCTGGCGCCGCCTCACCAAGCGCGTGAAGCGCCTCGAGGGGGCCGAGACGCACCCGAACGACCCGCTGCTCATCCTCTCGTGGATCGGCGCGCTGATGGTCACGATGTTCCTGACGGAAGCCTTCGCGATCGCCGCGGAGCCGCTGCATCTCGCCGGGATGCGGCCGGTGAGCTACCCGCTCGCGATCCTTCTCGTGAAGCTCGGGGCAGGGCCGGGGATGCCGGCGCCGATGCTGCTGCACGACCTCTCCTGGTGGGCCCACGCGCTGCTGGTCCTGGGCTTCCTGAACTACCTGCCGTACTCCAAGCACCTGCACGTCGTCGCGTCGCTCCCGAACACCTACCTCTCGAACACGAGTGGTCCGGGGGTGGTCGGCGCGATGCGTCCGATGGACTTCGAGGGCGCGGACGCCGAGCAGTTCGGCGCCAAGGACGTCGAGCACCTGAGCTGGAAGTCGCTCCTCGACGGGTTCGCGTGCACCGAGTGCGGACGGTGCACCGCGGTCTGTCCGGCCAACACGACGGGGAAGCTCCTCTCCCCGCGGAAGATCATGATCAACGTGCGCGAGCGGCTGGAGGAGAAGGCCCCGTGGACGCTGTCCGCTGCCGGCGGCGTCGCGATGCTCGCGCCGGACGCCCCCGCCGCGGTCGCCGAGCGCACCCTCCTCGACGGCTACATCACCGAGGAGGAGCTCTGGGCCTGTACCTCGTGCCGCGCCTGCGTCTACGAGTGCCCCGTCTCCATCGATCAGCTCTCCGTCATCAACGAGCTCCGGCGCAACCTCGTCCTCAGCGAGTCGCGCTTCCCCGAGGAGCTGATGCCCGCCTTCGAGGCGATGGAGACGAGTGGCTCCCCGTGGGCCTTCGACCCAGGCGACCGCGGCAAGTGGGCCGAGGGGATGGAGATCCCGACGATGGCCGAGCTGGCCGCGCGGGGAGAGTCACCCGAGGTCCTGTATTGGGTTGGGTGCATGGGCTCGTTCGACGATCGCGCGAAGAAGACCACCGTGGCCTTCGCGCGCATCCTCCAGGCCGCCGGGGTCCGCTTCGCGATCCTCGGGCAGGAGGAGAAGTGCAACGGCGACCCGGCGCGCCGGATGGGGAACGAGTACCTCTACCAGATGCTCGCGAAGGACAACGTCGAGACGCTCGCCAAGTATGGTGTGCGCACCGTCGTCACCGCCTGCCCGCACTGCTTCCACCAGCTCGGGAACGAGTACCCGCAGTTCGGTGGCGAGTACGACGTGATCCACCACTCGACGTACATCGAGCACCTGATGGCGCAGGGGCGTGTGCCCATCCGCGAGGAGCTGCACGGCCCGGTGCGGACCTTCACCTACCACGATTCCTGCTACCTCGGCCGCTACAACGACGTCTATGAGGCGCCGCGCGAGACGCTCAAGCGCGCGCTCCCCGTGGTCCTCGTCGAGATGCCGCGGAGCAGGGACAAGGGGCTCTGCTGCGGGGCAGGCGGCGGCCGCATGTGGATGGAGGAGACGGTCGGCACGCGCATCAACGTCGAGCGCGCCGGCGAGGCGCTGGCGACGCAGGCGGATGAGATCGCGGTAGCCTGCCCCTTCTGCATGACGATGATGGCCGACGGCGTGAAGGCGCAGGGGGCCGAGGTCCCGGTGCGCGACATCGCCGAGGTGGTGGCCGACCGGTTGGCGTGACGGCCGGGTCGGGCTGACGGTCCGCCTGGCCTTCCTTCAGTCGCGCCGGTCGTCCCGCTGTCGTCGCGAGTCAGTGATCTGCCGGCGCAGGTCACGACCCGCGCGATGGATCAACCAGACCGCGACGGCGACGACGCCGGAGAATCCGATCCAGGACACGGGTTATCCCCCGGTGCGGCGGAGTTCGTAGATGGTGATGACATGGTGTGGCGTCGAGCCATCGGGCGCCGCCGGGACCACGGCGCGCTGCTCGCGGTGCACAATCTGCGGCGAGAGGCCGCGGGCCTGGGCCTCCACGAGGAAATCCGCGAGCGCGACGCGCCCCTGGTCCGAGATGAGGGCGCGCCCCGTTGGCGTCAGTGCCCGGGCCATCGCCTCGGCCACCAACGCCGCATAGGGCCGCTCGTAGAGCACGTCCGCCGCGAGCACGAGATCGAAGGTCCCGAGGTCATCGGGGAGCGCCCGCCAGTCGACGAGGCGCGCCGCCGGTCGCTCTCCGGTGTGCCGCAGCGTGTTGCGCGCGGCGAAGCGCAGGGCATCCTCGTAATAGTCGGTTGCCGTCACGGTGTACCCAGCCCGCTGCGCCGCGAGCGTCACCAGCCCGAGCCCGCACCCCAGCTCAAGCGCGCGCGGCCGCGCCCCGTCCGGCACCACCCCGAGGAGCGCGCGCTCACGGAGCAGATGCTCGGCGAGCACGACCGCCGCGGGCCAGAGATCCGCCCAGTACGGCAGGCGCTCGTCGCGTACGAAGTCCGCTTCGCTGATCAGGTCGTCGGCGTTCCGCGGCTTCTCGAGATGCAGGGTCGTGCCCCCGATCGTCACGTCCACCGTCGCAAGGACGAACTGGTCGTCGAGCGCGGCGAGATCGGCGGGGAGCGCGCTCACAGCGCGAACGCCTCAGCGGTGCCCGCGTCCTCGGTGAGCAGGAGCGCGTGCAGCGTCTCGCCCGCCGGCACCTCGCCCCGGTCCTCGGGCACCACCAGCAGCGCGTTGGCGAGCGACATCGAGGTCAGGATCCCCGAGCCCTGCGGGCCGGTGAGACGCGCCGAGAGCGACCCGTCGGGGCGCGTGGAGACGACGGCTCTGAGGAAATGCGTGAGCCGCGCGCTGATCCGCACCGGTTCCTCGAGCGTCACGCGCACGGGTCGCCGATGCAATCGCGTGTGGCCGAGCATCCGCCGCAACGTGGGGCGGACGAAGAGCTCGAAGGTCACCATCACACTCACCGGGTTCCCGGGGAGGCCGATCCACGGAATGCCGCGCACGTGGCCGAAGCCGATCGGCGCGCCGGGCCGCATCCGCACACGGCTGACGAGCATCTCGGCGCCGAGCGCCTCGAGCGCGGTCCGCGTGTGATCGAACTCGCCGACGGAGACGCCGGCGGAGGTGACGATCAGGTCGGGGGCCGCATCGATGGCGTGCTGCAGGAGCGACCGCATCGCCTCCTGCGTGTCCGCAGCGTGTCCGAGCCCGATGGGGATTCCGCCGTTGAGGCGCACGAGCGCGTCGAGGGTGTACGCATTGGAGCTGACGATCTTTCGGCCGGCGCGGACCTCATCGAAGCGATCGAGGTCGACGAGCTCGTCGCCGGAGCCGAGGATCGCGACGCGCGGGCGCCGATGCGTGGGGACGATGGCCTGTCCGATCGACGCGAGGATGCCGAGCTGTGCGGCGCCGAGGGGGATCCCGGCGGGGAGCGCGATGCCGCCCTCGACGAGATCCTCGCCGCGCAGGCGGAAGTTCTTGCCGACGTCGCGGTCCTTTCGGACGGCAACCTGTCCGAGGCCGGCGTCGGTGTCCTCCACGCGGATGACAGTGTCGGCGCCCTCGGGGAGCGGGGCGCCCGTCATGATCCGCGTCGCCTCGCCGGCTCCGACCGCCCGCGTGGGGAAAGCACCCGCAGCGACGGTTTCCAGCACGCGCAGTGTCACGGGGGCGCTCTCGCTCGCCCCCGCGACATCGCTCCCCCGCACGGCGTAGCCATCCATCGCGGAGTTGGTCCAGTGCGGGAGCGTAATCGGCGAGCGAAGGTCCGTCGCGAGGACGCGGCCGAGGGCGTCGCCAAGCGTGGTCGGCTCCGCGGGGAGCGGTGACGCGGCGGCGGTGATGAGCGCGACGGCCTCGGGGACGCTGTGCATCAGGGCGTGGTCGGCGGCAGGACCATCGTGCCGGACGTGGGCTCGGGTGGCGGCAGCGGCGTCCCGGCGAGCCAGGCGGCGAGGGCATCCGTCACGCGATCGGTCTCTCGATTGGAGGCGACGTGGTTGTTCGTGAGGAACGAGAACAGCAGCAGTCGGCCGTCCGGCGTCTGGACGTAGCCCGAGAGCGAGCGTGCCTTGTCGAGGGTTCCCGTCTTCGCAAAGACGCGCCCCTCGGCGCTCGTGCCGCGCATCCGCGACCGGATCGTCCCGTCGACACCGGCGACGGGGAGGCTCGCGCGGAAGGTCTCGAACTCGGGGTGCTGCCGCATCGCCACGAGCACCTTCACAATCGTCTCAGGAGAGACGTAATCGTGTCGTGAGAGGCCGCTGCCGTCGCGCACCGCGAAGCCGAGTGAGTCCGCACCCCACGCGAGGAGCTGGCGTTCGAGGACGGCGCGTCCGCTGTCGGCGGAGCCCACGCCGGTGCGGGCGCGAGCGGTGGCCTTGAGGAGGAGCTCGCCGATCTGGTTCTGTGACGGCTTCTCGAACCGCGGAAGAATCTCGCGGAGTGGCGGTGAACGACGCGTGGCGAGCGTGACCATCCCCGTCGTGTCCGCGATCGCATCGGGGTCCACCCCGCCGCGAATCGTGATGCCGCGGCGTCGGAGGGCCTCGGCGAGCGCGTCGAGGTAGGCCGCGGTCGGATGCCGGAGCGCGACCTCGAGACGCACCGTGTCATTCGGCGCGACGGTGCCGGTGAGGCGCACCTGCGGGCGCGAACCCCGGACGTCGCCGGCGATCGTCACGTCTGACCGTCCGGTTGCGGTCGTCACCGTCACGCGACCGAGGCGTGGCACGGTCGTCGCGGGCTTCGTGCGGACCGTCACGCGTCCGCCGGGGCGGTGGGCGCCGATGAGGATCACCTCGGCGTAGCCCTCGTTGAAGGTCAGGGCATCCACTGGAGCCGAGTAGCCGTAGTCGAGGTCGTCCCACGCCCACCCGAAGCCGAGGGTGGAGTCGGGGAAGACCGTCGCGGCGCGGAGAAGTCGTCCCCCGATCCGGCGGACGCCGCGCGCGCGGAGCGAATCGGCGAAGGCGAGGAGGGGCGCCATCGCATCGCCGCCCGCGAGCGAATCGCTCACCGATGGGTCGCCGTCACCCAGCACGGCGAGGTCACCGGTCAACGTGCCGCTCACCACGCGTCCCGTGCCGAGGAGGCGCGTCTCGAAGCGGTGGTCGGCGCCGAGCTGCGTGAGCGCGAGGGCGCCGGTGAGGAGTTTCTGATTGGAGGCGGGCATGAAGAGCTTGCCCGCGTTGCGCGAGACGATCGTGTCGCCGGTGAGCGGGTCGACGACGAGCACGCCCCAATGCGCGCTGCGGAAGCGCGGGTCGCCGGTGAGCGAGTCGACGAGGGCGGTGAATGCGATGCGGTAGCCGGCCCACGCGGCCCGTCGCATCTCCTCGTCCGAGGGGACGATCGCGCACGGCTGGTTCGATGGCACGCCACGGGGTGCGACGTCGGCCGCGCTGGTGTCGGCGACGGGGGTGAGCGCCGACGGGGCTGGCGCCGGGGTGGGCGTCGTCGGCCGGCAGGCCGCGGTACAGGCGAGCGCGATGGCGAGCAGCGGGCGGATGGACATCAGCGCGGGCGGAGGAAGTGGGTCTCGGTCCAGTCGGCGAGCGCATCGAGCCAGCGCGCGTCGGTCAGTGGGAAGATGACACCGGGAAAGCCTGCGGGGGGTGCATCGGTCACGATCCCGCGCCATGTGGACGCGTCACCGACGCCGTCGGCCCACAGCGAGGTGGGGAAGACCTCGCGCCGGCTGATCTCGACCTTGGGGAGCACGGAGCGCTTGAACCCTTCGCAGAGCACGAGGTCGGCGTCGGCGAGGTACCGCGCCGCGATCGCCTCCGGGGTGAGTTCCTCGTCCCATCGGCTCACGAGGGCGAACTTGTCTGGCGACGCCATTGCGACGCGCGCGGCCTGCCCCTCGTGGTAGTGGCGGTACGTGTCGGTCGCGGCGGGGTCGAGGTTGAACGTGTGCGAGCCGTGCTTGAGCACCATGATGCGGTGTCCGCGACGCGTGAGCTCCGCGCAGAGGCGCGCCACGAGCGTCGTCTTGCCGACGTGCTTCTTGCCGACGATGGCGAGCATCGGGGGCGTCGGGAGGAGGTCAGGCATCGGCACGGTCTGGCGCGGACGATGTGTGCGTGGCGTGCGTGGCGTGCGTGGCGTGCGTGGCGTGCGTGGCGTGCGTGGCGTGCGTGGCGTGCGGCGCGCTCGCCGCTCCACCCGACGCGCGCAGCCCCGCGAGGTCCTCCGGCGTGTTCACGTTGCCGAAGAGCCGCGCCGGGTCGCCGAACGCG
>Ga0078894_10000949_pt1 | contig 20881 bp, 20 predicted proteins | sample LauGreSu1BDMLBSD_2_FD_67506 | JGI IMG/M metagenome (GOLD analysis project Ga0078894, IMG submission 67506) | Freshwater lake microbial communities from Lake Michigan, USA - Su13.BD.MLB.SD (version 4) (version 4) | ecosystem: Environmental > Aquatic > Freshwater > Lake | place: Lake Michigan... | reverse complement strand
GCCTCAGGTAGCGGGAAACCCGGGGCCGCGTGGCGGCCTGACCGAGTCGGAGCGCGACGCGCTGCCGACCGGCGAGTTCGCTCTGCCCGGGCGCCGCTTCCCGATCAACGATCGTCGCCATGCACTCCTGGCGATGCAGTACATCCTTCGCGGCTTCGTCCACGAGGGCGATCAGCATCAGGTGCTCCGCGCCATCGGCAAGAAGTACCCCCGCTCGGACGCCCGCAATGCTGAGATCTGGGCGTTCTACGAGAAGCACAAGCAGCGGCTCGAGCAGCCGCGCACCGCTGCCGCGGCCAAGAAGGCCAAGCGTGCGAAGATCGCCGCGAACCCGAAGGGGGACGTGTACGATCCGGCCAAGGAGCAGTTCCGCGCTGTCGTCCAGGGTGTGTACGAGAGCCTCGTTCGGAAGCAGAAGGGGACCGCCTACAACGCCCAGTTCGACCTCCCCGGCGGGAAGCGTCTCGATGACGGCCTCGACCCGGCGCTGAAGCGTCAGCTTCTCTCCCGTGCGTACGCCATCGCAACGCGTCAGGGTCAGAAGTACGGCTGGCTCCAGCCGGGCACCCAGACCCCCACGGAGCGTGGTCGGTCTGCGGCGCAGCAGCGGCTCATCGACGTGAAGCACGCGGAGGAGAATCGTCAGGACTACGAGCGCACTCTGTCTGCCGTTCGCCGCAGCACCCCCTTCCGCGTTGTGGAGGAGGTTGTCGACGGTCGGTCTGTCTTCGTGGTTCAGCCGCGCCCGCCTGAGACGGTGAAGATTCCGAAGTACCGGCTGAGCCGTGATGCTGCGGAGGCCGACGCTGCGGAAGCAGCTCGTTCCTTTCGGGTAAATCCCTACTACGTTCACGACGCCGGGCTCCACCTGGACAGCTACGACATCCCCGACGAGCCCGCAGAGGCCTTCGTGGAGAAGGATGAGAGCTTCGAGGCGCTCGCTAAGCGGCTCCAGCTCACTCCCGAGATGCTGTTCGATTACGGCGAGGTCGAGAGGCCCCTGCCTGACCCCGACACCGGGAAGATGACCTATGAGGTGATGGCTCCTGGCCGTCTCCAGAAGGCTCTGGTTCCCAGTCGCAAGCAGAAGCGTAGCGTCGAGGACAAGAAGGCGACTCGTGAGGCTCGGGACGCCTACGAAGTGGCGCGTATCCAACGTCTTGCTCAGATTCGCAGCGGCATCCCTGAGAGTCAGCTCCCCCCGCCGACCCCTCCCGGAAAGGTCTATCGAGAGATCGAGGTCACTACGGCCCAGCGGCTGCGTCGTGACGCGGAAGCAGGCTTCGACCCGCAGGACGCCATCGATGCTGCGCTCACGGGCTACCGTGTCCCGAAGAGCCAGACCATCCGGCGCTTCGAGAGCGGCTTCACCGTCGAGGACATGAACGCCCCCGTGGGCTCTCCTGGCCGCATCTACAACCTTCGTACTCGTGAGACCGAGCGTCAGCGCGAAGCGATGATCGGCAAGGTTGGAACCACTTGGGCCGAGTACCAGAAGGCGACCGGTATCTCGGACGAGCAGCTGAACCGACTGTGGACCGTCGCTACCCCCACTTCGGTAGAGCCCATCCCCCTCCCGACGGCGTTGGTTCAGACAGGTCGCCAACTTGTGAAGTTGGCCGCCCTTCCCGCCCTCCTTCGCTACCAGCGCTTCGGGGAGCGCTACCCCCAGGAGTCGGATCAGGAATGGGAGCAGGAGCGGGTAGACAACTGGTATCGGGAGTTCAAGCTCCATCCGAAGGACGCTGAGCGCAAGCCCCATCTTGTGCCGCAGCACATGGCGCCGAAGGCGTTCATGACTTCCACGTCCCAGTTCCTCCCTGTCTCCATGATGGGGTTGGTGGTGCCATTCCCCGGAGTGGACCCGAAGGCGTGGTGGAGTGCAAACGGTGAGGACTTCATCGAGGGAGTTTGGGTTCTCTTCAAACTCCTGGCAGGCGTGTCCCTGACCAAGGAGGAATCGAAGAACTTCTCCCTGAACCTGGGCGGTGGGGAGATCCTGTCCATTCAGGATTTTCAGGAGGAGACCCCGACTGCGCATGAGCGCGTGAAGGCTCTTCGCATCCGACTCTCTCAACTGCGCATCCCCGCCGGGCTGGCGGACGTGCTGTTTGACGGCCCTGCCGGGCTGGCTGCGTTGACCTACCGACCTGGGTTCTCTTACCTCGGCCTCCAGCATGCGCTCGCTCAGTTGATCAACGCATACGCGAACATGCTCAGCGGCGGTCTTCAGAGCAAGTCCTCCCCTGACTACGAGCGCGTGGTCGCTCCCATCTGGGGGCACTACCGCGCCCAAGTGGGGGTGGCAGTACCTAGCGTCGTCATTGAAATCCCCGAGTTCACGTTCAGGGACGGTAAGGTCGTCAAGATTCCAAATGTTGACGCCGTAGAAAATCAGCGCTTCGTCGAGGCGGCACTCGCGATCAGTGAAGATCTGGGATCACCGACTCGTGACCCGCTCTCCTTCTCGCAGGTGATTGGGAAGGACATGCGAGGTGTAAAGTCACTCACCTCCTTCTTCGACGCCCGTGTTGAGTACATCGATGCGCTCGAGGGTGTGGAGCCTGGAAGTCGAGTAAACCTTGGAAAGAGCGCAGTCATCTCAGTGACCCTCGAGCCCACCTTCGCGGATGGGGCGACAGCGCTTTCTCCCAATCAGAAGTCCACTGCAGACAACCTCGCGGCTCAGGTGCGCGCGGCGCAGGGGAAGAAGGCCAGGGCTGTCGCCCTGTCGCTGCCAGTTCCTGAGCACCTCCTCAAGAAGATCGAGACCTACAAGGTTCAGGAGCAGGTTCCTCAGTCGCGCATGCTCAAGAAGTTCCAGACGAAGGCTGAGCAGCAGGCCTACCTGGCAAAGCGCCGCCCCGAGATCGAGCAGTACAAGGCGACTCTGTCGCAGCAGCTCGAGGAGTCGTACCGGAACGCGATCGCGAACGAGGAGAAGAGGCGGGCTGCCGCTTTGGCTGCCGAGGCAGCGCGGAGGGCCGAGGCTGCCGCTTCCATCCCTGCCATCGAGCAGGAGTTCAAGGGAGCAGTCGCACGCTACAAGGCCATCGCAGCCAACATTGCTGCTGCTGCGCCCGGAGCGTCCATCGCCAAGGGCCCTCAGGCCCGCGGTGGCGGGACGGAGTACGACGCGAAGCAGACTGCTACCGAACTGGAACGGCGTCTCTTCGATGCTTACACGGCTGCAGGCCTCCCCCTGCCGCAGCCTGTGTTCATCAGTCCTCCGGTCGCTCCGACGCCGGCTCCCGCTCCCGAACAGGAGCGCGTGCAGTATTTCGACGAGGAGCGGGTCGGCCAACTGATGGACGAGATCCGCGCCTACGAGCGGGAGTACCTTCGGGCCATGGAAGCGCAGCGCGGGAAGGGTCCCGTCGGAACGCTCGAGCGCGAAGAAGCTCAGCGCGAGGAAGCCGAAGACGAACTCATCGAGGCAGCGGGCGTGGGCCGCGTGGAAGGCGAAGTCGCTTCCCGAGAACTCACGGGCGAGACCGTCGAGATTCGGCGCATCGTCGACATGCTCAAGTTCAAGGAGCGCCAGCTCCTGGACGAGCTTGGACAGGGTCAGAGCGTATACCGCCCACGGTTCCTCACCGCAGCCGAGTACTCGCGCCCGTACACACCTCCTGCTCAGGTGACCGAGCAGGAACAGCTCCTGCGTGCGCGGTCGATCATGATCGAGAAGCAGCTCAAGCGGATCCTCGACTGGGGCTTCCACCCGGAGCAGGGCGAACTGACGGCGTACATCCGGAACAACCGTAGCCTTCTCGAAGGCGACAAGCTGGTGCCCGCTCGCGACGTGCTGGCAATCTTCCCGCCCGATGGCCGGAGTCCCATCTCCTACCTCAAGATCGACACCGTGCTCGAGCCGGCTGAGGTAGCGGCGCTGCGCCGTCGAGAAGTCATCCCGCCACAGTTCAAGCCCACGGCTGAGCAGATCGGGCCCACCCTGCTGCCCGTGCCTGCCGCGCTCACCTCCGGCGAAGATGGCCAGCGGCACCTCCCGTGGCTCGTGATTCTCGCGGCGCTCCGTGCGGGTGACCTGACGCTTAGGAGCCTCACCCCCGACAATGCTCTTCGCCTCCGTGCGGAGAAGCTCATCAAGGAAGCCCCGCTGAACAGTCTGGCGGCTCGCCATGCTCTTCGGGCGGCCGCTCAGGCGTTCGAGCGTCAGAATGCCCAGAAGGCCCGGAAGATGTTCCCGAAGCTCTACGCTTCTCTGGACCAGCCGGAAGTGCGGATCGAACCCTTCATGGTGGCGTTCAAGGAACTGGGTGACCTTCGCGCTACGGTGTCCCCGCAGAATCCCGACGCGGTTCAGACGCTAATCGCCAATCTCGTCCGCCAGGCGGCGCAGGATGCAGCGCAGAAGGTTGGCGGCCTCGCCAAGATGCCCTACACCACCCTGACCCAGCGTAAGGGTGCGGAGTACATCTGGGACAGGCCCACGGCTGCCGCACTCCTCGTCACGCCAGAGGCGCGCCGGTCTGACGTGGAGCGGTCTGTGCTCCGCACCATCCCCGTGCCCGAGTCGCCGGTCGCGAAGAAGTACAAGGGTGCTGGGGCTGAGCAGTTCGAGAAGATGCTCAACTCCGTGACCAACGTCATCGCGAGCGCCTACGTAACCGGGGATTCTCTGGGGTGGCTCGAGTCGTGGATGAAGGGCGGCAGCGACAACACCCTTACCCGGGCGGATGAGCAGCCGAGTCCTGATAAGGCAGCGTGGGCTGGTACCAAGGAAGCCATTGCCAAGCAGCTGCAGGCAATCCCCGAGCCGTTCTCGAACAGCCGTACATCGGAACTCTTCTTGACCTGGCGCGGTCTCGTGGAGCGTCTTGCGGCTCTGATTGACGCAGGTCTTCCCGTCATCGCGCACGAGCGAACGGTGGAGGGCTTCAACAACGGTAAGCCATTCTATGAGCAGAAGCCGGACATCTCGAAGCGGCCTCGCGTGGGCGGCGCCGACCTGATCGCAACTCTGGCGGGCAATCCCGGCGACATGGCGGGCCTCGGACGCCTGATGCAGGCTGTTCAGGACGTCAACTTCCTGAGCGGTCTCTCGCTCGGAGACGAGCAGAAGGCTGCCATCTCGCAGAACATGGCTGAGATCTACACGGTCCTGCGCGCAGTCGCAGAGGAGGCTGCTGCGCGGCTCACGCAGAAGCCTTCCAGCCGTGCACCCGAAGGCCCGTCGGATGTGGTTGCTGCGTCGCCTGAGTCTCAGATGCTGGACGAGCGCATCAAGGAGATCCGTCGGGAGCTCACTCGTGTTCAGCAGCTTTCCCCGCGCATGCCCCCGACCGAGGACAAGCCGCCGGCCGCCTTCTGGGACGTGGTGTGGGACGAGCAGTCTCCTACCAAGGAGGCGTACATCCTCTACGTGGACAAGACCCGCTATCGCTTCGCTCAGCTCGAGAAGGAGATCTCGGGCCAGGTGAAGGTCTACGATACCGAGACGAATCGAGTCGTCGGGCGGCCGGGACCGGACACGAGTGGTGTTGAGGCAGGCCCTACCTCGGAAGAAGCGCAGCTCATGGCGAGCAAGCAGGAGGCCGAAGAACTCGGCGACACCGCCAAGCTCAAGATCATCAACAAGCGCCTGGGGCAGTTCAAGCGTGATCGGAAGCGCCACCGAAGCCGTGTCGGTTCGGCCCCCTTCCTCTCGCCCTATCGTGTGGTCGGGTTCGCCAACCCTGTACCCATCATTCAGCGCCGCCTGGCCAAGTTCGCGAGTCCTCAGGCCAAGCAGTTCTACGCGAAGTCGGCTGCGTCTGAGCAGGTCGCTAGTGTGAAGGGTAAGTCGACCGTCAGCGCGCAGCAGCTCACAAGCGGAGACATTCGGTCCGGTCGCACTCAGGCGGACGTCTCGGCTCCGGGCGAGCGCCGCATGCTTGACCCGCGCTTCGGGTGGGTGCCGGATCCGCGGTGGGCCTCTATTCAGCAGACTGCGCAGCGGCAGCGTGCTGGATCTGGTGGGTCGGAGAAGCAGTACTTCGGCTTCTCGCTGTCGAACTACGAGGCGTTCAAGACCTTCAACCCGCAGGTCGCAGCGGCGACCATCCTCTACTGGGACACGCCCGAACTCGTGACGGGAGCGGTCATCGACCTGCCCCACGGAAAGACGCTCGTCACGCCGTCCGCGTGGACGACTGCTGGTGTTCAGGCATCCGAACTCGAGGTCCTCCGTGTCCTTCCGTTCAATGTGCGCGACCACATCATGGAGGAGATTGACCTCGCTCGATGGGAAGCCGAGGAAGCCGCGATCCTGGGCGACACCGAGAAGGTCAACCGAATCACGGATGTCCTCTTCGGCATCACGCTCCCGGGTGGCGGCCGAGTCCCGGGTCTGATCGAGTCTCTCAACAAGATCACCACGCGTGCGGGCGGGGCTCTCCCTTCTCGCGCCAACGTCACCGGCCTCGGCGGCAACTCCATGTACGGGCGCCGGCTCTCGATTGAGGGGGCACCGCGCATCAGCCTGTATGGCGCCGCCCCCACGGAGCGGCAGGCCTATCTCCGTGCAGCGCAGGACACCGTGCTCATGCGGCTGCTCACGAACAACAACATCGCTGAGATTCAGGAGGCCCGTCAGTCGGGTCGTCGCCGTGCCGAGAAGTACGCCGAGGCGATGAAGTCTCTGCAGACCGCGATCCAGACCAGGTTCCGCGCGCTCTCTTCTGCCCAGATTCAAGAGCTCAAGGACGACCCGGCCCTGAACATCACGGATGAGTACATCGCCGAACTCAACAAGATGACGGATGAACAGCGCAAGTGGGCTCTTGTGCGCGTGGGCGATGCAATGGCCGCTTACATCAGGCTGGGCCAGACCCTGGCCACGTCTCAGGACGAGCGCCTGCTCAGGCTGATGGCGGTGCCGGCCGGTTCAACGATCCTCTACGTGAGCAGGCTCGACCCGACCGGAAGTAATAACCTCCATCACGCCCTGCTTGTTCGAGTCGACGACACGCCCGCGGGCCTCAGGTGGCGGGTTCAGCGTAAGGACGGTCAGTCGGAGACTATCGACCCCCTCCGCAGCAACGTCAGCGTTGAGTTCGTCGCTCCTGAACAGGTGGTTCGAGAGACTCCGGAGGCGGCTGCCACGCCTGCCCAGATCATGGAAGCTCTTGGCGGCATCGACGCCATGTCAGGCGCGTACAAGTTCGCAGAGCGCATCAAGGTCAAGGCTGCTCAGGCTGAACAGGCCGCTGAGCGGGCCGCGGAACGTCAGGAAGCGATGCCTCTGCTGCGCCAGGCGCCAAACATCACGCGGAACGCCGTACGCGAGAACCGCGATGTCCTCTTCGTATTCGGCGACAACATGAAGCGTAAAGGGATGGGCGGCCAGGCGGCAGAGATGCGAGGCGAGCCCAACGCCGTCGGCATCCCGACCAAGCGCGCGCCCGCCATGAATGCTGACGCGTTCTTCACGGATGCAGACCTTCCCGCCGTGCAGCCCGCGATCGATGAAGCATTCGACCGTCTCGAAGCTCACATCCGTCGCGGTGGCGTGGTCATGTGGCCTCTGGACGGCATCGGAACCGGAAGGGCCAAGCTCTCCCAGGTGGCACCCGCAGTCGCCAACTACATCCAGGATCGGTACTGGCAGTTGCAGCAGGTAGCCCGTGAGGAGGAGATGCAGCGCGCTGGCGTGGCGAGCAATCCTTTCGTGAAGGGCACTCGCAACTTCAATACCCCGATGGGGCGCGCTACCCTCAACAGGAACGGTGCAAACCGCAATCGCATCTACAACTCCTCACGGCTCATGCCTCTGGTGTTCGAATGAACCGCTTCGTCCCGATGGCGACTACGTCCTTCCAGCCCGTGGGCTACTACGTGCCGCAGCCTCTCACCATCACCCGGACCAACACGGGGATGTTCGGCGCGACCGAGTTCGGGGCCGCCAAGAAGAAGGGCAAGAAGAAGAAGGGCAAGAAGAAGGAGAACGCCCTCACGAAGACGCTCAAGACTGCCGGTAAGGCGGGTGGAGCACTTCTCAAGGAGGCGGGTGCCGACCTGCTGAAGAAGAAGACCGGCATCGACATCACCGGCGAGACGCCTGCCGACACGACCGCTGTTGACACCGGCACGAGCGACGCAGGATCCAGTTCCGAGTCGGGCAGCGGGGGCGAGGAGCCCAAGAAGAGCAACATGCCCCTCATCATCGGCGGTGTCGTTGCAGCCCTGGCGCTCGCGGGGGGCGGCTTCTACCTTTACAAGAAGAAGAAGTCCGCTGCGGCCTCTGCGGCGGTGTGAGAGAGGACATCATGGACAACCAGACCCCATTGGGCACCCCCTCGGGCCTCCCTATGACCGTGCAGATGTACGGTGATGTGCTGGATGAGGCAGATCAGGCACCCCTGGCCGCCTCTGCGGAACTTCCGTCTCAGACCTCGATGGTCCCCGTCTCCAAGAAGGTGCACGTGGTCGAGATGGTCGAGTGCGTTCCGGATGACGAGGTCGAAGTCCTCCCTGCCCGCGCGCAGGACGAGGATGACGAACTCGATGAGATCATCGACCGTGTCATCGAAGTGGTGAAGGCACGTCGCGCAGGGAGGCCTGTGCCCCCTCGTCGGCATCGACGAGCACGCCAGGAACTCGAGGCGGAGCCTGCGCTGGCTGGCGCAGAGCTCGCCACGAAGATGAACCCCAACAAGAAGGCCCTGATCTACGCCGGTGTGGGCATCGGCGTAGCAGCTCTGGCTGGCGGCCTCTGGTGGTACTTCAAGAAGAAGTGAACTCGACCCGCTGAGCGCGGGCCCTAGTCACATGGAGAAGGGCTTCTTCTTGAAGCGCCCCTCCGGCCTCGCGGATCGCCTCATAGTCTGGCCGGTCGGCGGCCCCTCGAGTTCACGAAGCTCACGATACAGGCGCTGCACCTCCGCGTTCTCCCTCTGGGTGAACGCGCCAATGTTGGTGTTGCGGTCGATCTCGTGGATCTTCTCGAGGAGGGCCTCGATCTCAGCGCGGATCTGCGCTGCCGTGCGGTGAGAGGGATTGTCCATCGTGCGGCGGGCCGGTCGACGCTCCCACATCGGTTCGATGTCCCGGATGCCGACGATCTCCATGTGACCGTGGTCGTCCGCGATCATGGCTTCCTCGTCCGAGCCGAGACCAGGAACGGTGTGGATGTGGGTCGAGATGACGCGGATGGGCCCGACGAAGGTGTGGGACAGCACCTCGTGAGCCGCCGTGCCGTGGCGCAGAGCCACAGGCGTGCCCGGCTTGAAGATGCGGTGCGTCGTCTCGGTGTACGTCACGCCCTCGTCGTCACCCGAGTTGCGGCGGGTGATGCGGAGACCTGCACCCGTGGAGGCTGCACGACGACCTGCGGACACGAAGCCCGGCACCTGCGCCTTCGCCGCCCGGCGGGGCTTCTCGGAGATGTGCCGGATGTCGTTCTGGTCCATCAGCTTCTTGAACAGGCGCTTGTCCATGACCTGGCGGAGCGCGTCCAGTTCGGACTGATCCCGGTAGTAGACGATGGGGTTCGACCGCAGGGGATGGCGGGGGTTCGAGTTCATATCGAGCTTCCTTCTGCGCTTTCGCGTCTTGGGAGGGAGGGTGCGCACGATGCGCAGGTAGTCTTCAGGTGTCACCACAATATCGGCGGTCTTGCTCGCACCACCAGTGAGTAGTGCTACCGCGTCACCTCGGTTCGTCCACACCAGCGCCTGCCGGGCCGTGAGCTTCAAGGCGTATTCGGTGCCAGGGATGCCGTACACCACTTCGGGCTCGGCCTTGCGTCGGACACGCTTGGCCTGCTCGACGATCAGGTCACGCTTGAGCCGCTCCAGAAACGTGGACGCCTTCTCGAGAAGGTCTGTCAGCCGCTTGGTGTCGCCAGAGAATTCTGAGGCCACGCGGGGAGGCCTGTCCTTGGGCTGCGGGTAGATCAGCCGAGTGCGAGCCACGAACAGGAACGGCAGCGCGAAGGTGTCGCCTTCCTTGGCCCCAGAAGTGATGTTGAGCGGCTGCACCTGGATGCCAGTGATGCTTCGCAGGAAGGAAGTCGACATCAGCGCTGGGTTGTTCGGGTCGAACAGGCTCAGGAACGCGATGTCCTCTCTGGGGACAGTCAGTTCCTGCTTCGAGCGGAAGTCCGTGCCCTTGAGAGCGTCCTTTCCAGCGGCGGCCACTCCACGCAGCCTCAGCTTCGTGCCGTCGCGGCGGGTCACGAAGGTCTCCATGCCGATCTTGGCGCCCTCTACGGCAGCCTTGAGCATGTGCTGGAAGACCTTCGGCGTGGGGCTTTCGGCAGAGATGGGAGCCCCGCGCACGGCGTCGGGCATGTCTTCAGTACCGACGAAGACTGGTGCAGCCATCAGCCTGGCGCGAATGCGTGCGAAGACGAGCTGGCCCTTCTCGTCTGGCTGGTAGAAGGTGATCTCGACCTCGGGACGCGCCTCGCCGTAGAACTTGGAGGTCTTGGCGATGCCCCAGACGCTGAGCATCTCTTCGACGGACATGAACCCGCGGCCCCATTCACGCTGCTGAGGCCTCACCTCCAGCAGGAATGGAGCCTGGGTTCGAGCCCGCGGTAGGGTCTTCTGGGACTGAAGATCCTCTGTCCATCGAGCAGATGCACCGCCGGACCAGTACTTGGCACTCTTTGGCGGGATGTTCCCGATCTCCGGGCCGTCACGTCCGCCCGCGACCATGACGTGTTCAGGGCGGTTGCCCCTCTCCACGTTCGTGGCCTCGAAGAAACGGGGTGCGGCCCCCTTGTACGAGCTCACCGCGCACTCGCCCGAGCGGCCTGAACGAGCGGCGTGGCATTGCCGACGTCAAGGTCGCTGCCGCGCAGCGTCCGGTTGATCTGCATGAGGTGCTGACAGCGGTAGCAGGTCACCATGTTCCCCGTCGCCCTGCGCATCTCTGCGAGCTTGGGCGCGCAGAGGGCCCGACCCGTCTGCGGGTTGATGACGTGCGTGCGCTCGCCGTCGCCAAGGTGAACCAGAACCCCGGTAGTCGGAGTACCGGCTTGATCCGTAACGATGCGTCCACGTGGGTTCTGGCGGAACATGGCTAGAGGGTAGCCATCTTGCCTCTCCGACACCACTACGGAGGGCCTGCGGACGTGCTAGTGATACGGCGATGCACAAACTCCGAGAGTTCCAGCGCGAAGACGTGGACAGGATCGAACGCAACGGCTTCCGTGCGCTGATTGCTAGTTCCCAGGGCACGGGCAAGACCGCCGTGTCGCTCTCCTGCATCGCTCGGGCTCCGCACAAGCTCCTGCCCGTTCTGGTGGTCTGTCCGGCATCGGTCGTCCGCAACTGGCGCAAAGAAGCCCGGATGTGGGTGCCAGGTCTGAAGACGTACATCATCGAGGACACCTCGACGCCGTTGCCGGATGCGCCCGCTGACATCTACATCATCTCGTGGGCGCTGCTCACGTTCCGCTGGCAGGAGCTCTCGAAGGCGGGGATTCAGCTCATCATCGGCGACGAGATTCACTTCGCGAAGAACGACCAGGCCCTGCGCTCTCAGGCGGTGGCCAGCATCGCGGCTAGAACACCGCATCTCTTGCTCCTGAGCGGGACGCCCATCATCAACGACACGGATGAACTCCGTGCCATCCAGTCGCTCTTCGGGGAGAAGCGCCCGATCATGATCCGACGTCTGCTCGAAGACGTCGCCAAGGACGTGCCGCCCAAGACACGAGCGCGCCTCTCCGTGGAAATGCCTGAACGGATTCGGTCGAGGTATCGCTCCGCGGAGCAGGACTTCGCCGCGTGGCTCGAGAAGGAACTGGCAGACCGAATGGAAGCCGGGGAGGCGCGGGATGCCGCGTCCCGTGCGATGGCTGCCGAAGCGCTCATCAAGATCGGCTACCTCCGGCGCATCCTGGCAGTCGGGAAGGTCTTTGCTGCGGCAGACTGGACAGCCCGTGTAGTCAGAGCGGGCGAGCAGGTAGTCCTCTTCGCTGAGCACAAGGCAGTCATCTCTCGCCTCCAGCGTTGCCTGCGGAAGCAAGGCATCCCGTTCGTCACCATTGACGGGTCAACATCCAGCAAAGACCGGCAGCGCGCAGTCGATGTCTTCCAGCGTCACAAGGTACCGGTCTTCATCGGCTCCAAGGCTGCGAAGGAGGGCCTGACGCTCACCGCCGCACGCCACCTGCTCTTCGTCGAGCGCTACTGGACGAGTGCGGAGGAGGAGCAGGGCGAAGATCGCATCCGACGCATCGGACAGACCCACCCGACCAAGATCTGGTTCGTCCACTGCCCCGGCACCGTGGACGATCGCATCAGCACGATCATTGAGAGGAAGCGGCGCATCGTCCGTCAGGCCATCGGTGCTGCCGTGATTGCGGACACGCCTGAACAGAACGTCGCTGAGATCGTTCAGCAGTGGAACGAGAACGCGTGTGCGCCTGCGATGGAGACGGTCGACCTCGGGACGACTGAGCCCCTGCCCGCGCTGCCGCGCGCCTCTGTAGTCCACACGCTCCGCTTCCGCGGCGAGCGCTGGACCCCGCAGGGTGCCCTTCGGTGGGCCAAGATGATGGGCTACCGGCCCAGGCACTCGAACCCGACAAAGACAGGCTTCGAACTTGTGGTGAACACCCCGGACGTGTTCGAGCGCGGGACATTTGCCCTGACACGGATAGCACGGGACATCGCCATCTGTACTGGCACGAGGGCTCGATCGCGGTAGTCTTGAGCCATGTCAAAGCCAGTCCCAGCCACGAACTTGAGCGGACGGGAGGGGGTGATTCTCGCCGCCTCCGATGTTGCCCGTCTCGCTCAGGTGCACGAGGCGCTGGCTGTTCTTCTTCGCAACCTCGGACTCACAGTTCAGACTGTCGAGCCCCTGCGGGTCGTCTGGAACCGGTCGACAGATGGCGCTGAGGTCTCCCTCGTGCCCATGTTCTTCCGTCAGGAGTCCGAGGAGGACTTCGTGTTCACTACCCCAGCTCCCCCAGCCGTGCGCCCGCCCGATGTAGTGCTTCCGCGTGGCCCCGGTGCCCAGAGGCCAGCCCCTGGCCGCCGCATGTGGGTGCCGGAAGAGTCGCAGGAAGAGGAAGACTACTACCAGCAGCTCCGCGAGGAGCGCCGGGAGATGGAAGAGGCCTACGGCTTCGACCCTCGGTGGAAGGTCCTGCAAGACCTCTACCCGAGAACGCGCAAGAACTCGGCGATCAGGCCGGGGGTCTATCTCTTCAACAACACCTGGCTGGTGACTGCCCCCTCCACTGTGACGGGCGGCCCGGCTGAGGTGACCATCTGCGGGTCCATCGGCAGCGGCCCGAAGAACGTCGCAAGCAACATCATCATGCAGCTCGCTACGGCTTCGCACGCCGGCACACCCCTCAAGTACAGGAACAACCGATGACCGACCAGCAGTTCACGGCAGCCCTTCAGGCTCTCCTCGCCCACTTCCGCGCCGGCAATCTCTGGTTCCACGGGGCGCACCACGTCACTGTTGGCGCCGGCTTCCACGGGGATCACAAGTTCTACCGTCAGGTCTACGAGGAGTACACTTCGGACTTCGACACGGCCGCCGAGAAGGCGATCGTGGTTGCAGGGCCGGCTGTTGCCGCTCCTGCCCCGCTCAGCACGCGTGCGGCGCAGATCGTGACCACCATGCCTGCTGTGGCCGGGATGAACGGTCATCAGATCGCTGTCGCGGCTCTGCAGGTTGAGAAGCAGACCCTCGCCTTCATCGACAAGATCTTCCACGACCTCGAGGCCGCGAAGCGGCTGACGCTGGGCATGAACGACTTTCTCTGCGCAGTCGCCAACGCCCACGAGACCAACGTCTACAAGCTCACGCAGCGTGTCTCGGGCGGCCAGGGCTGAGCGTGGCGGACAGCAATCAACTACTCAACGCTTTCATCACGGTCGGCGGGGTCGTCACCGGGACGTCTGCCGTCATCATTGCGTGGGGGAAAGCGCGGGAGTTCGCCAACAAGCCTCTAGAGGACTTGAAGGCGGCCATCACGACGCAGATCACGTCCGCGAAGACCGACCTTTCTGCCCAGATTGCAGCCCTCGACACGCGCACGGCTGCACTCCGCAAGGAGGTCGACACGCTCAACGTGCATTTCGACCCCAACGGGGCGAACCTGCGCGGGAAGCTGACGGACATCGAGAAGCGGCTCGCCACTCTCGAGAACGCCACTGTGAACGAGCGCGCCGAGCTCAAGGGCCTGCTGACAGACCTCCGGCCCATCATCCATGAACTTCGTGAGAGGCTCTGATGGGCGAGACTGTCATCAAGTACAACGCTGACGGAAAGCTCTTCACAGAGGACGGCAAGCCCGTCGAGGTCGTCCCAAAGAAGGGCGGGAAACTTTCTCGCCCCATCGTGCACGCCCTCGGAAGGGTTGAGCAGATCCTAGCGTGTGCAGACAGGCTCATGTGCCGCCCGGGCGACCTCCCAGATCGGGGCTGATGAGCGCGTAGACCTGAGCCGCGACCATGTCGCCAACAGCCTTGGCGAACGCCTGCTTCTGCGCATCGTTGAGGGCCGCTTTTGCCTGCAGAAGCTCCGCCACCGTGGTCACAGCCGTGAGGCGGTAGTTGCCCGCTGCGGTCTGGTTGCCCTCGATGCGAACCATTCGCTCCGCCCACTGCTTGCCCGCCTCGGCGTTGACCACAGTCTGGGTGACGTCTCGAGCAATGTTCCAGGCCTCGCCCAAGAAGTCGCCAAAGCCTGCCCACCGGTTGCGGGGAGGGATGGCTCCGTCGGGCGTGCCCGGCCCAGACGGTCCAGCAGCGCCAGTCGGAGCGCCCCAGTTCCCGCCTGAGGCCGTGAACGGGCCGAAGTTGGGATCATGTGGCGGAGGTGTAGTTCGGGGCGGTGTGGGAGGAGGCCGAGGGGGAGGCGGTGGCGGTGCGTGGCCTCGTTCCCGCTCACGCTCCTGTGCCTGAAACCTGAGCGCCTCGACCCCGATGCCGGGGTGCTTCTCTTCCATCGCTCCACGCTGCGTGGCAGCGGCAAAGCGCTCGCCGTCCGTACCACCCCTCTCTGCGAGGTTGTGGACAGCCAGGTAGCGACGGAGCAGTTTCTCTTCGTAGGCCATCGTGAGGGGAATGTGCCCCGACGCGACGAGATCGTCAACCGTCCTGGGCCATCAGGGTAGACGGCCGCACAGGTGCTGGAAGCGTCATCAGGACGTTGTACATCGCAGCTTCTACCGCGGGAGCGCCGTAGCGGTGGATGATGTCTCCAACGACCAGTCTGCCCGTACTCGCGTCCCGGGTGTGGGCCTTCCACAGCAGGAAGGTTGTGTCGAGGTGGTTCAGGCCGCGGCGTGCGTACCAGATGACGGCACTGGCCAGGTAGAAAGCGAGCGCCTTCATGGCCTCGGGGTTGAGCGGGTACTCTGTTCTCGCCTCGAATGGGTTGCTCACCGCGATCCAGTGGCTGAACGACATGATGAAGTCTTGGATCTCCATCCCATCAGCATCTGCCATCTCGTACGCCTGCCCCTGACCCATGTAGGCACATTCTTGGAAGATGCCCCAAGGGATGTCCTGTGCGTGGGTGTACCCAGGCTTGAGGAGGTAGAGATGCCCGTCCTCAGTCGCCCACGCCGTAGAGTGCGGCCGCGTGAAGGCCTCGGCGCTGTCGATGAAGCGCACAGAGGGGTTGCGGCGCCGCATGTCGCCTACCGGTTCTGAGTCAGCCAGGTGTACGCCTCTCCGGTGCTGTAGAAGCCGGGGGCGTCAGGCAGAGCATCGAAGCTCTCGATGTGGCCGTCGGAGTCGCCCGGGAAGATCAGCGTCTCCTCGATGTGGGTGTTCTCGGAGATGACGTAGTCCTTGCCGTTCCAGGTCACATGCGTCTGGAGGATGCCCTCATCGACATCCGCGTGCTGCTTGCGAAGGAAGTGAACCGTGTTCGGGCGGCGGGGATTGGTACGCGGCATCTTGAGCATGGTCACTCCTGTTCCCACTTGATGGGTCGGGCGAGAAAGACAGAGCCCTTCGGGGCGTTTGGGCCGATGTCCAAGCCGTCGGGCACCAGGTCGAAGACCATCAGATGGTACTTATTCGCCTGATCGAGAAGCCTGTCCGCTGGCGGGAAAGACTGCACCGCCCACTTCCCCGGATAGAGCTTCGCGAACACGTCCCAGAGCTCTCGAAAGCCCATGGGGGCCATGTCGAGTCGATGGATGCGAACGTAGACAGCCGTGCCAAAAGCAGTGGGTCTACGGTCACACTCCAGGATGTCATACACGACGGATGCCCTCTTCTGTGCGATAGAAGCGAGGGGTGAGGCCGTGGTGCATCCCGTCCCAGCTCTTGATCGCGGCCGTGATGTACGGCACAGCCTGACGCAGAACGTTCTCTGCGAGGCCGCGTGCAGTGGCGAGCCTGGTCGAGGGAGTGGGATCCTGCATGAGCGTGAGGAAGTAGGCATCCTCGAACAGCTCTCCTGGCATGCCGGGCACGGCTCCGAGAAGCGCAAGGTCTTCTGGGTAGTAGGCGGCGTGGTAGGTGAACACCCCGGCCGCGTCCGGCCCCCGAACGGCGTACTCAAGAATGAAGGGGATCGTCTCCTCCTTCTTCTTCGTGGGGATCTCTACGCGAGCCTTGCCGCTCTCATGTCCTGCGGCGTAGCCCCCTTCCCGCTCGAACGCGAGTGCGCTGTTCTGCTTCACTGTCATGGCCTCTCCGAACAGGAACAGCAGGGGCGTGGGCCTGACAGTCGTCACCCGGAAGCGCTGCGCCACCTCTTTCATGATGGCGCGCTGGGCATCGATGATGGAGGGGTACTGCCCCAGATCCAGCACCGACTGCATCGTGCTCCAAAACATGTACGACCGCGAGATCGGATAGCCGAGCGCCGCGAACTCCGCCGGGCTGAGCCTCTGCGTCTCTTCGGGCTCCCAGGCGATCGTGATGACAGCCCGGTTGGAGGGGTACTCGGCAAGCAGATCCCGCGCCAGGATGGGCGTGCCGTGCTCAGTGAGTGCGGATAGGAACGGCCCCTTGACCTTGGGCTTGCCCTCACGCGGGTGGGGCGACCCTGCCATCTCGTTCACTCGGCCCCTGTGGCTGTAGAACGAGACCGTGGGGATCTGGATGGTCGGGACGTTCTTCTTCTTCGTTGCCACTCTCGCTCCTGCTCCGCGAAGTGAGCCTGCTGATCGAGGTGAGACTACCTCGACTTCTCGCTCAGGGTCACACCTGAGTGCCCTCAGTAGGGTCGGAGGATTGCCAGGAGGCGTCGGATGTCCGCCTGATCCTTCGGGCGGTTGAGCGCAGTCTTGAATCGCAGCAGGTCAGCCAGCGACATCACCCAGATGCCGTCCACCATCCTGCGATCCCTCCAAGCAGCATCCACATCAAAGTTTGGGATGGTTCTCCAGCTCGCGAGGTTTCCCCCCTCGATCTCCTGCCCGTCCACCATCAGCGATGTGTGCTCGACTGAGAGCGCGGGCACGATGATGTCGATGTCAGAGTAGGTGTCGCGGAGACCCCAGACGTACAGCGCGGCACCAGCCGCCAGCATGTAGGAAGTGTCGGCACCCAGACCGTCGAACGCCAAGAAGGCGTCGATAGTCCTGCGCACGGACGAGAGGGACTTCTTGGGCTGCGTCATCCCACCCTCTCGATGGCGTCCTTGAGATCGCGCACCTCGGGGTGGAGGTAGCGAGAAGTGGTCTCGAGACTCTCATGGCCCAGGAGCGCCTGAAGGGTCTTGAGATCCATCCCGCGGCGGAGTGCCATCGTCGCGAACGTGTGCCGAAGCACGTGAGGAGAGAGTCCGGCGAAGTCAGGATGCTTCGCGGCAATCCCGCGGGTGTACTTCCGCACGGCGTGTTGCGAGATGGGTGCGCCCATCTGATTCGGGAAGAGCCACTCGCTCACGCGCTCACGGGAGTCGAGGTAGGCATCAAGCGTCCTCTCGGCTGAACTCGAGAGCGGGACGATGCGCTCTTTGTCCCGCTTCCCACGGAACACGAGCGAGCGGACACCCTGAACAGTTTGCAGGTTGTCGTCAGCCAGACCGCAGATCTCGCCGATGCGCAGCCCCGTCTTCGGGAGCAGCGTCAGGATCGTGCGGCTGGGATCAGGAAGGGCGTCCACGAGGGTGTGGTAGATGGCGAGGAGCTCGGGAGACAGCGCGTGTCGAAACGCCGTCGGGCGCCCCTTCGCCTTCGGGAGGAGCGCCTTGACCTCCTCATCAGTGTAACCGTGCTCCGACATGAGCAGGTGCTTGATGGCAGCCCGGTAGGGAAGCACAGTCCCGATAGGCGTCCGTGCGTTCAGGCGCTTACGGAGCCACTCTACGGGCTCCTCACCTGACCGCTCTACGATCGCCAGGTACTGCACGCGCGTGGAAGGCAGGAGCTGCTGCTGTTTGAGATGGCGCTGAAGCTCGCTCACACTTCCCCCTAGAGGTGACGCGGATTCACCTTAGCCAGTCTGATGGGGTTGGCACGCGCTACCGAGCCGCGTCCTGCCATGAAGCTGACGATGATCAGCGAGCCCCCGAGCGCCGCCACGATGAGGCCCTTGTTCTTCCTGGCGAGTTCCTTCACCTTGGCGGTAGCGAGCTCGAGCAGGTAAGGCTCGGGGTCGATCTTCTTGCCCGCCGAGGTGTAGGGCTTCCCCGTCCACACCTCGAAGTGAAGATGAGGCCCGGTAGACAGACCTGCGCCGCGAGCGCCCTTCGCGCCGCCCGACAGGCCCACGACGTCTCCTGCTTTCAGGACGTCGTTGAGCTTCACCTTGATCTCGGACAGGTGAAGGTAGCGCGTCCAGGTGCCGTCCGGGTGCTCGACCTCGACGTAGTGTCCCGCCTGCGGGTGATCGAGCGCCACCCGCCCCACCTTCCCCGAGAGGATGGTTGTGACTGGCGTGCCGGCGGGTGCCGGGATGTCGATGGCGCCGTGGGACTTCTGGTCGTAGAGCTTCCCGTCCACGGTCACCTTCCGGGGGCCAAAGCCGGAGGAGATCGTGGCGTAGTTCGCGGGGAGGGGCCAAACCTTAGTGGGTTGTTCCATGTATTTTTCACTCCCCCAGAAAAGTTGGTCTTGGGGTGACCCCGTACCTGAGAGACTGGACTGTGCAAGCGTCATACCTTATGGGACAACCCCATAACGATTCCGCCAGCGCGTCGGCCCTTCTCTCCCCTCCGACCTTGAAACTGAGGGGGTCTACACTAAGACGCTCACAAACTTGTGGTACCTTAGTGGCTTGAAGATCCATGGCGTGGCCAAACTCGTGGCGCAGGATCGCCTCCGCTCGATCCTTAGTGGCTTCCAACATTCTTGGGGCCACTAAGATTACGCCGGTCTTCCCGTCCGCGCCCAGCTCCGACCCGAACTGCGGCTCCATGTAGAAGGCGTAGTTCCGCGCTTTCGGGTACATGGTCGATGGGCCGATGCCGAAGGCGAGGACCAGGCGTCCACAGGTCGCCTCCACGTCACCGTGCAACCGCTTGAACAGGTCTACGAGATCCTGCCTGTACACAGATCACCGCCTTGGGGCGCGGCTGCCGAGAAGAACCGTCCCGAGAGCAAGGACTGCGATCGCCGTCATTGCGAACTCGAGCTCGGAGCGCTTGCTCTTCTCCAGTGCAGGACGCTCCGTCAGCGCCGTGTCCGTCACCCCGTACATGTTGCCATCAGGACGGGGGGCCACTTCGTGTCGACTCCACACGTTGCAGGGCGCCTGCCATTTGAGGCCGAACTGATGCCACGGATCCTGAATCTTCGAGAAGCTCAGATTCGTGGGCGGGTTCGGCTTCACCTTGGGGACACTAATGGGCACAGGGACCCGAGCACGAACAAACTGCGCGGTCCCGCGGTCGAACAGGAAGGGGTTCGGAGCGCTGGCGTACTGCAGCAGTTCCACGCCGGGAGGCGGCGTTTCGTAGTCAGGCAGCGAGAAGGGCTGGAACCGGCACGGGTTGTAGCTCATGCCGTCAGACTACCCATCCGCGAAGACTACGCCATGTCGGTTAGGCCCTCTGCCTTCACTTCATCGTGGGCAGAGGGATCGACCAGATGTAGACGTTGGCCTGAACAGCGCCAAAGATCTCCACGCCCAGAACCCAGCCCGTGCGAAGAGTTGTCCAAGCGGAGTCGATGTCGTCGATGTACGTCGTCTGATTCCCCATGAGCGGGACCACCTTCGTGATGTTCTGTCGGATGCCCTGACAGACAGCGAAGATCTGGAATCCTGCGCCCTCTTCCGAAGGGGATCCGCCGTAGGCAAAGGCGTTCACCACCTTGATGTCGCGCGTGAGCGGCGTGCTGAAGATGCCAGGGGCAGCGTTCGGGGTGACCAGTTCGATGAGCGCGGGGGCCTTGAAGCGGAGGAGGTTCATGCCGTCCGCTCTATCGCGCCCCTACGCTGATGTCACCGCTTAGCGACGAGGCGAAGATCCGTGAGCCCACCCGGCCGCCAGATGCAGCCCGACGCCACGTCCCAGGTGTAGTACCATCCGACCACGCTGTTCCGGAGCGAGAACTGGTACGGGCAGATCTCAATGCCATCGACGCCTTCCGCAACGTCCTGCCAGCGTACTTCCTCAGTACCACCCCGACGTGCGTAACGTGAACCTACCCCGTACTTCGCATCAAAATCGCGGATGTCCTGTACCGAGTTGAGCTCAAGGATCTCCTTGAAGTTCGGGATCACCTCGTAGACGAAGCGCACTTCCTCAAGCCAGTCCGGCATCTCTGAATCGAGCCAGTCGATCCACTCGGGGCCGCAGGCGTACCAGAGACCCACCGGCTTGAAGCTCGTTTCGAGCTGACCAGAGGTGTCGCGGACGCCCGTGATCGGGGTTTTCGATGCGGTGTAGCGCTTCGAGGGGTCGAGGGGGCCGATCCAAGATGTGGGGTTCATACGCCGTCGCATGGTCACACGCTGAACTGCTGGAGGTAGACGATGACGTTGCCCTGGAA
>Ga0078894_10000948_pt1 | contig 20890 bp, 18 predicted proteins | sample LauGreSu1BDMLBSD_2_FD_67506 | JGI IMG/M metagenome (GOLD analysis project Ga0078894, IMG submission 67506) | Freshwater lake microbial communities from Lake Michigan, USA - Su13.BD.MLB.SD (version 4) (version 4) | ecosystem: Environmental > Aquatic > Freshwater > Lake | place: Lake Michigan... | reverse complement strand
ACACCAAATACGATGAAACGAACTCTTTTATTTTCACCAAACAAACATAGAGGAGGTCGATTGTGAACGCAAGTGAAAAACAACAACCATAAGAGAGATTAATCTACTGTAATCACAAGTCCATCATACGCCAAATGCATACCACTAGGTAACTCTTTTGAAACCTCTTCATGTAAACCCAGCTGGTGGCTGATGTGTGTAAAATAAGTGACTGGAATTTGTAAATCTACAGCAAGATCTATTGCTTCCTGCAAAGTAAAATGAGAAAGGTGCTTTTCTTTTCTGAGGGCATTAAGAACCAATACTTTTGAACCACGAATTTTTTGCTTCTCCTCTTCACTGATAAAATTGGCATCAGTGATATAGGTAAAATCACCTATCCGATAACCAGTAACATCCATGTTAAGGTGCTTTACCTGCACGGGCAAAAAATCAAGATCCCCTACAGTAAAAGATTCCTGTTCCTTAACATGCAATTCCAATGCAGGTACACCTGGATATTTTTTTTCAGCAAAAGCATAATAAAAATCACGCTGTATAGCATAAGCAGTCTCTTTGTTTGCAAAAAGAGGCATTATACTTTGATGTATAAAATTAAATGCCTTTACATCATCTAAACCGGCAATATGATCTTTGTGAGAATGGGTAAATACTACCCCATCTAGTTTATCTATATTGGATCTCAGCATTTGATACCTGAAATCTGGTGTTGTATCAATAACTACACTTGTGCTGGGCGACTGAAGATGAATACTGCTGCGCAATCTGTTGTCACGTTTATCTGTCGACTTACAAACAGCACATTTACATGCTACCATTGGAACACCACCGCTGGTTCCTGTCCCTAAAAATTCAATGGTAAGCGCCAAAAATTAAAATTAAATAATGAGTTAAACCGTTTCTTCAGCTTGAATAACATGTTCAGGCTTCACCACCACCTCTTCATATAGTTTGCGACTTTCAATGCTAATATGATCGGGCTCGATATTCAGAACAGACAACAAATCAATAAGTGTATTGATCCTTCCTTCTGTTTGTAAAAACTTATTTAAAACGACAACCTTCTTTGATTCCAAAATGCAAAAACCACTTTGAAATGTACCGCGTTCATATCTAAGAATATATCCCGCCTCTGAAATGATCTTTTCCAACTTCTCAAGAAAGGCAGGTGTGAATTTCAGCTTCATGGATCATTTTTTACAAATTTACTGAATGAGGGTTTGCTTACCCATGAGCAATCAGATTAGTTGTGAACATTTTTACTTTTTGCTGTGAATAATCTTATACAACGCGGCTTTCCAATTGCACGACAGGCACAATCATTTCTTCCATAGAAATTCCACCATGCTGAAAAGTATTTTTATACAGATTCGCGAAATGATTGAAATTATTAGGATAACACAAATAATCTGGTCCCCCTACAAAAACAAAAGAACTGTTTACGGCATATTTAGGTAATCCTGCTGTTTGAGGATCACGGTAGGCATGAACTTCCCTTGCATCAAAATCAAGATTGCGCCCGGTTTTGTAACGCAGGTTATTGGTAGTCTGTTTATCACCAACAATTTTTACTGGGTTTTTTACCAGAATACTTCCATGGTCTGTACACAAGACTACTGTACACTTTCTCTCAGCAATTTTTTTCAAGGTGGTCAATAAAGGAGAATGCGAAAACCAGCTTTTTGTAAGACTTCGATAAGCTGTTTCATCTGAAGCCAACTCTTTGAGCACGTCCAGTTCAGTACGTGCATGACTCATCATGTCTACAAAATTATATACGACAATAGAGAGGCTGTGATCCAGTAAATCAAAGGCATGTTCAGCCAGGTCAACTGCTTCAGCATGTGAAACTACTTTCCGATAAGTGAAATCAAGTCCCTCTTTTTTTATTTTCTTGAGTTGCTCACCAAAAAAAAACTCTTCATGATTGTTTTTCCCCTCCTCACCTTCATCACGGACCCATCTCTCGGGATATTTTTTCTCTAGTTGTAAGGGCATCTCCCCTGCAAAAAGTGCATTGCGGCAATAATGTGTAGCTGTAGGCAAAATAGAATAATAGCAATCCTCTTCAACAAGCTTAAAACTTTCATTTAAGAGTGGCTCGATTACTTTCCACTGATCAAAACGAAGGTTATCAACCACCACCCAAACAACTGGTTTTCCATTATCCAGCAGAGGAAGAATTTTCTGTTTAAAAATTCCATTGCTCATGAGCGGAGCAGCTGTATCGTTGAGTTGTATCCAGGAACTGTAATTCCTGGAGATGAATTTAAAAAAGGCATTGTTGGCTTCTTTTTTTTGGGCCAAATGGACTTCCATCATTTCCGGGCTCTCACTTTTTTCCATTTCCAGCTCCCAGAAAGTAAGCTGTTTGTACAACTCCATCCATTCGGTAAAATCAGGCTCCCCTTCTAGTCCATTCAACATGGTTCTAAACTGCATTTGATAGGATGAAGTTGTTTTTTCTGCAACCAATCGTTTATTATCCAGTAACTTTTTCAATGCTAGCAGCACCTGATTGGGGTTAACAGGTTTGATTAAATAATCTGAAATCTGCGAGCCAATGGCCTCATCCATGAGGCTTTCTGTTTCATTTTTTGTGACAAGTACAATCGGAAGATGAGGATGTATTTTCTTTACACGAGCTACTGTTTCCAATCCACTCATTCCCGGCATTGACTCATCAATCAACAATAAATCAATTTGAGATTGTTGAAGAAATTCCACTGCATCAAATCCATTGTTAAAAGTAATCAGTGAATAGCCCTTCATTTCCAGAAAGCGCTTGTGTGCCTCCAGAATTTCAATTTCATCGTCTACCCACATGATCTTTGCAAGTGCCATTCAAAAAAATTTGTGAAACCGCTATTTGATTTAGAATAAAGTTAGCGAATACCTCAACGGGTTCATACCTTTGTAATCATTTCGCTTCATTTTTAACAAAATAAAATATGCCATTCAGGAAGATCATCAATGATCCAGTACATGGATTTGTTACCATCAGCGACCCGCTGATTTATGAGATCATTTCTCATCCGTGGTTTCAGCGCTTGCGCAGGATAAACCAAATGGCCATGTCTTATCTGGTATATCCTGGAGCAGTTCACTCCCGTCTGCATCATGCATTGGGCGCATTCCACCTCATGCAAAATGCCATCTCAGAATTGAAACAGAAAGGTGTTGAAATTACTGAGGAAGAAGAGCAAGGTGCAAAAATTGCTATACTGCTGCATGATGTTGGCCATGGCCCTTTTTCACATGCTTTGGAATCATTGCTTGTAAAAAATTTAGGACATGAAACTTTATCCATAATGATCATGGAAGAGTTGAACAAAGAAATGAAGGGTAAACTCAATACAGCAATTGCGATTTTCAAAGATATCTATCCCAAAAAATTTTTACACCAGCTCATCAGTGGTCAGCTGGATGTAGACAGAATGGATTACCTCACTAGAGATAGCTTTTTTTCTGGCGTAATTGAAGGGATGATTGGATGCGACAGAATCCTGAAGATGCTCACCGTTCACAATGGTGAACTCATGGTAGAAGAAAAAGGAATCTATACTATTGAGGAATTCCTTGTTTCCAGAAGACTGATGTACTGGCAGGTTTATCAGCACAAGACTGTCTTGAGCGCAGAAATGACCTTGGTCAAAATTCTGGAACGCGCCAACTGGCTTTATCAGAAAGGACATCATGATATCGATCAAAAAGACGAACTCAGTCATTTACTTTTTGGAAGCCTCACCCAAATCAACCGAAATGAGCTGGAGAAATTTTGTTTGCTGGATGATAGTGATGTAATCAACAGCATTAAAAAATGGAGGAACCATTCCGATCCGGTACTTTCTATTTTATGCAATGCACTGCTCAATAGAAAACTATTAAAACTCCGCCTCCAGAATGACCCCATTACAATGGAAGAGGTTTTAGAAAAAAGAGAGGAAATCGCAAATGAATTGTCGGTCAGTCAAGAAGACGCCAATTTTCTGGTCTTTACCGGAGAGGCAGAAAACAGCCTCTACAATCCCAACAATGAAAGAATCAACATCCTGTTTAAGGATGGGGATGTACGAGATATTTCACAGGTAGACTCACCGCTCATCCATCAAAACCTGTCGCATCCTGTAAAAAAATTTTACATTTGTTTTTACCAACATCCCTTGGCGCAGTCTAAATAAAAAAGAACTAAAACCGAACCGGCAGTCGACTTGATTGTTACCTGCATACCCAACCGAAACATATGCAATTTTCAGCCGAACAAATAGCTACACTCATCCAGGGAAAAATAGAAGGTGATTCTAAAGTATCAGTAGAAGGATTTGGAAAAATTGAAGAAGCGGGTCCACACGATCTTGCTTTTTTAGCCAACCCTAAATACGAAGAATTCCTTTACACAACCCAAGCTGGTGTAGTAATTGTTGGTGAGCAACTGGAGCTTAAACAACCTGTAAAAAGCACCTTAATCAGGGTAAAGGATGCATACTCTTCATTTGCTGCACTGATGCAATACTATCAGCAAATGAAAGCAAAGCAAATGGTAGGTATTGAGGAGCCTGTATATATTCATCCCACAGCAAAAATTGGAGATCAGGTTTACATAGGGGCATTCTCTTACATAGGGGAAAATGCGGTTATTGGAAATGAGGCTAAAATCTATGCTCAGTCGTATGTTGGAGCCAATACAAAGATTGGCAACAGGACTATTTTGCATCCTGGAGTAAAGGTGTACCACGACTGCCTCGTAGGAAATGATGTTACCATCCATGCAGGAACGGTTTTGGGTAGTGATGGTTTTGGTTTCGCACCCCAACAAAACGGCACGTACAACAAAGTACCACAACTTGGAAATGTTGTGATTGAAGATTATGTTGAAATTGGAGCAAATACTTGCATCGATAGAGCTACAATGGGTTCCACTATCATCAGAAAGGGAACCAAACTTGATAATTTATTGCAAATAGCCCATAACGTAGAAGTAGGTGAACACGGAGTCATTGCTGCACAAACCGGTATCAGTGGCAGTACCAAAATCGGAAAGAATGTCATGATTGGGGGACAAGCAGGATTAGCGGGACATATCAATATCGCCGACGGAACCAAAATCAATGGAATGACTGGTATTTCTAAATCAGTTACTGAGCCAAATACCTCCTTAAGCGGGAGACCTGCCATGGAATTTGGCGAGTCTATGCGGGCTATGGCCGTTTATAAAAGGCTACCACAATTGGATAAAAAAATCAAAGAATTGGAGACTTTGGTAGCACAATTGATTAAGGAAAGAGATGCAATTTCTTCTTAATACTTGATAATCAATTATTTATAACCATTTTTCACCTTTAAAAAATGGTTTATCTTTGCATTCAATTTGTTCTATGAGTCTTAAAAAATTCAATCCTGATAAACAACATACGATCAAGCAATCGATCAGTATTTCAGGTACAGGTTTACATACGGGTATTTTGGTTGACATGATCTTGCATCCTGCCAATCCAGGCTTTGGAATTCAGTTTAAAAGAATCGATCTTCCAGGGCAGCCCATCATTAAGGCCGACTGCGATTTAGTTACCGACACTTCAAGAGGTACAACATTAGAAGATAAGGGTGCGAAAGTGAGTACTGTTGAACATATCTTGGCTGCACTTGTGGGAATGGGAATTGACAACTGTTTGATTGACATCAATGGTCCTGAAATCCCTATCATGGATGGAAGCTCCCAACCATTTGTTGAAATCATTGAAGATGCAGGAGTTGATGAGCAAGAGGCTGCAAAACATTGGTATACGATCGACACAAATATTTCTTTTTCCAACGAAGAGAAAAGAGTAGAAATCGTAGCCATGCCTTCAGTTGACTACAAAGTAACTACGCTTATAGATTTTAATAGCCCAGTTTTAGGCACCCAACACGCCGGGCTTAAAAGTATTGCTGATTTCAAATCCGAAATTGCGCCATGCAGAACCTTCTGCTTCCTCCATGAACTGGAAACCCTTCTTGCCCATAACCTTATTAAAGGAGGAGACATCAACAATGCTATTGTGGTGGTGGACAGGCCAGTGACTGAAGAAGAAATGGGAAGATTGTCCAATATCTTCAAAAAGGAAAAAATAGAGGTCAAGAGCGAGGGTTATCTCAATAATCTTGAACTGCGCTTCCCTAATGAACCAGCTAGGCATAAATTACTGGATGTTGTAGGGGATTTAGCCTTGATCGGCTATCCCATCAAAGCGCATATCATCGCAAACAGACCAGGTCACCATTCAAATGTTGAGTTCGCAAAACTTGTCAAACAATACATCAAGAAAAACAAGCACGTGAAGAATGTGCCTGTATACGATCCTAATCAGGCTCCGGTATACAACACAACTCAAATTGAAAAAAAATTACCACACAGGTATCCTTTCTTGCTGATAGACAAGATCATTGAGCTTTCAGATACACATATTGTTGGTATCAAAAATGTCACTTTCAATGAACCATTTTTCGCTGGACATTTCCCTGGAAATCCAGTAATGCCAGGTGTTCTGCAGGTGGAAGCACTTGCGCAAACAGGTGGAATACTTGCTATTAATTCATTACCTCCGGGAGAATACGATACCTATTTTGTAAAAATCGATAATTGCAAATTCAAACATAAAGTTGTTCCAGGTGACACCTTGATAATGAAGCTAGAACTTACAGGACCGATCAGAAGAGGTCTTTGTGAAATGATTGGTACAGTATATGTTGGAAATAAAATCACTACCGAAACCATGCTAATGGCACAATTGGTAAAAAGAGAAGGCGCCTAACCAAAATATTTGAAATGATTCATCCACATACATATATCCACCACAATGCTAAGATTGCAACAAATGTGAAGATCGACCCTTTTTCTGTCATACATCAAAATGTGGAAATTGGAGAAGGCACTTGGATTGGTAGCAATGTTACCATCATGGATGGTGCAAGGATTGGTAAAAATTGTAGAATTTTTCCAGGAGCAGTTATCTCTGCTGTACCCCAGGATCTAAAATTTGAGGGTGAACTCACTACAGTTGAAATTGGCGACAACACTACCATTCGTGAATTTGTAACCATCCACAGAGGCACAAAAGACAGATGGAAGACAATAGTTGGCAATAATTGCCTGGTTATGGCGTATAGCCATATCGCACATGATTGTGTGATTGGCGACAACTGCATCATGAGCAACAATACACAGTTAGCGGGACATGTTATTCTAGGAGATTATTCAATACTGGCTGGTATGACTGCCGTTCACCAGTTTGTGAAAATTGGTCAGCATGTTTTTGTAGCAGGTGGTTCACTTGTTAGAAAAGATATCCCCCCTTACATCAAGGCAGGAAGAACTCCATTGAGTTATGCTGGTGTAAATTCTGTCGGCTTAAAAAGAAAAGGATTTACCGTAGAAAAAATCAACGAAATCTTAGACATCTACAGACACATCTACAATAAAGGCATGAACACCACACAGGCAATTGACTTTATTGAAGAGGAGTTTCCTGTAACTGATGAAAGAGATGAAATCGTAACATTCATTCGTGAGAGCAGCAGAGGCATCATCAAGCGTTTCAATAAAAATACCACGGATGAAGATCTTGGTGAATAAAGCCGGAAAAAGATTCAACAGAGAATGGATCTTCAGGAACCGTGATCTTGAGTTTACTTCCCCCAATCATTATGCCATAACTGGACACAATGGCTCAGGTAAATCTACCTTGGTCCAGTGTATTGCTGGTGCTTTGCATTTAAGTGAAGGAAGCATTGAATTTGAGGATGAACATAAAAAAATTGCTCCAGAGAATGTCTTCAAATATATTTCTATTTGTGCGCCTTATCTTGAAGTGATCGAAGACATGACCGTAGTGGAATTCCTCAATTACCATGCTTCTTTTAAACCCTTTCAAGCAGGATGGAACACAGAAAATATCATTGAAGAAATTGGACTCACAAAGGCTGCAAACAAAAGAATTCGCAACTACAGCAGTGGTATGAAACAGAGGGTTAAAATGGCTCAGGCCTTTTTTTCAGATACCCCTGTAATTTTACTAGATGAACCTACAACTAACCTAGACAAACAAGGGATAGCCCTTTACCATCACCTCATCAAAACACTTTGCAACAACAGACTGGTCCTCATTTGCAGCAATGATGCCATTGAATACGAAAGTTGTTCAGCCATTGTGAGCATGAGTGTGTAAAACTGGTGTTCTACAAGATTTTTTCATTCATCGCCACAGGGTTAATTTTGCAGAAATCTTACTCCATGCCACAAGATCAACTGGTTTTCGATTTATTGAATAAAGAACTCAAAAGACAAAGAGAAGGAATAGAGCTCATCGCTTCAGAAAACTTTACTTCCCTTCAGGTAATGCAAGCCATGGGATCTGTTGCAACCAATAAATATGCAGAAGGCTATCCAGGCAAAAGATACTATGGCGGATGTGAGGTAGTCGATGAAATTGAATCATTGGCCATCGACCGTTTGAAGAGAGTATTCAACGCTAGCTGGACAAACGTACAACCACACAGCGGTGCTCAGGCCAATACAGCTGTTTTTCTGGCCTGTTTAAAACCGGGTGATAAAATTCTTGGCTTAGATTTAAGCATGGGCGGACACCTCACGCATGGTAGTCCAGCTAACTTCAGTGGAAAAACCTATCAGGCTTTTTTCTATGGAGTAGATAAAGAAACCGGATTGGTCAATTATGAACAATTGGAAGCAACAGCAAGAGCAGAAAAACCAAAAATGATTATTTGTGGGGCATCTGCTTATAGTCGCGATTGGGACTACGCCCGTATCCGTGCAGTTGCAGATGAAATAGGCGCCTTGGTACTGGCAGATATTGCACACCCAGCAGGATTGATTGCTGCAGGTGTACTCAATGATCCTTTCGATCATTGTCACATTGTTACTTCTACAACACATAAAACGCTACGCGGACCAAGAGGTGGTGTAATCATGATGCGCAACGATTTCGATAACCCATTCGGATTAAAAGATCCAAAAGGAAACATCAGATCAATGAGCGCACTGCTTGATTTAGCTGTTTTCCCAGGTATGCAAGGCGGTCCATTGGAACATGTAATTGCTGCCAAGGCAGTCGCTTTTGGTGAAATACTGGACCCCTCTTTCAAAGTGTATCAACAAGATGTTCAAAAAAATGCACAAACCATGGCGGCAGCATTCGTTGCCAAAGGTTATCACTTGATCAGTGGAGGAACTGAAAATCATCTGATGCTGATTGACCTCAGAAATAAAAACATCACAGGCAAAAAAGCACAGGAAACTTTAGACAGAGCACATATCACATTAAATAAAAATTCTGTTCCCTACGACGACAAGAGTCCTTTTGTAACTTCAGGTATTCGTATTGGCGTTCCTGCAATTACTACACGTGGACTCAACTCCAATCACATGCAAACGGTAGTTGATATGATTGATAAAGTTTTGATGAATGCAGATGATGAACAAATTGTTGCAGGTGTTAAAGAAGAGGTGAAATCGTTCATGCAACAGTTTCCACTTTACCCAGAATTAGGTTAAATTAGAACTATGATTCAAAGGATTCAAACTTTATGGCTGTTCTTCAGCACCGCTTGTGCTGCTTTATTTATTTTTATGCCTGTATACAAAGGCGTTTATCTAAACAACACCTGGCAAGCAATCAGCATTAGAGAAAATCTTTTTTTACTGGCAGGATCAACAGCTGTAACGGCAATCAGCTTCTTTACTATCTTTTTCTTTAAGAATAGAAAACTACAAAAAAGGCTGATCATATTGAACATACTGTTAACTGTTGGATTGTTCATATCGCAGTATTACTTGATTGAAATTTTTAAAAAAGAATCAGGTATCATTCAAGGCGACTGGCAAATGATTGCCATACTCCCTTTGTTTATTCTGGTATTTCACATTTTTGCCTACAGAGGAATTGCAGCTGATGAAAAACTAATCAGTAGTGCTGATCGCATGCGATAACCATGAATGATCAACAAGCATATAAATTCCCGGTAAAGTTTGAGGACGTACATTATATTGCCTCTCTTTACACAGCAAACACAAATAAGGTAAATGAACTATTAAATGGGACTGGCTTAAAAGCTGGTCTTCATTTTTTTGGAAAACCCATTGTTGCACTTGGCTTGATCCAATACAAAGTATCTGACCTTGGCTCCTACAATGAAATCATACTGGCTATTCCGGTAATAAGAGCATATGAAAAAACAGGATGGAAAAACTGGCTTGATCTTTATGCTGGTTTCAACAAACGAAAAGGCGGACAATACATCATCCATATTCCAGTAACTACACAACAATCTGTAGACGCCGGAAGAAATCTTTGGGGCTACCCTAAAACTTTACAACCTATCCAACACAACTTTATCAACAATAAAGTTGAAACTCAATTGTATAATGTCGCAAACCAACCTTTGTTACAAATAAGTGGAAGCCTTGGTGCTGGTATACCTATTCCCACCATGCAATTGATGACTTACTCGTTTATGAAAGAACAATTAATCAAAACGACTGTCAATATTTTTTCTGGGATGAAATGGAAACTAGGTTCAAAATTGAAAATACAAGTAATTGATTCAGCTGATCCAATTGGTAAAGACATTATAGAGTTGGGCATAACCGACAAACACCCCATCTTCACCATAGAATCAAAACATTTCAAAGCACAATTCAATGAGGGTCAGCAAATTTCCTGATATCCTCTGCAACTTTTTCCCATCCGGTTTCAAGCATTAAACAATGAGAAGCACCCTCAACAATATGTGGTGACAATCCATAACGACTGGCCATGCGTTTTGTATCAGCAACAGAAATGAGATAATCTTTTTCAGCACCTATAATGAGTACCGGGACTGGCAACTGCCTTAGTTTAGGCAATCGCAAAAAGACCATTTCCAAAAAGGCAAGAAATGATTCATCCTGCAAAGACGATATCACTTTACTCATTTTTTGAGAGGGGAAGTCTTCACGGAACATCACACGCTGCAATCTTTTTTTATTCTTCATCACTGGCAACCAACTCATTTGCAAAACTGATTGAACAAAGTGAAATGGATAATGCAAAACTAATTTGCCCATTAAATGCCACAAGCCATGTGATGGTGCTGAACACAATAATGCTGCTCCAACAACATTTTTTGCAGGTGAATGCAAATAATGTTGAATAGTGAATCCGCCCATAGAATGTCCAATTAAAAATACAGGACCCTCAATTGTTTGCACAACCTTATCAAGGTCATTTACATACCTCCGTATGCTGATCCACCTTAATTTACCACTACCCTCACTTTTCCCATGATGCGAAAGACTTAAAGCATAGACAGAAAATCCTCTATCATAGAAGAAATCCATGAAGTTTCCCTCCCAAACCCAAGCACCCATGCATGCGCCATGAATCAGCACTATACTTGGTTGTTGAGTAGGTGTTTCCTGGATTTTGCTGACGACTTCCAACGACATTGGTGGTATATTTTACGGTAATTGCTTGAGTAAACGTTTTCTGAAACGATGGTAATCCACTGTAATCGTATGCCTTGGTGTATTGATTTGGTGAAAATCGGGATGCTTTATCTCAGCAGCAATCAATTTCTTTATACTTGCTGGTCGCTTCCACTTCCCAGCCAATTCTCTTGCCATGATTTTACTTTGCAATTCTGAACCCGGCCAAATACAACCCAAAGGCTGAAACAATCCTATGAAATATAAATTTTCGATTTCTGGATGCATCATACGCAACCACAGTGGAACATCTCCTTCAGAATAATCAATAAACTGTTTATCGAAAAACGGATGTGAGATGATGTATCCCGTACATGCAACAATGATATCATACTCTCCCTTTGAACCATCTTTAAATACAACCTCTTTTCCATTGAAAGAATCAATATCAGTTCGAGGCTTTATTTTTCCATGTCTTATGGTGAAAAATAAATCTTCATTGATGGTAGGATGATGAGAACCCAATGGACCATCAGGATTGGGCAACCCATAATCAGTATTCTTACCATTTCTTACAAACAAGCTTAATGCAGAGAGCTTCTGCCATAGCTTTCTAGGTAACCAGTGAATTTTGGTACTGAATACATCAGCAGGCTTGCCCATCATGAATTTGGGGGCTATCCAATAGCCTCTGCGCCAGCTCATGTCTACAGAAGCTGCAACGCGACTACTCTCTACTGCTACATCACAAGCAGAATTGCCTCCACCAATAACAAGAACTCTTTTGTCAGCAAACCTCGAAAATTTCTTCACTTCATGAGAGTGGATAAACTCTCCATCGAACCGACCTGGATATTGAGGCATTCTAGGCAACCAGTGGTGACCATTGCATACAACTAATGTATCAAATACAGAACTGGTTTCTGAATTGTTTTGCTCAATAGTCACATTCCATTTACCATCTTGCAGGCGCTCACAATGCTTTACTAAAGTCTTGAATTGAATCAAGGGATACAATTCAAACTCACGAGCATAGTTCTGAAAATAGCTTGCCAGGTGCTTATGTGAAGGATAATCAGGATAATCTGCAGGCATAGGAAAATCCTCATACTCACTCAACGTCTTTGAAGAAATGATATGTGTAGTTTCAAATACAGAACTGTGCCCTACTTCTTCTGTAAAGACCCAGTTTCCTCCTACTTCAGTTCCAAGATCATATACCACAACATCCATGCCCTCATCTTTCAGATTTTTTGCAGCAGTAATTCCAGAGGGACCAGCACCGATGACACAAACTTTTTTCGACATGCACCATTTTTTATTTCAACAAAAATTCATGGCCAAAGTTGGCTATGCGTAAAAACTAAATTTTTCTCCATCAAACAATCCTTTGTCGCTCAGCTTCAGATTTGGAATCACCAACAATGCCATAAATGAAAGTGACATAAATGGAGAACCCAAATTCGAACCCAATGATTTAGCTTGTTGATCAATTAAAGTATAGGCATCTGCAACTGAATACCCATCAGCGTCAGTCATTAATCCAGCTATGGGAAGAGCTAAAACATTCTTCATTCCTTGTCCAACACAGCTGATGCCCCCTTTGCAATCAACAATTAAATTGATGGCATCAACAATACTTTGATCATCAACACCCACTGCAACTATATTGTGCGAATCATGTGCCACTGAAGAAGCAATCGCACCTTCCTTCAAACCAAACCGGTGTATAAATGCAATAGCAGTCGGAGCTTTAGTATAACGATTAACAACTACAATTTTGAGCACATCATTTTTTGTATCAGACACATAATTACCGCCATGCTGTGCAGGTTGCAGATTAAGTTTTTCAGTTATCAGTTGTCCGTCTATGCAACCAATCACAGGAAGTTGATAAACACCATTTGCAGGAAGCTTGATTTCATCAATACTGATATTATTGATTCCAAATCGGTTAACAGACTTCCCTTGTTCTGGCAATCTTGCGATTTTCGTGGTACCACTTTCTGCTACTTCCACCCCATTGATATAAGTAGATATGGCTTTAAAATCTTTTAAATTATCAACCAATACAAAATCTGCATCATCACCAACATTCAATAAACCCACATCCAATTTATAATGCTGCACAGGATTAACGCAGGCCGCCCGCAAAATATGAAAGACATCATATCCTTTTTCAATTGCTCTTGCACACAAAGAATTGATATGTCCTGCTACCAAACTATCCGGGTGTTTATCATCTGAACAAAACATGATTTGATCAGGGTATTCATCAATCAATGGAATTAAGGCTTCAAAATTTTTTGCGGCACTCCCCTCTCGAATAATGATTTTCATTCCAAGCGAAAGTTTTTCTTGGGCTTCTTCGATGGTAAAACATTCATGATCGGTACTAATACCCCGATTAATGTATTGCACCAATCCTTCTCCACTTAAGCCAGGTGCATGCCCATCTACTGGTTTCCCTAATGCTTGCGCGGCTGCTATTTTTTTCAAGACTTCCTCTTCGCCATGGATTGCCCCAGGGAAATTCATCATTTCACTTAGGTACTTGACTTCCTTTAACTCCAGTAATGTTTTTACTTGTTCAGCATCCAAAGTATCTCCTGCAGTTTCAAAGACAGTCGCGGGCACACAACTAGGTGCCCCAAAATAAAATTTAAAAGGGACCTTCTTCCCATCTTCAATCATGAATTGCACACCCTCCATACCACATACATTGGCAATTTCATGTGGATCGCTCACTGTTGCTACCGTACCATGCACTACAGCCATTCTGGCAAATTCTGATGGTACAAGCATAGAGCTTTCTATGTGCACATGTGCATCAATAAAACCTGGGACAATAAATGGGAGTGAAAAATCAATGTTTGAACTTTCAGTTGGATCAATTGATTTGATTTTTCCCGCTTGAATGGTCATCCTGACAGGACTGATGGTTCTTTTTAAACAATCGACCAGATTTCCATCTATAAAAAAAGTATCCATAAGGCTGAATTTACGAAGGAAATGCATGTAAACCATCCACTAAAGTTTACCGCTCATGGAGAAAATCGAATATTTAACACCTATCTCTTTTAAGGGATTTGAAACAGTATTATCTTGCATCTATAAACACAAAATGTATGAAAAAGATTAAATTTTTGTCGCTTTTGACCCTCTCGTTTTTGATGGCTGCGACAAGTTTCGCGCAAACTGCAGATGAGATCATCAGCAAGCATATTGAAGCAATTGGTGGTGCTGAAAACTGGAAAAAAATCAATACCGTAAAACAGGAAGCATCAATTAGTGTACAGGGAATGGATATTCCAGTTGTAATCACATTCGTTCATAACAAAGGATTTAAACAAGAATTTACAGTAATGGGTATGACAGGATATTCTATCATTACCAGCGATGGTGGTTGGAATTTTAGTCCTATGGCAGGTCAAACCAAGCCTGAACCAATTACTGCTGATGAATTGAAATATGGAAAAGACCAACTTGATCTTCAAGGTGAGTTCATCGACTACAAAGCAAAAGGACACAGTCTTGAAGTTCTTGCAAAGGAAGATGTTGATGGCACTGAATGTCATGTAGTAAAAATCAACAGAAAGAGCGGAACAGAATCTGTTTTTTACTTTGATCCAAAAACTTTCTACATCATCCGTACAAAATCTAAAGTTGTTGCAAACGGCCAAGAAGTTGAATCAGTGGTAAACATGAGCAATTTCCAAAAATTGCCAGAAGGAATTGTAATGCCATTTACAATGGAAAACAGTGCAGTCCCTGCTCCAATTACTGTTACCAAAGTGGTAATCAATGGCCCAGTTGATGAAGCTACTTTCAAAGTTTCACAATAACTCATTTATGCTATACCAAAACCCGGTTTGATACCGGGTTTTTTTTTCAATAAAATGCTCTAACAATGAAAAAATTAACTGCTGCATTCGCATTCTTTTTGTCAGCTTTGACAATAGATTCAATTGCACAATCAGACATTACATCCAGCACTTTTGGTGCTCTTGAAGCAAGAGTGCTTGGTCCAGGTACGATGAGTGGTAGAATTTCTGCCATCGAAGGCGTAAACACAGAAAACGGAAAAACAATTTATGTTGGAACCGCCGGCGGTGGTGTATGGAAAACCACCAATGCAGGTGCTTCTTTCAAACCCATCTTCGACAAATATTGTCAGAGTATTGGCGCACTTGCGATCGACCAAAAAAATCCAAAAATCATTTACGTTGGAACTGGGGAAAGCAACATGAGAAACTCGGTTTCAATTGGTGATGGTTTTTACAAATCGACTGATGCGGGAAGTAACTGGTCGAAATTAGGTGGATTGGATTCTACTGAACACATTGCCAAGATTGCTATCGATCCTAACAATAGTAGTACACTATATGTAGCAGCACCTGGTGCCTTGTGGAGCGACAGCAAACACAGGGGTTTATATAAATCAACTGATGGTGGTAAAACTTTTGAGAAAATTCTTTACATCTCTGATAAAGCAGGTTGTGCGGATGTTTCATTGGATCCTGCTAATCCAAATATAGTCTATGCAACAACATGGGAATTTAGGAGAACACCTTATTCTTTTTCTTCAGGTGGACCTGGAAGTGGAATTTGGAAAAGCTTGGATGGTGGTAAAACCTGGAAAGAATTAACCAACGGGCTACCAGCTAAACCTATTGGTAGAACCGCTTTAGCGATCGCCCCTTCTTCTCCAAATAACCTCATTGCAATTGTAGAAGCAAAAGAAACTGGCTTGTATATTTCTGCAGATGGTGGTGAAACCTGGAAACCACAAAGTGCATCACTCAATGTGGTTTCAAGACCATTTTACTTCAGCACTTTGGTGATTGATCCTAAAGATCCAAAACGTGTATACCGTCCAGCTTATTCTTTTGCTTATTCAAGTGATGGTGGTTATTCATTTGCAGAAGCAAGTGGAGAAGGCGGATGGGTACATAGCGATCACCATGCACTTTGGATCAATCCATCGAATACAAACCATCTTTATTTAGGTACAGATGGAGGAGTTTACACCAGTTTGGATAAAGGTGCTACTTGGACTTTTATTCAGGGCTTACCTGTTGGACAATTTTATCATGTAGACCATGATATGGGTGCACCCTATCGTGTATTTGGTGGATTACAAGACAATGGAAGCTGGGTTGCCCCTTCTTCTGGTCCTGGTGGCGTAGGCAACGGAGATTGGAAACCCATTTATGGTGGTGACGGTTTCTGGGTTGTTCCAGATCCAACCGATCCAAATATTGCTTATGCTGAATCTCAGGGTGGTGATGTGAACCGCATAGATTTGAAAACAGTGAAGTCTGTCGGCATACGCCCATTACAAACAGACAAAGAAGAAAAACTAAGGTGGAACTGGAATACAGCAATTGTAACCGGTAAAGCCAATCCAAAAAATCTTTATACTGGTGCGCAATACCTTTATCATTCGCAAGATCAGGGTAGAAACTGGACAAGAATTTCTCCAGACTTGACTACCAACGATAAAAAGAAACAAGAACAGGAGAACAGTGGTGGCTTGAGTGCCGATAATACTTCAGCAGAGAACCACACTACTATTTTTACCATTGCAGAATCACCATTGGACGCAAATCACATATGGGTAGGTACTGATGATGGCAACTTGCAAGTAACTACAGATGGAGGCAAAACATGGACGAACACATCAGCTAACATTGTTCCAACTGGCATACCAGCTCAAACCTGGGTAAGCAGCATTGAGCCTTCTCATTTTAGCAAGGATCTTGTTTATGCAACATTTGAGAACCATATGTATGGTGATCATAAAACTTATGCTGCAAAATCTGAAGATGGCGGTAAAACCTGGAAAGCCTTTTCAAGCAAGGAATTCAGCGGATTCGCACATAAGATTATAGAAGACCCGGTAAATAAAAACCTTCTTTTTTTAGGAACTGAAATGGGCTTATTTGCTTCAGTCAATGGTGGACAGGATTGGTTCAGAATGAAGAACAATATCCCTTGGTATGCTTTGGTAAGAGATTTAAAAATTCATCCGAAGACAAACGACTTGATTGTAGCCACACATGGTAGAGGTATTTTGATTGTAGATGATATCTCCAGCATGCGTCAGCTCTCCAACGAAGTAGTTTCAAAGAATGTGCATTTATTTGAAACCGGAGACATCACACTTTCAACAGGCGACTTTGGAAGCGGTGGTTTCCCAAGTACAGGAGGATGGGTTTCAGGAAATGCTCCATCGCTGAAGCCTTTCCAATATTTCTTGAAAGAAAAGATCAATACAGGAACGGTAAAAATTGAAGTGTACGATAAAACTGGAAAGCTTGTACAATCAGTTCCAGCAAGCAATAGAAAAGGAATCAACCGTGTTACCTGGTCTCAGCGCATGATGCCTCCAAAAACTGCATCTGGCGGAACCAAGCCCGATAATGGTGGAGCCGTAGCGCCTCAAGTATTACCAGGCGAATACACCCTAAAGCTCATTGCCGGAAAGGATGAATACACACAATCCTTCCGCATGGTACATGATCCAAAATCTTCATTTACCCTTGCTGAACGCAATGCACAATTTGCTGCAGCTATAGAATTATACAATCTGCATCTAAAGCTGGCATCAATTGTTACAGGCATCAGCGACAAACAAAAAATGTACAAAGAGAATGTTGCTAAATTGAAGAATAAGAAGTCGCTTAAGTTGGGTAATGATTACCTGACAGCTTTAGAAACTTTAAGAGCTGAATTACTTCCAACGAAGCAGACATCAATTTTTGCAGATGAATCAAGATTAAGAGAAGACATCACTCAGGTGTATCTGGCAATTTGCTTTAACGAAGCTGGTCCAAGTAACCTACAGCTTGAAAGTATCAAAACGCTTATCAAAAGAGTAAATGATGCTGAGAAAAAAGCAACAGAAATCAATGGCCAGTTTGAGGAAAAGGTAAAGCAGGCACTATCAAAAGAAAAGCTCTGATTTAGTAATCAATAACATAAAGGGCCGCATATGCGGCCCTTTTTTATTAATCTTCTTCTCGTAATATTCGTTTTAGTTTGAGGCTCTTGATTGGTGCAACAACAAGCGGAAATTTCTCAACAGTCACGTTACTCGCATCCAATCCAAAACCTTTTTCTTCAGAAAGTGAAATTTCTTTGAGCCAGAAATATAACTTCATTACTAAACGTTCGAAGAAAGGCAATTCATTATCCTGACTAAGGAATTTTTCCATGACAATGAATTCAAAATCACCTGCAATATTGTTTCGGGCTAAACTCTCATATCTAGAGGTGATATTTACCTCTTTGTTGGCAACCATATCTTCTACAACTTTTCTGAACATCAGGTTGATTTTAGGCTGTTGCCTGAAACCCAATCTGAATTCTACCCTGATTACTTCATTAGGAATGATCGTTTGTACTTCGTATTCACATGTATAAGGATCATCCATGGTGTCCACATGCACAAACCAGTATATATCTGCACGCTTAGGCTTCTTGTTCAAGATAGAGTGTATGATTTTATATTCTATCTCTTTAAAATTATTAGCACTGCTGAGGTATACCAGATGGGTTGCATATTTATTTATGGTCTGGTCGTTACTCAACTCCTGAAGTACTGGTAAATAATTTTCAAGTCGAGCAAATTCTACGTATCTGTTTTTAATTTTTCTCGACTTATGCCACACATACATGATAAGGAAGAAAACTCCACCAACAACCAATGTAGCAAAACCACCATGAGGGAATTTCTCAAGATTGGCAATTAGAAAACTTGATTCAATTGTGATATAAACAACCAAATAAAGATAAATGAAGTAAGACTTAACACGATGTAAAACAAGATAATTGGCAAAAAGGATAGAAGTAGCAAACATGCATAAGGTAATAGCAAGTCCATATGCGGCTTCCATGCTACCAGAATTCTTGAAATAGAGTACAATACAACAACATCCTACAAATAATAATGCATTAATAGCAGGAATAAATAATTGGCCTCTTTCTTCAGTCGGATATACAATTTTAAACTTAGGCCATAAGTTCAAACGCATTGCAACACTTATCAATGTAAATGAACCACTGATCATAGCCTGACTGGCTACCACAGCAGCAGCAGTTGCAATGATAATACCAATTAGAAGAAAAGAGTTGGGCATCACTGCAAAGAAAGGATTACGCAATAACTCAGCATCGGGATTAGCTTCTAGGAAAGAAACTTTTTTCATCAATGAAGAGTTTGCAAATAGTTTACCCTTCATTTGAAGCAGATAAGCCCCTTGTCCTAAATAATTTAATATCAAACTAATTTTCACCCACACCCAAGTGATTCGAATATTCTTTCTGCCGCAATGTCCAAGATCGGAATACAACGCCTCGGCCCCTGTTGTACATAAAAAAACAGCACCCAAAAGCCAGAAACCTCCAGGATATTTAACAAGCAATTGTATCGCATAGACAGGGTTGAACGCTTTAAATACACTCCAGTCCTGCACAATATTCATAACTCCTAAAACAGCCAACATGCCGAACCATGCAAACATGATGGGACCAAACATCTTACCAATTGAAGCGGTTCCAAATTGTTGCATGAAAAACAAAACAGCTATAATACAAAGTACAATGTAGACTATTTGCATTTCAGTGATATGGGCCAATGCAGGCAACTGTGTAAGACCCTCTACTGCAGAAGTAACAGAAATTGGAGGGGTAATAATACCTTCAGACAAAAGAGCAGCACCGCCAATCATTGCCGGAACAACCAACCATTTTCTCCTACGCCTCACCAATGTATACAAGGAAAATATCCCGCCCTCACCCTTATTATCCGCTTGCAACGTTAATATCACATATTTAAGTGTAGTCTGCAAGGTCAATGTCCATATGATACAAGATATACCTCCGAGAATCAACTCTTCAGAAATAACCCGACCATTAATAATTGCGCTAAATACGTAGAGAGGGGATGTACCGATATCGCCGTAAATGATCCCCAAGGCGATCAGCAAACCTGCTGCGGTGACCTTGTTAAGCTGTTTACCCACTTTTCTTTGAATTTGTATTGCCATAAAGGCAAAACAAAGGTATAGGGAATTTAAGTTTGTTTTAAAAAATAGTTTCGCTGAGTTGAAGTAATTTTAGGGTGAAAGCTATCCACATGAAACAAGCACTTGTTGTCCTTTTTCTTTGCTTCAGTTCTTTTTCTGCATTTTCCCAGAAAATCGATTACTCTTTGGTCGACCGTGACGACTTCAAGGAAATGAATTTTGAAATCATCGGCAGGATGGGCAACAACATCAATATTTATAAAAACAACAGAAACAGGCACGATATCAGTGTCTACGACAATGACATGCAAATCAAGAACAGGATTAAACTTGATTTCATGCCGGAGAAGGTTTATACAGTAGATTTCGTTTCTTACGGTGATTTTGCCTACATGAT
>Ga0078894_10000947_pt1 | contig 20894 bp, 11 predicted proteins | sample LauGreSu1BDMLBSD_2_FD_67506 | JGI IMG/M metagenome (GOLD analysis project Ga0078894, IMG submission 67506) | Freshwater lake microbial communities from Lake Michigan, USA - Su13.BD.MLB.SD (version 4) (version 4) | ecosystem: Environmental > Aquatic > Freshwater > Lake | place: Lake Michigan... | reverse complement strand
ATTTTATAATAAATATGAGTATGCGTAAATTTAAAGGCTTTAGTACAGTAAACAAACAGTGGGGCAACTTCAAGTTATATGATATTGACCTCGCCAAACAGGACCTTTTGAATGAGTTGTACACTCGAAAAGGCGAACGAATCATGAGTCCTGAGTTTGGCAGTATTATTTGGGATCTGTTGTTTGATCCAATCTCAGATGAAACTATTCAATTAATTCAAGAAGACATGCTGAGAATATTGACTAAAGATCCAAGACTAGAATTAAAACAATTAGATGTTAGAGAAGACATTGATTCACAAATTATTACGGTAGCGATTATATTAAATTATGTTCCTACAGCAACATTAACAGAGCTTATTGCCACATTTAATCGTGACACTGCGGTAAGCAGACTACAAGGATAATAGTAATGCCAAAAGCAATTAGACAAGAAAATTTATATGGAGCAGAAGATTGGAGTATAGTTTATTCCAGCTTTAAAAATGCCGAATTCATTAGTTATGATTTTGACACTCTGCGTCAAAGCATGGTTACATACATGCAGACTAACTATCCCGAAGAATACAATGATTACATTCAAAACAGTGAATTTATTGCGTTACTTGACTTAGTAGCTTATGTAGGACAGAATCTAGCATTCCGCATGGATTTGAATGCCAGAGAAAACATTTTAGACACAGCAGAAAAACGTGAAAGCGTATTGCGTATCGCACGTATGCTTAGTTATAAGCCAAAACGTGTTCGTCCTGCACAAGGATTTATGAAAGTAGTAAGTGCTGTTAGCAGTGATCAAATCCTAGACAGTACTGGTGTAAACTTGTCTAATAAAACTATTCAGTGGGGCAGTGATCCCAGTGAATTAGAATATGAACGATTTATCAGAGTTATGAATGCAGCCTTTGGCGACAATAATAAATTTGGCAATCCAGTTAAAAGAACAACAAATAGCGTAAACAACACAGTCTACGAAATATATAATTTTAACAATACAAACTCTATTGTTAATTTTCCTATACCAGCCACTGTGGATGGATATCGTTTAAACTTTGATCTGGTGCCAGTTGATATTAATACATCTGGAGTTATTTCTCAGGTAGAACCTGATTACAACACCGCATTTAGTGTTATGTATAGAAATGACGGCAAGGGCGTTGGTAGCACAAAAACTGGCTTTTTCTTTTTAGCTAAACAAGGTTATATCGCTAACACCGTAGAAGTGATGACCAGTCCTGTGGCCAATGCGGTTATTGATATTCCAATAACTGACAATGTCAGTGAAGAAGATTTTTATGTACAGACCTTAGACGATAATGGATCGGTAATCAAAACATGGACTCGCGTAAGTAACTTAGACTTTAGTAATATCGTTGTCAATGAATACGGTTCCGCCAATAAAGATTTATATGAAGTATTGTACAGCGATGCTGATATAACAAGTATTAAATTCGGTGACGGTACATTTACTAATGTACCTACTGGAAATATTCGTGTATGGTACAGAACTGCTGAAAACAATTTTATTAGAGTTAAAGCTGGTGAAATAACCAATGTTACATTTGATATAATGTACCGCAATGCGGATAATCAAAGTCAGATGTTGTCATTGACTATGGAATTACAAGACAATATGGTCACTGGTTTGCCATCGGAATCAGTGGACGAAATCAAACGTAACGCACCTGAAGCATTCTATAGTAAAAATAGAATGGTTACAGCAGATGATTACAATGGCTTTTTACCAACGTTAAACAATGATGTATTAGTACTCAAAGCAGAGAATAGAACATTCAGCGGACATAGTCGTTATGTTGATTTAAAAGACCCAACAGGTAAAAATCGTCCATTGGTAGAATTTGCTGATGATGGATATCTATATAGAGAAGAAGCTGTTAAAAATACATTTGTTGCCGACGACAGCACTCGCAGAACAGTTGATTTATTGGATGAATATATTGAAAGCAAATTAAGCAATGTTGGCTTATTAAATTTCTATTATGGTAAACTAAACCTGACCGGTGTAACAGGAAATGATGCTTTAAATTATTTCCCGACGGTTAATATTGGAAAGACAATTTACTATACAACACTGACTAATGAAATATCATCCACTCAAATTTTCAATGGTAGTTCTTTAGTTGTTGATCATACAAACACTAATGATCCATATGATAACTTTGATGTCAATGGCGGCATGTTAATGATTGACAATGAATTATTCACATATACTGGCATGCAAAATAGCACAACATTCATAGGAATTCGACGTGCGGCCCAAGGCACTACAGCTGCACGCCACACAGCGGGATCAAGAGTTTACAAAGTATTAGACTATCGTTGGAGAGTTGCTTATAATGATGCTAATAGTAGTAATGGGTATATTTCAGAATCCAATGGTAATGATACTCCTGTTAAGTTAGGTTTTACCACTGGCGCTGAATTGCGTTCATTGCGCCCTGGGTCAATATTGAGACTACAAACTCCAGAAGGTGTCAATCGTTGGGCCAACGTATATGATATTAAAGGCGACGGCTTGGGTATTGAAGATATCGATTATGTTTATACTGGTTTGTTAGTAAACGGTATGGGTACTGTTGAGATTAGCAAATCTATAACTTCATTAGATTTAATTAAAGAAATATTGCCACCGTTTACACGAGTGTTCGATGATCTAACTAGAGCTAAAATTATCGACAAACTAAATTCAAAAGAAAATTTTGCATTAAAATTTGACAACCTTACTCCTAGATGGACAATAATTAATAACCTCATTGATGTCGAATCGACATGGAATAGAACCAGCGATAACAACGAATGGCTGATAGCTTGTATACGTGATGGCGCAGGCTGGAAGATTACTATTCGACAACTTGATTACGTATTTGGCAGTGATGAACTTATTAGATTCTATAATATCAACTGGAGTCCAACATTCAATCCAAGCTTTTCGTCAATAAGCAAAGACACAATTAGTTTGTTAGAAATGGGCACCAACAATAAAATACAAGAATTAAAATCTTATAAGATCAGTGGATACTATGTTTATGATGATGGCTATACTGATAATAGCAAAGTTAAAGTAACACCATTGGATTTAGACAACGACTTCTTACCAGACGATCCTGAACATTTTATTTCAGTTGTCGACGATAATAAATTGACGTTAGTAAATTACGATGAAGGTGATTTTACTTACTTGATGCCTATCCCCGGAGAAGCCGCTGACGGCGTCAAAATAGTGCCAGGAATTAATACACTGCCATTTAAATGGCAGCACTCAGTTGACATCGATCAGTCAGTGGATCCTAGTCTTACAAATATAATTGATGCATATGTGCTAACAAAAAGCTATAATGATGATTATACTACTTGGAAGAAAACAGGCGATATAACTATACCAGCACCTTTGCCACAAACAGCAGAAGAACTAAGAAATAGCTTTACAGGATTGCTTAGTTATAAAATGATGACAGATGAAATTATATTCCATCCTGTCAAATTTAAACCACTGTTTGGACGTTTAGCAGACAAGGAATTCCAAGCACAATTTAAAGTAGTTAAAAATTTAAAAAGCAAATTAACTGACAGTGAAATAAAAAGTAAAGTTATCGCCGCAGTTGACAACTTTTTTACTCCAGGTAATTTTAACTTTGGAGAAATTTTTTACTTCACTGAATTGGCAGCATATATACACACAAGTTTGAGTACAGATTTAAGCAGTGTGGTCATTGTGCCACTAAGCCAAGAAAGCAAATTCGGTACGCTATTCCAAATTCAACCAGACAGGAATGAAGTTGTTACTAGCGTAGCAAATGTAAATGACATTATAGTTATTTCAGAAATCACTGACAGCAACATTAGGATCGGTCGATGAGCAGACAAAGTAAAAAACCAAATCAACAACTAGCACAAAAGGTTAGTAACTATAAGTTATTGCCAAATGTGTTGGCAACAGAACCTAACAAAAAAATGTTAGATGCTACGCTAGACGTCATGACTAGTAAAGGACAGTTATTGCCTTTTAAAGAAACATATGGTCTAAGATCCGCAAGTAATAGACCAGAAGAATTCTTTAAAGTTGAAAGCAATGAAGTACGTCGCGAGAGTCAAGCAAACAACATGCTTGTGATCAATGATGCCAATGATAATTATTTAGGCAAGAGTTCTTATATTGATATAGAAAATTATTTAACCATCAAAGGATCTCCGCTGAAAGATGGTGTCGTATTGGATAAAGATATTAATGTTTTGGAATTACCAATTAATCCAATAAGACTTACTGACTATAACTTATTTTATTGGATTGCCAATGACATGCCAGCATGCCGCATTCATGCAGATCCTGCCGCAGGCAACACAAACAAATACAGCATTGCCACTGATATTATAAGCCGACCTTTTGCAGAGATTAAAGATGATTTGACAGGACAAACATTAGAATTACAAAATGGCATGACTGTTTATTTTACTGGTAATGTTGATGCTGAATACAAAACAATAGACGAAAATTATCCTAAATTATATTATGTATATGGTGTAGGTGATGGTATAGCATTATTGCCTGCAACTGCTGTTGATAAAAGAATCCCAGACAGTTGGCTTAAAAAACGCCCATGGGATAAAACCAATGAATTTGATGATCCACCTGCCATCAAATGGGACAGCGAAGTTTGGGATGGTAGTATGATTGTTACTAGTGAACCTGAATATATAACACAGGAAAAAACTATTCAGTCTAATCATTGGCAGGTAATAGACCATTGGTATCACATTAATACTATTAAAGCTGTGGCTAAATTTTTAGGTGTGAGCTTAGAAGAATTTGTCACTGTACAAAATAAAGCCAAACGCCCTATTATTACCTTTATTAGAGAAGTTAAAATATTCAATTGGCCAAGTACAACAAAAGCAGAAATTAAAAGCATTTTACCATATACAAAAAATGTATATGAAAGCCCGGCAAGATCCATATTAAAAGATAGTTACGGATATACTATACAAAACAACGACCTTGTAGTATTTGAAGATACCAATGGAATTTATAAAGTCTCTGGAGTTGGCACTGCTATAGCATTCACTAAGGTTTATGATAGTGTTGCCAATGACGGTGCCCTTATTATAGCTAAAACAGATTTGCGTTATCATAAAGTCATTTACAAAAATGATAAGTGGCAATTGGCTCAAAATAAAACAACCCCTAATCAAAACTTATTATTTAAATTTTATAAAAGTGACAACAGTGACTTAGAAACGTTAAATGAGTCAAACTTTGCTGGCGGGGTTATCCTTGGATTTGAAGATGGCAACACATATGACAAAATACTTGCTAAAAATATTAAAGTGAGTAGCATCGATTTTGATTTAATTGATGAAAACAATGCTAGTGCAGTGAGCCCTAATCAGTTAAAATTTATAACAGATGTCGATGCATCTTATTCTTATACTGATCCTGTAACCGGTGAAATTGTCAGATTATCTGGCCCATATGGATACCAGTATCTCAATCGAATTGTTCCTTTTTATCAAAACAGAAAAGGATTAAATTTTACAAAACAAACGCAAGATTTTCAATATGAAAGTTCAACAGAAGAACCATGGTTTGATAAAATAAGTCCAATTGCCCTTGGATTTACTACAATACATGTGTATTATGATACCGGAAAGGTACTAAGATTTTATTTTGATGTAAGTGGTTACGGATTAGTAGAATTTTCAAGTAAAAGGGGTTACAACGGGTTTGAATCTCTTATTCCATTAATATCCGGCGGATTAGTTAAAATAGTATGCCACGATTTACCATCGCCGATGACATTCTATAAGGTATCGATAATTAATAACAATACAACTCCAGTAATGCTCGACGAACCATATTGTTATAACAATGGTATAACAAATGGTATAATAGAGTTAGATTTATCTGATAGTATTTTATCCGGATCGACATATATTGATAATGAATTGTATGTTGAAAATACTAAATTGATGTGGAAATATGGTTCTTTGGTTTACAGAACAGCCGTTGTCAAGCCAATTAACAAATGGAGATTCTTGCAAGACGTATATGCCAAAGATCAAACAAATCCTATATTCAATGGCTACGAATATGTAGTTTCTGATATAACATTACCAGATGGTTCATTAGACCATAATCAACAGTTGATTGCTACTGATAGCTTAGATAAGAAAATTAAATCTGGCGATAAAGTAGTAGTCAATAGTGTAGTAACATGGCCAACGACTCGAACCGCCCCGACATCATTGACTGTTAATCCTTTAAATCAAAAATTATCAGAAATTAATTATTATAGTTTATATCAACATGCTACTAATATCAAATCATACTCTACAAATATCAGAGAATCAGTTGACAGTGAATCGTTATTACAAACAACCTTCTTAGGTGGCGGCACATTACTAAAGCACAACGAGCCATTGAGTAAATTTGCTATAACTTCCACTAACATGCCATTTGATCTAGGAGACTTATTGATTCGTCAAGGTAAGCATTATGATAGTTTCTTAAATAAACTCAAAGTAGAATTAGAAGCAGTAATTAACTCAGTTGATGAAACAGTATATTCAAGTCATGAATTATTAACCATGGCTATATCTAAGATATATGTAACAACCGCTGACAGTAATACATTCTGGACTCATAGTAATATGATGGGCTGGGGAGAAAAGTTAGACAATTATAGAGAAACAGATTTCACTGTGGGTAATAACTTATTATTTGAGTTGACTGGAAATTTTGAAAGCATTTCTCATCGTGCTGGTAAAGAATATGTTTTACATTTAATATACAATAAACGTTATTTAAAAAGGGATGTTGATTACATATTAATTGCTGGTACAAATGAATATGCACAAATTCGATTCACTAGTGAGTTTGTCGGCAAAACTATTAATATCAAACAATGGTATGGAAGATATAAATCTCAAATTCCAGCCAGCTTGGCCAAGATAGGTTTAGCACCGGTGTATATGCCAGAGATTTTAGAAGATACAACTACACCTGGAAAATATTTCATGCACCGCCATGATGGCACTAGATTCTACTTAGTAGATGGGGTTGATACCAATAACTATCCTACAAATAAAATAGAAAAACTAATGTATGAATATGAATTAGCAGTATGGAGTAGCATAACAAGAGATATAAGACTTAATAATTTTAGAAATTACGTAGAAAATATACCGGGTTATTTTAGATCGCTTGACAAGGGCTTTGGTGCAGTTAGACAGATAATGTTAAATGAAACCAAGCAGTGGTTAAATCAAAATAATTTATTTTTAATGCCTAACAATGACTATGATGCTGCCAATGGCTTTACTTACATATATAAACTAGGTACTGGCGAAGATGTTTATAGTATAACAGGTTCTTGGAGATTGATATATCAATTCTTATTTGACACAGACCGCCCGCATACACATCCATGGGAAATGCTAGGACGTACATTAAAGCCAGATTGGTGGGACGAAAACTATTCATGGACAGATTCAGCTAAGAGAATAGAATTAGAAAAAGCATTGCGTACAGGTAACGTAGGTACACCTACTAATAAAATAATTAATCCTAAGTTTGCTAGATGTAATGATCTGAGCACTGAACAAAATTTCCCAGTTGATAGTAATGGTAATTTATTACCGCCAGATCAACTAAGTTGGCTGTGGTTGACAGTTCAAGACGCTGGTGCATCATGGTTACCTGGTGAAGTCGGCCCATATGAAAATGTATTCTATAATACACAATGGGGTCTTGCTGCCATGGCCAAAATGTGGTATCTTCGTAACCCCGCACAATATGTTAACACAAATTGGGTACCAGGCCAAACGATTATAAACGAATGGGGCAACAAACTTGACCGTAACACATTATATTGGCAACAAGGCGGCATTGAACATGACTATCATAGAAAAATAGTTGATGGAGAAACTGTTTATACCAGCGGTATAGAAAGTTTGTTCTCAGAATTCTGTGTGTTAAACAATAAAGATTACAAAGCAGAAGTTATTGATAAGTTTAGTAACATCAAAGTTAAAAAAGAATTTTTATTAAATGGTTTTACTAACAAAGACAATGTGCGTATACAAAGTACCAGCATTAACAGTCAGCGCATTACATTGTTTGTACCTGAAGAAAGTTATGATGTTAGAACTATAAATCATTATCCTGACAAAGAAATATTCTACAGTGGTATTAGAATTATATGGGATGGTGAATATTATTCAGTTACTGGCTTTGCCACTGAGGATGGTTATTTGCCAGCTTTCTTACCAGCTGATAACAGCAGTATTACTCCTATAACAGTGGGAGATGTTACATTCAAACAAAAGAATACATATACTTCTGAGTTATATTATCAAAACTATGGAGAGCGATATAAAAATCGCCAAGACGTTTTTGATTTATTAATAGGCTATGGAAAATATTTAGAAAGTCTGGGATTTATTTTTGAAGAACCAGAAGGCGGTGACATTCGTGATTGGCAGCTAAGTGCTAAACAGTTTGTATTCTGGAGCAACAGCCCTTTGGCCACAGGCAGTTACATCGATTTAAACCCCGGAGCTGATCAGTTAGTAATAAAAGGTATCGTTGGTCATTTAGATAATCTAGAAGGCACAAACGAAAACGTAGGACAATGTGTTGACAGATATAATAAACCATTGTTTAGTAAAGATTTATTAGTTAATCGTTTCAGTGACGGTAACACAGTTGTTATCAGAACAAAAGATGCTAATAGATCTATCTACGGAATTAAATTAACATTTAGTTCTTTTGAAACAGTTGTACACTTAAATTCTACCAGCGTATTCGACGATGTATACTTCTTGCCGGAACAAAGTACAACAAAACGTAGTTTCGTAATTGGTGGAAAGAAAAGCCAAGCTTGGGACGGCACTTATTATGCTCCTGGCCATGTAATTACGTCAAATGGTATTATCCCTAACTACGACACTATGGCTGAACAGGGAAGAAACTTATTAGACATTGAAAATGTAATATTAGATAGTACAGTAGCAGAAGCTAGTAGAGCTCAGTTTGGATTAAATAGAAATCCAGAATTGCGTCAACTATTCTTGCAAGAAGAAAATGAAACATTATTTAAAAACGCTATCACTTATTCAAAAGGCACTGTCGAAGTTTTTAATAAGCTAGCACCGCTAACACACAAAGACGAATCACAGTCTAAACCCTATGAAGAATATATGGTTAGATTGGGTGAAATGGGTAATACAAAGAACATAGAATATTATGAATTTGAAATGCTATCCAGTGATATTCGTCATCCATCTAAGACTTCTCAAGTAGTTAAGTTTATCGATAAAGCAGAACCTGCAACTAACGACAGTATTTTATATTTTAAAAACAACAGCAAGCGGTGGGTTCATCGACCATTCAATAAAGATTTAACTTTTAATACTTTTGATAGAACATATAGAGACTTGGCAACAGGCGGGCCGTTGTTCGCAGGGGACACAGATTTGTCGGTGGATACATTAGATAATTTGCCAGATTTATATGATAATTTTGCTGAATTATGGACTATCCCTGCCTATGACGAAACTGCTAGTTACAAGCAATACGATCAAATCAGAATAAACGGAAAGCTATACTATGCCAAAACAACAGTAAGTCCAAACACATGGTCCAATAACAACGATAAGTTTAGTCAAATTGATGAACCACATTTGCCTAATATATTTGTAGGTAATTATTATAAACCTAACCCAGATCTGTCTAACAGCGGCATGAGCATATTTAAACCTGGCACTTGGCAAGTACTGCAGACGGTAGACACAGAGTTAAGTATACTAGAAATTTGTCCAGGTCCCGATGACTTTAGTAAAGCAAGAGCAACAACAAATAAAGCACATAAGTTGAACATTGGTGATTATATTTTAATTGTCAATGCTAGTATCGGTAATACTAGCATTGATGGCATTTGGGAGATTCAAGAACTGGGTGAAGGTCCTGCAAAAGAAACACAATTCTTTATTAATGCTAAACTTGGCGATAATTGTTACACTGGTAAAATATTTACATTTAAACCTATTAGATTTAAGAATTATTCTGATTTTATCTTAGCATCCGGGGCATCTGCAGACGATTATGGTTATGCATGGAAGAAAAAGTATAATCCATTTACAAATGCCATAGCACAAACTTCATTGACTAAGACTGCTACGCCAAGTGGATACAATCCTACATGGCCGATTGCTATAATAGATGATGGATTAAATCTAAACAATAAAGAAGCTACCTTTGACTATGGTAACTATAAAGTCTATGAAGTACGCGACACTGGCTCTTCTATAGTTAAAGAAGAAAGTCGTCCGGTAGATCCTACCGATATAGAACATTTAATAATATACAACTATGCAGAAAACAGAACAGTTGCAAAGCTAGATTTGTTTGATCCAAAGAAGATGTACATACCAAGTGTTTTTAAAAATGATATCGATGTTATCAATCGAGTAGATCCTGCGAAGTATAACAGATCTACAGATACTTACAAATCAGTATATACAAGCTTGGGTTGGCATGAAGAATTTATTGGCCGTCGCTGGTGGGATTTAAGCACAGTTCAGTTCAGTGACTACGAAAGCGGCGATGAATTAACTAAAGAAAAATATTGGGGGACTACGATTAACGGTAAACTACCAGATGTATATGAGTGGACCAAGAGTCCAGTTCCTCCTAATCAATGGAATAAAATGGCGGAAAAAGGACTAGTTGCTTTTGATCAAATAGCATCCGGCGAAGTTTACGTTGACCGTGCAATTAATACTGATAATTACCATTGGGTCGAAGAAGAAGACTATGCCAATGGCGAAACATATATTGTTTATTATTTCTGGGTTAAAAATAAAAATGTTATCGCAGAACAAAGTAAACAATCTAGAGTATATACAACGGAACAATTAAGCAAAGTCTTATTGAATCCAAGTGCCGCAGGCATTCCATGGTGGGCACCTATTAGCAATAATGCCATAATGCTTAAAGGAATTCAGCCGTACTTGAATAATACAAGTACCGTTGTACAAATTAAGAAAAAATCTAAAGGCAATGAAAAGCATCAACAATGGATTTTCATATCAGAAGATAATACTGTTGAAACTATTCCTGAATGGTTGCATGTCAGACTGCGTGATAGTTTAAGCGCACATATATTCTATAGAAAAAAAGCAGAATACGCAAATTATGATGCCGCTAATACATATACACAAGATGATCTTATTAAGTATAATGGATATTTTTATGTTTGCCGTTATACAACCACAGGAACATTTAAAGCAGATGCTTGGCAGCCACTTCCTATACAAGGCTATAATACATCTACAACTTACAGTTATCTAGATATTGTAAATTACAATGACAGCATTTATGTATGTAAAGAAACAACATCAGGTACGTGGAATCTTGCTAAATGGCAAATGTTACCTCCTGGAAGTCTAAGCGTGAGAGATATAGATCCAAAACGTAATACATTAGATTTTAATATAACAAAAAATGTTCCTGACATTTTTAATTTACATCCATATGGCAGATTAGGTAACCTAGTTCGTCCATATATTCAAAGTTGGTTTGATGACACATTAGAAGCAAGAAGAACGTTTATTAGGAAACTAAATGAGATCATGGTAAACGTTAATGTTTCTAATATCGATTCGTGGGGCGATACCAGACTTAATAATGAGTTCTATGTTGTAGGTGACGAAATTATCGATGTACCTAAGTTCTGGAGCTATATCGATTATCAAAGCGAAACGTTTGATTTCACTAAAGAAATATCATTGGTATTAGAGTCAACTGCTGACATTTATACAACTACAGTGACTTCTGGTTCTTATATTAAAGTCAATACAGGTATACGTGATTATACAATATACGAAAAAAATGTTGATGGTAGTTTCGCTCCAGTGTATAAAACAAAAGGTGCTATTGAATTTACCAGTGATTTGTATGCTCCATGGAGTTTAAGTTCATATGACACAGTTGGTTGGGATAAATTACCATGGGACTATGACCTTAACAGCGTTTACAATGCTATCTTAGATTCTCTACGTTATGAAATATTTACAGGGCAATATTCTAAGTATTACAGTAAAATAATGTGTACAATGTTCCGTTATGTAATGAGTGAGCAAATTGGCGTAGACTGGTTATCAAAGTCCAGTACTGTCGAACCAGTTAACTTGATTAGTTCTACATTGGAAGCCGACGACTATTTACAGAGAGATCAAATCACTGTACTTGCTAATTTTTATAATACAGTAAAATCGTATAGAGATAAAATTCGCGGAGGCACAGTTAATAGAACTGTAATTGAACCAATAGAAATGGAAATCAGTGAAGAGTTGATGATCTACGAAAATGGTGTATTAATATTAAATGCGTAGTTAAATATAAGAGTAAATAAATGTAAGGAAAACACATGCTGAGCCAAATAAAGTTAAACATTGAAGGATTTGTCAAGATAGTAGATCTTGTTACAGGAGAACTATTGCTGGATGTACATAATGCCATTAATTCTGAGACAATGAGCTTGATAGTAGCCAGAATGTTACAGGGAAATAACAGTCAATATATCTATGAATTGCACATGGGTAATGGCGGAGTTGTTATCGATGAAACCGGTAGTACAACAGTTAAAGATGTAGAACAAAATTTGGAATTGGGTTTGTTAGCAGACTTATACAATCCGGTGTATTATAAAGTCGTCGACGACTTAGATGATACAAACAACGATGATGCAACAAGAAATAACATATCAATTGAGCACAGCGAAGGATTAACTTACACTGATTTAATAATTACTTGTACACTTGAAGAAAATCAGCCAACTACTAATTCTGGTGAACTAATTTTCAATGAAATAGGCTTAAAAAGCAAAGGCACCAGTGGCTTGAACACAGGATTGTTATTGTCGCATGTAGCGTTTAGTCCAGTAACAAAATCCGCAAATCGCGTAATACAAGTAATCTATACTTTACGCATCAGAATGTAATTAGATAAATATTATATTAAAGGAATTTCCATAGATGGCATATGATGTAACCAAAACAGACGGTACTAGATTAACTATTCTAGCAGACAGAACAGTTGACATAACTACACCTATAAAGCTAATAGGTAAGAATTATGCGGGCTACGGCGAAATAATGGCCGAAAACCTAGTTCAAATGTTAGAGCATTTTTCTAGCCCAGGTAGCCTAACAACATACCAACCAGAAGATACAAAATTAATAAATCCAATTATTGGACAATTATGGTATGACAGCGTTAATGAAGTTATTAATATCTATACAGCAGGTGGATGGAGCCCATTAGGTGGCAGAGATTTAATCGGCGGCAAAAAGACCGGTATTAGAATTGGTAACATAACAGATACAACTGGTGGCTTACATCCTGCTATGCAGTTTGTTGTAAACAAAGTAGTTGTAGCTATTATGAGCAGTGATGCTGGCACATATACTCCGGGTGGCCCAGATTCTGCTTTAGCAATACCATTTCCAGATATCGGTCAAGGTATTAACTTAAACCAAAGCGGTACAGCAGACGTAGGCGAAGAAACATGGGGCAACTTTAAGCTACGTGGCAGAACAGTTGAAGCAGAATTTGCGGATATGGCTGAAATTTATCGCGCAGATACTCCTTTGCTGCCTGGTAACTTGGTTCGTTTGGGCGGTGAGCAAGAAATTACAAAAACAATTAAAGCATGGGACGATGAAGTATTCGGCGTTATCAGTACAGCCCCTGGCTTCTTATTAAACAGTAGAATGAAAATGCAAGAACACGCATATCCCGTGGCACTAAAAGGCCGTGTTCCTTGTTTAGTTAAAGGTCCTATTAGAGCAGGACAGCGCATTGTTCCTAGTGACATCAATGGTGTTGGTATGGCAGCAGATCATTATGATCCAGCGGCAATCATCGGCAGAGCAATTAGTTCAAAAAATACAGAAGAAGTTGGCTTAGTTGAAGCCGCAGTAGGCGTTAAGTAATGACAGTAGCAGTCGGCAAAAAGATTACCGCAAGTGATTATAATGTGTTGGTTAGTAAGACCAACAAAATCTTTGCCGATAATTATCCAACAAGTGTACCGACTAATAACTTAGTCAGACGAGCACTACAGGCATATGGGTGGGGCAACACAGAAGCCAGCTCAGTGAATGTTGGCACAAAAGTCAGCGCCGCATTAGTCAATGAAGTTATTGATAGACTTAATTTAAGTTCTGAACATGTTGGCGGACAATATGAATTAGACAGAGTCGTAAAAGGGCAAAAAATTACTGCTAGTATCTGGCAAGACATGGATACTGTATTATTGGACATCGACCCTAAGAAAAATGTAGCCGCAATGGGACAAACTGCTGTTGGTATATTGGGTAATGTAGTACACTCTAATGGCTTCGCTGGCACATTAACTTATACAGTCAATTTAGGTTTTGATAATTACGAAAAAGCACGTTACTATTTTAATAGTGGTAGTTCTATTAGATTAAACTTATCATCAATCGGTGGTAATAATTTGGCAGCTAGCTGGGCTTATGTATATAATAGATTAGGCACAGTTACTTTAAATTTAGATAACACATTGTCTACTACCGCTAACATTATCAGCGAAGGCAAAGGATTTGAAGATTTAAATGATTCAGATCAATTACTATTAACTGTTAATTGTCGTAATACCGGTGGCGACTATGGCTATGGATACGGCTATGGTTATGGTTATGGTTATGGCTATGGCTATGGCTATGGTAATTGCTATGATGGTTATGGTTATGGTTACGGTTATGGTTACGGTTATGGTTATGGATCATACGGATACGGTTACGGCAACGGTGGAGCAGGTAGTCAAAAAATTCGAATTTATGGTAGAATAGTAACGACAGGTTCGAATTATGTAGATGGTCCTGTACAATTAATATTAACAGTTAGACTAAGTTGTGCCAACACATCTGATGTTACTGGCACACATACTTTACACGTTGAAACTAATAAAGCGATTCCAAAAACCAGCGGGTCTGCTTCATTCAATATTATTGGTCCTACATATTCAGGCTCTTCAACGGCTTAATTGCTGTTTTGTGATATAAATAAAATTAAAATAGCACATAATGGAGCTCTGGATGGACGATAAACTCAAATCTGCTTTGGAATTCAGTAACTACAGGTTAACACTGAATAATCAAAAGCTAAATCTCAAACAACGGATGAATACCATGTTAACTATTGGTTACATGAGTTCACTGTTTACAGCAAAAATAGAATTACTTAATTTTGTCAAACAACTATTAGACTTGAATGTCGAGCGTTATATATTCTTAGACGATAACGAAAATCCTGTACTAGTCACAAACATTCAAGAATTCCACGAAAAACTTTTTAGTGCGTACACTGAAGCATTGAATGAGTATTATGTGGAAAACGAAAAACTTAAAAAACAACGAGACACTAAAGGGTTGGTTGGTTTAAATGAGTAAATTTGATTCTGGCATATTGCTTATTGCTTATAATAACGGCAAAATTGATTATGAGAAGTTAGCACTAGTTGCGGCTAGATGCGTTAAACTACACATGAATAATAATCATGTAACCTTATTAACAGATCAGCCTACATTTGATGCATTAAAGTTGGAACTAACTCCAAACCTTGCGGCCGAAACGTTTGATCACATTATTATCGATAATGTGACACATGAACGAAATACGCGAACCCATCGTGACAGTCCATGGAATGAATTTACTACACAATTCAATAATAAAAATAAGCATAGCATCTTTAACAAGAGTCCTTATAACAAAACATTAATGATAGACGTTGACTATTTGATTGGCAACGACACATTGGATGCTATTTTTGATACTGACAGTGAAGTTGCCATGTACAAACATGCGCTAAGTGTTCGTAATTATAAGCCCAGAATCTGGGAACAAAAACTACATCCAGATGGTATTGACATGTGGTGGTCAACTGCTGTATACTGGCGCAGTGACAGTGAATTAGCCAAACTATTCTTTGGAGTATGGGAACATGTCAAGGAAAATTATAACTATTACAAATGGTTGTATAAATTTCCAGGAGTTCTATTTAGAACAGATTATGCTGTAAGTATTGCTGTACATATTTTAAATGGACACAGACAAGGTAACTTAATACACGAATTGCCCGGCAAAGTTATGAGATTCAGTGAACAAATTGACGATGTCGCAGAGTTCAAAGAAATCAATGATATATTGCTAATTTGTCCTGACCCAAAAGAATTATGGAAAAGTATTGCCAGCAGAGTTAAAAATGAAAATGTACACGTCATGAATAAAATGGCTATTCTAAGGCATTACCCTAAAATAAAACAGATGATATATGACTGAAGGTTATTTAATAGTTAATTGTAATATGAAGAACTTGACACAGGTCGAACTGTTAGTCAAGAGTATCAGGCTGTTTGATAAAGAACGGCCTATTAGTATTATTGCACACGAAGATAATTTAAAGAAATACCTACTGTACATTGATCAAGAGATTTTCTTAAAACCCAGTAAAATCTTATCTGCAACATACTATCATTCTTTACTGGCCAGTCCGTATACAAAAACTATTGCGTTTAGTCCAGATCAAATTTTAACTAACTTCAATATTGATGTATGGGAAAATCTAAGAGGAATGAACAGTATTGTTATACCAAAAACTAGATCTAGTTTTAATGGAGAGTTGTTAGATTATTCGTTATATACCGAAGGCGCCACCGAACAAAAAAGCTTTGGTGAAGGCAGTATCATTGACGCTATATTTTTTAACAAAGATAAAGGCTGCGATTATGTATTTGGCATGGCTGTTTTAATAGCATCTAAATATAATCAAAATCAGTTTATTGATTTCTTTGCTGATAAAGAAAACAATTCAATGCCCCCGTTCCCTCAGTATCTTTGGCCCGAATGGTTGATGTCATTGATGTATAAAATTTTAGGACTTAAAATAACAAAATTCGACTTTGTTAATTTGATTGATTTAAGTCTAAGAGAAAATAGCTATGTTAACGACCAATGGTCGAAAAAACCCTGGCCAGAATTTTTATCATATTGGGTAAATGATCAAGGTGATATAAAAATTGAAAATTATGTTCAATTAGGTTTAGTTAAATATAACACCAGTGCTTGGCTAACCGCTGACACACTGACTAACCTAAGAAAAAAATTTATTTAAATGCATAATATCAATGATGATGAATTTGACATTCAGAAGACTATTCTTAAAAAGAAAACAATTAAGAATAGTAAATTCTATGTCGAGTATGACAAATTAACATATCAAGTATTGGGCATATCACCTCAAAGCACAGACAATAAAGACCCTCGCCGGGCAAACTTAGAAATTGAAGAAAACGATCTTATTAAGGAAATATTTTATAATAAGTCACCCTTACATAAATTAAGAATAAAATATGATCCCGATTTAGGATCAAGAATTTTATACAAGCACAGAGAACATAGACGTTGGGAATTCGATTACGTATATGGAGAAAACGATGGTAACAATTTTATTCATTTGCACTGCGATTTAATTGCTAAAAAGATTAATGCTAATTTTATCTACGATAATTTTAAGCAAGAATATACAAAAGAACATACAACAGAATTTCAATTAGAAAACATGCCCGATAAAATGGAGATTTTTTGCATAGATAAAAAAGAACCCAGTAGATTATATGATAAACTCATACTAAACATTAAAGAACTATTTTCCAATCATGAGCAAACATTTTCCTGTAAATGGTTGCCTAATGAACATGCAAAATTTGACAGTCTGGGCTTTTTGCATTATAATCATGACTTTAAGGTTAGTATAGATAAAGAGCCATATTTTGTTCCTATTGCCACAGAAGGTCTTAAGCCTACGTTAGTGTATAAACAAACGGGCAATAAACTTCAAATTCAAAGTGCCATGCGGGCCTCTCAAAATTTTAATTTGGATAACGAAATAACATTTTATGTTTTTAGTAGCAATGATCCTAGTCAAATTTTAGATAGTATAACTTTAAATACAAACGAATTGGATGATTTTAAACTAGTCGAATTAACATTAAAATCTAAGACACCTGTTAAGATAATTTCAAATTATCACCATTTACACATTGAGGACGCAAATGTCAGTACCTATTACAAATTTTGATATCGTATTTTTAAGCTACGATGAACCTAACGCAGATAAGAATTATGCTAACCTATTAGAAAAAGCTCCGTGGGCCAAACGTGTTCATGGAGTCAAAGGTTTTGATAACGCACACAAAGAAGCCGCAAGAGTTGCAGAAACTGATCGCTTTATTACCATTGACGCAGATAACATCGTTCGTGATGAATTTTTTAGTTTAGAATTAGACATGAGCAAAATAGGCAAGCATGATATTGTTAGCTGGGCAGGCAAGAATGTAATGAATGGTCTGGTATATGGCAACGGCGGCATTAAGATGTGGCCCAAGCATGTAGTGGAACAAATGCGTACACATGAAAATGCAGATGATCCCAAAGCAAAGGTTGACTTCTGTTGGGACATTTATTATTTCCAAATGAATAACATTTACTGTGATGTACACAATAACGCCAGTGCTTATCAAGCGTACAGAGCAGGATTCCGTGAAGGTGTTAAGCTTTTATTGAATGGCGGTGTAACTGTTGATCCTAGACGATTAAAAGAACAAGTACATGAACGCAATTACAAACGTTTTCTAGTATGGTCCAGTGTGGGCGCCGATGTTGAAAATGGTGTTTGGGCAATGTTTGGTACACGACTTGGTGCTTATTTAACTAACTTAGCTAAAGATAGTTTTGATTTTACAGACTGTAGAGACTTTGATTGGCATGACAACTTTTGGGAAAATAGTATTAAGCCACAGTTTGAAGGCGAAGGTGGCAGATGTAATGCTACGGGATGGAACTATGATTCTGAAAAACTAAAAAAAGAAATTTATAAGTTTGGCCAAGAGCTAAGAACAAAATTAAATTTAGAAATTGCAGAATTGGATGCCAATGGCAGCAGAATGTTTAAGGAAAGTTTTATTAATCCTCCGAGGTTAGGCGCTCTAGTTAAAGAAAGCCAAGTAGATAATTCAATAGCATAATTATGTCTTGGCAAACCGAACCAGTTACATTATTACATATAGAGTTGTCAACTCATTGTAATGCCGCATGTCCGTTGTGTATGAGGTATTATAATTCTTCTACTATCGTGCGTCCTGATTTAAATTTAACAAGTATAAGTTTAGAACAGTTTAAAACTTATTTTACAGTTGAATTCTTATCAAATCTTAAGCGTATTATATATTGTGGCACAATGGGAGATCCATTGATGGCACGTGACTGCTATGACATTGTAAAATATGTCAATGAAATAAACCCAACATGCCAGCAGACATTTCATACCAATGGAGGCATCAGGGAAACAGACTTTTGGACTAAAATGGGTGCGCTATTCGGCACATCGAACATGCGATTTATTTTTAGTATAGATGGCTTAGAGGATACTAATCATATCTATAGACGAAATGTTGTTTGGTCCAAGTTAATAAAAAATGTCGAAACATTTATTGCAGCAGGTGGTAGAGCAACATGGGAATATTTAATATTTGACCATAACGATCATCAAGTTGAACTAGCAAAAGAATTAGCAAACAAAATGGGATTTATTGAGTTTTCGTCAAAACGTCCCACAGGCTTTGAATCTAAAAACGGACAGTTCAAACCACGTGAAGTTTTTGATGCTGATGGAAATCAGTTGTATCAAATTTACCCAACAAAAAAACCAAAGTACAACGGCGGTAAGAAAGTAAAAATAACTAATTTACTAGACAGCATTATGAATGATGAAAAATATAATGTTGATTTAAATTTAGTCAAGGATGTCAAGCAACTAGGCTATTTCCCTATTATAAAAGATAGGTTAGATACTTTTGAATATTCAAGAGTTAAAGAATTGGGCAGTTATAAAAACGAACTAGACAAAAAAGAAATAAAGTGTCACAGCTTGAGTCAAAAAGAAGGTCATGAAATCTACGTTAATGCAGAAGGTATGGTATATCCATGCTGTTTCGTGGGCACACGCTATGATGCCAGGTTAGTTAGTTTCATCGATGATCAAATAAAGATAAGCATGGAACCTTTTAGAGACAGTTTAAATCTTAACATACAAAACATTGAGTCAATTCTTAAGTCCGGAGTTTTTGAAGAAATATTTTCTAAGTCATGGGCCATAGAAAGTATTGAGCATGGCAAGATGGCAATTTGTGCAGAAACTTGTAACAAAGATAGCTGGTTAAACATGCTATATATTAAAGAATAAGAGAAATTAAATGGATAATTTAGGAAGATACCGAGACACTAAGACTGAACTTGATACAGTTAGTCCTAGTATGTGTGTGGCTAAATGGAATCAAGTAACTGTGCATCTTGGCACAGGATTTACACATAGCTGCCATCACCCAGCGCCGCATAAAATTCCATTAAGCGAGATCGTTAGTAATCCTAGCGCACTCCATAATACTAATTTTAAAAAGTCACAGCGTAACTTAATGCTTAATGGTGAGCGTCCAAAAGAATGTGACTATTGCTGGAGAGTAGAAGATGCACATATCGGTGAAACTGAAAATGGCGTATTCAGTGATAGAATAACAAAAAGTTCCGAGGCATGGGCGTTACCGCATATTCAAACAATTAAGAATACTCCATGGACTGCCAACGTTAATCCAAAATACATGGAAGTTAGTTTTGATGCTACCTGCAATTTAAAATGTGCTTATTGTGGCCCTAGTTTTAGTACTACGTGGCGCCAAGAAATAGAAGAACACGGTCCATATCAATTAGGTGATGGTGCATTGTATGATTTAGGTTGGCT
>Ga0078894_10000945_pt1 | contig 20911 bp, 18 predicted proteins | sample LauGreSu1BDMLBSD_2_FD_67506 | JGI IMG/M metagenome (GOLD analysis project Ga0078894, IMG submission 67506) | Freshwater lake microbial communities from Lake Michigan, USA - Su13.BD.MLB.SD (version 4) (version 4) | ecosystem: Environmental > Aquatic > Freshwater > Lake | place: Lake Michigan... | reverse complement strand
GCTAAATCAAAAGGCGCACGATTGGTTTCTGCCAATGCACATATAAAAAAAATAATAAAACCTAATGGTTGCCATACAATATTGGCAACGCCTTCATTTTGTCCGGCAACAATTTCTGAAAAACTTAAGGATCCGCCAGAACTTATTATAAGGGCAATAAGGGCAATACCCATGGCCAGTTCATAACTAATCATTTGTGCAGATGCACGTAGGGCGCCTAACAACGAATACTTGTTATTGGAAGCCCACCCGCCAATCATGATACCGTATACCCCCACCGATGTAACTCCCAGCAAAAAAAGTACACCAACATTAACATCGGTTACCTGTAATACATACCAATGCGATCCCGCCTTAAGGCCCGGCGCCCAGGGGATAAGCACGCCAGCCACAATGGCCGTAATAATGAACAGGGCCGGAGCCAAAACAAATAAAAATTTATTGGCCACATTGGGAATTATTTCTTCTTTAAATAACATTTTACCGCCATCTGCAACGGGTTGCAAAAGTCCAAACCAGCCGGCACGGCTAGGCCCCCAGCGGTCTTGCAACAAAGCAGCAAATTTACGCTCCCACCAGGTTGAATAGGCCGCAATACCTAATGACATTGCGAAAATGATAATACAAATAAGCGTTTTGTAAATTAAAAAACTAAGCATATTAAGGTTTTTTATTTAAGTCCATAAATCCAAGTGCTTTTTGTTGTTTCAAAATTTGAACTTTTAATTCATTTAAGTGCTGGTAATGGTTTTGTGATATAACCGAATGCCGTTGAATTTGAGTGGGACCTTCAATAGTCCAATCCGATGTTTTTTTATGATCAAATCGGCATGAATTGCAAATAAAGGACTCCACTTCATCCCAGGCATCTTTGCGCGCCGTTACACGTACAACCTGTTCACCTTTAAGCCACAGCCTTACTTGTCCCGAACAGGTTTTGCAGTTGCGATGTGCATCCATGGGTTTGGTAAACCAAACACGCTGTTTAAATCGATACGTTTTATCGGTTAACGCGCCTACCGGACAAACATCAATTACATTTCCTGAAAAATCATTTTCTAATGCTTGTTCAATATAGGTGGAAATTTCAGCAGCATCGCCACGGTGCATAACCCCGTGAACACGACCATTGGTAATTTGCTCTGCCGTTTTAACACAGCGGTAGCATAAAATACAACGGTTCATATGAAGCTTAATGTGTGGACCAATATCAATCATTTCATATTCGCGGCGTTTAAATTCATACCGCGATGAGGCAGCACCGTGTCCATAACCCAGGTCTTGCAAATGACATTCGCCGGCCTGGTCACACACCGGACAATCTAAAGGATGATTAATCAGTAAAAATTCTACAACACCTTTGCGGGCCTCTAACACTTCAGAAGACGTAACGTTTTGAACTTCCATACCGTCTAAAACCTCTGTTCTGCATGATGCTACAGGTTTAGGTATGGGATTTGGATTTTGATTACTGCCTTTGGTTACTTTTACAATACAGGTTCTGCAATACCCACCACTGGTTTTAAGTTTAGAGTAATAGCACATGGTGGGCGGTGCTACTTCGGGACCAATCATGCGAGCGGCCTGAAGAATGGTAGTTCCTTGGGGAACGTCTAGGCTTATGCCATCAATAGTAACTTTCATGATACAGGTTGTAAGCGCTTGTAATGGTTAATTTCTACATACGATTTGTTTCGGGCCAATTCTAAAAATTCAGATTTAAAATGCCGTATAGCAGCTGCAACTGGCCATGCCGCTGCTTCACCTAAGGGGCAAATGGTTTTACCTTCTATTTTAGATTGAATATCCCAAAGTAAATCTACATCGGATTCATGGGCGGTACCCGTTAAAAATTTTGATATGAGTTTTTCCATCCATCCGGTTCCTTCGCGACAAGGCGAACACTGTCCGCAGCTTTCGTGATGATAAAAACGTGCAAACGTCAACAAATTTTTAACAATACTGGTTTGATCATCCATAACAATAAAACCTCCGGATCCGAGCATGGTTCCAGTTTGAAAACCCCCTTCTGCTAAACTCTCATACGACATTAACCGGGGCTCGCCCTGAGCGGTTTTTAAAATTAATTCTGCAGGCAAAATGGGTACCGATGAACCGCCCGCAACAACAGCCTTAAGTTTACGTCCATTTCGAATGCCCCCACAATATGCGTCACTAAAAATAAATTCTTCAACAGGTAAACCCAGTTCAATTTCATAAACACCGGGTTTATTAATATGTCCAGATGCCGAAATTAATTTTGTACCCGTAGATTTACCAATACCAATTTTAGAATATGCTTCACCGCCCATTGTAATTATTGGGCATACAGCGGCAATTGTTTCTACATTGTTAACTACAGTAGGGCAACCCCATAAGCCTGCCACAGCAGGAAAGGGTGGCTTAATACGTGGATTACCGCGTTTGCCTTCAAGCGATTCTAGCAATGCGGTTTCTTCGCCGCATATATATGCACCCGCACCCACTTGAACGTAACAATCATGAGAAAACCCCGATCCTAAAATATTTTCACCCAGCCATCCTGCAGCATAAGCTTCATCAATGGCATGTTGCAAAATGCGCGAAACATAAAAATATTCACCCCTAATATAAATGTAAGATTTGCGTGCTCCCAATGCATACGAAGAGGTAATCATACCTTCAATGAGCGCATGAGGAATATGTTCCATAAGGTAGCGGTCTTTAAATGTGCCCGGCTCAGATTCATCAGCATTGCAAACTAAATAGCGCGGCACACCTTCGGGCTTCGCTAAAAAGCCCCATTTCATTCCGGTAGGAAATCCCGCCCCCCCACGTCCCCGTAACCCGGATTTTTTAACTTCCTCGGTTACTTGATTTGGGGTTAAGGTGCGCAAAGCCTTTTCTACTGAGGCATATCCGCCCATGTTACGGTACACATCAAGCGATTTTATTCCGGGTACTGCAATATGTTTTAAAAGCAATGTTGTGGCCATAACTTAAAGTGTATTCGTATAATCTAAATCGGTGTAGTAACGTGGACGGCCTTCAGATGCGTACTGATCTAAAATTTGGTCTACTTTAGTATAGGTAAGGTTTTCATGATAGCTGGCACCACACTGTAACATGGGGGCGGTGCCACAAGAACCTAAACACTCGGCAACTTTTAGTGTAAACATACCATCGGGCGTAGTTTCACCCACTTTTATGCCTAATTTTTTTTCAATGTAATGCACAATGTCTTCTGCACCGTTTAGCCAGCATGAACTGGTTTGACAAACTTCAAGAACACATTTACCAACAGGTTTTAAATGAAACATGGTATAAAATGAAGCCACTTCAAAAACTTCTACGGGCTTTATTTGCAATACCGAAGCTACGTAATCCATAACTTCCGGGCTTAACCATCCTCCAAATTCAGCCTGTGCAATGTGTAACACAGGAATTAAAGCCGATTTTTCTTTTCCTTCGGGATAATTGGAAATTAATTTTTGAACCAATGCCATAGCCGATGCGCTAAATACGATTTGGGTTCGTTTTGTGGCATCAAATTTTTGTGTTCCGTGTACTTCTGCGCTCATAATAATAATTTAAGCATCTAATTCACCTGCAATTACATTCATACTACTCATAGTTAAAATTGCATCAGAGAGCATACCGCCTTTTATCATTTCGGGGTAAGCTTGATAATAGATAAAGCAAGGCCTTCTAAAATGCAAACGAAAAGGTGTTCGACCACCATCACTAATTAAATAAAACCCCAATTCGCCATTACCTCCTTCAACGGCATGATATACTTCGCCTTTAGGCACATCTGTTTCGCCCATAACAATTTTAAAATGATAAATAAGAGCTTCCATATCGTTGTAAACGGCTTCTTTTGGAGGCAAATAAAAATCGGGTAAATCAGCATGCATGGCACCTGAAGGCAGTTTTGCAATGGCTTGTTTTATAATTGACAAAGACTGTCGCATTTCTTCTTGACGAACCGTAAAGCGGTCGTATGTGTCACCCTGGCTACCAACCGGGATGCTGAATTCAAAATCATCATACGAACTGTAAGGCTGCGCCACGCGTACATCATAATCAACACCCGCCGCACGTAAATTAGGTCCTGTAAAACTGTAAGCTAAAGCACGCTCTGCAGATATTGGCCCGCAGTTAATGGTACGGTCCATAAAAATTCGGTTACGTTCTAGCAAACTGTTGAATTCGTTTAAGGCTTGCGGAAAACGGGAAATGAAATCATTAATTTTGTTCCAGGTTTCAGTACTCCATTCACGGTCAAAACCTCCGATGCGTCCTATATTTGTAGTAAGCCGCGCACCGCAAATACTTTCAAAAATATCGTATATGTGTTCGCGAAATTGAAAGAGGTATAAAAATCCGGTGGTGGCTCCGGTGTCTTGGCCTATAATAGTATTGCAAATAATATGATCCGCAATACGTGAAAGTTCCATGATAATAACCCGGTGGTATTCAGCCCGCTTGGGCAAGGTTGCACCTAAAAGTTTTTCAACCGTCATATACCAGCCCATATTGTTAATGGGAGAAGAGCAGTAATTTAATCGGTCGGTTATGGGTGTGATTTGTGCATACGGGCGGCGTTCGGCTAATTTTTCAAAGGCACGATGTATATAGCCAATGGTAGGCTCGGCGTCTAAAATAATTTCACCGTCCATTTTTAATACGTTTTGAAAAATGCCATGTGTTGCAGGATGCGTGGGTCCTAAATTGAGTGTAGAAAACCGATCCTTATCAGGAGTTTCAGTTGGCGCAGCGTTTTGATTTATTTTTGCCATAGGGTTCAACGTCCAAACATCTTATCGTTTTTATCGTCACGGGTTTGATCTTCTAATGGAAATTCTTTTCGCAGGGGAAAAATATCCATTTCATCAACATTTAAAATGCGTTTAAGCCGGGGATGCCCCTTGAACTGAATTCCAAAAAAATCATAGGTTTCACGTTCCATCCAATTTGCTGAAGGCCATATATCGGTTACAGTGTGGCATTCCGGTTTTTGAATGGGCATTTGAGATTTAACACGAATACGCTGATTGGTTTGCAGGTTATGCAAATGGTATACAACATACAAATGCTGTTCATCGGCGCTTTGGTATCCGGTTAAATCGGTTAAAAAGAAAAAATTACAAGCCGCATCGTCTTTAAGAAATTTTAAAACGGCATAAAGCTCAGGTAATGCTACTGTATATGTGCGCATTCCAAAATCTGTAGTACAATTTAAAATAGATGTGTTAAATTGTTTTGAAAGGAGTTCTGAAAGAGTGTCGTGTGACATAGCATTATTCTATTCCGTAACCATTTAATAAATGCTTATAATCATCAGAGTAACGGCGCCTTGAAGATTCGTTTTTAGCAAGCTCTTGTATTTTTAAAATACCATCAATAATTTGTTCGGGACGAGGCGGGCAACCTGGAACGTAAACATCAACAGGTATAATTCGGTCTATACCTTGTAATACACTGTAGGTATCAAAAATTCCACCTGAACTGGCACATGCTCCCACGCTTAAAACCCAGCGGGGTTCAGCCATTTGCTCATAAACTTGACGTAGTGTGGGGCCCATTTTTTTGGCAATAGTACCCATAACCATTAATAAATCGGCTTGGCGAGGTGAAAAACTTAGGCGTTCCATTCCAAACCGTGCTAAATCATAGTGTGAGGCCATTGTGGCCATAAATTCTATTCCACAACAGGATGTTGCAAAAGGCAGCGGCCATAATGAATTAGCGCGGGCTAAGCCAATGGCTTTATCAACGCGGGTAGCAAAAAATCCCGGACCTTCCATGCCAGGGGGTGGTTGTACAATTTGGCTGTTTTTTGGGGCGCTTTGTGGTTTTGTAGTCATGGTTTTAGTCTTCCCATTTGAGGGCATTTTTAGCTAACATATAATAAAACCCAATTAAAAGTAAGAGTATAAACGAAAACACTTCAATGACACCCAATAAACCTAATGCTCTAAAATTAACAGCCCATGGGTACATAAATACTACTTCAATATCAAACAGCACAAATAAAATGGCCGTTAAAAAATACTTGATGGAAAAGGGAATCCGCGCGTTACCCTGAGAGGCAATGCCACATTCAAAAGACTCCAATTTAATTTTGGTTTTTCGTATTGGGCCAATTTTATGAGTTGCAATAATAATTGTAGTGGCAAAGCCCGCAGCAATCAGCAACATTATTAAAATGGGTAAAAAATCCAATGGGGAAGATGCACTCATATACAAGGCGTAAATATAATGAATATCAAAGGTATTAAAGTTTTATAAAGGGCAGGATTTCATGACCTTTTTCATATTCAAAAAATATAAAATAGGTGCCCGAAACCAAGCCTTGTATGGAAATAGTATGCGCGGCTTGTGGGGTAAATAAAACACTTGCTTTATAAACGGTTTGGCCAATAACATTTCGAATATGCAAATTAACTTTTTGGGGCGATTTTAAATGATGCTCAAGCCAAAGCTCTTTATCTGCCGGAATGGGGCGACAACTAAAAGCAGATTCTACGGCTGACTTTGATAGCTCTCCTACAGTTTCTAACTGATAAAACAAGGCGCCCGAACTGGCCTGGCAAGCACCATTATTTACCCAAATGCTATAATACCCATCGCTTGTAGGTGCATAGGTGGCAGATGTGGCACCCGGAATGGGCGTGCCATTTAAATACCATTGATAAGCTGTAGCAATTACCGAGGTCATTAAATACCCGGACATAATTTGAATGGTTGGGGTAATAGGCACTTGTGTATCCACAGTAAGTGAGGCAGTGCCACTAACTGAGCATGCGCCAACAGATGCCGTAAATGTGTATACAGATGAGGTGGGTGCAGTTACAAAAATAGATGCACCTTGCTGACCGGTTGACCAATTAATCTGACTTGCATTACTCGCAACACTTATTAATCCTTGTTGATTAATACAAACCGAAGCATGTGTTACACTTACGGTGGGATTTCCAACTGCTTGAATGGTTTTAGTTATGGGAGCGCTTAAACCATTAGCGTTACCAGAAATTAATGTAATAGTATAAATGCCGCTAATGCTATAAGTTACAGCTGGATTTTGTAAAGTGGACGTAGATGGACTGCCGCCCGGAAAACTCCAATTCCATTGTGTTGGTGCGTTTGATGACTGATCGTTAAATACAAAAGGTACATTTATACAGGCAGCATTATAAGCATTATAAAATTGTGATACCGGCGCAGCACTCGGATTTGAATACAAGGCCGTTTCCCAAACACCACGGGCATAGGTTGCTGCACGTAATTTTTGTTGAGGGTAAAAAAGTTCCATATCATCTACTACAATATTGGGCAGTCCGGCATTAAAGGGAATCCAGGCATTCATGCTCGGCTCACGATAGTATACACCAACATCGGTGCCCACATATAAATTTTGTGGACTGTTATTTACATATAATATACAATTTACCGGTATGTTGGGAATACCATTAGAGTAATTAAACCAAGAATTTCCGCCAGTATATGACGCAAACACTTTATTGCCATTGGAATAGCCTGATAAGGTTACAAAAATAATATTGGAATTGGTGTTGTCAATTGCTAAATCGGTTATTTGAGCTGAACCGGAGGGTAAACCATTGGTTATATTGGTCCAAGTCTGCCCACCATTAATAGTTTTAAATACACTTGTATTGGTAGTGTAATAAATGATTTGGTTGTTGGATGGTGAAATTTTTATTTCATCAACCGGTACGCCATTAAAGCTAATTTTAGTCCAACTGGTACCCTGATTGGTTGATCGGAAAACGTCTTGATACCCGCAATAAAATGTTGTAGGGTTAACCGGATCCTGTACAATGGGCGAAACCCAAGGGGCCGTGCCGCTTAATCCGTTGGTAATACCAGTCCAATTGTTACCGCCATTGGTGCTGCGGGCAAATCCCCCGTATTGCGTTGAGCTAACCATTACATTATCATTGTTCCATGAAATAAAACAATCCATGCCATCACCACCACGCACTTCCGACCAGGTGGCAGTATTTAGTAAATTGGTTCCATTATCTTGATGACCGCAAATTATTCGGCTTGCGGTAGAGGCCGAAAGCCCCATTTTATACATTTGGGCAATATTCATATTACCGTTAATGGTGGTCCAAGTTGATCCCCCGTTAGTACTTCGCGCTACACCGCCATCGGTTCCTAAATAACAGAGGGTTCCAGAAACATATAACACATCGTGTAAATCGGCATGAACGTAGGGTCTCCCTCCGGCACCAGTCCAGTGGGTATTAAGCGACCATGTTAATCCACCGTTTACGGATTTCCAGGAATTTACGCCACCCGCAATGATTTCATTCGGATTAGACGGCGAGGCATCTAAGGCAATATCATACCAGCCCTGTCCCCCGGTACCTGAACCGTTTGCACTCCAATCAAAAATATTTGGAGTACTGCTCATAAGGCTAAATGTAAGACCTGCGTTAACAGATCTGTATACACCGCCATAACCGTTATTATTGTTACTGGCAAGAATATAAACATAACTTGAATTTCCTGGTGTAACAGCAACAACAAGCCGGTTGGTGCCGCTTAAGCCCGAAATACTTACCGGGCTAAAACTGGAGCCTCCGTTTACAGATTTAATAAATGAAGCCGCGGTTACCACATATATTGTGGTGGTATCTCCGGGGCGGTATTCGGCGTCCATGGCCGAGGCACTGCTTACAAGCGACCAGGTTTGTCCGGCATTGAGGGTTCTGTATACCCCCACCGAGGTAGCTGCAAACAAAGTATTTGGATTTAAGGGGTTTATAAGTAAACGGTAAATGCGTCGCTGTTGCGAAGTAGACCAGGCTAAACCTGTTGGACTCCATGTTAAACCACCGTCTGTAGATTTATAAACGCCTATAGACTGTGTATCTCCGGCGTCTTTATCACCGGTTGAAATGTATAGGATTTGCGTATTTAATGGATTAACAGCAATATCAGAAACCCCACAGGAACCCAATTGATCAGTGGTTGTGGTATATGTTAAGCCACCGTTAGTGGTCATCCAAAATCCACCGGCTGCAGCACCAACATAAAACGCCGCTGTGTTAGTGGGATGCGCCCGTATGGCTTGCACTCTGCCGGCATCACCATTTACTGGTGAGCCAAAGGGGCCTACGGCCGTCCAGTTTGCAGTTGTTGCATGAGGTGCAGAAAGTTGTGGTACCGTTTTAAACTGAGGGTCTTGTGTATTAATAACTTGTTCTAAAGCATAGGTACGTGATGCCTTTCGGAGGTCACCGCTGGGGTAAACCCGTGGCTCAACAAACCATTGCCAGCGTTTAAAGGCTTTATAGCCTCGTCCTTTTTCGTATGGATGCTGGCTCCAATATGTATCAAAAGCTTCCACAATATTGTAATAATTGGCATTGGTGTCCAATAGCATACGGGTCCATTCTTGTGACCTTGAAACAAAGGTTGTAAAAAGCAATACCGTGGCAAATAAAAAACGAGTTACAGATTTCATAGCGATTTTAAATATATTGCTAAAGCAGATAAAACACAAACCCAACAGGCTTGGGTATACCAAAACATTAGCGTATCTTTATACAAATTTACTTTATGGGAATAACACTTTTTATCAATGGATTGTTCGGAATGGGACCCACAGAAATCATTGTAGTTTTAGTTATTGTACTTTTACTCTTTGGAGGCAAAAAAATACCCGAGCTTATGCGGGGATTAGGTAAAGGCGTTAAAGAATTTAAAGATGCCAGTAAAGGCGAAGCCCAAAACGATCCAGACACCAAGGCCTAAACCGTGTATGTTTTTCGTTCCATATCAGATCTTCAGCAAGATTTGAGGGCAGGCCATGTAACTTGTGTGGAGCTGGTTCAGCAGCATGTAATGGCTATTAAAAATGCGTCGCACCTTAACTGTGTTTTAGAAACATTTGAAACATCAGCCCTTGCAAGTGCGCAGCGGATAGATGAAAATATCAAAAATGGAAAAGCCGGGCAATTAGCCGGAACAATTATTGGCCTAAAAGACACCCTGTGCTACGCAGGGCATAAAGTGAGTGCAGGCTCAAAAATTCTACACAATTTTGAGTCCTTGTATTCGGCTACAGCAGTTCAGCGGCTTTTGGATGCAGACGCCATAATTATTGCCCGCTTAAATTGCGATGAATTTGCCATGGGAAGTAGTAATGAAAACTCTGCCTTTGGCCCTGTAAAACATCCTTTAGATCCTAAACGTGTACCAGGCGGCTCTTCGGGAGGTTCTGCGGCCGCTGTTGCCGCTGGTATATGCCATGCAGCATTAGGAACAGATACAGGGGGCTCTATTAGACAGCCTGCTGCATTTACCGGAACAATTGGTTTAAAACCAACGTATGGACGCATATCCAGAAATGGATTGATAGCCTATGCCTCTTCATTTGATCAGATAGGCCCTATTACTAAAACTATTGAGGATGCAGCTCTTTTGTTTGAAATTATGAGTGGAAAAGACGCGGCAGATTCAACTACTGCAACAGAACCTGTTCCCCATATAAGTAAATCTTTAAACGACAAAAAAACTCCACGTAAAATTGGATATATAACCGAATGTGTTGAAGCTGATGGGATTGATCCAGAAGTACAGGCTGCTGTTAAATCACAGTTACATGCATTACAAGCTGCAGGACATGATATTATTCCCATTTCTTTTCCTTACCTAGATTACTTAGTGCCCGTATACTATGTTTTAACAACTGCAGAAGCTTCATCAAATTTAGCTCGGTTTTCTGGGATGCATTATGGATACAGAAGTTCTGAAGCTAAAGATTTAGAACAATTATACAAACAATCAAGAAGTCAGGGTTTTGGAAAAGAGGTAAAACGCCGAATAATGCTGGGTACTTTTATTTTAAGTGCAGGCTATTACGAGGCCTATTACAATAAAGGCCAAAAAGTAAGGCGATTGGTTCAGGATACGACCTTAGCGTATTTTAAATCACTAGACGCTATAATAACACCAACAACTCCCGGCACAGCTTTTGAATTTGGTAAAAACAGTGCGGATCCTATTAAAATGTATCTTGAGGATATTTTTACCGTGCAGGCTAATATTACGGGGGTGCCTGCAATATCGGTACCCTGTGATACACATTCAAACGGAATGCCCATAGGAATTCAGGTAATGTGTGATCGGTTTAATGAACGCGTTTTGTTTGAAATAGCCTCTCAAATTAAAATACCACAAAAACCTTAATAATTTTTAAATTACATTTGCAAAAAAAATCATGAAAGTATCAGTTATAGGAGCCGGAAATGTTGGCGCAAGTTGCGCGGAATACATTGCACTTAACCGCATGGCCGCGGAAGTGGTTATATTAGACATAAAACCAAATTTTGCTGAAGGTAAAGCCACCGATTTAATGCAAACCGCCACATTAAACGGCTTTAATACTCGAATTACAGGAAGTACTAATGATTATAAAGCCACTGCGGGTAGCGATGTGGTTGTTATTACAAGTGGAATTCCCCGTAAACCCGGAATGACGCGTGAAGAACTTATTGGAATTAATGCCGGAATTGTTAAAGATGTAACATCTAATATTTTACAACATTCACCGCATGCCATAATTATTGTTGTGAGTAACCCTATGGACACCATGACCTACCTTGCGCTGAAATCCAGTGGATTGCCCAAAAATCGCATTATAGGCATGGGCGGTATTTTAGATAGTGCCCGTTTTAAATTTTATTTAGCACAAGCCCTTCAGGTACCAGCCAGTGATATTCAAGGTATGGTTATTGGCGGCCACGGTGATACGACCATGATTCCTTTACACCGCTTAGCAACATATTCCGGGGTACCGGTATCACAGTTTGCCAATGCGGATGTAATACAAAACGTAGTATCCAGCACCATGGTAGGGGGAGCAACTTTAACATCAATGTTGGGTACCAGTGCTTGGTATGCCCCTGGTGCAGCTGTTGCTGCTTTGGTTAATAGTATTTTACACGATCAGAAAAAAATATTTCCATGTTGTGTTGCATTACATGGTGAATACAATCAGCAAGATATCTGTTTAGGGGTTCCTGTAGTTATTGGAAAAACCGGCTGGGAACAAATATGCAATGTTAACCTTAATACTGATGAACAAGCATTATTTAATAAAAGTGCCGATGCAGTACGCGCCATGAATCAGGTGCTTATTGACATGAAAACCATTGCATAGTTTATGGTATACTTAGTAAAATGGCTTATTTAATTCCGTTATTTAAACCAAAGCCATTTAAAAACCAATCTTTTTTGCAATAATTATTGGAGTGGGGTATAGGCTAAAACCAAAACATGAATCGTTTTACAAATATTTTTTTCCCAGGTATTAATTAACGCTTCTAATGTAGCACCTGTTGTACACACATCATCAAGTATTAAAATATTTTTAGATGCAAGTGGTGCTGTTGTTTTAACGTAAAAAGCACCTTCTGTATTGTAAAAACGGTGCGATCTTCCTAACCGTGTTTGGCTTTGCTGCGGTTTGCGAATAATCGAGGCGTTTAATAGAGGTATACCGAGTTGTTTAGAAATAGTTTTTCCTAAAAGCTCAGCCTGATTATAACCCCTTTGACGTTTTCGTAAACTTGAAATGGGCATGGGTAAAATAGCATCAATGTGTAACATACGTAAATGCGCTTCAAAATGCTGCCATAACAGTGTGCCCATTTGTTTGGCCAGCTGTGGATTGTGACCGTATTTTATGTGTTCAATTATTGACTGAACGGGTTTTGTTTTTTCAAAATACCATAATGCACAAAAGGAATTTACGCTAACTGATACCGCATTAAGGGTTTGGGGTACCTTAAATTCGGTTGCGGTGTTGTTATAGTTACGAATTTGAGAAGCACAGGCAAAACACAAGGGTAAAAAGGCATGTACAACATTATTTTGTTTGCAATGAACACAAACATTTGGATAAAAAACGGCTGTTAATGCATTTAGATATTGTCGCATTGCAAAAAAATAAAGATATTTAGGATGTATGGAAGAAACAACACCTAAATCAAAACGCTGGATTTTACCGGTTATACTTTTATTATGTACAACAAATATTGTAACCCTTTGGCTTTGGTTAAAATCAAATGATACGGTGATAGTGGAACGCGTAATGACCGAAAAATACAGAGAAGAAAAATCCGATGTGCAAGAAGAGTTAAAAACCTTACAAGAGGAGTTTAGCAGTCTAAAGGCTACTGACAGCAGTATGCAATTAGATATTAATGAAAAAAAACAACGTATTGAAAAGTTATTAAAGGAAGCAAAAAAACATAAAAACGATGCTAAGATTATTAGTCAGTTAAAAAAAGAAACCCAAACCTTACGAGCCATTATGCAGTCGTATATCAGAACCATAGATTCATTAGGGGTTTTAAATAAAACTCTAACTGACGAAAAAAATACGGTTTTAAACCAACTTGATAAAGAGCGCGAAAAACAAACGGAACTGGTAAAACAGAAAGAAGAGCTGCAAACTACCATATCAAAGGGGAGTCTCTTGTTATGCAGTAAAACAAAAGCACAGGCGGTGTATTATCGTAAAACCGGTAAAAAAGAAGTTGAAACAGCCCGTGCCAGTAAAGCTGAAAAAATTAAAGTATCTTTTATGCTTGGACAAAATCGTATTGCCAAAGCGGGGCCCAAAGATGTATATATTAGAATTGTTACACCTAATGGGCAAGAAATGACCAAAAGTTATGACGCTTCAAACCGTTTTAGTTTTGGAAAAAGTCAGGGCTATTTTGCTGGAATGGAAACTATAAATTATGCAAATGCTGACATGGAAGTTGTTGTTTACGGTGAGGGTCAGGGTGAATTATTGCCGGGTTCATACCATATTGAAATTGTTTGTGATGCAGCTGTTATTGGGTCTCTGTCTTTAATACTCGACTAAAAAATGAAATTAGCTTTTGGCCTTTTGGTGCTTTTTGCAGCACTACCCCAGATGTTTCGTGCTCAGCAGTTTTGCGGCACTCCAATACCGGAAGCATTATGGAATTCAGCGTTTAATACCTTGGTTGCGCAGCAGCAAATAAATAATAAAACCCAAGCACCCCTGTATACAATACCTGTTATTATTCATGTTATTCATGGCGGACAGGCTGTTGGCACGTATCCCAATTTGGCTAATGCACAACTTGTTTCTCAAATTCAAACGTTAAATCACGATTACTCCGGAACAGGTTTTAATAACTGGAATTACCCGGCGTCGGCTTTCAGCCAATGGGCGGCAACGCAAAGTATTTCAGCTACAAATACCGATGCACTGGGACGAATTAAAATAGCAGATTGTCAAATTCAGTTCTGTCTTGCAACAAAAGATACTCTTGGAAATACCTTGCCAGAACCCGGTATTGACCGCATTAATTATGTTTCAAAAAACTGGTCAAATCCTTCAGGCATAACATCCTATAATGCGTTTAAAAGTTTTATAGACAATACTGTAAAACCGCAAACCATTTGGAACGTTAAAAAGTATTTAAATATTTGGATTACAGATGCCAATTTAAATGCAATTGGGGGCCTTTTAGGGTATGCCACATTTCCGCCGTTAACCGGATTGCAGGGTCTTACATCGGTTGGCACAGCCAGCAATGATGGTTTTTGGTGTTATTCACAAGCTTTTGGGTCATCGTATTTTTATCCTGGCGGAACATATTATTCTGGATATGATAAAGGCCGCACAGCAACTCATGAAATTGGACATTGGCTGGGCCTGCGTCATGTTTGGGGCGATGGAAATTGCCTTACCGATTTTTGTAACGATACACCTCCGGCCTCTGCAAGTAATTTTGGTAATCCCGGGTATCCACTAAAATCGGGCTCATGCGGATCAAATGCACCCAACGGGGAAATGTTTATGAATTTTATGGATTATACCAATGATCCCATCAAATATATGTTTACAACCGATCAGCAAAGCCGGATTGCAACGGCCATGGCCAATAGCCCGTATCGAAAATTTTTAGGAACCCATAATTTATGCAGCGTTAATGCGCTTGCGGCAAATGCTAAATTTACTACCTCTTTGCAGGCATGCGCAGGGAGCACCATTTGGCTCCAAAATCAGTCGCATGGCATACCTGTACCACAATTTACTTGGGCTGCCTCTGGAAATGCCACGTTTATTCCAAATGCAAATGCACCATATTATGTAACGTTTTCTAATTCAGGTATTCAAACCATTAGTTTATCTGCGGCTAATGGCACCTTAAGTTCTTTTACCCGGACACTTAATATTTTACCTCGACCGAGTTTAACAATTACCGCCTCTTCATCTTCAGTATGTGCCAATGATACCATTTATCTTTTAGCCGATGGGGCATTATCTTATACCTGGATGCCTTTACTTGAATTGAGTAATGTATTGACCGTGCCCATGCCCCAAAGCCAAACAATAACGTTAATAGGAATGGGTACAGGCAGTTGTATAAGTCAAGACAGTATAGCGCTCTATGTTGTAGATTGCACGGGCATAACTTCAGGCTCGAGCTCACAATTTAGTATATATCCTAATCCGGCAAATTCATATGTATACATACAGGGCATTGAAACCCTTGACCAAAGCGGCATAGTGAGTATATGGGATTACAATGGAAAAATACGTAAACAACAAGTTGTGCCATTAACGGGGCGTATAACGCTTGAGGATTTGCCAAAAGGTTTATACCTGATAGAGTATCAAAATGCAAGGTTGTGCATTCGAAAAAAACTTAGTATTAATTAAAATAAAATACGGTACTGCGGTACAATAAATAATTTTAATTGGTAATCGTATTCCAACTGTTGCGTTTTTGGATTGTAAGTTTGTTGGAAAACATTATCATGCTGTGTTATATTTTGAAAATCAATTTGTAATTCATGAGTAACATGTTTTTTATTTATTCGTATTCCCGGGCGAATATCCAATCGAAAATAATTTGGATATTGTTCTGAAAAGGCCTTGTCAGTAAATCGTATTTCTTTATTCTGAACCCTGCTTTTTTCTAAATCAATGGGTGTAAAGCGTTTTCCGCCAGCCCAGGTAGATTTAAAATCTACAATTACAGAAACTGCAGGCGTTAATTGAAATTCTTTGCCGCCTAATCCGTTAATGACATAATTACCATTAAATGCTGTGTTACGCCAAATGGCATCACTTCCGCAGTACCTGCTATTAAAAAAACTACCGGTAGTTAAAATGTAATATTTTGCATTAAAATACCGTTCAATAGTAAATTCAATTCCATAATTAAGCCCCGATCCGCTGTTGGTAAGACCCGTAATGTTTGGGCTTAAAAAATCAGCACCTAAATTAAGTGCTGAAAATGAGGAAGCCGAATATGTAACCGGAACCTTATATAAATATTGGTAATATGCTTCGCTTTTAAAATGCCATATAGACTTTAAATTAAAATCATGACTTAAAACAACGTGTAGGGCTTTTGTAAAATCTAATGATGTGTTAGTTAATGCACCAAAATTAGTGGTTGAAAAATACATGTAGTAGGGTTGTGTTTGACTGTGTAAACCACAGGCAAAACCTAAATGATGATTTAAGTGGGTGTATTTAATGCTAAATCGCGGCTCAATAACAGCGTGTGAATTTAAACTTAAATATTGCGCATATATACCCCCCTGTATTCGTAACCGCGCATTCATTTTAATTTGCCATTGGGCATACCAGCGATTTGAAAAGTAGGCACCGGTATAATGCCTCAAGCGAGAATATAAAAGGGGTTTAAAAAAAATGGCACTACTGTCAAAAAGATGTAAATGGATGCGTTCAATATAAATTCCACTTTCAAAAAAATGTTTTGAATTTAATTTATAATGGTAAACGGAATGCAGGCCTGTTTTTAATACGCTGAAATCTTGACGGTATTCGGGAATTGTAAAATCGGGTGTTGAAAACGCACTATCGATGTAATCGGATGCAATGTTATTTTGTGAGCCGCTAAATCCAAAATAAGTTGACACATAACTTTTTGAATTAATAGGGTAATGGTGAGACATGCCCAATACTCCAATTTTAGAATTAAAGTATGCATTTCGGTTGGCATAACCGTATAAACTGTTTGCACCTGCCCGTAATTTATCTTTATACAATAAGGCTATTGTACTTACCCCGCCCATACTCCATAACATAAAATGCCCGTATCGTTTGGTGCTCCAGTCTATACGCATATTGTAATCTTGATATTCTGGAACGGCAGATCCGGTCCCAAAAGGAATGTTTAGGGCTTTAAATACACCTAATGTAGAATATCGGTAAAATACCATATAGCTGGCTTGCTGTTTAGAACCAATGGGACCCTCGGCACCTAATTCAAAACCATTAAAACCTATTTGTGCCAAGTACTCACGTGTATCGGTATTTCCTCTGCGCCATTTTAAGTCAAACACACCAGAAAGTGCGTTACCATAATGTGAAGAAAAAGCACCACTTGAAAAGTCAGACACATCCAAAACGTTAGTATTTATTATACTTATGGGACCACCAGAGGCGCCTATATTGCCAAAATGATTTGGGTTGGGCACATCCAAACCGTTTATACGCCACAATACTCCTAATGGTGAATTGCCACGCACAATAATGTCGTTGCGGGAGTCGTTGGCGCCACTTACCCCTGCATAATTTGCAGCCATTCGAGCAGGATCGTTTCGGCTGCCGGCAAATCGACTGGCATCTTCGGCATTAAATACATGTGTGCTAATTAAATTAAACACATTTCGTGATTCACTTTTAGTTTGCTGTGCAGTTACAGTTATTTCATCACCCTGAATAACACGTTCTTCCATAGCAACAGACAGATTACTTTCTTTACCTGAAATTATTCGGGTAACTAATTGCTTTGTAGTGTATCCGGGAATTAAAAACGTAATGTTTGCCAAACCTAAGGGCATGCTTTTAAAAATAAAAAATCCCGCTTCATTACTTGTACATTGGCGAATGACGCTATCTGTTTTAAAAGTAATAAGTACACCGGGCAAGGGCGTTTTGCTTTCAGCATCTGTAATACGGCCTTTAAGCGTTTGGCTATAGGCCCAACTTGTTAATAGAGGGGTACAAAGTGCCAGCACCCTAATCCAAAAAACCATTTTGAACATAGGGAATTAAGGGGTACTAACGGCTAGCGGAATTATTTTACCATTAATAACAGCAGGTGCTAAAGCAAACATGCAAATCCATTGAGCAACCTGTATAGGTTTTACAGGGGCTTTAAAATCTGGAAATGCTTTTGAAAACATTTCGGTTTGTGTAGCCCCCAATGCTATGGCATTACACCGTACATTGTAATTTTTAAATTCTTCGGCTAAACATTCGGTTAAACCAATAAGTGCAGCCTTAGTACTGGCATATATACTCAATCCAGAAAATTTCATACTGCCCTGAATACCGCCCATACTGGCTATATTTATAATGTGTAACGGCGCAGATTTTGATTGTTGCTTAATGAGAGTTTGAATTAACATAATAGGCGCAAATACATTTACAGCAAAGAGATGTGTAATTTCATGCGGCACTGTTTTTAAAAAAGATTTTTGAAGTAAAGCAGCGGCATTATTAATTACTATTTGTGGTTTTAATTGCAATTGTTTTATGTTATCAAATATCAATTTAATTGCAGTTGTGTTTGTAATATCAGCCGTAAAATAAAACAGGCGCTTGCTATATTTTTGTTCAAGTGTTTTAATGGATTTTGGATACGTACGAGCACAAGCAACTACAATTAGCGTACTGGATTTTAAAAATTCATGCACAAGTGCAAATCCAAGACCTTTGGATGCACCGGTAATTATTACACAAGATTTAAGGGACATGGCTTCGTTTTTCGTTTTGAATGCGATCTAATAAAATGGTGGCATCATAATCATTTTTCCGAATTTTCAATGCTTTTTTACAGGCGTTTATTCCTTCGTCAAATTGTTTTTGAGTTAAGGCTTGGCGCGCAAATTGTAATAATGAATCGTATTGATATTGTCCAAGTACTTGTGGTACCGCACTGTTTTGGTTCTGCTCACTGGTTTGTACGGTTGTTTGGGAATTATATACATTACCTGTTGGTTGTGGTTTTACTGGTACAATAGTAGAAGCTGGCGCTGCCTTGGGAGATTTTACGGTAGTTGATGTGTTTGGTTTAGGTGTAGAATCAACTTTAGGTTGAACTTGTGATGGTGTTGCATCTGTCTTTGCGCTATTGGTTTTACTTGGTGCGGCTATTCCACAGGCACCAATTTTTTTTAACTGTTGTAAGGGATACCATTCGTTGGGAATAGTTTTTAAAGCCTTTTCATATAGCGACTTGGCTAAGGGACAATCGGGTATAGCCATTGCAGCATCACCATCTCGGTTAAGCTTACAAAACAAATTCATTATATCATCTTCTTTTTGTCGTAATTCGGCTAGTTTTTCAAATATGAGTTCTGCATTTGCATCATCTTTGTCAAAAACGGAGCCTTTTTCAAAATACTTTATTTTAATCAGGTCTTCTTTAAGCAAACTGTAATCAACACCCGGAATAGGCTTGGCCATAATTACACCTTTCATGGGGTAAACGGGTTTAAAATCAGATTCTGATACATCTTTTGGAACTCCCTGTGTAGAAATTATTATTTTTTTGGGATTGCATTTGGGATACGAAACTAAAAGTTCATAAATACCATTGGCAGGTATTTGTATTGAAAATGACCCGTCTAAAGCAGATCGTATTTCTTTTACTACAACTCCAGATTTTATTAGTTTTATGCTGGCTTTCTCTAAGGGTGTTACATTTTTTTCAATTTGGGTAGATAAATTCCAGGTCCATAATTCAACTTTACTTTTAATTTCAAGCTGCCAGGTTTGAGCCCATAGGACTTGACAGCTTAGAAATAATATCAGAATTAAATGACGCAAAATCATACGCTATTGTAAAGATAGTATATTGCTACATTAAGGTCTATAACCGACAGCAAACGTTTACAATTAAAAATAGACGAATATAAATGAAAAACAACCGAGTATAGTACTTAACCGTTTTCAATTTTGCAGTGTTGAATGTTTGGCGCCAAAAACAAATCAACGTAAAAACAAAACATAAAAAATAAAACAAATGAAAAACATGAGCAATCAAGTCCAGATTATAGGTCGTCTGGGCGCCGAACCGGAAGTAAAGACCCTTGAAAATGGTGGAAAGTTAGCACGCTTTAATGTTGCTGTATCAGAACAATATACCAAGCGTAATGGCGAAAAAGTAAAAGATGTACACTGGCACTCCGTAGTTGCATGGGGTAATTTAGCAGGAATTGCAGAGCGTATTTTACACAAGGGCTCGCGCGTTAATATTGATGGTAAATTACTAAATCGCGTATATGTAAACAAAGAAGGAAAGCGGCAAATGAGTTCTGAAATTGTTGCTAATGCCTTTATGCTGTTAGATTTAAAACCCAAAACAGAAAAGTCCTAAACAAGGATTGTTTCTAAATAAAAAAGCCCGGGTTATCCGGGCTTTTTTTGTATCAATAGGTTTTATTATTCTTTGATGATGTTTTGTTTGTATACGGGAATGGTACCGTTTAATACTTCAATATAATACAGTCCTGATTTATATGAACGCATATCAATACGAGCATCCGATGAAACTTCAGACATGAATATAACCTGACCTATACTGTTATGTATGCGCAGCGTATAATTATTTTTTTGATCTGATTTAAACTGAAGTATACCAGAATTGGGATTGGGAAATAATGAAAAACCTGAATTTTGGGTTTCCTCAATACCTATACACGAATTCACTTTTATGGTAATTACGGTAAAGTTACCGCAGCCATTGGCATCCGTACCACTCACTGTGTAATTAACATTTGCAACCAGGGTAGATGATGTAACCAAACTTGAACTTGTTGCGCCGGTATTCCAGCTGTACGATGAAGCTCCAGAAGC
>Ga0078894_10000944_pt1 | contig 20919 bp, 7 predicted proteins | sample LauGreSu1BDMLBSD_2_FD_67506 | JGI IMG/M metagenome (GOLD analysis project Ga0078894, IMG submission 67506) | Freshwater lake microbial communities from Lake Michigan, USA - Su13.BD.MLB.SD (version 4) (version 4) | ecosystem: Environmental > Aquatic > Freshwater > Lake | place: Lake Michigan, USA... | reverse complement strand
GTCGATAATACACTAGTCCATGTGTTATTATTATAAATCTTAAGCATATATGAAGCGGTATCGTACCATACTTGTCCCGTAACCGGAACTAACGGAGCACTTGCACTTACTATGGCCAACGCACCACTTGCGCCGCCTGTACTTACCCATTGTCCGTTATAATAAACATATATATCTCCAGTTTCAGTATCTAACCATTGGTACCCTTCTGCTACATGCACTGGAAGGGTAGGACCAACACTTGTTGATACTGCTCCAGACCCCATGTATCCTCGGCTTCCGCTGTAACCAGTAAATCCTTGACTACCTGTGTAACCAAAACTACCAATAAATCCCGGCTCACCTTGATCACCCGTGGGGCCCATATCACCTTGACTACCTACGTATCCTCGATAAACTGATGCACCCGAAATACCACGACTACCAGTATAACCTTGTGGGGCATTACTACCAGTATAACCTTGTCCGCCACTGCCGGTGTAACCTATGGCAGCAAATGCGCCCGAACTACCTACATATCCAATAGGACCTTGAAAACCGCTGGCTGCAACTTCTACCCATTGTCCGCTGTCTTCGTCAATTGTCCATACATATTCGCCGCCATCAGCAGAATCAAACCATCGATCGCCTACTTGTGGATTTATAGGAGGGGTAATAGAATATACAAAACTACTCTCGCCCTTGGATCCTACAAAACCGGCAGCACTACCAGTATAGCCAAAAGAACCAGAATACCCTTGGTCTCCCTTGGGTAAACTAGATTTGAGTATGGTCTGTACACTGGTAATCGTCATGCTTGAGCCTCGCCCCAACGTAGAATAACGCTGGCGTTAATAGGAGCACCTTGAGTAAGGTATATGTTAATAAACAACACGTCTGGACCATTAGGATAGCATCCTCTACCACCCAGGGGTGTGTTGGTCAGTTCTTTTAACTGTGATAGATCCAAACTATCTCGAGACTGTGGACTCGAGATAAACGAAAAAATTGTTTCTCCGGGGTTTGCCCAATAATTTCTTACAAACTGTAAAGTATCACCATTATTGCTGGCAGCAATAAGTGGAAGAGAAATTCTAACAAAGCCGGCTCCAATAGCTGTTACCGTAGTATTTCCTTGTAAAGAATTTCTACTAGTATTAAGTGCAACATCACCAACAGCAATACTTGCAGTAGATGCAACTGTTATTTGAGTTGCGCCAACGGCCGGGGCACCAGATATTGTAGTACTTACAGTGGCGCCACCGTCAAAATTAATAGCAGTGCTAGGAGCAATCTGACTAAAACTAGGTTGACCAGTACCGTAGACACTACCTCCTTGAGGTGTACCTTGTAAACTATACCAAGTAATATTATCTGGGTTTGCAGGATAATTGCTAGGATTAATAACTCCCTCAATAACAATACCCTGATTTGCGGATACTACACCGCCCGCTGTAATTTCAATACCTTGTAATAATAGTTGTGCTCGATTGATAAGATCTCGTTGCCCCAAATCTCCAACGGCTGCGTTACTCACACTTGGTGCAAGACGGATAGCAAACGCTGTTGTTTTTCGTGTTGTTAATTGAATATTAGTAGATTGGTAGTTAAAAATATAACCCCGGTCTTCATCAAATCCGCCGTCAGTTATAAACGCACTACCCCAATGACTAATAGTAGGTGTAGCCCTTACACTGGTAACAATCACACCAGTTGACGATGTATGTGCAACTGCTCCGCCTGCGGTAAAGGTTCTCAGTGAACCAGCCGCGTATTGTTGTACAGATGCCGCTCGTTGTAGTCCAGACAATGTATTTGTAGCAGTATTTCTAGAAGTGTAATTTATAAATTCATTATCTATATAAACAGTGCCGTCATTTGGGAACCAACTAGCATCAGTAAGATACAGTGTAGTATCACTATTTGATAGAGGTCTTGCTAAAATACTACGTGGTCCTTCATTTTGAATTTCGTATCGTACTGGCATGTTACCTGAACGCATATAAGCTTCATAATTACTGTTATTTTGCTTCATTCGATGAACTGTCATATAGTTTCCATCAGATCCGCGTATTAGCCAATCAATAAAACCAGCACCGTACCATGTCCACTGTAGACCGATCATCTGTATTTTTGAAGGGTCAATGTAATAACCGCTAGGATTAAACGCATTAGACGAGCCATCGCATCGATCCATATTCCACTGAGGTTGCGGAACTAATGTCTCGTTTGTTTTGGTCATTTTGGCGCCGGCAGTTGAAAATGCTCCTCTGTAAGGAGGGTTGACATATACCCAGGTTGCGCTAGTTACGTGAGTTACTACATGAGACATACCTTTAACTACAACTCGATCACCGGTAGCAATTTGATCTCTAAATCGAGTATTTCTTCCTATCATAAGATTACTACCGGGTGTTACAGTTACAGTACCTGCTATTTGAAATGTACTTGAACGCAGGCCTACTGCTAATCTTTGTCCGTCATATTGCCAAAAGATTCCGTTTTGATCATCAAATGTTCCAGCTCTAACTACAGCGCCGTGCCAGCTTTGATGCGTAATTACAGATGGACTTCCTAACACCGCTGTAGTTGTTGACAGTGCATTTGTAGCAGTAACTATAATAGTATTTTCATCAATAACTGTAGAAACTGTGTAATTTCCATTATAACCGCTTGAAGTAATTCCAGATAATCCTATAACTGATCCAGCCTGTAATCCGTGATCTACATCGTCTGTTGTAATATAGATATTGCTGCCGACAGTGGTATTGGTAGCAGTTACAGAGTTAAGATCATAGTTTGGTGAAAATAATGCCGCTGTATTATAGTTTACCGCTTTACCAGATTGGTAACGTATGTATTTTTTACTCATACGCACAGCCATTGAACCGTAATTAGGACCACCTGCACCTAAACTTACGCCACCATCGAATGGTCTATGAACATAAAATGCATCCGATCTAGCATAAACAGTTCCTACAATTACTCCTGTAATAGTTCCTGTTGTTCTTGCAGAAAATCGAAGGCTGTCAATTGTAGGTACATCTTCAACATAAGATGATCCCTGCGCTAATGCATGATTATTTGACCCGTTATCACTTGAAACAGATACTAGAATACTAGTTCCGGGAACAAAACCATGAGGCTGACTAAATTGCAAAGTTATTGTAGCAGTAGTAGTTGGCGATGCATTAGAATAGCTGAATGTAGGTGATTGGCCTGCATTGGTATAGAAGTTACCTTTCCTTACAGTTGTATAACTTGTTAGTAAACTTTCATTTACTACTAGACCTGACCCTACTCTTTGTTTAGCATAATATGTAAATGTTGTAGGGGTGGGAGCCGCTTGTACTAAAAATTTACCAGTTGTTCTAGCATATCCAAATACGTTATTATCAACGTTTTGAATAACCACAACGCTACTAGTTGTTAGATTATGCGGTGTAGCACAAGTAACTGTTATTATACTTTCTTCGTTTGGATTTCTACCTGTAAGAAAATTTGTAGTAATACCATTGACAATAAGATCACTACCCGGTTGTTCAAAAATTGCAGGAGTTCCTCTATTAAGATCAATAGTTTGCCATTTGGTAGGCTGTAATCCGTACTCAAAGTCAGCGTCAAGCATGGATTTTGGGGCCGCCATACGTGTACGTTCAAACGCATCTGTTCCCATTGGCCATGGTCGTGTAATAACTTCAGCTCGTTCAACAAAAATTTGTAAATCGTCAGAGGCCAACATTCCTGTTGTATTTGCCATTAAATTAATAGTTGTAGTTCCGTCAGCAGTCTGTGTCGCTCTAGGAAAACTAGCACTATTTTCTCGATTAAACACCGTTGTAGTTCCAGCATAAGCAGGATCAGCAAAATTATATAATATGACATTTCTAGTCACATTAGTAACAATTAAAATCTGTGATAGGTCGTAATTACCTAAAATTTCAATCTTTGATTGATTGGGTGTAAAAACGTAGGTCCGTATAAGTTGCTTTGCCATATTTTATCTCTTTATACTATAATTATCCATTTTACATACCTAGCACTGCGCTCATGACTGCCGAAATAATGTAAATTGATGCCGAAGTATAAGAACTGCCTGTGTAGCCCATATAACCTTGTATACCTTGTGGTCCTATTGATCCATAATATCCTAATAATCCCTGACTGCCAGTAAATCCTTTGTCGGCGGCTGCGCCATCTAAACCACTAGGGCCAGCGCTTCCAGTGTATCCTAAATCGCCCGGTATACCTTGTATACCTTGTTCGCCTGTACTACCTTGATAACCAGTAAATCCAGCTGGGCCTCTACTGCCAGTAAATCCCGGACCACTACTACCTACATACCCTTTTTCACCTCGAGCACCACTACCAGTATAACCAAAGCTACCAGTGTATCCAATTCCATAACTACCAGTGTAGCCCATACCTGCAAATGCACCGTCTGCACCTGTGCTACCTACATAACCTGCTCTACCTGTAGTAGCACTTATTTGCCATGTTGTACCATCATACAAAAATTCGTAGGTTGTATTAGCAATATCTAGGCCAATTTGAGTATTGATCAACCCTTCTACTGTTGATCCGTTTGGTTCAACGATAAGTTGGTTAACACTAAAATCGCCACCGTCCGAAATTTGTAAATAATCACCTAACGTTGGACTAGCAGGTAGAGTTATAACAAAAGTCCCACCTAAAGTATTTGCAATAACACGATCGTTATTACTCATAGTAAAATTAGCAGTTTTTACTAACCAGCGTGTAAGACCTGTTCCTCTACTGCCCGTATAACCAAAGCTACCCGCATATCCTGCACCAGTACTACCTGTGTATCCTATTGCGGCAAATTCGCCTGGGTCTCCTTTCTGTCCTTGACTTCCTGTAAAACCAACAGTACCTTCGCTGCCTGTATAACCTCTACTACCACTATAGCCTTGGCTACCTGTGTAGCCTATACTACCTACATAACCTTCGCTACCTACATAACCTACACCTTGACTACCTGCATAACCGGCCGCAGTACTTGCTGAACCAGTGTAACCAGCTCCTGCACTACCTACATAACCTAAACTACCTGTAAAGCCAATAATTTGTCCTACATCAGTCCAGCTGTCTCCGTCCCACACGTTAAGGTGGCCGTTGTCAGTAGTAATATAACCATCGCCTATATTGCCTGTATATCCGGCTGGTAGACTTGCATAGTTTGCCGCACTGCCAACAATTGTAACACTTGTACCAGCATCGCCTTTTGGACCTTGGCTTCCTACGAATCCCGGAACAAAACTTTGTGAACCAGTAAAACCAATACCAATACTACCAGTATAACCCAAGTCACCTTGGCTACCTGTATAGCTTTGTGAACCAGTAAAACCAATACCAATACTACCAGTATAACCCAAGTCACCTTGGCTACCTACATAACCTTCGCTACCAGTATAACCAGAACCCACACTACCCGAATAACCTACATCACCTGCTCTAGCAAAAGATACAACGACATTATCATTGGGTTGTAATGAACCTGCGGCCGCAACAAATGCTACATCAACAGCAAAATAACCTGATTGGTTAGTAGAAGAATAGATTCGATAATCGACATACACCCTAGAATCGTCTATCCTGCTAATTCGTATACTACCTTTAACAAAGTTAGTACTGGCTTCAAGATTAGTTAACCAACCAGTAGTACTTGCTCCGTCAGCGTCATTAGAATTAAGGAATATATAAGAACTGCCAGGAGCACTTACACCATCAAAAGTAACAGTACCTGTAGACGCCGCATCCACAGCACTAAATCCGCCAACTACATAGTGTAAACTGTCTCCACCAAATACACCGTAACTACCAGTGTAACCAGGAGCTCCTAGTCCGCCGCCTTGTCCAGGACTGCCAACATAACCAATAATACCTTGACTACCAGTATAGCCTTCGCTACCAGTATAACCTTGAGAACCTACATAACCTTCACTACCAGTATAGCCTTGACTACCAGAATAGCCCTGACTGCCGGTGTAACCAAATGAGCCAACAAAACCTAGATCACCTGTTCTTGAGAATGTTATAAACAATGGATCATCGTTTGAGTATGGAGTTGTATTACCGTTTACATATACAATCGGAATGTCAACCCAATAGGTATGATCTTCTACTGCGTTACCTAATTTAAATAACGTCCAATTTCCCGGCTCGAACTGCCTTGTTACTTTAAGATAACCTTTGTTTGAAGAATTTGTACTTTCTGTAACTGTAAGTAAGAAATCCCGAAGGGAGGTACCATAAATGTCTAGATTAGAAACAGCAATTGTATTAGCAAGTGACCAATTAAAATTGTTTATTTTAACTTTGCCCGGACTAGGGTCAGCCCCAGTATCTAAATCATTATTAAAATAATACCCAAATGTTGCGCCACCAAAGTTTCCATCTAAACCCCTACTACCAGAATAACCAGTAGGACCATAGCTACCAGTGTAACCAGGATTGTCAACGAAGGACAGATTTCCAAGACCGTCTGTTGCAAGACCTTGCCCTACCTGGCCGTCATTCGCTGGAAAAATATAACCCGGAAACTGAGTCCTGCCATCTGAATTAAAATACCAAGTGCTTGTTGTTACACCTGGTTGATATATGCTTATACCAACTTGTTCTGTCTGTTTAGAAAGAACTAATCCCATGTTCACGTCACCAAGATACACATTGGTCTGTGTTCCAGGGGACTGGATACTAAATGTATTAGTTACAGTATCTGCAATAAATTCTAAAGAATTTCCAGTTAATGTGTTTGCATAATCAGACGGAATTAATTTAACTATTCCTTGATTTCCTATAAGACCATGTATTTCAGAGACTGAAATTGCCGGTGTTAATACGTATTCTTCAACTAAAAGATTTTCACCTATTATAACTCCGCCAGCAACTGATAATGCGGCTGTAGATGTGCCAACAAATGCCGAAGAAGTATTAGTAATAGTAATATTTCTATCAGTTGAATTACCTCGATCAGTTACGCTCTGTAATGTGCTAGAATTCCATATTGTAGCAACGCCGTCAATAGAAACAATAGATGTATCTGTTCCTGCAATAATATTAACAACTGCATTATCTTTAATGGTCGCAGTGGTTACAGCTTCAGAGCCTTGAGAGTAAACTCTTCCGCCAACATATAAATCTTGTCCAATTCCTACACCGCCAGAAATAACTATAGTTCCACTGTTAATTCCTGTGGAATTTCCTGGAGCAGTAAAGAATACAATCTGATCAGTTGAATTTCCTCTTTCTGTTACACTTTGTAATGTACTGGTATTCCATACTGTTACTGTTCCATCTAGAGATACAACTGCGGTATCGGTTCCTGCAACAATATCAACAACTGCATTATCTTTAATAGATGAGGTAGTAACAACAATAGACCCGCCGGAATATATTGTTCCGCCGACCCATAAGTCTCGACCAATACCAACACCACCTCCAACAATAAGTGCGCCAGTGTCAGTGCCTGTTGCATTTGTTGTGTTTGCTGTAGCAATAATATCATCGGTTACAATTACCTGAGTAGTAATAGTGGTATATTGTATTATTAATCTATCTGCAACAATTCCGCCGCCAACGTATAAATCGCCACCAATACCAACACCGCCTGCAACAACAAGTGCGCCGGTTTCCGTACTGATTGATATTTCGTTGCCAGATACTATAAGTTTTGTATCAACTGTACCTGTACCGTAAATTCGTGTGCCTGATTGGAGTTTTGCCATAGTTTTATATTTATTTTAAGGATTACCGTTGGTTAAAGTCACTTCATCAAACTCACCAGATACTAATAATCTGCCGTCTTGCGTTTCTCGTTTTGCAAGCCCGTTTGTCATGGGATGTATGGTTATTTCGTCTAATTCTGCTGTATAGACCACACCCGAAGCTATCGCGTTTCTTGAAGATGTAACTTCATCAAAAGTACCGTTAACATACAAAATTCCTGTAGAAGACAGTCTTGTAATAATTCCAGGAGTAGTTGCGCCTGCAGGCGGTAAACCTCCACCACCTCCACCTCCGCCGCCGGAAGTAGATGCTATTGAACTAGATGCTAGTGAATTGGGCAACGATATACTAAACGTTTTTGCACCTGCATCTGTAAGATTATTTGAAAATACAAAACTAGTACTAGAGGTGTTATTTTGAATATTAAACGTGCCTGATAAACTTCCAGATGTAATATCTCCTGCATTTACGCCAGTTACTACATACGGTACCAGAGTATTATTTGAAAGATTAGTAGTAGTAAGAGTTAAATTAACTGTTCCGCCATTGCTTACTGATCCAGTAGCAGATAATGTGTAGGCACTAAATGTTCCTGTAGAATAATTAACTATAAGATTGTCTGCACCCCTTAATTGGTAATCATCCTGAAACGCAGGATTGGCAGGAACTGTCATTTGATTTACTTCTGCCAATTGTCTTATAAAGGTAATTGCATCTTTCATTTTAAGATGCGGTTCTATGCCTATTAAACAAGCAACTATTCCCGCAACTTGAGGACTGGCCTGACTAGTTCCGGACATTTTAGTTAAACGATAAGAACTATTTCTAGAATCTGTAACTCCCGGCTGTGTGTACCAAGGAGTAACTGCCCCAGTAAATGTGGCTCCCATAATATTGTCACCGGGAGCAAAAATATTTGTCTTTTTCCCTACATTACTAGTATAGGCTATTTGTTGATTAACAGTAGCTCCCATGTTGCCAACACATAGTATTTCTTCATAGTCTGTAGAAGTAGATGATGTTCCCCGTTGACTTGCGGCAGGAATAGGTCCCCTGTAATGATATCTTGTGAAAAAGTTATTAAATATTGTTCCAAGAAAATTAAACTGGGTTTGATAATAATTGTTATAATCTAGGCCGCCAATAACATCATTTTCAATTTGCCAACTATTACCTGCACTCCCTACAACAATAATGCCTTCTGCCGCCGCATCTAACACATCAGACATTAAGTTGCCATCTTGACCGTTGGCAAAAGCTAGACCCACATCATATGCATCTAAATAACCTTTATATAATCTTACTCCGTTGTTAGTAAGTTGTGTAGTAGTCCATTTGCCATTGTAGGTAACCTGCAGACCAGTTTGTCCCGGAGGTGCAGAAGTTGGTTGTGTAGTAGTTGTTCCTCTATAATAAACAGTATCAATAGTGTAAGCGAAGTCTTGATAACTTATTCCAAAACTAGTATTCACCACTGTAGGATTTTTTCTACCTGTTACTGGATTAATTGACTTATTGGCATGCCATGCACGTATATAGGCAAACATGTTATCACTTGATATGATAGATTCGTCATAAGCATACATGTTGTAGATATTTGATTTTCTGGCCCATCCATTAGTGTTGCCTGCCGCGATAGAAGCTACATTGGTACCATGAGAATTATTTGAATATATGCTTATTCGGGTAGTGGTATTTGCTGAAGTAAGGTTATAATCATATGTACTTGTGCTTGTACCTTTTACAATGGGATCTAATGCAAACCAATTATATTGAATTACTCTAGAACCTCCAGTTCCATCAGGATTAACTGCAAATTCTGGATGATTAGGCTGAATGTGCCCGTCAATAATAACAACATCAACATGCTCACCTTCATTAGGTAACGAGATTGTTGCAGTTTGACTCACTGTTCCGTCACTACCCCAATTTGAAATTTGTGCTCTATTTGTACTTCTCAACAATCCCCAATTACGCATTGAATTTGTAACAGTATCACTTTTATTCCAACCAGATGATGTCTGCGTACTCATTGGTCGAAGATTAAGTCCTTTAGCAGACAATGTCCTATCGATAGTTGCTACTCTCGGATCTTGTGCAACTAATGATGCTTCTTCAGCTGTAAGAAGGTAATTAGTAGATCTACTGAGGGGTCTATAGTTAGAACATTCTACAGCACGATTGGGGATATATTCTGTTCCAGTGCTGGATAAAAGTTGTTCATGGAATTCATTGAATATTGTATCATTGTTCCATTCGTGTAATAAAATACCAAATTCGTAGATGGTGTTGGCTTCGATTGGAATTATACTATCGCCTAGTAGACCTTTAGCATGGGCAGCTAATTCTTCTACTGTTGGGTTTGGTCCAAGTTGAGCTAAAATCTCTTCTGCGGTCATCATACAAAAATTGTATCCAAACTTTGTGTAACATGGTTGTAAACTTGGTAAACACTTACCGCATTAGTAGTAGAATTTTTCCATCTTACGCTATTCACATCAAGATCTGCGTTAATATCCACTAGCCCTTGACTAAATGTTGTATTTGTAGTATCTGCTATGGTTATTACAACTTGACTTACACTACCTGTATCAATTACAGTAACACTAGAAGTATTTTGATAGATACTATTTGCATTAAGTCCGAGGAAACCTCCCTCTGCGCTAATAACTCCTTTGACGTATAAATTTTCACCAATGCCAACGCCGCCGTTAACTGTTAAGGCACCAGAGTCAGTAGATGTTGAGCTTGATGTATTTGTTATTGATACAACAGTATTAATTTGAGTAAGTGTTGACGTGATTAGTGTTGCGGTAACATCTGCAACAATTAAAGAAATTTGTTGTGTTACTGTATTATCTATTACTGTAACACTGGATGTATTTTCAAAGATACGTGTGGCATTTAATCCAGCAAATCCGCCTTCAGCAGTTATTGTTCCACCTACGTGCAGATTTCCAACAATGCCTGCACCACCGCCAACAAGTAACGCTCCTGTGTTAGTACTTGAACTATCAGTTGACCCTATAACGTAAACGTTTTCAGAAATAATAGTAGTAGCGGTAGATACTGCAAGTCTGTACCAAGCATTGGCACTGGCCTTAAAAGTATACTTAATATTATTAACTACTTCTACTTGTCCGTCTATTGGTGAACTTGGAAATGCCATTACATTTTTTCCTTAACTTTAAACAAACGGAGTATCATCATACCATGATATCACGTCACTATTTCCTGCACTATTATTCGTAATAGCAATATTATTTGGTCCTGTATCAGTGATATATGTTGCTGTAGTATCTGCGGTTAACAAGAATACTGTGTCTGTAATAGCTGCCAACGGTTTAGTAGGTACAGTATATGTATTACCATTGTATAGTGCATTGCCTACAACTAATCTTATATTAGTTATATAGCCTTCCATAGAGTATGTATCAAATGTAGCACCTATATAGAACAATGTTCTTGTGTAATTATTGTTTGTTGTGTAAGGTCCAGCTTTTAATTGTCCGTCAACATAAGCTCTGAGTTGTCCGCTTACTCTAGTAACTGCTACGTGACTCCATTGATTTAATGTTATGCCCGATGTAAATTTGCGAGATGTACTGCCATCTCGCAAATTTAAATCATTTGAGCCAGTACCTACATCCCAATACAATCCCCAACCCGAATTGTCATTACCAATTGTCCTTAAATCAAAAATTCCAGGGAATGAATTGTTAGTTTTAGAAGTAGGTTTAATCCATGCTTCCCAAGTAAAGGTATTACTTCCAATAGCGTATGGCAGGGTTCCTGTTAGGAACGGTCCTACATCTCTAGCGTTGCCGCCCGGAGTGTACAGGCTTCTACCAATAAACACGCTGGTGTCATTTATAGTAATAGAGTTACTTGTAGCCACTGTTGGACCAGTTTCGCTACCTGTTTTAATACTTACAGTGAATTGTTCCTCACCTTCTGTAATTGAATCTGCTACAGTCTCTACATCAAAAGACCCTTCGTCATCTGTAATGGTAAATGATCCAGAAATAGCATGGAAATCAGCATTACTTGAATTAGTTTTGTTAAGTCTCCAATACAACGTTGTTCCGTTAGATATATTACTTGTGATAACATTAAACGTTCCAGTCGATCCTTCGTTAATCGATGACGGGATGGTTCCAAAGTTGTATGTTGGTGTAAGTACAATTGGGTTAGGATTAAATGTTGAAGTAGTTCCAAAGTTGTAAACTGGGCCGGTAAGATCTAACCAAAATACGCCAGTTCCTACATCAGTATAACGAAGTAATACTTCATTAATAGTATCATACCACATGTCTCCTGTAGTAGGATTTTCCGGAGCAGTAGTCGATGAAGTTGTTCTTACGCCACCACCGTCTACTCTTCCCCCTACATTTAAGTCGCCACCAATGCCAACTCCGCCAACGACGGTTACTGCACCAGTATTAGTAGATGTTGAACTTGCTGTCGATTGAACAGCTATCTTACCGGGGGCCGTTAATTTACCATCAGTGCCAAAGATCCATTCATATTGACCGCCAGTTCCAAGAACTATTTGACCCCATGATGCATTTCCGTCACCCGATCCACCACCGTAGATACCAACAAAGCCGCCTGTGCCAGTTGTGGCATAACCGCCTGAAATAGTTACATCGCCGCCACCGCCCTGGCCTTGGCCGCCACTGATACCTATCGTACCACCAACACTGTTTGCACTTTGGCCGCCACTGACAATTATACCACCGCCGTAGCTGTTACTATTGCCGCCTTTGATGCTTACTCCGCCAGCATTTTTAACAATTTTAACATACTGATCATCGTCACCTAGATACAGGTCAACTGTAGTAGGATCTGCAGATGTTAAGTGTACGTGACTTACTTCAGTGCTTGTTGTAACAGACCCAACAGTGAGGCTAATGCGACCGGACTCGTCTAACCCTGTAACACCGCTGAGATAATAAGGAGGTTCAGTAATTACTTTATCTAATGTGATTGTAAATCCAGTACCGTTACTTCCACCAGGAATATTAAATGTTATTTGATTTTGGCTAATGCCCGGCACGCCCCAATTTTCTGCTAGGAATGATCCAGTTAGTGGACTACCTAAATCTGCTAGAGATATTCCTGTAATGGTATAGGTCCAGGTATTGCTTTCTGAATCGTCTACATATCCACCTGTACTGAAATGCGATCCGTTATCAGTAAATGTTACTGTTACTGATGAACCAGGAGTAAATGTGTCGGGAGTAGATAATCCACCCCCTACAGTTGTTCTAATAACAAGTCCCTGTCCTGCCAGTGCTCCGGGTGGTGTCAATACCAATGTAGTTGTTGTATCTACAATAGTTCCACCATTTGCAAACGACAGTGTCTCGCCAACATGAACGTCTCCACCAACGTACAAGTCCCCACCAATGCCAACACCGCCGATTACCTGTAGAGCACCAGTTGTTGTAGAAATAGAAGTTTCAGTATTCTCTAAACGTATAGCGCCGGTTCTAAATACACCAAAAGTTGCGCTGGTAAAACTCCATATTTGGGAGCCGCCTACATATTCAGTGCCGCCCATGTACCAACGAAGTTCATCAGATTCATTATGCCAGATTAAGGCACCGTGTTCGTCGCCTGTGTCTGCTTTGTAGTGGTGATAGATATGTCCAATATCAAGACCGTCATCTACTGTCCATACTCCGCTATCAGTCTGGCCTGCTGGAAAATGTAGGTCAATAAAGTTATCAGTGTATAAAGTACTTGTAGAATAAACAAAAGTAGATGTACCGGAAAAAGTAACATTACCTCGAAAAGTTGCGGCACCTTCTACAAAAAGCTGGTTGCCTATATGTAAATCGCCACCAATGCCTACCCCGCCGCCTACAGTAAGGGCACCGGTGTCTGATGATGTTGAACTGGTAGTATTTGCAACTCTTATTATATTGGTAGTTGTATTACCCCTGTTAGTAACACTTTGTAAAGTTTCATTAATGTTGGTGTCGAACGAAGATGTAGTAACAACTGTTGCACCGCCTACGTAAATGTCGCCACCAACCCATAAATCTTGTGCAATACCTACGCCACCACCTACAGTAAGCGCACCGCTGTCTGATGATGTTGAATTAGTGGCATTTTCAATTCTTATTATATGAGTAGTCGTTGAACCTCTGCTGGTAACTGATTCAAGTGTAGCAGTTGACCAAATTGTAACAATTCCGTAATTATTATCTAATGCTGTGTCAGTGCCTGCAAATATAACACCAACGCCCAATCCACCTAAACTTGCTGTGGTAACAACCTGCAGGCCTCTACTATAAATTGTTTCGTTAACCCATAAATTTCCACCAATTGATGCACCGCCATCTACAATAAGAGCACCGGTATTGGTTGCAGTTGTTTGAGTTGTATTCCATATTCGAACTGAAGAAGTGCTAATCGATAGAACTAGAGATCCAGTATTTTCTGCTGTTTTATCTTGATAAAAATTAGTATTTCTACCACTGTAAATGTCTAGGCTATCATAACTTATACCAAAGCCGCCTTGCCAAACAGAATCGTCAAATAATTTAATTTTATTTGGGCCGCGAGCAATATCACTATATGAATTATCAAAACTTAATACAGAATTAAAAGTTGAAGTATTGCTATTTTCTCCAAAGCCTCCAATAATAAAAATACTATTGGTAGTTGAATTACCTCTGTTAGTAACACTTTGCAGAGTTTCTGTAACATTTTCCTGGAATGACGAAGTTGTAATTACTAGAGAATCGCCAAGGTATATAGATTTGCCTATATGGATATCACCGCCTACCCATAGGTCTTGACCAATTCCTACTCCGCCATCTACTACTAGTGCGCCAGTAGATGTTGATTCGCTCACTGATGTGTTAGCTACATAGATTTGATTAGTAGTAGTGAAGCCACGATCAGATACAGTCTGTAGTGTATCAGCAAAAACTTCGCCAATTGTAGCGGTAGTAACAACTTGAGAGCCGCTGACATATAAGACTCCACCGATCCAAACATCTTTACCAAACCCTGCGCCTCCAGCCACAACTAGTGCCCCGGTATCTGTACCTTCAGCATTAGTTTCATTAGTGGTTGTGATTATATCATCTGTTACTACCAATGTAGTTGTAACTGTTGTATATTCAATTGTTAATTTTTGCGCGATAATTTCGCCGTCTACAAAAATATTTCCCGCTACACCAATACCGCCAAAAACTTGTAGAGCCCCAGTGTTAGTAGAACTAGCATTTTGACCACTTTCCGCATATATTGTAGTAGCTGATAAGTTAGTATATCGTCCATAGTCGCCATAGATTTCAGCTGTGGTAATTCTGCCATCTACGCCTACTCCGCCTGTTACCACCAATGCGCCAGTATATGTACTATTAGATACAATACCCGACTCTAATCTTACTACGTCGTCGATTATTTTAAGGGCAGCTGACCAATATCTTGTACCTGTTGTAAGGCTTAAAAGAACTGAACCATTTTCTGCAGGCTGGCCAAGATCAGGTTCAGCCTGCGCTAGGCCTATATACTCGTAGCGGGATCCGTCTAACCGTTCACCGGTGACTTTCTTAACTCTGCCACTTAATAATCTTGGTTTTATAAAATTACTCATTGCTTGTTTCTAATATGCTGAATGCTAGATTAAGTCTGCCATCTTCGCCTGCCGATGCCTGTACGGATGAATTTTCTTCAATTACTAATTTACTAGTAATGACTTCAGCCGCATCATTTGGAGGTATTTCAAAATCATTAAGTAACACAAATTCAGTAGAATTTTTAACTAACGAAAATTTTACTGTTGTAGCTTGGTTAGAAAAATTAGATGCCATTGCGCCAAGTACAATAGTTGTAACTCCAGCTGGAGTTGTATAGACTATTGTGGTGCTAGTAGTTAATTCTACTGCTAAATTCTTAAACGTGTTTAATGGAGTATTATTGGCCATATTAGCTTCCGATTGATAAAATGTATGGAGTCATTACTGCAAATAGACTCTTGGTGAATGTTCTTCCAGAGATAGTACCATTGTTTCTATTAATAACAAGGTCGTTACCAATTCTAAAGTCGCCTCTCTGGTCAGTTCCTGTAAAATAAACCCTTCCGCCATTAATTTCAAAACCTTGATTAGATGATATAGGTTCGCCTCCAAGGTATGGCAATGCACTGTCAATGTTAACTCCTGCACCAATCCATTCAAAACTGTGTCCTGTTGAAACAATTAAACTGTATTGATAGAAAGTTGCTGATTCATAAGGAACTGGTATACTTCTTATAGTTTCTTCAAAAGTAATTGAGATCGTGTATCCATTAGTGAGTATATTACTCAATATATTAAATTTATCAGTAAGCACTGTAACAGTCCCCGATGATGCAGGACTTATTGATACTGTGTCTTGTGCTATTGTGTTTTGTAAAGGAGTAACACTGATACCTTGAATAACTTTTTGTGTTAGAGAATTAATAAAATTATATGCAGACAATACATTTGTAAGTTCTGCGGCAACTGTTTTAATATGTCCGTTGTAATACAATTCACCCTGAACAGTAATTTGACTATTACCGCCATATAACATATCATAACTTATAGAGTCTAATGTATAAACGACTTCATTCTCAAACTGATCTTCTAACGTAGAATAGACATTGTTAATATAGGCAATGATCTCTTCTTGAATAAATTTTCTATTGGCCTTGAGTAAAGCAGCCGCATTACGTACATAGGTACTTGTACTCTGTGTTAGAGGTATTGGCACAAAGGCAGGTGCAACAGTTGTGCCACTGCTTATAATATTAGTAAGTGTTCCTATTAACTGACCTATTATAGCTACTTCAGCTGATGTTCCTGTGTTATCACTTCTTGTTTGTTCTACGGAAGTTTGATAAACAGTATCAATTCGTGTGCCTGTTATAATATTTTGAGCAAGCGTAGTGATGTAGTTATAAGCGGCAATAGTTTCTGGAATTTCGCCTACAATTTGAGTAGCAGTAGTATAAGAATAATATAGAACACCACTTTGAACAGCCTGCTTATTTCCGCCGTAGAGTAAGTCAAAACTTACACTATCAACCATATAACCAACGTCTCTTCTACACTTGACTCTATCGTATTCAAAAGTAGTAGCATTATTAGCATTGATATATGCCACTGTCTCTGCTTGAATAAATGTTCTATTTGCTATTAATAAATCAAATGCATATTTAATTGTAGCAGTATTTGATTGAATAAGTCCAATAGAATTTCGAGATGTTGCAACTGACGGTCCGTTAAGTATAATGTTTGTTATTAAATCAACTCTATTGTCAATCTCAGATACTTCAATGTTGGTAGCAATATTTGTACTTGTTGTCTGCGTTACTGTATTCTGATACGTAATAGTAACTGGAATACCTTTAACAATATCAGCTGTTATAGATTTAATATGGTTATATGCCGCAACAGTTTGCGTAGTCTCTCCTATAATGGCCGAAGTTGAAGTAGAAAAATTATAGTAATAAACTCCGACCATTGTACTTTGTCTATTGCCGCCATGTAGCAAATCAAAAGAAATACTGTCTAAAATGTTCCCCATATCTCGTGTAAATGTTGCAGGATTATATTCAAGATTTGGGAAATTAGTCGATATGTATTCAATTGTATCAAAAACAAAATCTCTCTTGTTTGATTGTATAGCATTATAAGCATCTATTATTTGAGCATCAGTGGATGTAGATCCGTTAGGAACTATATTGTCTGTTACTGCAACTGTACCCGATGAAACAATATTAAGGATTTTATTAAAATTATTAAGTACTGAGGACGATGCGGTACTATTGTTAGATACTGCCGACAAGTTAATTGCTAAATTTTTTATATTGCTTATTGCAGAAATAGTTGCTGTAGACGATATATTTTGTTCAATACGATTTGTTTGATTCCAATATTGTAATCCTGCAAATACACTCTGACTTGTTCCGCTGTATAATAGGTCAAATGCCAAGCTATCAACAATAAGTCCAGTATCTCTATAGCATTTAACTTGATTATATTTAAAGCCTGTTTTAGTTTCTTCTATGTAGGCAATTGCTTCTGCTTGCAAATATGTTTTGTTTGCCTGTAGAGAATTGAAAGCATTCCAAACATTAGAGTTTGTACTAGTAGTAAGTCTGTTAGGAACAATAATATCAGTTACATGATTTGTACCGGACGTGAGTATATCTGTAATTACTTTAAAATCAGCCGCAATCAAACCTACTGTTACAAGAGTAGCAGTAGCAAGATTATTAACAACCTGTGTAACCGTGTTTTGATATCTCGTACCGGTAGTGATATTTTGTACAATTTTTTGTGCCAGTGAACTTACATAGTTAATGGCCGCAGTTGTTGTAGTAATTTCATTTGGAATTTGGCCAGTGTAACTGCCTTGAGTATAATATTGTACTCCGGCAAATGTAATTTGGCTCTGACCGCCAAATAATAAATCTTGTGCGACAGCATCGACAATTAATCCAGTATCTCTATAGCATTTGTCTTGGTTATAATTAAAAGAAGAACTGGTTGTATATTGTGCGACATAGGCCATTGCTTCTGCTTGTATAAAGTCTTTGTTGACCTGTATTTGGTCAACTGCATTTCTTATATCAACTTCTACTACAGTAGGACTAGGATATACAATTACAGGGACTGCACTTAATCCGTTTTCTAAAATATCAAGAATAATATCAAAATTATCACTTACTCTTGTATAAGCAAGTGTACCCAATGTAAGTGCGGCCAGCGCCTTGCCCTTGACAAATTGTATAGCCGCCAATGTTTCAGTAAGTTGATCATCAATTACAACTTTACTAGAGTTTCTTCTATATGCAATTCCAGATGCAACAGATTGATAGTTTGAACCAAAACACATATCATAACAAACTGCGTTGAGCATTGTTTCAATATCTCTATTACATTTGAAACTGTTAAATTGAAAAGTAGGATACGTTTCGTTAAGGAATCGAGTTGTTTCAACCTGAATAACTGCTTTTTTGTTAAGAATAAACTGTCTAGCGTTTCTTAAGTTAGCATTTTCGTTGGCAATAGTAGGCTGAACAATTAAATGTGACCCAATTCGTAAAGCAGTAGATGTGTTAACAGTATAATATGTTGAAGTATTTCCAAAACGAACTGCATCTCCAATACTAGGCCTAAAATTAATTCCGCTTAATACTGCTGTTCTACCTGTAGCAGTTACAACTGTGGCTGTTTGGATAGGATCACTTACACCATCTGCATACAACGCATAGTTACCAAAAGAACTATTACTATTAGTAATAGAACAGAATCCGCCAGTTTCTGCAAAGAATCCTTTATCACAACAGATAGTAAACACAGAAACTAACTGTGCATAACCTCTGTTAAGCAAATGTATACCTATACCACCCTGGTTGTATTGTGTGTATGCATCAACAACCATTGATTTAGTACCTAATGCGTGACGGCCGTCAATACGCATACCAGTACCAGTTGATGTAATACTTGTACAGTTTTGCACATACGGACTCTGATTAATAACTCCTGCACTACCATCTGGATTAAACGCAACTGCGGCAGCTGGCTCAACGTGGTCTTTGAATGTCATGTGTGCCAAATAACATCCGTTGTTAACCCAGAATAAATCTTGATCTAAAAATGCAGGACGTATTGTTACAGCTCTGAGGTTATCACCTATAACAGCTACATCACGGGGAACAATCATAGGATTGATTTCAGTATAATCTCCGCTCTTAACAAAAATAGTAGTTCCCGGAGTAGCAATTTCTAAAGCCGCTCTTAATGTAAGTTTACTGCTGTTAAGACTAGTTCCGTTATTTCCATCATTTCCGCTTTTGCTTACGTATAACACATTAGCAACAGCCATGTTGGCAAAACTACCTACATAACCAGAACTACCTGCATAACCTCTTAATCCGCCATAGGGCAAATCTCGCCAAGCTGTAACACCGTCACCTATTTTAAATAGGCTAGTATCTAGTTCTACAGCAATTTCTCCCTGCGCGAGAACGGGATTAGCTGAAGTCCATTCAGCGGCAGGTCCTCTTCTTAATTGGATTTGTACAGCCATAATTTACGCTTTTTCCACATCATTTACCATATTTATAAGATCACGCCCCCGCCATCAAGTCGGGCAACTCCGCCGTAATTTGTATTAGGATAACCACCATCTAAATTAGGTGAGCCGCCTGTACCTGTACCTGTACCTGCACTACCTGTGTAACCATTTCCGCCGCCTCCTGTAGACGATATTTGACCAATATTAACCCAACCTGAGCCAATCCATATCCAAACATCACGTGAAACTTCAACAAAGTACGCATCTCCTATATTTCCACCATAACTAGGAGGAAGACTTGTAGAAGTTGTTACACTGTTGACTATTTTAAGACCTAAACCTGGACTACCTGTGTAACCATTTCCGCCTGAACCAGTGTAGCCTGCACTAGAACCTGTATAGCCTATAGCACCTTGACTACCAAAGAAGCCCCTAGCACCAAAGCTACCTACGTAACCAATTCCACCTTGAGATCCAGTGAATCCGGAACTAGAACCTGTGTAACCAAAGAAACCTCGACTACCGGTAAATCCTACGCCTTGACTTCCAGAATATCCTACTATTGGGCCTGCATCATACCAAATGCCAACTCCAGCTTCCTGTATCCATACCCAAACGTGACCTGTATCTTCTACAAATATTGCATCGCCATAAATGCCGGTGTAGTTTGGATCAAGGTTTGCAGAAGTTAATACAACTGTCTTGATAAAGATTGCAGATCCTGGAGGACCTTGTACTCCTCGACTTCCAACATAGCCTGCGCCGCCACTTCCAGTAAATCCAGAACTAGAACCTGTATAACCTCTTAATCCAGCTACACCCGCTATACCTTGACTACCTGTGTAGCCAACACTGCCAATAAAGCCTTTACTACCAACAAATCCTCTAGCACCTACGCTTGTGCCAGTAGTATTGGTCCAGAATAGATTTCCAAATCCGTCTGTAAATAATGCTTGTCCATATTCGCCGTCTGTAGTAGGGAATACATATCCATCTAACGCTCTTATTGTAAGTGATTTAGGATCTGATATCGGATTTGTTTCTAATACTACGTTTGGACCAGCAATTAATTGTATGCGATCTAGTCCTTCTGCAACTAATGTTTCTTGGCCTGCTACT
>Ga0078894_10000943_pt1 | contig 20925 bp, 13 predicted proteins | sample LauGreSu1BDMLBSD_2_FD_67506 | JGI IMG/M metagenome (GOLD analysis project Ga0078894, IMG submission 67506) | Freshwater lake microbial communities from Lake Michigan, USA - Su13.BD.MLB.SD (version 4) (version 4) | ecosystem: Environmental > Aquatic > Freshwater > Lake | place: Lake Michigan... | reverse complement strand
AATCCACAGTTATCCACAAGTTATGAGTCTCCCCCACACCCCCTCCCGGCTCTATGAGCCGGAGGAACAGCCACTACTGCTGATTGAGTAAGAACTGTTTAAAAAAGGGGGGAATTGACAGCGAGGTGCTCGCGCGCAGTCTTTAGCTCCTGGTCCGAAACAAGGTGCTCTGAGTACTTAGGGATCTCCCCTCCCAAGCCTTTTAATGTGGCAGCTAGCATTATCACTTCAAGAGCAAGTTTAGTATTTCGAAATGATACCGGTATTACCCGCGCTGGGGGCTCTCTCAAGAGCTCGTAAGCAGTGGTTAGGGTGCCCCATAACTCTCGGACTGTGTTACCAGAGAGCCCCTTCACGTTTGGTAGGTCTTCATATCCTGAAAATAGAGCAAGGGATGCCTGAGATCTGCTTCCGTAGCGGTTTATATCAGCGCGTTCCCAAGCAAGCACACTTACTGCGAATGCTTTGCGGCATAGCTCCTCAGCTTCAATCTCTGCTTCGTAATCCAGCAGAGAGCTATCGAAGTATGGACTCGATTCAATCAATTCCGATACCAAGACTCTAAGCCGCTGTCGGTTCGTGAGGCTGTCCCAGTCACAGGAACACTTAATACAGAACTCCATATCCAATGCGACTCTGCAGTAGGTTGCTCGCTCAGCAAAAGCGAGCAGCCCATCAAATCTTGCGTTTACTTCGGGCGACCAAGTCCGTTCCGCTCGAATGGTTGCTCCATATACAAGGTGAGCCTCGTTCAAGATCCGATGGTTGTCATCGGCGGAGAGTTTGAATAGTTCAACGTAGGCACCAGCCGCTAGGTCCTGAAGTACGGCTATTCTGAAAATATCTTTGCGGGCTGACTCATCATCGATGTTGTAGCTCTTAATGTTGCGACTGGTACACCTACCGCTGCGCGCCGCGGCAGTCCTTGCTATCTCAATCCGTACACCTTCGTCTTTGATGTCGAAGTTCTCAATAGTCCGGCCTATCCCAAACTCACACTGCGCGGCCGCAATTTTAGCAATTTCGATGAGAGCGTTCTGGTTGCTGATTCCGTATTTACGAATGTTTGCACCTGTCGCGTACCCATTTTGCGCTGCGGCCACCATTGCGAGCCGTATGCGCGTACGTTCGTCCCGGAACGAGTACTGTCCAATATTCTCGCTCGTACTGTAGCAGTCCCGTGAGAGCGCGACTTTTGCAATCTCAAAGAGAGCTTGCTTGTTCTTGATACCGTAATTGCGAATCCATTCGCTTGTGCCGCCGCCATTTCGCGCTGCGGCAATCATAGCCACCTCAATCCTCGAGGCCTCCTCATGAATGCCATACTTCTTAATGAAGCAGCTTGTCCCCCGACCGTCCTCTGCCGCCGCGGCTTTTGCAATCTGGATCAGAGCGTGCTGGTCTGTAATGTTGAATCTCTCAATGTAGCGGCTTGTCTCTTGCCCATTGTTGGCTGCAGAGATCATTGCCACCTCAATGCGCGAAGCCTCATCATCAATCCCATATTCTTTGATGCAGTATGCTAAAAGGTTTTCGTTGGCTGCAGCGATCTTCGCAATTTGAACCAGTGCCTTCTGGTTAGTAATCTTGTAATTCCTAATGAAGTGGCCTATTGACCCGTTCTCAGCGTCAATCATCGCCACCTCAATCCGCGCAGCCTGACTTCGGATTCCGTACTTATGGATGTGCTGGCTTACGTTATTTCTCTCCGTTGAGGCGGCTATCTTTGCTATTTCGATGAGCTCCTTGGGGTCCTTGATGCCGAAGTTTTTAATATATTCGCTCATGCCGGGGTCGTTAGCCGCGGCGATCTTAGCAATCTCGACCAAGACCTTCTGGTCGGTAATACGATAAAACCAGATGCGCTCACTCAGATGTGAACCGAAATACGCTGCTTCCTGCTTTAAGTCCTCAATCAGAGTCGCCGGCGGGTTCAATAACTTAACGCACCACCCATCTCTCTAGGTATGAGGTAGTCCGGGCCACCTGTGCTGTTACGTCGGTAGGTACAGAAGCAGACTTATCCATAGGGGGAGCCGAGCGGAGCCCGTAAGGGTGGAGCTCAGGCGAGGCTCCCCCTGTGGATAAGTCGTGTAGTGCGAGTCGCGGTTTGATTTTTTTGTTTTTTGAATTTGCTCGAATTTAGGCAGCCAACCTCAACTCCTCTTCCCACACTTCATTCGGCGTTTTAAATCCGAGCACCTTCATCGGTCGGTTGTTGAAGTAGTCCTCGACCCACTCAAGGAACTCCTCGGAGATATCATCGAAATTGGTTCCCTTTGGCAGAAAGCGTCTGAGCACCCTGTTGCGATTCTCAACTGTACCGCGCTCCGATGCGCAGTACGGATGGCAGAAGAAGGCTATAACTCCCAGAGCGAGCTCTAAACGAGCATGATCGGAGTGCTCTGCGCCGTTATCCTGAAGTAGTGTCCGAAGAACTCCAGGTGGTATATCTCGCTTAAGACGCTCTATGCACAGGTCTGCATACGGCTTAGCTTCCAATGATGAAGCGAAATCGAGAAACATCTTTCGAGATTTGCGGTCTATCTTATTCTGAACTACTTTTCCTCCCTGCTTCCCGTGCATTGCATCGATTTCGAAGTGCCCGATGCTCTGGCGTTCCTTTGCCTCAGGGGTATAAAGGTCGATGCTACGCTTGGGCGCTGCCGCCTGAGGTTTCACCCTGGCAGATGCTGCAACCGCGCGCCTCCTGCGTCTACTCTTGCCCGCTATAAGCAGAGAGGATTTCAAGTCAGGGCGCTCTTCATTGATCCACTGGTAAATTGCTTCAGCGGATATCGGGTATCCCATAATTGTGAGCTTGCCAGCTATAATCTCTGGGCTCCATTGCGCCTGCTTGAGGTGGAACTCCACATACCAGCGAATCGTTTCGCTCTTTAAACGCATCTTCTTTTTGCTGGCAGTTACTCTCCTCTGGTGAGTTGCTTCCTGCGCTTTCTGGGCTTGCGTGTAATAGTCGTCGTGCCTGCCAATCACATGGCTATTACGCCTAAGTTCCCGGATCACTGTCGAATGACTTCTCCCGATTGCCCGAGCCATCCCTCGATAGCTCATCTTCGGACTCATGCGACACAATCGATACAATTGGTTCCGCTGCTCTTTACTTAATTTCTTGCCTGCCATAACCACTTAGACTCCATACGTATTCTAAGTGGTGCGTTAACTTATTGTATCTACCCTCCGGCAGGTCCCACATTTGAACCTCCCTGCTGACTACGACCCCTTCCTGACATTTGAGCTGCCATACTTCCACTCCAAGCAAAATCACCTTGCTATAGTGTTATGGACCTAAACGGCTGAGCGGTTGCATGGCAAAAACTAAAGGTATGCGCCCAAGCAAAGCTGCTTAAATCAGGTAGTTGCCTACCTTTATGCCTCTTCTGGCATCTGTATAGACCCCGGCCGGATTGCGGCTAGCCGGATAGCGGTCGCCGCCTCGAGCGTTGCTTCCCTGAGCCTTCTTCATAGACGCTGTAGTTAGCTCTGTAAGCCTGTTTTCTATATGAGAGTGTATCGGATGCACCTGGATGGAAGGACGCGCTCTAAGTAGCACTGCACTATCTCAAGTCCATTCAGCTTGTATTGAACGAGTGGTGTCGTGATTTAGACCAGAGCATATCGGCAAGCGCTCTGAGCCAGGCTCGCCAGAAGTTTAGATACACAGCATTTATCGAGTTACTTGAAGAGTGTGTGGTTAAGCCCCTGTACGATGATAGAGGTCACAAGCGATTCAAGGGGCATCACTACCGCATCTTGAGAAGCTTGAGGCGGAGGACATCCTCATGGCCGACCGAGGATTTGGTTCATATGCGCTTTTCGCTTATCTAGGGGCACGAACAGCCAACTTCATCGTTCGGATCAAGGAGAAAACGTACGCTGGATACCATCAGCTATCCACCGATTCAATTCTCTCACCCGACTCCCAACCGGTCAAATCATGATTCCCCTCCCCTCGCAACGACTGTTGGAGACATACGTTAGGACCGGACAGTTACCAGGTGTCAACTACTTGGAAAAAGTGAATTGATCTTACTATCCTTGATGGTAACGTTGCTGCTCGAGCAGAAGATCTTGAGCATTCCATGAGGCACGCGATTGCTTGCGTAACAACGTGGGCTGGAGAGTTTAGCAGGCTGGTGGCCTTTTGATCCAAAAACAACATCTAAAAATGCGGACGTAATACGGATGAGCGGTTCACCTATCGAACCTAGGAGCTCACTACGCGTCGACAGTGATAGCGCATGGCGTGCAGGAGAGAACACATCTCCATCGAGGGAGAACCCCTGAGCAGGAGTATACCGGACGCACTACGAAGTTCGAGATTTCTGCCTTACGTATTTTGAGGATGTTGTGCGAGAGGTTCAGGTCTCTCTGCGCCAGAGGGAGATAGAACGGCCACCAACTCTGTGGGAGATTCGCAATCGCTTCTGTCGAGCAACCTTGCTTCTCTCAAAAGACCAGGTCCAAAAGTTTTTGAGAGAGACTAATAACAGCAGGCAATCGCGAGGACTTCAACCAATTGTGGTTGCGACACAAAAGGAATTGCTGTCGGAGCTCCTGATTAGGGAGTGCTACGGACAACTGATTCACTCACTTGGTACACGACCTAATCTTTCAGAGTTGACTCGTGCACTTTCGGTCACACTAGGGAAAAGTCTTGAGGCAAATCTTCGGGAGACGGTCGTCGCAGCGGCGGTTGCCGCGGTCAATCGTATTTCAGGAGCGGATGACAAAATTATACTGTCTTTTGAGTCGGAGAAAACCCCTGAAGGGAAGGAGTCTCTGTCTGTATCTACGCGGCAGGGTGGTGAATGTCAGATGGCGCGTTTACCGCCCGTTCCATCCGAAGAGGTAGCCGTAGCGCCAAATGTGATTACACATACTGAGACGCCGAGGGAAGAGCTTGAGCAAGGCGAATTGCTCAAACAACCCGATAATATCGAGAAAGATGATATCTCCGCGCCAATTGCGCTCCCTGTTGCGACACGCACGCGGGAGAAAGAACGCCCCCCGCCCGCGCGCCCAGAGAGTACACCACCGACCGTTCCGCGCGCGTCTCCCAAGAAGCCCGCGCATGATAAGGCCGCGCCTGTTGTCAACAAGCTATCGCTCCCTCAGAGGCCCACTTATTCGGAAAGTGACTTGCGGGAGCTTCTGGTGCGATGCCATTCCGAGCACCGCGGGCAGCTATCTATACAACAGATACAGCGGTTCGTAAGCGGTGAGTTGCGGGTGAAGGTAGATCAGCGAGTGATTCAGTCTCTATTGCGGGATATCAAAGAGGGATCAGAAGAGGTGGCAGTGGTGCAATCCAGGCCGGAACACACAGTCACCCCAGCGATCATTCAGCAATACATAGCCCACTACCGTGACAGCCTGCGCCGCTCAGCGCGTCGGGGAGAGTGTCCGTCCAAGACAGCGATTGAAAAAAACGTCGGTAAAAAGATCCCGATAGATGTGGTTCATCAGCGAGCCTCGCGTTCACTGATGGAACGAGGTGGCCCGCCGCTTTTTCTCCATGGTGAGAGACACGTTCAATCGATCAGATCGCTAGCAGAGTATAAGCGAGTCGTAGAACTGCCAGGTATGAAGGCCAATAACGTAATTCCCACCATGGGAGAGGCGTTAAAGTTGACGAAAGCGGATGTTAGGCGCGAGCTCGATCGAGTAGTTCATTTTGCCAGTGGGATTGGCTACCCGCTTTTTTCATACCCATCAACCCACCAGGCGGGTCGCTCGTCAGTTCCCTCGTTGATCTGGAGAGTCTACAGGCAAGGATAAACGTAGCGCAGCTTGTACTTTTTTGTTCAAGGTCTAGTACGCCGGAGCAGATGCGACAGGTCGCTGAAAGAGCCAGCCGGCCAGAGAAGATGGCTTTTTTCCGAGGCGTTGGGTGGCAATTATGGTCTCGTGCGAGTGATAACCCGTTCGAGGGCCGTCTGATAGCGCTGGCGTTCGCGGCGGTTCAAGGGCTGGTATCCTTCGATTACTACAAGAAAACGGCGGAGGTGCTGCGTGGCGGCGATCCGACACTACTTCAACCTCTCCCTGAAGAAATAGATAGCCTAATAGCAGAGGTGCTGGCAAAAAGCCGCGTCGAGAAGATTGTCCGGGATCCAGGGGTTCTTGAAGAGATGCTCAAGAAATAAGGTAAGGACCACACCAGTCAGCAATAGGCGCGAAGCGTGGCTGCATCTTCACTCCCCCACCGCTGGTTGGCGTGTTCGGATTAGAGAGAAGGGGCATACGCGAGGTTTTACCTCGCGTCCGCAGGAAACGGGAAGGTTGGCTTCGAACTCAAAACTCCAACTCCACTCGCTCTTGAATCTCTACTAGGCTCACCGAGTCGGGGGTTGGATTCTTAATCGAGAGATCAAGAACAGCGCACCCTCCCCTCATCCCATTGGCGATCGTTAATATCGGGCCGCAACTCCAGGCGGTGGAAGTACGCATCTGCACCGAGGGATGACGCGGAGCTCGCGCCTGGTGCCCTCGAAGGAACAGGGTGAAGTTCCCGAGCGACGCGAACTTTTCAAATCCTTTGAGCCCAAAAGCCACACCGGGTCCCGGCTTTCCATCCTTGCCACGCTCCCAATTTGGGCCAAACATATCGGAGCTTTCCGAATCATCGAGCGCGGGATTGAAGTCACTCCAGGTGATATCCGCGATGGTAGTGCGAACGGCCTCCGATTGGATCCCATCCGGAGGGGACTCCTGCTGGCGTCCATCCGAAGAGGGCTTATCCGCGTAGCAGGCGAGCTCGATCAAATGGTGATTAGTATCATCTTCACTTCGAGTCTCCGCCGCATAGACCGCCTCAAAGCTGCCTCGCACCGGAAATCCACCATGAGCCGCGTAGGCTCCGTGGGGCGTCACGATAGATGTGGGGAGCAGCGAAAAGACCTCATTGTACAGGTGCCACAGCCCCTCCCTCGCGAACTGCAAGCGGCCAGAAGGGTTCGATGGGAGGGTGACTCGGGTATTTATATCACGCATCTTCGCAGAGATGCTGATTTCTATGAGTTCCTGCGTGATCGGGTCATCTACCTCCTCGTTCAACAGGGGAAAGTGTCGCCCTCTCGTTATTTCATAATACAATCCGTGTTCATCCTCTTTTTGAAGACTCGGGGTCAATTCGTGATTTCCGGCTACGATCGCGATAGATCGTGACAAACCGTAGCGAACCTTCAACTCAAGAAGAAGGTCAACTAATGATGAACTTGATGTGCTTCGATCAACGATGTCCCCCAGAACGCACAGGTACACCTGATCGTCGGGTTCGTTTTTTTGCCACCTCTCGATGAATCGCTCACTATCGATAAGGTGCGCGAGATATTCATGCCCTTCTATATCGCTCTTAAAATAAGCGGTTCCCTTATTAGGGAGCATCACCATCCGACTAATCTGACGAGATGACCCTTCAACCACCTCCTGATGTTTACACTCCGCCAGGTGAGTACGGGCCTCAAAGAGGAGTTTCGCTGTCTCAACGAGACTCCTCTCTTTGCACACCTTAAGGATCTCAGCGGCGCTCGGTGATGTTACCCGCTTGGGCGCGGTCAGGGAGAGATACGGCGAAGTTCCCTCCGTAGCACTCACCTTCCGACCATCGTGAGCTAGTCCCTCCAAAACTACCGGAGTGTCGCGACCTGGTCCTTGTGTCATAGCGTGCTGGATACCATGGAGGATGTTCCCGGCTAAATCAAAGAAAATAGGTAGTACCACAGTCTAGGTGGGCTCAAGCGCCAATCAACGACCCATCGAAGAGCTGTTCATCGCTGTGCACCTACTCGGCCCCAGAGGCATCCCCCACGAGAAATTATGCACCAAAAAGCGCCCCGAGTGCCTTTGCGGCGACATATATCCGCAATCTCGCCAAATCCCTGCGGTGATCAAGCCAGGGGAGCCACCGAATCGCCAAACAATTATAGGGAGTTAAGTTCCAGCGCCTCGATACCCCACAACTTGCGAAGAGAGACGCTTGCACGAGGCTTCATTCAGAGCCGCTTTCATCTACCAATAGAAGTTCACCAAGAAAGCGTCCGGATTTTCTTTAAATCCTGGTGGCGGCTTTTCCGAACCTGCGGGGCCCGTCATCGGCCACCGCCACTGCACGTGCGTTCGTCTCGACAACACGTTTGCCGCGCACGGCTTACCACCGACGGAACAGGTAACGATAGGTTTTTTGAAGAAGCCAGGAGCGGGAACCTCGGGTTGTGTAGGGTACGGAAGCTCATCGGCGAATTGAGCTAACTTCTGTTTCGAAACACCTAATGAACGAAACGGTATCGTCACCCACCCACCACGAGGCCCCGACGTTGTATTGATCGGTAGCGAAAAGTTGAAGGACTTTCCAAATTCGGTGAAGGTGAGGGTCAGCGTTGTTGGATTCTCAGGTGATTTGGCCCCCTCGTCACTCACGGCAAAGAGCTCAATGCCTGGATAAGAGGTGGGGAGCTGCTTATTTCGGACGTTCTGGGAAAACATCCCAATGAAATTCTCTCGGCAAAACGGAATAATAACCGAACCGTTAGGAAAGACCGCGAGAAACTGCGGGTAGTCGAGTCGGTCGATGAGCGTTGTCATCTTACCGTCAGGCGAGATCTTACCCAACATGCCACTATTTCCCTGGTCCTTGTCGTTCGACTCGGTCGTGAAATAGAGATTTCCGGCGGCATCGAACCCCACTCCCCGCGCGCGCCCGAGTCCACTGGCGATGGTAGTAATCTCACCAGGCTTTTTCATACTCGTACTGCGAATGGAACCACCAACGATATGTTGAGGATCCGGATACTCCCCGTACTGTGCCCAGTAAAATCGCCCCTTGTAGATCGCGAGCCCATTCGCGGAGTCCAAAATCGGCAACTTGAACTCCTGTCTTAGATTCGGCATACCGCTCTCGGTCACCTGATCAGGATTAATGGAAACGATCACACGCTCCGCCTCAAGGATCAAGTAGAGCCTCTTACCGTGTAGGACGAGGTTACGGGGACGTCTGATGTTCGTCACGAGAGGCTTTAGAAACGCCTTTCCGGAAGCGTCATACTCGACCCGATTCACCGACCCCTGGTATTTGCCGTTTTTATCCTTGTCGTCTGAAAGATCGAGACCAACATAGATGCGATTCTTGGAGTCGACCGCAACGCCGTACAGACCAGGCTGTTCGGTGAGGATAGGTTCTAAGCCTTTTGGACTTAGTTTCATCAATCGGCGCTTGGCGAACTCGGTAAAATAGATAGTGCCATCCGAACCGTATGCCGCGGCTTGGCTGTAGTGAGAGGGAGCAAAGAGCCAGGCGGAGCCCTTAGTTAGTCTGGAGATCCCGGGCCCAGCGGGTGGTGGCCCACTGGATTGCGCGTTGGCACCCATCGAGCACGTCGCAAGGAGGAACAGCAATACCGGCAGCGCCGCTCTCACTCCCTCGATGGCGAGCGTACCCGCCAGCTTTGTGACCAAAACAATCGTTCGTCCCATGACCTTGATTGCACCAACCAAATCCTGCTTTCATAGCAGGTGTGGATTTGGCCGTGCTTCCCCAAAGGGGTAATCGACCACATCGCCAAATAACTTGAGGCACGAGCACCTTTCAACCGGGGCGCTCGCCTCGCTATCCCCCTGATCTGCCGTGAACTCCAAGGCCCTCCCCGAATAATGAGCTCATTTTCATACCATCTCTTATCGAGCGCGAATCCATAAGCATAGTACTACGTGGTGGTGATCAGAAGCTCAAGGTTCCTCCTCGTGTCGTGCGAGGAGGCCTTCGGAAGCACAACCTCTTTGATCGCCGCCACCACATCGGTCTCCGGCCTAAGGCGTCGACAGATGCTTGCTCCTGTTCGGAGACAGAACACGAAATCCATCTGCTGCGTGCTCTGGTTCGTTTGGAAGTTGGTATACTGCTTACGCACCGCGTTGGCTACCTTCACTATCGTGTGAAGCCCCTGCATCAAGCGCTCCTGATCAGCGGAAAGCCCCGAGGTTCCCGTCCCACCGTTCATCACCATGTCCCACGCCTTCTCACCGTTGATCACTATGCCCCACGCCTTCTCGAATTCCTCAGGCGCAAGGGAGGCAAGCTCTCGGACGCTCCGAGAGAGCATCAACGCCTCATCAGGGGCGAACAGTTTTTTCCGCTTAAGCGGAGGGTACGCTATCGGCACGAAGGTCGCTCGAGAGACTATCTCTGGCGAGAGCTCTTGCGTTCCGATGTAGTGACGTGGATTCATGAACCCGACGAGGTACGAGGTCGGATCCATTGAAACCTCTCGACCATCAGCGAGGAAAAGGGTTCGACGTTCATCAAGGAGCGGATTTAACATCTTCAGCACACCAGGGGGTAGCGTGTTGATCTCATCGAACGCGTTGAATCCGTACGGTGTTACCAACTTTTCAAGCAACTTCGCGCTCACCCGATACGTACCCTTTTGTGGGGAGAAGGCGTACTCGTAGGTGAAGTCCTCCTTCTGCGTTTGATAGTTACACGCGAAGAGAAATCGCTCGTGCTTAGCGAGGTGCGCGAGGAGATCGATCAAGACGTTCTTACCCGTGCCCGCCTCACCCTCAAGGATCACGATCCCCTGCCCTGACTCACGTTGATAGTTTAACTCACGAATGATCCGTTCAAGGCACTCTACCGTGTGCTTAGTGATAACCCAGTTCGAGCGCAACTCGGGCACTTTCCGACCGATGGAGCGGAAGTACGAAACCGCCTCGCCCATCGCCTTCTCGCGCCATGTATCGTACTCGGGAGTACCCGGTTGTGGTCGAAGCGGAGAGTCAGCTGGAAGAAAGAAGCGGCCGAAACCGTCCTGGAACGCGAGACGCTCTGCCTGGTCGTTCGTCTCATCCCGCTGCATCGTAGCCCGCACCACGGGGGAGTACTCACCCGCGACCGGAAATCTCTCCTTGCCGAGTGTAATCTCTCCGCCCGACCGCTCGATCCCCTTGAGCTGATGGGTCGTCTTCAGTCTCTGAGCAGCCCGCTGGAGGGCCCCGCCGAGTGAAGCCTGAACCGCGTCCTTGTCGTCATCTCCAAGCGCCATACTCGCCTTGGTAAGCGCGGCCATCAACGCGCCTCCCTTCAATGCGGTCAATTCAGCCTGACTCGATACCCGAGCGGCCGCCTCCGTGACTTTCGTGAGTAGCCCAGCCATGTGCTCGGCGGCCTCCCGATTTCGCTCGGCTACCTTCTCCGCCTCTTGCGATGCCGCATGCTCGATCGTAGCGAGACGTCGGTCGACGATATCCTTGAGAAACGCTCGATGCTCTTTACGTCTCTCGCTCTCCTCTATCGCGTTTACCAGAGTTTGGTATTGAGCGTAGACCTCTCCAGCGACGATCGCGAACACCTCTTCCGTGGATCCAGCGCGTTCGATTAACTTCGAGAGCTCAGCACCAACCTTGCTGAGGTCATCATCAACTCGTGAAGCGCTCTTCGTGTAGATCATTTGCCGAAGGGTCGAGATCTCAGAGATCGCCTCTTCAACCATCTCTCGTTGCGCGACATCATCGATCCGCACCTCTCCTCGTACCTTACGGAGGACCGCTATTCGTTGATCGTATCCGGCGAGATCCGCAATCGAGAGCTGCTCCTGGCTTTGTCGGAGTTCTTCGAGAAGTGCTTGCGCGTCAGACACAACGTGGGCACCTTTGAGAGCTTGGCGTCGCGATTCCACATCTCCGTCAACCAAGGAGAAGGCCAGAGGCGTCTCCACGAACTCAGGCGTTTCTTTCACAAGGACGAGACGAGCCTCGAAGCGATCAAGAGCCTCTAAAGTTTCAACTCCCGCTATCTCCCCTTTGAAACGTTGCTGGAGCGTCTTCGCAAGAGCGTCCTCAAGCTGATCCTCGTTGGCGCTCGGTCCTACAACTACTCCGGCCGGAAGTTCAGGAAGGGTTATCTCGGTTGCTATCTTCAATCGAGCTGCCGCTTTTTCTCGTCGCTGCTGTTCAAGCGCCTCAAAGCCACCCGCCGGAGCCGAGGAGAGCGTGGAGTTAATAAGGCGGAGGCGATTTGAGCTATCGATGAAGTAGATACTCCCTACCGCATCCACGGTTATCGGCCCCTTCACACCGGGAACCTCGGAACACACATTCCCCGTCACCTTATCGAGCACCACCATTCGTTCCTTGGAACCGTCGGGGTCGGTCACCGTGCAAAGGATGAAGCTCCCGGCGGCGTCAAACTTGAGATCCGTTACGACCCCTTGGAACGGTAGCGACCGCACGTCGGTCGAGCTGCCCTGAGCAGTAGTCTGGGAGAGATCGACCGTTATCATTTGGCGAGAGGTCGGATTGACGTACACCAGCTTGGTAGGGTCGGAGGGGTCAACCGCGAATCCGTGGCACGCGTCGGAATACACCCGCTGGAGGGTATCCTTCTGAAGGATGGTAAGAATTCCGTTCTGCCGCGAGGCGAGATGCTTTCCGTCTGGGAGATCCGATCCATCGATTCCTGAGCAATACCCAGCTAGAAATGGGAAGGCTTGCACGGCCTTCGTGTAGTCACCCCCGTCGACCACGGTCTCCGTCCAGCGTGCCAGTCTCAGAGGAGAACCATCCTCTGCAAAGGTGTCGCTCACGACGAGGTTCGGACCTTCTCTGAAGATAAGATAGCGACCACTAGGGTCGGTTCCGATCGGAGTGGGAGGCGTTGCCACGCCTTTAAACATGCCTAAAATTGACTTGGGGTGCGCCGATTGTCCAGGAGTGGAAATAAGCATCATATTATCGCTGGTATCGAGGCACGACCTGACCAACTCGATCACCTTTTCCTTTCGTGTATACGGTGATTCCTGGATGACCTTGTGGATCACCGGGAGCTCGATCCATCCAGATTTACCGAGTGTCCGCGAGATGTACGCGTTCAGAATCTCCGGGGTCCATCCAAGCGATCTGTCAACCAGTCGGCCGGCTTGGTTATAGACCTTCAAATCTCCCATGTATCGGTCGCCAGCTCCTACGGCACAGATGAAGTACTTCGACACCGCGAATGCGGTAAGGCCACCGTCATTTGCCTCAAAGAGCTCAGGGGGGTGTACCGTAAAGGTAATCAGATTTCGATCAGGAGAGGGTGAAACATCTGCCTCGCCACCCACCTTCGTTGGAACCACTGCTGGACCACCTACCATGACATCCTCCTACAACTTTAGTCTCTTCCTAAATCCATCGAGCGTTCCCCGGAGCACGCGGATCGTTTCAGGGCACAGCTCCTTAAAATCTGAGGGAGCAACCACATGCTCATCCCCGAAGATCGCCTTCGCCTCCCGCACCTCCCCTCGGCTTTTCGTCAAAATGAAGTTCGAAACGACGAAGTGCTCACGTACCTCATCGACTTTCGCTTTCAACGAATCACCGGTGAGTCCGCTATTTGCGCCGCTGTCGGAGAGCACAAAGATGGCACCAAGGGAGTTTTTGTACCGCCTACGCTCAGCCAGCATCTCCTCATTGGCGCGGATGAGGGGATCTCCGATATCGGTCCCCCCCATAGAGGCCGTTGCCGCCCGCAGGAGCGCCGGCTTAATGTGGTGTCGTGGATCGTCAAACTCTTGGTCGAAGTCCTTAATCATGATGACACCCGTACCGAACAGTTTAATCGCGAAGGGGATATCAAAGGTCTTGAGAACCCTGCCCCAAAAGATCGCCGACCGCAGGGTCTCGCGCATCTTCTCTCCCTCCATCGAAGCTGAGTTGTCGATCAGGAGTTCGATGTACATCCGTGGTTGCGGTGACTCCACGACTACGGGGCGTTGATGGATCTGGTAGTCCTTAACCGGCACCCGTCGCGGAACCTCTCGAAAATCGATCTTCGGCCCAGTGTAGTGATGCCCCTGAAAGGAAACCGACCTGTTTTTCGGAAGGAGCGGTCGTAGCGAATCGATAAAGGGCTTCACGTACCCCGCCGTTGACACCTCAAGCTCTTTGTACCGATCGTAGAGATCGTGTTCATCCTCCTGACTCGGGTCGAACCCCTCGTTCTTCATCTCCTGTTCGCGAGCCTCTTGAGCGAGCTGTCGAGCGCGTTCGGCGTTCTGGCGCGCTGCTTCAACGTCCTCTACCTCTTGAACCTTCGAGAGCTCCTTCTCAAGCTCTTTGAGAGCTTCTTGGATCTCCTGTTCGGTCCCCTGCTCGGCTTTCGGCTTGCTGTCGGGCGAGCTTGGCTTATGCACCCCATCCTTCGGGTCCTTCTTAAGCGGAATGGGCGACTTAAAGGTCTCGTTCTGGAAATCAGACTGTGCTTTATCGATCGCTTCCCTCGCTCTCTTTTCAAGCTCCTTACGAGCCTCGGGACTCAACTGAGACACGATCTTTTGAAGTTGTTGGCGCTCCTCCTCCGTAAGGGTGCTTCCATCGTTCGGCGGTCCGTTCTTCCCATCGTCGGGTTTGAATCCACCACCCTTTTTCGCGGCGTCCTTAACCTTATCGGTCATGGACTTTTCCGCCCGCTCCTCGGGGTTTCCGAAGATGCCCTCCTTGATCCGTTCAAAGATGCTTTTCTTGTTTTGAGCTTCCTCGCCGCCCGCCCCACCTTGCGAACGCTCACTCTGCTGCCCACCATTCTGGGACCCTGATGATCCGCCAGGGGATTCTCCGCTCTGAGGTTGTGCTTGGCCCTGTTGCCCGCCTTGTTGCTGCGACGTGCCCTTGCCAGAGAGCCGCCGCTTCACGTCATTCAAAAGGCTATCCTCCTTAGAACGCTCCTCGAGCTCGCGTGCGATGGGCCACACCTCACGTTGAAAGACCTCGTGGTTCTCCTTCGACGAGGGCCCGTTGAAATACCTCTCACTGGCGTCCTTGATCTTCTCCCACGCCTCAAGAACACGTTTGTCGGTGATAGTTGGGATGTTCTTTCCCGTCGCCCAGTAGTGAATCGCGTTCAATCCCAATTGATTCAAAAGGGAAGCACGCTCAACACCGCTCTGATGACGCTCAACCCAGTGCGCATAGAGCTCCTCCATCGCGGCGCGACGGGGATCGGATCCCGCCATCTCTCGATTATTGATCCAGGGATCCTCGAGAGCGTTCCACAGCCCAGCCCAACTGGATGGCAGGTTTCCCGCCTTGAAAGCCTCGAGCTGTCCCTTAAGAAAGAGCCGATAGTCTGTGTGTTTCGCGTGACCGATCTCGTGTGTTTGTACGCCTATGAGCCGCTTCTCTGGCCAGCTCGTGATATCATCGAGGTCAGCGTTGATGATGGTGGGCCGGAGGAGCTCATCTGGGATATCGGATACCGCGATCTCTCCCCTGAACGCTTGCTCCATCTGCTCAGCGGCCTCATTGCTTAATCCACAACTCCACCCTACCCCGCGCCCAACAACTACCTTGAGGTCGGGAAACGGCGAGTAGGCTTCCGCCATGAGCTTGAGCTTTGATATGATTTCGCGGATCTCCGCCGACGTTCGTCCTGGCGGAGGCATGACCGGTTGCTGTTGGCGGTCATCGTTCGCTGGACGACCGAACCAAGAACGGCTCTCAACATCTTTGACCGCTACCAGCGTTATCACGATAAGATACTCCCCTAATCTCCCCCGAGAGAGGTCGGAACGCTTGAAAAAGCTGAACTACGGCGACTATTCGCAAACGACAAGATCCAACGCGATCGCCGCGACCTGCCACCGCTTTGGCCAACCGCAAGCCGAAACGCCGATAAAGGACGATCCCCCTTGCGCCAAAAACGGAGAGTGCTTGCGCTCGCCCTTAGCCACTCCGCCTTTTTCAGGAATAGGAATTATAAGTGGAGGCGACTTCTTATGCATGCTGGGGGCGCGCCAAGGAGACATCAAAAATAACCCATACGAACTATTATCCTACCTGGATATCTGATGACGCGAGGGTAACTACTTGAGAGAGGGACATTTTATCCAGGTATCAAATCTCTACTTTTAGTGGACTTTGATAGCTCGCGATCTTTAGAGTACCGGCTGACGGGCAATCACACCGTCGCTTATTTTGGTGATAACGAAATCGCTCGATTGAATTCCACCCCACGCGTTAAAGCGCACAGGACCAAACGTTACAGTCGAAAACTCATTCGCGAGAAGGTAGTCACGAACAGCCTCCGGAGTTTGCTTGTTGGAGCTCAACGCTTGAAGAAGGATCATGGTCGCGTCATAGGCGGTAGAGGCGCTCAGAACGGGATCGGCCTTGTAGCGGGCTCGATACCGTTCGGCGAATGTCGTGTCACGGATTCGTGGAGAGATATAGCTCACATTCTCAAAGAGGGGTGCCCACTCTGGCTGCGACACGTATCCATCCAGGTAGTCAGTTCCGTAGAGCGGAAGGATCGGTCGCAACTCTTTTCGCTGTTTTAAGAAAGTAATGAGATTACTCTCGCTACCAAAACCCACAAGAGCGCAGTCAGCTTTAGCCCTACTCGACGTAACGAGCATCGATTTAAAGTCCGCGCCACTTAGATCAAAGGAGTTATCCGATACGACCTCAAGCCCCAGGGCGGGAGCCCTCCGTTGAACGATCGCTCGAATGGTCTGAAAGAAGGGATCCTGATCAAACGCGAGGATGATTCGCTTTCGGTTATCCCTCTGGACCTGTTTGAGAAGAACCTCAACCTCTATCTCAAGATTGAACCAGGTCGAAAAAGCCAACGAATACTGTTCAGCTGATTTTTTAAATACGATCGGGGCTCCACTGGGTGTGAGGAGAAGCACTTTTTCCCTATCAACGACCGGTAAAACAGATTGATAACTATCCAGCCACGTCGGCCCCAGAATGATTCGCGCGCCGTTGAAGGAGATGAGCTTCCGGACGGCGTTGAGTGTTTGTACGTTCGTGCCTTGAGTATCCTCTACAATGAGCCTGACCTTCTTTCCGTCGATAGTTCCTTTTTCATTGAAGGTTTCGACCGCAAGCAGCGTTCCGTTCGCTTCGACAGCGCCAAAAGTTGAACCGACTCCGGTCAGCGCATAGGCGGCATACAGATCAAGCGTCGGCTTGGTATCGGCGGCTCCGGTCGTCCCAGCGAGCAGTATTGCGAGCAACGAGAGCCAGGTCGCGATTATGTGTCTCATGAGGTACTCTGGCACAATCTTTCTGAGAGCCATCTTTCTGAGAGCCAGGGTACTCGTAAATACCTCGGTATGGGAAGGTAGCGCGTAGGCTGTGCCGCGACTAGCGCGGAAGCGACATGGCCGCTACGCCTGACGCCTACACCCAGGACCTATTTTTGACTATTTCGAACACCTCTACAGCCGGCTATCCTCCTCACGGCCGGGAGGGCGACTTAAAAGGCGACTTAGTTTTTTAGGGTCGTTGAATCCGGTACAATTGCACCATGAGAACCAACGGCACCACCTCATCTCATGGGCATGATCGAGCGGCGGCCCGTCGTTTTGGCGATGGTGTCGGCGCCGAGACCGAGGTTTCTCCTCACCTCCCGCACCACGGCAACACCCTCGAACTGGGTGAGATGAAGGTGTGTCCGCACTCCGACGACGCGTTACGCATGGAGTTGTATCGCCGATTTGAGTCCGCAATGCGTGGGTGCAAAAACTTTACTGTAAGCGAGAACGCTTTCGCGCCAACCCCGCCGAAGATCCCGACCCCCCTCGCTGAGACGCTCAAAGATCCGGAAACTCGCTCGTGCGCGTGGCGATACTTTGAAACTATTGGCATCGACAGTGCGTTTTCGGCCACAGAGCGACGAGCTCTCTGCGTCGGACTCCTCTCTTATGTGAATGAGGATAGAACCACGTGCGTCGACCCTCTGATCGAGATGGCGCTCTATGCGAGTGAACACCGGGATATGCCGCTCTACAAAGCGGTCGGAGAGGTCGCCCGCGCGACGGGGCTGGGCAATGTCATCGCGGCGGCGACGGTCTCCGGATTTTGCGAACTTTCGAGCTACAACGCGCAGCGCGAGTCCGCGTTCCATCCGTGGATCGATATCCTCGCACGGTCAGATAGCGAGCCGGTGTATGCTCAGATAGCGGATAGCCTCAACTCCCGAATTAGAGCGAGACAAGCGGGAACGTACGATCACCTTCTAAGGACTTTATGCCAAGCTCCCTCGCGACACGCGGCAACGCTACTCCGTTCGATGGTAGCGGTTTCTTATCCACCTATCGCTGATGAGGTTCCAAAACCGCGCTCCCTCACGGTTGGTCTCTCCACAGCTACACAGCTTTGTCTTGTAGTGGTTACGGTCCACAGTTTGTTCCAGGCGGCGGCAGCGTTCGAGCGATCGGAGGAGATAGGGATGGCTCTCAAGACTGTGCTCATCTCTCCAACGGTGTGGAGCTTTGGAGCCAGCGTCGGCGCCCTGTGTGGTCTGGCGCTCGTGGGTTGGATGTGGGAGGACCGAAGACAGGCTATAGAGCTCTTTGACGGAATTCGACAGAACTTAAAAGGTTTGGATTACCTTCACTTCGCTGAGCGGGTGTACGGAGGACTCGGGGAGTCAGCTGCATGCAATCCATACGCGGAACCCCTTCGAGCTTACATGGAGCACTCCGAGGTACACGCCTCAGTCATAGGCACTTGGAAGAAACGTTATCCTTTGAACGACACTAAGACGGAGAGTCCTCAAAGCGCGGCGCACGGTAGAAGCTAAAAAATTTTTTGGTGGGGATATTATGACGATAGAGAACGGTCCGATAGGTAAAGTCGCGACACCGCTTGCGGAAGATGTGGTGAGGCTCGCCTGCGCTTCCCGGTCATTACTTGAGGAACGCCCTGACCTTAAAGGCATCGGACGCGAGACGCTCGCGGAGCTTACCCTCCGGCAGATCGAACGGGATGCTCTTCCACCTAAGGTGCTCGATTCGTTCTCTCCCAGGTGCGCCTACTTTCGGGGGCAGGCCGCCGCGGTTACGGACCGGAACGCGCAACGAATCTTCGGAGACGCCGAGATAAGATACGAACCACTCAACGCGCTTCCTGCTGCACTGGCGGGACTCTCCCTTTCCCCTGCCTGCAGAGCGCTCGCTGCCGAACAATTACTTTCGCTTACTGACGCTTCCGCTCAGGAGTCTCTACGAGTGGCGACGGGCCACAAGGGAAGTGTGAGCACGGTGCGTGAGGATACATCTGGCTGTCTGATGCGCCGGTAGGCAATCAATCCCCGCCTCACAGGAGTTGCCGTTATCCCCTATCCCTAATCCAAACTTTGCGCTAAGGCATAGTGGAAACCTTTTCACCCGACGTGCCGAGGTACGGAGCCGGTTTAGGCATCCGCTAAGCTTGAGAGGGGTAGTTTTTTTAAAGGAGACTCGGTGAATATTCCATATAAGAGGACCGTATTCGGAGTGTTATCCATCGCGCTGGCCGCACTCACCGTTTCATCAACGGCGTTGGGCGAGGTATACGTACCCCCCTTCTATTCAGCCGTAGCGAAGATGAAGCCCGAAGGAAAGCTCGGCACCATCATCAAACGGGAGAAGATATCGACCACCGTTGTGGGGGCTCAAGCGTGGAGAATCGCGTACATCTCGTCAGATCTTCGCGATCGCAAAACTATTTCGACCGGCATCGTCGTCGCTCCCTCTGGAAATGCTCCCAAGGGAGGGCGCCCAGTTCTATCGTGGGCTCACGGCACAACCGGCGCGGCCCAAAATTGCGGACCATCACAAACTGAAAATCCCGCCGTACCTCTCAATCAATATTTCATCGTAGGAGGGAACTCCTGGACGGACTACGGAATTCCTGCCATGGAGGAATTCATCAAGCAAGGCTACGTCATCGTTGCCTCCGACTATCAGGGCTTAGGAGGTGGAGGTGTGCACCACTATGCCATAAGCGCGACGCAGGGTCGTGATGTCATAAACGCGATTCGTGCCGCCGGGAACCTCAAAGAGGTAGGCGCTGGCAAAAAGGCGCTTGTATACGGATGGTCCCAAGGTGGCGGCGCAACCCTCGCGGCGGCGAGTGCGGGCGACTACATCAATCAAAAGGGTACCGCTTTTGATGGCGTCGAGATGGTAGGATTCGTGGCCTTAGCGCCCCCCGACGTCTCCACCGCTATTCCGAGTGAGGGAGTTACTGAAGCAACGGCCGAGGCGATTCTTGATGGCCTTGCGGGGCCCTTCTCGCACGACGTCTTCAACTTTACCCACCTTGCGATGAGCCTGTGGGCAACCCAGGCGGCTTTCTCGGATACGCTTCAGTTGGAGAATCTCTTCACAGACGAGGGGGCAAAGGTACTAACCGAGGTGTTGTCCAACAAGTGCATGCACGTCGCGGCGGATACGCTCAACTACACGTACGGTCAGGAGTTCGGTTCACTCATGAAAAAGAACGTGAATAACGGGAAGGCGTGGGTAGAGGCGATCTTGGCCGGAGCCGGCACGAAAGATCAGCCGGTGGCGCCTGTGATCATATTCTTTGGTACCAAAGATACCGCCGTTCCACCGATCATGGGCAAGCTCTATCGAGAACGTATGTGTAAGCGGGGAGCGAACGTCACGCGTATACAGCTAGCCGGTGAACAAACGCACTTTAGCACCCCAGGCGTGGCTCAACCTCTATACGTTCCATGGGTAGCCGACCGATTCGCGGGCAAGCCGGCGCCTAACGGATGCTCTGATCAGTGAGCCCCCATCGGCTCGTACCCCATCGGCTCGTACACCCTACATTTTAGTGAACATGGATAAAGCACCTTTTCCACCCTTTAGGGGTTAGTGGTCAGACGTATCGGTCGCAACGAGAGATATCTGTCGGCTATGAAAGTACAGTGTATCATCTGGGTGTGGCGTTACCCATAATCCGAAACTTTCATGTGCTCTTTAACCTTGACCCTTCCTCGGCCCTAAATTGCGCCACAACTTTACCGAGATACTTTTCTAAATGCTCTTTTTCAAACACACTCGGATCCCAGGCTCCATGTAGCTTCGTTCGCAGTTCGTCACTCGCGACATAAGCCTCAGCTTCAACATTACCACTAGGTCCCTGCAC
>Ga0078894_10000942_pt1 | contig 20925 bp, 23 predicted proteins | sample LauGreSu1BDMLBSD_2_FD_67506 | JGI IMG/M metagenome (GOLD analysis project Ga0078894, IMG submission 67506) | Freshwater lake microbial communities from Lake Michigan, USA - Su13.BD.MLB.SD (version 4) (version 4) | ecosystem: Environmental > Aquatic > Freshwater > Lake | place: Lake Michigan... | reverse complement strand
AAAATTAAAGCTATAGCCGATATCACCTGTGATATTGCGCCAGAAGCGTCTATCCCATCTACAGTTAAGGCTACAACTATTCCACAGCCTGTTTTTGGATTTCTGCCACTCCGTGAGAAAATGGTAGAACCTTTTATGAAAAGCGCCATTGATGTCATGAGTATACCTAATTTGCCTAGTGAATTGCCAAAGGATGCGTCAAAACATTTCAGTACAAATTTGTCTAATATCGTGATCCCTGAATTTTTCAAAGAGGATAGTGCTATGCTTAAAGGAGCTCGTGTGATTAAAAATAGACAGCTTACCGAACAATTTAACTACTTAGAGAGTTATGTCTATGATGATATATACCGCGCTAGTCGCATAAAATCCTAAGATTTATTGCCAATTATGTTCTAGAAATAAATTGATTTATATCAACTAATTATTTTGAAAATTTCAACGTTTGAATAAATAATTTTTTTAGCTTTATTGCATAATCAATTTGAAGACTTGACTCTGTTTTTTTATTCTGACATATTAGTCCTACCTTATTCTATTTATATTGAGGCTGTCAAGCACCTTATGCGTTTTTTTAATTTTGAGCATTGGATAACATATCGCATGCAAGGTTACACTGTTTTAGTAATTATTAAAATCATTTCAATCCATATCTTATCTATATTTGCATTTAAACAAGAATTCCAGTGAATTTAGAAAATTATAAGAACCTAAAAGATAGAATTGCCTCGCTTAGGAGGTATCTTTGACGTCGAGAACCGATTATTTAAGATAAAAGAAGAGGAACAATTGACTTTGCGTCCTGATTTTTGGAACGACTCATCCAAGGCGGAAGCTATACAGAAATCTATTAAGGAAAATAAAACCTGGGTGGAGGATTTTCAATCTGTGGAGCTTTATATGAATGAAATCGAAATCTTACTAGAGTTTAGAGCAGAGGGAGAGTCTATAAAAGAAGAAGAACTCGACCAGCTTTATACTCAATTAGAGAATAAGCTGGAGGATTTAGAAGTTAAGTCTGCCTTATCAGATCCAGAAGATGCGCTAGGAGTTATTTTGAAAATCAATGCAGGAGCTGGAGGTACGGAGAGTTGTGACTGGGCATCAATGCTAGAGCGTATGTATATCATGTGGGCACAGAGCAAACGGTTTAAAATCACGGAGCTGGATCGCAATGAAGGCGATGTGGCGGGCATTAAATCAGTGTCATTGCAGATAGAAGGCCATCTATCTTATGGATTTTTAAAATATGAAAATGGTGTGCATAGACTCGTGCGTATTTCACCATTTGATAGTAATGCCAAGCGTCATACTTCATTCGCCTCTGTCTTTGTCTATCCGCTGGTAGACGATACTATTCATATAGATATTAAAGATGCCGATATAGAAGTGATTACTTCACGCTCAGGTGGTGCTGGCGGGCAAAATGTGAACAAGGTGGAAACTAAGGTACAAATGAAGCATTTACCAACAGGCATTGTTGTTGTATGTCAAGTAGAGCGCTCGCAACATGGAAATAGAGACCGTGCTTTGCAGATGCTTCGTTCTCAGCTTTATGAATTGGAAATTCAAAAAAAGAATGCTGAGCGTGACAAGGTAGAAGCAGGGAAGATGAAAATAGAATGGGGTTCTCAAATTCGTAATTATGTTCTTCATCCATATCAGCTAGTTAAGGACGCCCGCACAGGCTATGAAACCAGTCAATCTCAAGATGTATTGAACGGTAATCTAGATCCGTTTATGAAGGCCCTATTATTGCATAAATAAGTTATTATCTACTATAATTTTATCTGTTCGGTGAATAAATCTATCTTTGTATTATGAAATTTTCCAAAGCGAATATTGAACAAAAATTAGACCTTGTGCGTCCATTTTTAGCAGAAGATGACGGCAATGTAGAGCTTGTAGATATTACTGAGGAAGGACAGGTGCAAATTCGCCTAAAAGGCAATTGCAGCAGTTGTTCGATGAAAGAAAATACTATAAAATTGGGTATTGAAAATATATTGAAACAATTCTTTCCTGAGATTTCAGTCGTAGAAGTAAAATAAAAGCTTTCGGCGACATTTTTTGACATCTATTGAGTTCATCTTTGTGATAAATAAATTTTATCCACATGAACTCTATTGATTTTAAAGATTTAATTCTGTATTTCGTTACCTCCAATGCCTTTTTCTTTTTATTACTTCATGCAGACAATGAATTAATAGTAGTGCCTTTCGGTATCTTACTATTGATACTATTATTTATCTATTTAGTAAGAATGCAATCGAAGTTTCAACTAGACTAAAACACAAGTGCATACTCAGATGGAGAAGCAGGAGATAGCTAAGTTTTAGGTTGTTTTTTTACTTAGTTGTCTCCTGAATCTTGGCAATTCAGTTCATTTTTCAAATTTCACCTAACTTCGTAGGTAAATTAAAAATCAACTTGCCAAAAATAGTACTTCTTTCAGACAATCACAGTCATATAGAGACCAAACTCAATCTCTACCTTGAAAAGGCAGATGAAATATGGAATGCGGGCGATATAGGTAGTAAAGAAGTTGTGGAATGGATGGAGAGTTTTGGAAAACCTATTAGAGGAGTATATGGAAATATCGATGATAAAGAATTGCGACAAAAATTTCCCGAAGACAATATTTTTAGAATCGAAGAAATCAAAGTTTGGATGACGCATATAGGAGGATATCCGGGGAAATATAGTTCGAGAGTTCGAAGTAAATTTGCTGAAATACAGCCTCTACTTTTCATTTGCGGGCATTCGCATATCGTCAAATTAGAACAAGATAAAAAATTAGGACATTGGGTTTTTAATCCTGGTGCAGCTGGAAATCAAGGTTTTCATCAAGTCAAGACTGCAATAAGTTTTGATGTTAATGGAAATAATATAACGAATGTGGACTTGATCAATCTAGGAATGAGAGGTGGATAATGTGAAGATACGATGATTTTTTTGATGAGATAACTAGCCGAAATGAAGATGTAATGATGAATTTGAAAATGAATCCTCTTTGCTAGCTTTGCGTCTCTGCGATGAAATTTGAATTCATACTGCGTGACCAATATGAAAAAATATCAATAAATTTAAAGTTCAATTTATGAATAAACAATCCATTTATACGCTCACTCAAAACTATTTAAGTAAATATCCAGAAGACTCAAATGCCCTTCATGTATTAGAGTTTCTAGATAATCATGAAAATTTCTGGCAGCGAGATAATGCCTATGGACACATAACTTCATCCGCTTGGGTAGTGAATGAGCCTAGAGATAAAGTTTTATTGACACATCATAAGAAGTTAGAGATTTGGATTCAGCTAGGTGGGCACATAGAGCCAGAGGACAAGACCATTTATGAAGCTTGTGAACGCGAGCTCAAAGAAGAATCAGGCTTAAAAGAGTTCAAGCTTTTGTCGAATGAGATTTTCGATATCGATGTGCATAAATTTCCTCAGTCCGCCAATGGTTTTCCAGAGCATTTTCATTTGGATATCCGTCTTTTATTTCAGGGTAGTTCAGAAGAAAAAGTTAATTTTGACCTTATAGAATCCAATGAGGTAGTTTGGATATCTATAAATGAAGTTGAAAATTATCAAAATGCTCGGTCGGTGATGCGTATGGTGGAAAAAGTTAAACTGTATAAATGAAAATAGGTGTCACCGGAGGTATTGGCAGTGGAAAGTCTCTAGTCGTAAATGAACTAGAGAGACTAGGTGCACTCGTTTATCATGCCGATAAGAAGGCAAAAGAGCTGGTTTATTTGCCTGAGGTTAAAGAACAAATTTTAAACCTTTTAGGTACTAAAGCATTTGAAAACGATATGTATAATATACGATATGTGGCTTCTATTGTTTTTGAGGATAAAGAAAAACTTCAGGAATTAAATGCAATCATTCATCCTGCCGTATTTAAGGATTTAGAGTGGTTTTGTCATCAAAATTTAGGAAAAACGATTGTTTATGAGTCTGCCCTTATGATGGAAACGGGCCATACTCATTTGTTTGAAAAAGTGATTTTAGTGACTGCTCCGCTTGATATGAGAATTCAGCGAGTGATGTCGAGAGATCATGTAGATAGAGATTCTGTGCTCAAACGCATGGATAAACAATGGCCAGATGAAAAGAAAAGAGAATTTGCTGATATAATAATTGAGAATGTAGATAAGCAGGAAACTTTAATGAAGGTACGTGAATTATGGAATAACAAATTTAAATTGGATTATTAAGTTGTGATTGTTAAAAGTACGGATTTATATCCTCGGTTTAGGTTAGAGAAAAATTTAGATTTACAAGCTTATGTGGAGAGTTTTATGACTCCATCTCGAATACAGAATCTAAAAAACGTATTGGAATATCGTATGCGTCATATGTGTCTGGTCGCAGAGAATTTTATTGACGAATTTAATGTGCACGCTATGATACGGACAAGTGAATGTTTTGGTTTGCAAGACTTTCACAACATAGGTCAGAAAAATGTCTTAATGAAAAAGAATAAATCTGTCAATAGAGGAGCTTTTCAATGGACACATATCTATGATTATACCGACTGCGCAGAGCCTACATTGACATGCATCGAGAGTTTAAAATCCAAGGGTTATGGAGTCTTTGCTACCTCTTCTCATTTAGAATCCAATTACACTCCAGATAATATTCCAATAGAAAAACCATTGGCTATAATTTTGGGCAAAGAACATGAAGGCATAAGCGAAGTAGCCTTAGAACATTGCGATGGATTGGTTAGCATTCCGATGTATGGTTTTACTGAAAGTTTTAATGTGTCCGTAGCTGCCTCTTTGCTTACCCAGACTATTGTCGAACGCATTCGAAAAAGTGATATCTGTTGGCAGTTTAGCGAAGTGGAAAAAGAAAGTTTATACTATGAATGGATATGGAACAGTATAAAATATCCCGATAAGCTCTATTATGAATGGTCAGCGATGAAACTATAAGTTTTCTAAGATAAGTAGTAATAAATCGTTTATTTTTACCTATTCTAATTTTTACAGAAATGATTAAGTTTTCCTTATTTTGTATACTTGCATCTTTCGTTTTAAGTTGTGGAGATTCCAATTTTACAATCACTATACCTAAAGATTGGGAAATGATTGAGGTATATGGAGATGAGGTGGCTGTTCTTAATGAAGGCGGATATTATGGACTATTTTATGATCGAGATAATCCATTGAAGGATAGTTTTCTGGAAGAATCAGATGATAGAATTGTAGCCCTAGCTGTTTCTGACCAAATCGCAGTAGGTAAATCCGATGCTTATATTTGGGCGGCAGATAGTAGCTTTAAATTGACGCTAACAGAGGATAAGACTGAGAAAAAGAATAAGTATTTTAGAAAGTATGAGGATGAAAATTTTGAAGTAACACTCAATATGAAATTTTGGGAACGCATAGATGGTATGGACGAAGAAGATATGTATATTTTTAGAGGTAAAATGAAAGTAACTTCAAAAAAATACATGAATAGTAAAGAGTATAGAGTCAAAGGTGGAATATAACAAGTGGTCAGTAATCGGTGGTCAGTGGTCACCATTGAAATCAAAAAATCAATAGAAATAGTATAAATGACCTTAGCAGAGCGTGAAGCAGAACTTATTGAAATATTTGAGTGGATCGAAGACGAGACAGATCGATATGTTCAAATTATGGACTATGGTAAAAAAATGCCTGAGTTTCCTGAATCTGAAAGAATAGAATCCAATGAAGTCAAAGGTTGTCAGAGTAAAGTATGGCTAACCTATAAATTTGAAAATGGAAAGTTATATTTTCAAGCAGATAGCAATACTGCTATCACAAAAGGTATAGTTGCGTTACTCGTCTTTCTTTTGTCAGATTTATCTCCGAAAGAAATCTCCGAAGCTAGCCTCGATATTCTTGATAAAATCGAGCTGAGAAAACATCTTACCTCTCAACGTAACAATGGCCTGACTGCAATGGTGCAGAAAATGAAAACACTGGCAACATCAGCCAATAATTGATATATAATCTATACAATGACTCAAGAAGAAAGAAACGAACTTAAAGAAAAAATAACCGACGCACTCAAGACTATTTATGATCCAGAAATTCCAGTGGATATATATGAACTAGGACTCATTTATGAAGTAAATATAGATGAAAAAGCTCATGTAGAAATCGTAATGACCTTGACTTCACCGAACTGCCCAGTTGCGGGTTCCTTACCTGAAGATGTACGCGCTAAAGTGGCAGAGGTAGAAGGCGTAAATGGTGCTCATGTGGAACTAGTATTCGAGCCTACCTGGGATAAGAGCTTTATGAGTGAAGAAGCCATGTTGGAACTTGGTTTCTTGTAAAAAGGTGACATAAACATATAATTTTCTGCTCTGAATTGCATTTTTTTCAATCCCAATTAAGTCTGTTTTTTCAATTTTAATTTTGCTTCATTCCATAGCGTATCCATTTCTTCTATGGTCATATCAGAAAGAGGTTTCGTGGTCTGCTCTTCTATATATTGAAATCGCTGTATGAATTTTTGATTCGTTCGCTGTAAAGCGAGTTCTGGATCTACTTTGGCATATCTCGCTAGATTGATTATGCTGAATAGGACATCTCCTATCTCTTCTTCGATGTCTTCCGACACTTTAGTTTCTAACGCCTGGTTCAATTCACCAAGCTCTTCATTTAATTTATCCCATACTCCATCGATAGTATCCCATTGAAATCCTATATGAGCGGCTTTATCTTGTATTCTATGAGCCTTGATTAGTGCAGGCAAGGATTTAGGAACACCTCCAAGAATAGAGGTTCTACCTTCTTTGAGTTTTAATTTTTCCCAGTTTTCTTTCACTTGCTCTACCGTTAGATCTTGACTAACTTCAAATACATGTGGGTGTCTATTTATCAGTTTATCATTTCCCATTTTTAATATGTCCTCTATGCTCGTAGCATCTTTTTCAGATATAATTTTAGCATAAAAAACGAGGTGTAGCATGACGTCAGCCACTTCTTCTTTTAGATTATCTAAATTCTTATCTAGGATAGCATCATAGAGTTCATATACTTCTTCGATGGTCAAATGAGAGAGACTCTCCAAGGTTTGTTTTTTATCCCAGGGACATTTTTCCCTAAGATCGTCCATAATTGAGAGTAATCGAGAGAATTCTAATGACACAAGTTAAGAGTTAAATTTATTTTAAGGGGGCAGTCACAGCTGTTCGTACTTTTAACTTTATACTTTTCACTTTCTGCTTCATTTACCCTTTCCTTTGAAAAGAATGATAAATGTATAAATCAAAATTTTAATATCAAGTATCAAACTCCTATTTTCTATATAAATCATGTCATACTTCAGACGATGAATCATTTCTTTTACATTCTCGGCATAACCATATTTAACCATCCCTAATGAGGTAATACCAGGTTTTATTTTCATCAAGTGCAGATAATAAGGTGCCTCATTGCATATTTGGTCTATAAAAAATTTTCTTTCAGCGCGATAGCCAACTATACTCATTTCACCTTTTAGTACATTAAAAAATTGGGGTATTTCATCCAAGCGCCATTTACGAAGAAATCGCCCTACAGGTGTAATACGCGGATCTTCTTTTGAAGCTAGCAGAGGAGTTTGAGCCTCAGCATTAGAAATCATAGATCTAAATTTGAGAATATAGAATGGCTTAAAATTTTTACCTATCCGCTCTTGACGATAGAATATAGCCCCTCCATTGGTTATTTTTAATACGATAGCTATTGCTAAATAAATGGGAAGCAATAGCACTATAGCCAATATAGAAAGGAAAATATCGAGTGTAGATTTGATGTTTTTTTCAAATAAATGCATATTTTCCGGATAGGCTTCCAGAAATAATGGACTATGAATATCAGATAGTCGATAACTTTTATTAATAATGTCATAAATGTCAGCAGGTGTTTTTACTATGACATTAAATGGAGCTAATTGATTGATAAGCGAGTGAATAAATTTTTCATCGGTCGAGTTAATAATCACTTGATGTATATTCTTCTCTTCTAGGATTGTTTTCAATTTTTCTATTTTACCCATATAGGGCAATTGACAACCATTGGTCATTTTATCGGAAAGAAAACCTATATTCTTAAAACCAAAATCTTTGTAATCACATAATTTGTCATCAGCATAAATATTGATATCGCTTGAGTTTAGAACAAATATGGAATTGAAATAGCGCTGCTCCTGACTATAAAGATATTTATTGACCGTTAGCACGGTTATTCTAAATAGAGTAGTAATTAAAAATTGCAAAAGAAAGTAGGTCACTACTACATAAAATAGATCTTCTTTAGAATAATTATCATCTAAGAAAAATAAAAACATGATGATTACAACACCAATTAATGAAGCGATAGCAGTTTTAACGATTTCCCAAAATCTAGATTTGAAAAACAACAAACCATAAAATCCTCCATAGAAGTATAATACTATCCAGAAGATAGGAATAAGGACGATACTATAGTAAAATGTTGTATCAGAAAGAAATTCCTGCAACTGAATATCATAAGGATATGGAGAAAGTGTCTTTCTATAATAATACAATATAACCCAAGCTGCAGTAGAAGCTATAGTATCTAATAGAAGATAAATGGTGAGTTTATTCGTATTTTTCAATAGGTAGAATCAAGGTAACTAGTTATTCGTTTTATCTATTTCAAACGCTAATTTCGGAGTAAAATTGTATTTATTTATTAATATTTTATAAACACATTTTTGGTTTCGGTGAAAAAGCGCATAGCTTCAAAACCACCTTCTCTGCCGATACCGCTCTCCTTCATACCACCAAAAGGAGTTCGTAAATCTCTGACCATCCATGTATTGACCCAAACTATACCAGAGTCTATACGCTCAGCTACTCTGTGTGCTTTCTTTATATTTTCTGTCCATATAGTACAGGCTAGGCCATAAGTTGTGCTATTCGCCATTTCGATAGCATCCTCTTCAGTATCAAATGGAATCAGGGTCACGATGGGTCCAAAAATTTCTTCTTGATTCAATCGGCATAAATGCCCCAAACCCTCTATAACTGTAGGTTCTATAAAAAAGCCAGCTCGGCATTCACCTTCTGGTATATATCGCTTGCCGCCAGTGAGTATGGTGCCACCTTCTTCCTTAGCTAATTCTATATATCCGAGAATTTTATGCATATGATCTTCACTCACTACAGCGCCTATATTCACGTTGGTTTTGGGGTCACCAATAGTCAACTGATTTATTCGAGTTATAAATTCTTCCTTAAACTTAGGATAAATAGTTTTCTGGATAAATATTCTGCTCCCACATAAGCAAATTTGTCCTTGATTGGTAAAGGAAGAGCGGACCGTAGTGGTCATCATCTCTTCAAAATCACAATCATCAAAAATGATGTTTGGATTCTTTCCCCCGAGCTCTAAAGATACTTTTTTAAACTGTTTCGCACATTCAATGTTGATAGCACGACCTGTTACTGTACCACCAGTAAAGGCGATAGCTTTGACACGTTTATCTTGCACTATGGCCTGTCCTACTCTAGCACCTAGTCCATGTACTATATTTAAAACCCCTTTTGGAAATCCTATTTCTATGCATACGGTCGATAACAAATAAGCTGTATATGGAGTAATCTCAGAAGGTTTTGCCACTACCGTATTCCCAGCGGCTAATGCAGGGGCTATTTTCCAAGTAAATAAATAAAGGGGTAAATTCCATGGAGATATACATCCCACGATACCAATGGGTTGTCGGAGGGTATAATTCAATCCTTGGTTGGGCGTATGATGACTCTCACTAGGAAAATTCATCTGTGCAGAGGCAAAAAACTTGAGATTAGAAATAGCGCGCGGTATATCACTCTGAGCCGCTAGCCATTCAGGTTTTCCATTATCCATAGATTCCGCTTCTACGAATTCGTTCATTCGAGACTCTATAACATTTGCTAGTTTTAGTAAAAGATCAAATCGTTGCTCAAAACTTAATATTTTCCATGCAGGTAAAGCCTCTCTCGCTGCTTCTATAGCCAGCATCACATCTTGGCTATCACTATCAGGCAGGGTACCATAGACTTTGCCGATAGACGGATTCACTACATTGATTATCTTATTGGATAGGGCGTCACGTAACTCACCATTTATATAATTCTTAATCGTCATGATACATTTTTTACCTTTCTTAGTCTACAAATATAGTCTCCAGTTTCTTTACTAGTGCTTAAAAAATGAAACTAAGAAACATTAACATTTTTATTAAAAAATGTTCTATGGGATTATTAGCAGGTTGGTTTATTAGATATTGTTTAGATTTGTAAGTCTATACTTAAAATCTTTGAAAAAACTTCTTGGCATTATTGCCATGCTTTTTTTAGTGCATATAATTCACGCCACACATATTGTGGGAGGCATGGTTACATACAAATACCTTGGAAATAAGCGCTATGTGCTTAGCTTTAAGGTTTATAGAGACTGTAATGGCGGTCAGGCTGCATTTGATGGCGACCCTACTGTACCGTCAGGATCATTCAATAGACCTTTTTACTATGTCGTTTTTGATAATCAATCAGGTGCTAGGGTTGATAGCGGTTCCCTAACTTTAATACGTAAAGATACCGTTCAATCTGTCATACAAAATGACTGCTTGGATCCTAAACTGACCTGTGTAGAGCAGGCTTTTTATACCGATACGATTATTGTGCCTGATGAGACTCGCTGGTACTCTATTTATCATCAGCGATGCTGTCGAAACAGTGGGATAGATAATCTACAACCCACACCAGGAGGAGGTGGTGGAGGTGGCGGAAGCTTTCCAGGCATGACGATTTACAATATAATACCCCCTTCACAGACTTATCCAAACAATTCTGCTGATTTTAAAGAGTTTCCGCCTTTATTTATTTGCGCTAATCAATCTTTTACCTTTGATCATGCTGCAGTAGATTTGGATGGAGATGTTCTCAAATACTATCTTGTTAATCCTTTGGATGGTGGCTCACCTAATAACCCGCAGCCAAATTCAAATAATATCTCCATGATGAGAATTAATGCTAATTTTCAAGCTCCATACAGCTTAGCAAATGTCATGGGGGGGAGTCCAAACATTGCGATTGATGAAAACACTGGTTTATTGACCTGTAAGCCGGATAACGCTGGCAGATTTGTGGTTAGTGTCATGGTTAAAGAATTTAGAAGTGGTGTATGCATCGATTCTTCTATTAGAGATTTTCAATTCAATGTATTTGTATGCGATATACCTAAATCTGAAGTAGTTACTCTACCTGGTTCTTATGATCCAGTAAGTAAGATGTATGATTATCAGGTGAATTGTAAAGATAAAAGAATCAGTTTTACGAATTCTAGTACGAACGCTCAGCGTTTTCTTTGGAACTTCGGAGACCCTTCCTCTGGCACATTGGATACGTCTACAAGCACTAACCCTAGCCATGATTATACAGATACGGGTGCTTATATTGTCACCCTGACTTCGTTTAAAACCTTAATAGATGGGAGAATCTGTAAGGATACGTTAAGGTTTAAAGTAAGGATTTACCCTACTTTTTATGCTAATTTTAGGATAGCGACCAACCCTCCAAAGTGCCCAGGGGATGTGGTGAATTTTACTGATTTATCCACTGCCACTTATGGCAATACCATAAAATGGAAATGGCAATTTGGTGACGGACAAATCGATACTGTCCGCAATCCATCGCATAAGTATAGTGTCTCAGGCATCTATGCAGTAAAACTCAACGTAGAAAGCAGTAAAAGATGTGTAGCGGACACCCAGATTAATTTTAGAGTAGAAAATCGTCCTAATATCTCTGCAACGCTTCCTAATGCGTGTATTGGTCAGCCATTTAACCCCGTCTGTAATATAACGATACCCGCTCCTGATGTTATCAGCAGTTTGCGTTGGACATTACCTGATAGGGTAGATGCAAACTGTACGACCACTTACACTCCACCCACCGCTGTTCCCTTCTCTGTGAAGCTATGGGCGAGGTCGGATAAAGGTTGTGTGGATTCTCAAACATTTAATGTCAATGTCAATAACCTCCCTAATATCACTACCTTCGATGATACTTTTATCTGCTATGATAGTAAAATACAACTTAATGCTAATGGAGGAGTATCCTATTTATGGTCTCCATCTGCTCAACTAGATAATCCAAATAGCAAAACTCCTATTGCATCTCCAGTTTATCCAAATTCGAGTAGGTATACCGTGAAAGGAACAGACGCTCTCGGTTGTTATAATTTTGATTCCGTTCTAGTTTCTTTTCAACTCAAACCATTTATAGATGCAGGAAAAGACACGAATGTTTGCCTAAATCCAGGTCCGTTTAATAGAGAAACGGTTAGGCTAAATGGGCAAGGTTTTTTTCAAACCTTTTATTGGACACCGCCAGCAGGTCTGGATAATCCAAACTCCAAAACTCCTTTATCTAAACCAACTGTTGCGACGGAATATGTATTTAATGGAATAGATCAATTCGGCTGTATAGTGAAAGATACCGTTCGAGTGATTGTACTAGATCCAAGTTTGAATTTATTTAGAAAAAATGATACAGTCAAGTGTAGCTATGATACCATTATATTAGAACCATTGGATTTAGGCGATATCACTCGCTATGCATGGTTTCCTCCTACTTGGATTCACCCAAATGATTTGTTCACACGAAAGCCAAGAATATACAATCGAGATACATTTATCTATACATTGACTATTGATAATTATTGTTATAGGAAATCTGAGAATATTCGTATTGATGTGATTCCGAGTCCTAAAACCAATTTACCACTTTTGGATTCGACCTGTTTTGGCAATATCTATAAATTTAACCTTAATACGGACAATACTTATAAGTGGTCAACCACGGATCCTTCTATAAATAATAAGACAATCCCTAACCCAGAAGTGAATCCTAGTGCTAAGGTTTGGTATTATATCACAGCAACCAACAGTTTTGGTTGTACAGTATCTGAAGGAATGGAGATGATCGTGAACTATCCGCCTAATATTTCTATTCTAGGTCTTCCGAAGTTTATTTGTTCAGGTGATTCCGCTGAATTAACCGTGGTGAGTAACGCCAATTTAAATACCAAGGCTCGATGGTCGCCGGGTACTTATGTTTCTGATTCGCTTTCCAAAAAAGTCTTTTATTATCCGCCGAAAACGGGTGATATTTTCCTTAAAGTCCTTACCGCAGAGAATTGTTTCACCATACAAAAGCTGAGAGTCCCTGTTCAGTTGCCTATTAAGCCCAATGTGCAAACGCCAGTGCAAGTCTGCAAAGGTCGATATACTGAATTGTATGCCTCTGGAGGATTATATTATCTATGGAAGCCATTCTATAATATGAGCGATAGTCTCACCGATAAACCACAGGTGGCACCAGATTCTAGTTTTAATTATGTAGTGAAAGTAGCTAATGATTGCTTTTTTGACACAATAGGTGTGCGTGTAAATGTAGATACACTGCCAAAGATTGAGACCACACCAGATACGAATATCTACAGAGGCGCAGAAATAGAACTCTATGCCTATTCAACTGCGTCTAAACTAGATTGGTCCCCACAATCCACCATTCCTTCTAATCCTTATTTGACTAGTATTCGAGTGCAGCCTATTGATAGTACGACCTATTATGTGCATGTAGTAGACGGAAATTCTTGTGAAGGGTATGATAGCGTGCGGGTAGGCGTTTATTCCAAGAATGTATTACTTATCCCTACTGCATTCTCACCAAATGGAGATGGAGTTAATGATATATTTAAAGTTGTAAAGCACCTTAATGTTAAAACGCTCAATTATTTTGAGGTCTATAATCGTTGGGGAGAAAAAATATTCAGTACGACTAATCTAGACCAAGGGTGGGATGGCAGCTTTAAAGGAGAACCTGTTCCTAATGGCACTTATAATTGGCAGATCCAAATTACTAATTATGATAAAGAAAAGATATCGAAGGCAGGAAGTATTGATGTCATAAGATAGTTAAGGGCAACTTTCGTTTTTTCTAGGTTAGATAAGTATATTTCCAGATTATCTTCTATCTAGTATAGACTTACTTATTGGTCAAATTTTAGCTCATTAAATACAAAAACCACCACTTTAATTATCGCTTAAAGTGGTGGTTTTGTATTATTGACTTTTAACCCCCTCAATTTTATAGAAATAAAATCATGTTATAAATAGGTGGATTAGACTAATCCATAACAGAATTTATTAAGCGTTAAGCTTAGCTTTCAATCCCGCATCTATAGCATCTAGAAACTCTTCTGTATACAAATAGTCTGTGCCATGATCTACTTTATTTGATCCTTTTACAATAATGGCTAAGTCTTTGGTCATTTTACCAGCTTCTACTGTTTCTACACATACTTGTTCTAGCGAAGTAGCGAACTTATCCAATTCTGAATTGCCATCCAATTTAGCTCGAAAAGCCAACCCTCTTGACCAAGCATAAATAGAAGCTATAGGGTTTGTAGATGTTCTATTTCCTTTTTGATGCTCTCTATAGTGACGTGTGACAGTTCCATGTGCTGCTTCAGACTCCATAGTGCTGCCATCCGGCGTAATAAGAACTGAAGTCATCAATCCTAATGATCCAAATCCTTGAGCAACAGTATCCGATTGAACATCTCCATCATAGTTTTTGCAAGCCCAAACGAAGTTACCATTCCACTTAAGTGCGCTGGCTACCATGTCATCAATTAATCTGTGTTCGTATGAGATTCCTGCTGCTTCAAATCTTGATTTGTAATCTGCCTGATAGATTTCTTCAAAAATATCCTTGAATCTACCGTCATATTTTTTCAATATGGTATTTTTCGTAGATAAATAAAGTGGCCACTTCTTGGTCAATGCCATATTGAAACAAGAATGAGCAAATCCTTTGATACTCTCATCTGTATTATACATACAAAGTGCTACACCGTCGCCTTTAAAATTAAATACCTCGAAAGTCTGTGGCTCACCTCCGCCATCTGGCGTAAAGGTCATAGTCAATTTTCCCTTGCCTTTCACCAACGTATCGGTAGCTCTATACTGATCTCCGAATGCATGACGACCTACGATGATAGGAGAAGTCCAGTTTGTGACTAATCTAGGGACATTGTGCATAACAATAGGTTCTCTAAATACTGTACCATCAAGAATATTGCGTATAGTTCCATTTGGTGACTTCCACATTTGCTTTAAGTTAAATTCTTTTACTCTATCCTCATCGGGCGTAATGGTCGCACATTTGATACCTACTCCGAATTCTCTAATAGCATTTGCTGCATCTATAGTTACTTGGTCATCTGTCTCATCGCGGTATTCCATCCCAAGGTCATAGTATTTAATATCTAGATCTAGATATGGTAAAATTAATTTTTCTTTGATAAATTTCCAAATGACTCGGGTCATTTCATCTCCATCTAATTCTACTACTGGGTTGGCTACTTTAATCTTTGTGAAACTCATAACTTACTTTTTTGATCTATATTTTTATGTTAGAAAGTCAGCAAAACTAACCAAAAAAACGGGATTTTAGGGATAAATTCAGACTATTTTTTGTTAATACCTACTAAGAAGTAGATTTGGAAATTATATTGAGTACCTAATAATTGTTATAGGCTATTAATCATAGCTATATGAGGGATTTGGTCTTCGAGATATTCTTCACCTATTTTTTCAAACCCTAAATCAGCATAGAATTTTAAGAGATAACTCTGTGCTGAGATCTTGATAGAATACATAGGAAAAAGCTCATTACATTTTCGAATAGCTTCTTCCATAAGTATTTTACCTAATCCAAGATGACGATGGGTTAGTTTATTGCAGACCCTGCCTATAGAACTATAATTAGAATAAGACACCCCCGGACCGAGTACTCTCGAGTATGCGATAAGTTTACCCTTTTCTGAGCCAAGGAGGTGATAGGCAGCTATATCTTTGTCATCTAAATCTTGATAAACGCAGCTTTGTTCTATCACAAATACCTCTGATCGAAGCTTAAGAATCTTATAGAGCTCCAGAGAGGTTAATTCTTTAAATGGCTTAAAGTCAAATGTCATAATTGATTTTAGTTAAATAAAATATTACCAATTCTAATCCTTGTAGCGCCAAATTTCAAGGCGATATCATAATCCCCACTCATACCTATGGACATTTCCGACAGTGTCATGTTATAGTCAGAATTTATGGCAGCTAACATAGTTTTCACGCGACAAAACTCCTCTTCTATTTGGGACTTGTTATCTGTAAAGGAAGCCATAGCCATGATTCCTTGAATCGAAATATTTGGATAGTTCTCGGCCTGGAACTGATCAAAAAAATCTAACATTTCTTCTGGAGAGAAGCCATATTTCGTCTCTTCTTGAGCCACATACATTTGAATAAAAATTGCGACCTTTTTATTGATTTTACTTGCTTCTTTTTGTATTTCATTAAGCAGTTTCATGCTATCCACTGCATGTATGGTCGATACCTTATCTATAATCTGTTTGACCTTATTGGTCTGTAAATGTCCAATAAAGTGCCAATCAATATCTTTTGGAAGTATTACATATTTATCGCAGAGTTCCTGGGCTTTATTCTCTCCAAAGCTCCTTTTGCCCATTGTATATAATTCTGCTAAAGCGTCTACAGGTCTCAATTTGGTCACGGCTATCCACTGAGCTCCATATTCTGCACACACAGTATCTAGTTTCTGATAGATTGATTGGTTGATATACATTAGTTTATTCAAATTTTTTAAAATAATCCCAATTGTGGCTATGAATTATGAAATGTCTCGTACATTTGCCATAGATGAGATTTCAATTTCAAAAATACAAGCTTTTATCCTACTTCGCGGCTATATTTCTGCTAGCTCTCTATAGTTGTGGGGCTAATCCTAGTCTAAAGGAAGAAAGATTCAAAGGGGCCTTGGTTAAAATTCATGAATGTGAAGCCTATCACGAGCTCAAATTAGGAAATAATCAACCAGCTTTTATAGAGAGTTGTAAAGCAAAAGCACTAAAAGATTTAAGAATTTCTTCTGAGGATTTCGAACAAACAACCCAGTACTATAAAGCCCATCCAAGAGAATTTGAAGCGCTTTATGATTCACTTTTAATTAAATACCCCTAGGGCCCGTGATTAAATTTATAGAGTGTCCGCGCGACGCCATGCAGGGAATCCCCATTTTGATACCTACGGAGAAGAAGATAAAATATATTCAATCTCTCCTGGAGGTAGGATTTGATGTGATAGACTTTGGCAGTTTTGTGTCACCTAAGGTCATACCCCAGATGGCTGATACGTCAGAAGTATTGAAAGGTCTGGACTTGACCAATACAAAGTCAAAACTGTTGGCTATTGTAGCCAATACTAAAGGGGCTATGGAGGCTTGCCTTCACCCCCAAATAGACTTTATTGGCTATCCATTCAGCATATCCGAGACGTTTCAGCAGCGAAATACGAATTCTAGTATCGGGGAGTCCTTTGAACGAGTCAAGGAAATAGCTCTTCTTACTCATGAGAGTGGGAAAGAATTAGTGATTTATATCTCCATGGGCTTTGGAAATCCCTATGGTGATGTCTTCAATGTAGATATTATTCACCATTGGGTAGAGAAAATAGCCAGCCTTGGTGTGAACATTTTTTCTCTCTCAGATACTATAGGAGTGGCTACTCCAGAATTAATAACGGAGGTTTTTAAAGGCACTGTTGGTTATTATAATGATTTAGAATTTGGTGCTCATCTGCATTCTGCGCCATACAATTGGTTGCCTAAGGTAAAGGCGGCGTATAAAGGCGGCTGTCGCAGGTTTGACGTAGCAATAGGCGGACTCGGAGGTTGCCCATTAGCCAAAGATGAACTAGTAGGAAATCTAGCAACGGAGTATTTTGTTAACTTTTTCCGCAAACAATTTAAACCTGAATTTGATGAAAAGGCCTTTGAGCGATCCCTGCGAATAGCTAATGAGATTTTTCATTTATCTTAATAACTCCAATATAGAAGTAAATTAACTCATCCTAAAAAACTAGAAGCATGAAACCCACTCTCGTTATCGGAGCTTCCGAAAATCCAGATAGATATTCCTATAAAGCTATAGAAATGCTGCGTAACCATCAGCATGAAGTATTTGCTTATGGATTAAAGGCAGGGAGGGTGTGTGATGTAGAATTCATGACAGAAAAAAATCCTGTCAAGGCTCATACCGTAACGCTTTATATAGGGGCTAAGAACCAAGACATGGACTTGCGAAATTATATTTTATCTCTCAAGCCAAAGCGGGTTATCTTCAATCCAGGCACTGAAAATCCTCAATGGGAAGCTGAACTTAATGATTATGGTATCACCACAGAAGAGGCCTGCACTCTTGTGCTACTCCAAACGGGGCAATATTAGGCGGAAATACAAAGTGCACATACTTAAAATAATTAAGACTCTAAGTAATAATAAAAGACTTTTTGGGTCTTATTTTCAATAGGGATAATCATGTTATTACGAATGATATAATCTTCATAGTCTAAGACTCCGCTTTCTTTAGTAGCTATGCGAATAGGAGTGTCAGAAGAATATGCTGTCACAGTGACTGTATCACTAAAATGAGCATAATAAAGTTGCTCATTTTTTAAAGTAGAGAGCTTATGAATAGCCGCTTGATATTTTTCCTGAGTGAAGGTTACTTTATAAAATTTTCTAGCTAAAATACGCTGAGCTAAACTAGAAAGTATTTCATCACTATTGTTTTTCATATCTTTTAATACGGTCCATACATCGCTATCATCTAATAGCACAAATTGTGCTATGACATCTGGAGTCAATTGACTGCGCTGATCTTCCGCTAATTGAAAGAAAAAATTTAGTCTAGGATTGGACGTCGAAATTGTTTGTCCGCTATGAATGAGCTTGAAGATGCGCTCAAGAAACTTTATAAGCATAAACTCTGCACTCATAACTGTTTTATGGAGATAGACTTGCCAATACATCAGATGACGCGATAAGAGAAAATGCTGCACACTCATAATACCTTTTTCATGCACCACGATTTGATTATCTGCGACATCTATCATAGCTAGAATTCTATCTACACCTATATTGCCCTCCACTACGCCGCTGTAGAAGCTATCACGCTTAAGATAATCTAATCGATCCACGTCGAGCTGACTAGATATTAATTGATAGAAAAATTTTCGTGGATACTGATTGGTAAAAATTTCTATGGCTAAATCTAAATCACCATGAAACTCTTTATTCATAGCATGCATAAGAGCCAAGGAGATTTGTTCATGAGATATTTTTTTGAAAAAACTTTTTTCTAAAGCATGTGAAAAGGGTCCATGTCCAATATCATGCAGCAAAATAGCTAAGCAAGCGGCCTCTTCTTCTTTATCTGAAATTTCCACGCCCTTTACTCTTAGCTGCTCTATAGCTACCTGCATGAGGTGAAAAGCGCCTAGCGCATGATGAAATCTACTGTGCACCGCTCCGGGATATACCACATGTGTCAAACCTAGCTGAGCTATATTTCGTAATCGCTGAAAGTAAGGATGATTGATACAGCGCAATGCGGAGTTATATTTAACTCGAATAAAACCATGAACGGGATCGTTGATAATTTTGTTGCTCAATTTCATAACTAACTACTAATAATGATTAACTAACAAAAAGGGCAAACAAGATTAGATACTTAAAACCTATAACGCAAAATTTATGAATTTATCAGCCCGGTAATCGGTTAATATACTTATCCATTTCCTTGATTTGGTTTAGGATCTCCGCTTGTTTAGGCTTAGCATCTTTAGCTTTTTTGAAATGCACCTTCGCTGTTTTATGATCTTTTCGTTGAATGAAAATGGAACAGAGCATCAATTGTGCACTAGCTATACTATCAGGATCATTCATACCCTTTGATAAAGCCTCTCTGAGCTTAGGAAGAGCTGATTTATAATCCCCTTTTTGAAAAAAAATGGCTCCATGTTGAAAAACTACCATCGCATCCATATCCTTCATAGGCATGCCCAGTTCGCCTGATTTTTTTATGAGTGCCTCTGCTTTGGCGAAATCTTTCTGCGATACAGCCATATTACTCTGAATCATATAATACATAGAGCGGACTGGCTTAATAAGCAGTGCAGGGTATTTAACTGAATCTATGACCTTCATAGATAGGTCAAAATCACCTCCCTCTACAGATTTCTGCAATAACCGGATAGGCCCTAATAAAAAATGAGCTAAAAATAGGATAACCCCAATGGTGATCAATATCCAAGCAAAGTCGAATTTATCCATAAATCCCCAAACCAAACCAATGATAAGAAGACCTAATGAAATCCAAACTCTATTAAAAACATAAAACTGCAAAAACTTTGTGTTCATTCTTTTTGAAAATAAGATGGCAAAGCTATAAAGACTGGACTAAATAAGACTATAAAACTAGCTAAATTTATTGTACTCCGTGCATTCGCTTCTTTAGAAATCCATTTAATAAAATAATGACGAATCCAGCAGCAATGGCAAGAACGGTAAATATTAAGAAAAAAGCAGACATCGAATATTCTAAACTTATTTTGTCTATAAGGCTACCTGTCTTACCAGCTAACCAGTTAGCTATCGCTGAAGCCGTAAACCAAACCCCAAACATAAGTCCAACATATCTAGCAGGCGATAATTTACTTATATAGGATAATCCGACTGGAGATACGAATAGCTCTCCAATTGTATGAAATAAATAGGCTATTATTAGCCATACAATACTTACAGAGGCAACAGTAGCACCTTTCTCAATAGAAGAAGCTCCTAATGCAAGTATGCCAAAACCTGCTCCAAGGAGAATTAAACCTAACCCAAACTTAATAGGTGCCGATGGATTATACTTACTAGCCCATATTTTAGATACTAATGGGGCAAATAAAATTATAAATAATGAGTTTAAAATTCCAAACCATGAGGCGGGAATTTCTACCTCATTTAATTT
>Ga0078894_10000940_pt1 | contig 20957 bp, 21 predicted proteins | sample LauGreSu1BDMLBSD_2_FD_67506 | JGI IMG/M metagenome (GOLD analysis project Ga0078894, IMG submission 67506) | Freshwater lake microbial communities from Lake Michigan, USA - Su13.BD.MLB.SD (version 4) (version 4) | ecosystem: Environmental > Aquatic > Freshwater > Lake | place: Lake Michigan... | reverse complement strand
TTTTGGGTTCATTTTTATAGTGGTTTGTTATAAATATTACGCATATATTTTGTGTATTTCTACTCTGGTCTAAAAAAAGAGCATATTCGTTGCGGATATGCTCTTTGTGTTTATTTTCTCGTTTTGTTGGTACGACGGCGACGAACGCGCTTGGATTTCTTCGATTTTTTTGTTCGGCGTTTCTTTGCTCCTCCATCAGTATCCATATTACATTTTGAGGCTTTAACCAGTTCCATTATTTTTTTAAACCCCGCATGATCATTATTAAGTTCTTTAATTTTATAATTAACTGGGTTGAAAAGCGTGATTTTGTTGTCTGAGTATTTACATTCAAATACTCCATTTAACACAGTCTCAATATCGTCACCATCACTATATTTCAAATCTGGTTTACTGTAATTGGCATTAGTAAATTCTATAGTAGTTTTATCTGGCATTGTTTTTTTATACAATAATGCTCGTTTTATTTCCTATATCTATCTTCCGGTTCTCCCGCCGCAGGATAAATCCCGTGCCACAAATGCATCTCCATTGTCTGCTCATCGGGTTCTAAGCCCCAGGTTTCATGGAATGCCTCGAAATCATCCTCGGTTTCAAACGCAACCGTCCTCTCTTTCACTGTTCCTCTAAATTCCCGTAACCGCTCCACCCAAACCGGAGCACAATACCCTAACCAATTTACACCCAAATATGCCTCTCGCATCGTTTTCAATAATAACCCGTCAAACTCCTGAGCCATGTATTTGGCCTGCGGACGGATAGGCCACTGACTCACCTTCGCTAAATACTTACGCGCCGGCTTCAAAGCCCCGACCGTCTCATGCCGTGAGTCTGAGAACCGCAACACAATCATCTTCTCTGGTTCCTCGGGCATCCTCGAACGCATCGCTAAAGTTCCGACCGCCGTTCCAAGAAGCCCATGGTCACTACCACCTGTACCGGATTGGAGCCATTCTGTATAAAATTCGTCCAATCTGCGCTTGAACCTAGGGTTCGTTTCTTCGTAATATTTCACATAAATTTCTCGGAGCCAATGCCAAACTTCGTCTGCGAACCCCGACCAATAGAGTTCGTAGGCCCAGAAGAGAGACTCCTCTCGACACCTCTCGCATATCGACCACACCAAACTATATTTGACGTGCAACTTCTCGTATAAATAACGTGTGAAGACCGGGTCCATTTTTTTGGAAAGAGAGTTTGAGTTCATGCGGTCTTCCAATCCAGATTAAAAAGAAATTCAATTTTACCAGTCTTTATATGTGCAAAAATTGAAAGACTTTATATTCCTTGGAACCTGCAGACATTCCTAAACCACCCGAATACTCTTGAACTCTTTTCCCTTTAAAAACACCATGTCGATTCTTACTGCCATTTATTACATTCTCGGATTGATTGTTGCTTTCGTGGTAATATCCGCAACAGTCATGTTTACAATTGAACTCTTCCATCACATGCAGCTCATAGCGGACCGATGCGACACTCTTGAAAAGGAACTCAAGAAGTACAAGGCCGCGCTTAAAACCTTTGAAGCCCACGCAGAAATCATGAAAGCCGACATGGGGGCTTTAAGCTCCGGTGCAGAAACCATGAAAGCCGACATGGGGGCTTTAAGCTCCGGTGCAGAAACCATGAAAGCTGACATAGCGTCTTTAAGTGCGGACATAGCCGGAATGTCGGAACACATGATGATGTCGCTGCAGGAAAGCATCGAAGACCTTTACGCCAGAGAGAAAAAGGCAAAAGAAGACCGCAAGGAGTCGCGCAACAGCATGAAGCTGTTGGACCGTTGCATGGTGGAGATGAGAAGTCGCATAACCGTGGTCGAATCCCGCTCAGAACAAACTGTTGAGAAGACAGATGACATCTTAGAGTGCCTCTCGCTTCTTCAGGAACGCATCGCCGCCAACGAGGAATCCGCCAAAACCGTCGCCGAAATCAAAGACTTTGTCCGCCACCTCCACGAACGCGGCTTGGCCAGCGATGACAAAATGGAACGCTTGAAAACAGAGACCCACAAACTACGCGCCGTCTTGCAACAACGCGCATCGGCACCTACCGAGGGACGCAGGAGTCCTTTGACGGAAGATTATAAATATAACTTTGGATTTTGAATTTTGTATTTGTTCTTGTATGCACATGTAATTAATAATTAAGTAAAAAATTGAAAGGAGAAATCCTTTTTCATGTTCTGAAAACAAATCAACACAACACACTTCTTTTAAACTCTCTCTCTCTCTAGCTCTCTCTCTTTGAAAAATGTCCGATATTGCGACTAGTGCCAGTGCTGCTGCTACCGCTAGTGCTGCCGCTGCTACTAGTGCTGCCTCAGCAAAATTCGTCGAATTCTTTTGGATAACCTATGTGATGGTAAGTTTCTTCCTCATCGTCGAAGTGTTCGATTCTCTCAAGCGTAACCGAGTATCCATCGAGAACGAAGAGCAAGACCGGAGATATCGTGTAGCCGACGTGTATTTCCGCCTCGACGAATTCGAAAAACGCTTGAATAATGTAGCGAAAACCAGCGACTCTAAATTCCAGCAATTGTTCAATCTTCATAATGCGTGCATGTCGCGCATCGAACACATGAACCAGCATATGAAAACCCGCGCCACCACAGAACGCTTGACCGAAGAATCCACCAAACGGAAAAACCTCGAATACCGTATCTACCGCGAACTACGCAACGTCTACCAAAATGTGGCTCTCATAACCGACGACACTGAGGATTATGAGGGCCTAGCAACAGAACATTTGAGGGAAATGAACTGCCGATTCTATAACCGCGATACCGACGCGGATTTGGCCATCAGCGATACCGAATAAAAATCAAACACAGGCCAAATACATGTTGACAACCCCACTAATTGACACAATTCTGTAGCCAAACGCTTCTTTTAAGAATCCGAATAGCTCGGGATTATCTCCATTGGATTCAAACAAAATCATAGGATATCCGGATTCGCGCAGAGTATGGAGCGCGCCTCTCAACACATTCAATTCGTTGTTTTCCACATCCATTTTTATGAAACCGACATTGGTCAAATGGAAGCTGTCGAGGGTTCTGACGCGAATGGTCTCTTCTCTTAGAATCTGTTCTTTGGAACTCGGGTTTAGAGAAGACCCGCCGCCATCATTACTCACGATTTTTAACGTCTGTTCGCCGACTTGTTCTTCGCTTCCTAGACCGAATGGCTGACAATCGATTGTGTAGCTAAGACCCGAAAGGGCGACGGAGCCGCACAATGCATAATAGGTGGCTCGCTGGGGTTCAAAGGCGACGACGCGCTCGAATTTATGAGCCAGGGAAATCGCGTAGGTTCCTGTGTGAGCACCAATATCGAGAAATATTTTGTCTTGCGACGCAAATTGTTTCGACCATTCAATGAGCTGGCATTCGAAGAGACCCCGCCGATGATAATAGTCGAGGTTGACTTCGGGCAAGATATGGATGTGCCTTAAACTCGGATTTAGGTGGTGGACATGATTGTCGGTGTTGTCGTCCGTCTTACTACTAGAAGGCCGACTCAACAGAAAATATTTTGTAGAGCCAGACATTTTAGGATATCCGTTTTTAATATTTATATTTTGGTTTGGGTGTTAATATATAACACGAGTAAAATGACTTCTTCTCGCCAATGCGCGTTGGTTTTAGTCGGCGAGAGTTTTCGTTTGGGGTCGCAAAATACGCGTGTGAGAGGGGTTCCCGAATCCCGAGACCCGCAATTCGCCGCTTGCAAATCACACGTAGAATTCATGGATTCGCTTCTCAATAAGCACGGAATCGAGACCGATGTTTATATATGTTCTTACACGACTCCTTATACCCAGGAATTGCTTGATATATATGGACCACGCGTCAAAAAATCGAAATTTTATGAAGACCCCATTGGAACACGCAATATTTATCAAGCCGCGATTGGACTGGTAGAAAAAGACCACGATTTTGTGTTGATTGTCCGCGTCGATGTCTTCTTGAAACCGCAATTTACGGAAATATTCGACCCGAATTCCGACAAGATACTGTTTGCGTCGATTTGCTGGAAAAAACACTGCATGGAAAACGGTTATTTGCGCGCGAATGACACTATTACACAAGTCCCTTCGAAACACATGCGCGTTTTGGACAAAATTGAGTTTGGCAATCATAGCGCATGGCATGGAGCATTGTGTTGTCCCGGAATAACAACGGACGATGTCGACACAATGTTGCGGACTTATCACGACAGCGATAGCGAGAAGGACTGGAATCCGTTGTACTATATTGTGAATCGGCCGGAAACCCAGACGTTTCACTCAGAGGGTGAGATTTTCAACAAATAATTTCCACATCAGGATTGATGTTGAGAAGTTGCGTGCGAATCTCGTCTACATAATATCCATTCTTTAAAATAATGACGCACTGGGTGTTCGATATAACCACCGGGTCAAATATCTGTAGGGACGACCCATATAAATAAAGACCATGTTTCTCTTTACAATTATCTAGGACCCCATTAAGGGTTCTGTCGAGGCCAATAGCCAACAGTATTTGCGTGTTATAAGACGCACCAAACACATACACTGGTTTTGTGGTTTGCTGGATGACAGTATTGCACTTCTCCACAAAATCTTCGTATTTTTTGATGAGTTCGAAAAATAGGGGTAAATAATCGTGGATAAATAGGACGTCGACAAGCGCAGGCTCGATCTTCTTGCACCGATAAATTGTGCTATGGTTCGTGTAATCCGTTATTTCCACAATTTCGAAGCCATGACGTCGCAACATGTAAGAAATATTATGCTTGTTCAAGAAAATGGTGTGTTCGAAGAATACGCCGGCGAACAAACAGAGCGATTTTTCTGTCAAGTATTCCATATTTGGGACACCGAATATCATTTCCCCGTCCTCTTTCAACAACCGATGACATTTCTTTAAAAATCGGTTTGGGTCGTAAATATGTTCGAATACGTGGGAATGGACAATGACGTCCACCGGCTCCGGAACCTCAGTCGTATCATCAAAAAATTCCTCTACAAACTCAATCTTGGGACCGAAATCTATTGACTTGTTCTTGTTTGGCTCCACAATATACCATCGATTGAAGTTGGCCGATTTACGAGCCAATTTGCCAGAGGGACATCCGATTTCCAACACCGTCTTGTTTAAAACTAGAGGATTGAGTAGGTCGGTCATAGTTTTAAAATATTCTTCCCACACCTTGCCCATGGATGTGTAATTATGAGAAGTTGCATAAAGTACAGCGGGGTCCATCAATTGGTCAAGTTGTATGGTTTTACAGTCTAAACACTGGGAAAACGAAAGAGTGTCAAACAGGTGGCCATCGGGCGATTCGATACATGAAAGGTTCACGGGAACATTTGCCAACTTGTAAATATGGTTCAATGGCGCATAGCATATTGCACAACGGGGTCTCTGCATTATTGAAATCGCGACAGAGGTATATATTTTGTGTAAAAATACCTATACAAAATAAATACGCGAACAGTATAAAAATGAACATTATTATTCCGGTTGGCGGGAAGGGCGAGAGGTTTTCCAAGAATGGATATGCAGAGCCGAAACCGCTCATACCCATTTTCGAAAAATGCATGATTGAATATGTGCTGGATTGCATTCAAACCGAGCAAGAAGACCAAGTCTACATCATTTATCATGTGGATTTAGACCGTCATCATTTCGCATCTAAAATCCTCGCAAAACATCCGCATGTCCGTTTTATCGGCATCGACAAACAGACGAGAGGCGCGGCGGAGACTCTTCTTCTCGGCATTCAAGCGATAGGCGCCTCCCCCCGTAAAAAATGCATGATTCTCGATTGCGACACATTTTACACCGAGGATATTGTCGGCCAGTTCCGAGAGTCCAATGAAAACATGGTCTTTTATACCAAAACGGTAGACCCAAATCCGATTTACTCTTATATCTCATTGGACGTCGCCAATCGAATCGTGGACATAAAAGAGAAAATCCGGATATCCGACAATGCGAATACGGGAGCTTACGCCTTCACAGATATGAGTGTGTTGCACAGTTATTGCCATTATGTGGTGGATACCGGAATTGTGGCCAACGGCGAACCCTATACATCCTGTGTCATATCCGAGATGTTGAAGGACGGACATGTATTCTTGGGAAGAATGCTGAATAAAGACCGAGTATTTTCACTCGGAACTCCGGAAGCCGTCGCCACATACGTCGAGAGGACACACGCCTTTTTATTCGATTTAGATGGAACCCTTGTAATAACCGACACTGGATATTATTATGCTTGGACACAAATACTCGCCAATTACAATATTGTGTTGACCCGCGAATTATTCTCGAAATTCATACAGGGAAATAACGACCGCCATGTCTTAAACACGCTGTTGGTGTCAGCTGGACTCTCTCTCTCCGAATTATCCGAATGGAAAGACCGGCTATTCTTGCAACATGTCGACAAAATCAGAGTCGTGGACGGGGCGAAACGGGCCATTTGTAAAATACGGGAGGCCGGACATAAATTGTGTATTGTCACAAATTGCAATCGGATAACGGCCGAAGCCATTCTTCGGAACATTCGCCTTCTCGACCATTTCGATTTTATTCTGTCGAGCGACGACTTCTCGGAAAAATCGTACAAACTCGCCGCCGAAAAGTACGGCATTGCGTCCAACAAATGCTTCGTGTTTGAAGACTCTAAAACCGGGATTTTGTGTGGAAAACGTTTCGCGCCGAAAGCCCTCATTGGCATCGAAACGGTTTATAATGGAGAGGAGCTTGCGCGTTATGGTGTGGATGTGTCGATGCCCGATTACACCCAATTTGACATCAACACATTGTTGAATGCGTCAAACGACCCTTTAAAACAAATCCGCACCAGTTTGCGAGCGATTTTCAACACAAGCGAAATAACGGTGGATGATGCGAAGTTGAAAGGCGGATTCATTGCCGACGTTATAAAGGCTCGAACCGGCTCGACACATTTAATCGTAAAATATGAGTGTGGCGACCAATGTCAGACCGGCCTCTCGCAAATGGCCAAACGTATCCGGATGTACGAACGCGAATATTATTTCTACGAATCCATCGCCCCGTCCATCAACGTCCGCATTCCCAAGTTCTATGGGTTTGTCGAGGACGAACGCGGCGCTAAAAACGGCATCGTGTTAGAGAACATGTTCGAGAGGTCGCATCGATTGAATCTGAATTTGAACACAGAATCAATTGATGTGGTATTAAAAGTGGTGGACCAGATGGCTAAACTACACAGTGCGTATTGGGGCAAACCTCTCAAACAGCGGTTCCCGGGACTCTACAGTTATTCCGATGAGCTGTTTTCTCCGTTTTTAAACGAGTTTGTAGAAGAACGTCGAGAAGCGTTCATGGCTCGGTGGTCAAATGTGTTAACCTCTCGACAACAATCCATATCAAACGAAATATTCGACCAGTATTCCCAGATTCAACGCCGGTTTTCGGATGGTAATCACCTGACATTCATACACGGCGATATCAAGTCGCCGAATTTATTCTACGGACCAGACAATGAACCGGTATTCATTGACTGGCAACATTGTGCCATAGGAAAAGGAGTGCAAGATTTGGCGTTTTTTATCTTGGAAAGTTTCGACATGGCAAATATTCGCGAAGTATTTCAATTGACGAAACGGTATTACTACATGAAATTGAAGGAATATGGTGTGGAGGAATATTCGCTGGAAGAATATGAGCGCGATTTGAACGATGCTCTGCGATTCATACCTTTTATGACGGCGGTCTGGTTCGGAACCACGCCACAGGATGAATTGATTGACCCGAATTTCCCATATTTTTTGATAACTAAACTGTTTTATTTATTGGCTGCCGAATAGTGCCTTGTCCACCGCAGTTGGGACACAAAAGGCTCGGTGGACCACAATGCCTAAAATGTAAACGCCGATAATGGTCGGGATATAGGGCAACTTGAGAAACCAGGCTATTAATATAGCGCCAACGAGGACGAACAAGACGTCGAATATGGCGACACCCATAAATCGGATGCTGTGTAGTCCAGTGTTCGGTTTCCCGAGGGCGTCTTTGTATTTGCAGAGAGGATTCGGCATTTTATATGATACGGGGATTATATGATATCTCGACATCATTATCGCAAATAACAGCTTAAACAACCGGCGTTGCAGAATATACAATGTTTCGATTTTTCTCTCTTCTCTTTTTCCTGTTTTCGTCCGCTTCTGCGTTGGGTGTCTCGAATAAACCGATGATTCGGGGACCCACGGCGCCATTGGAGAATGTCGCACTGTTTGACCAATCGGTCGTGGCAAAGGGCGTTCAACCCGCATTTATGCGTGAAGCCGAGCTGAAGCACGGAAGACTCGCAATGGTTTCTGCTATTTTGTTGCCTTTGATGGAACAAACGACGGATAAACCCGGAATCTATTTTTTCCAAGACCATCCTGACCTCGTCGGGTTGGGTCTGTCGTTTATGTTTGTTAGCGAATTCAGTTCGATGGTTCGCGGCTGGGAAAATCCTCTTGTGAAACCTTTTGGTATTAAAGAAGACTACCAACCGGGCGATTTCGGTTTCACATTCGGCGCCGATGAGGAGACCTTGGGAACTCAAATGGACCAAGAATTGAATAATGGCAGATTGGCCATGTTTGGCGTGTTGGGCATGATTGCACAAGAATTGGCCACTCAACAGCAACTGTTTTAGACCGATTCGAATAATAAAAATATATGTGTTATTTCATATATTTTTAGCCCAGCCCAGCCCATTACAAATACAAACTTTGTGTGGTGGCGACGGATTTCATAATCAGGCCATCCACGTCGGCCAATAAACGCATCAATCCAATAGCTTCGACTAAGCCTGGGAATGATTCGCAGACCGACGCCATTTCTTTCGTTATAGCGCTCACTTTCATGCACGCCTTGGTAAAATCGCCGGTGGACACACCCACCGCATTCAAATCCGTCAAAAACTGTTTGCAAGCCAATTCATCTGTCAGGCTACACCATTCCATCAGAGTATCCGCCATATCAAAACAGAGCGCACCCTCATAATCAATGCCCGTCCATACTTGCGCGTCCGTCTCTTCTCTTCTCAACACATCGTACCGTTCTTGGAGTTCAGTCATTGCCGCTAACACCCGGGCGTCCTCCGCTGAAGGACCGACCGCCTTCTGTTCACTCGGAACCCGGATATCCACAAAAGTCGACAAGAGCGACACCATTTGTTTGGCCGTCCAACCCGAAAACCAATCGGTCTTAAGAATCAACTCCGCCAAAGGAATCGGATGGGTCTCGCGCAAATTCGACGCGATTTGACCCAAAGGGTCCGACAAACGGTAGGTATCATTCCCCCGCTCAATAATCCCCCGCTTCAACAAAATACCACACACTAAATCCGTCTGTCGCTGCAAATACGATTCTGTTTCGGATACTTCTCGTTCTCGGGAAACTAGTTCTTGTTCTAGAGTCCGCACTTTGACCAGCAACCCCACATCCTCCACAATATATTTGTGTTGCGATTTCAGTGCCGTTATTTTGCGGTCAAGTTCCTTGCGTTTTTTATTGTTCGCCATGGACATTTGACTGAGAAGCGCCTCGTATTCCGTGCAAACCGCCAAAGACGACCGAATATAATTTGTGGCGGTGCGTTTCTCTTCCAGGGCCGTTTTTGTCCTCTCGACGTCTTTCCGGGAATCCGCCGCTTCACCTAAAATCGTGTTTTTGAGCATGCTCCGTTCGGCGAAAAGGTGGAGGTCTTGGTTCACGCCCTTTTTCAGGAGGCTCAACACCATATTGTAGTCGACGTGGAATTTGGAAACTAATGTCTGTGGCGTTCCGGATAAGATGTCTCGGTAGACCGCTTCTCCCGGAAGTCCGTTTTTAAAGAGGAGGGGAAGATGGACAACGTGGCCAACGGTGTCGATTCCACGCCGGCCGGCACGGCCGGCCATCTGCGTATATTCGTGCGCATACAAATACCGATTCGAAGCCCCGTCCCATTTAGAGATGCCCGTGAACACCGCCGTCCGGATAGGACAATCCAAGCCAATCGCAAAGGATTCTGTGGCGAAAAGCATGAAAATCTTCTTCTGGCTAATCATGATTTCCACGATTTCGCGCAACACCGGAATCATGCCGGAATGGTGAATACCGACGCCCTTTTCTAGAAGCGCAACGAGTGTCTTGTATTCCGGCAATTCCATATATTCCCGCCAATTCGGGAGACGCCGCACGATTTGCTCGCATTCACGGGCGGCATTATACGGAATCTTGGAATCGAAGGCCAGAATGTTCGCGGTCAGGTCTTGTGCGGATTGTTCGACTTGTTTCCTGGAAAACAAGAACACGATGGCGGGGAGCATGGTGTCGTCGATGTCGGGTTCGTCGCTGCCTTTCATGAATGTGGCGAGGCTGTTGAGAATGTGTTTCTTCGACACCGGACCCTTGATGGTGTCGGCCCAGACATCGGATAATTGCTCCATGGCTTTGTATCCCTGTGGCTGGAATTGGTTTGTGGCGGTTTGGAGACAAATGAGTTTGTTGGTCTGTGTTTTGACTACGGGTTCCAAGGGTGTGGTTTTGGTCGCTTTGATGAGAGCTTCGGGCGCTTTAGGGAAGAAGGCGTAATGACTGAGAGGAACAATGCGTTTGTGGGTTTGGGCTAGATAGACTCGTTTTTCTGAGTCCTCTTGACCCCGGGAGTCTTCGGCCCCCTTTTCTTGACGTCGTGAGTCTTCGACCCACTTCTCCAGTCGTGAGTCTTCAACCCACTTCTCCAGTCGTGAGTCTTCAACCCACTTAGCAAAAGCCTCGGGACCATCGAGAGTAGCACTCAACATAATCATCTGTACCTGTGGAGGAAGTGTCATAATGGTCTGTTCCCAGACATGTCCTCTCGATTGGTCATTGATATAATGCACCTCGTCCATGACCACTGCCGCCAATTCTGTCGTTAAATCCATTTCGAACGAGAGGCTGGATTCTTTTTTTTCGGTTCCACCATTCAATAGAAACAACCGATTATTGAGGATTTCGGCGGTCATAATCAAGAGGTTCGCGGTAGGATTGGTCTTGATATCACCGGTGCAGAGTCCGACACTAATATCGGGGAATTTCCGGCTAAAATCGTGGTATTTTTGGTTAGAAAGTGCCTTGATTGGACTCGTGTAAATCACCCGTTTCCCCTGGCTGATAAAGTGTCGAATAGCAAACTCGGCTGGTAATGTTTTGCCCGAGCCGGTTGGAGCGCATACGAGGACATGGTGGCCGTCCACAATGGCCTTGATTGCGTGCTTCTGGAAATCGCTTAATTGGATGCCGGAGGAGGCCTCGAGAGAGGTGAAAAGAGGGTCGTCGACCGGGGCAGCAGAACAAATGACGGGCATATTCGAAACAATTTTTCATGAAAAAGGAGAGGTAGATTCTAGAATATAACCTCTCGAAATGTTTATGTTGTTGGTGGATAATACAATGGCGTGTTGTTTATGCGGACAAGTACAACAAGTCCAACGCATGGAATGGGTCGTTTTCATTTAGTTCGTCGAGAAACCATTGGGGCGCAGGCGGCCTGCTAAATCTCGCGGCAATAGATTGTAAATATGTGTGTACTTGGGTTTCGCCGCGGCGTTGGTATAATATCAGTTTCTGGTAAATTTGTTCTTCTGTGAATGAGTTTCCGCACAGTTGGTCTAATACAACGAATCGTAAGAATTTCTTCATATCAACACCGATTCCCTTCCCGCGCAACACAAAATCTTGGAATGAATTGTCCAATACTTGAATTAGCCCCGAGTATTTATTGTAGTTTTGAAGTATCGACGCAATCAATTGTCCAAAGGTATCGCAAGTCAAAACGCCAAGTTTCTCGTAAAGCTTTACGCTGAGCATAAGACGCTCTGAACTGATGAGTTGGGCCGACAATAAATAGCGAGTGGCCGACTCGATGACCGCAACACAAAGATATTCGGGGTAAAATGACCAGTCGCGCGCTTGTTCGAAATACGGAATAAATATGGTGTCGCGCATTTTGTCGTAATACTCCACCATTTTATCGGCGGACTCGTAATGATTCAATTGCATTTTCAGTTGATTTTTGACTGATTCTTCGATGTCGGCTAAAGCAGATATAATCAAAGCTCTGCCGATTTCCGCGTCAATTCTGGCGATGGAATTGTAGACTCCCATGTGTTTCGAACATAACTCTGCTATCTTCTCAAACTCGGTTGGATTGGTTTTCGTAAATTCGCCGAGCGCAGCGAGGCGATTGAGACTAAACATCAGATTCTCTATCCGAATACGTTTTCCCGTATCATTTTGCTGCATAAACGCATGAAGTCGCTTCTCAAAGTGTCCGAATCCAGATAGTTTAATCATTGTGTCGACAAACTCCTTGTCATTGAGTATTTCGCGCACTTTCGTCTCTTGTGTCTTCGGTTTCAGCGTGCTGAACTTCTTGCCATTCTCGTTGATTCCGATTTTGAGGATTTGTTCAGGAGACAATTTGAATCGGTCGCCGTGTTTCTGAGTCATTCTGTAGAGATATGCGTCAATTGCGCAAAGAGGTATAATTCCAACTAGATGTTCCGATATATTACGCGTATTGAATGCCTCTGACACGGTGTTCTCGACCTGGGAAAACATTTCGCCCAATTCGCCGGTTATTTCCAGTTCGTCTTCTTCTGACTCGGGAATCAACTGCATATCGTCGGCTTTGTTTACCACGACCAGTGTGTAGATTTTCTTGTGGTTCGCCTCCAATTGTTGTCGGGTGTGGTCCGCGATGAAATTCAAGATATCTGCTTCATCGCTCGTATTGAGGCCGGAATGAATGTCTACAATAAACACCACTAAATTGAATCGAGAGAAGTTGCGTTCCAGGTATTTGTAGTAGACGGTTTTTGTGCGCGCATCATTGAGGCCGGGGATGTCGTACACATTGACGTAGGAATCGGGTAGAATATTGATGTCGAGTTTGCCAACATTGAACTGGAGTTCGGCGTATTCTGAGTCTTTTACTGCCGACCCAGACTCCGTCTTCTCGATGATGTCTTTGTTTTTCTGGGCGATTTGCTCGAAAATGTGTTCGGGGGCGTCGAGATTGGACGCGTCGTTCTCATTTTCGATATAGACGGTTGGAACCATCGTAGTTCGCTTGATTTTGCATTGGGTTAATTCTTCACAGAATATTGCGTTGAGAATGGTGGACTTACCTGTGGATACGCCGCCGACGAAACACAAGTTGATATTGTCGACGGGGAGGGTTGAAGGTGGTTCTTCTTCTGGTGGAGGAAGAACTTGCTCTTTCGCGGAAGCCTGTAATTTGGCTTTTCTGGCATTTCTAAAGGCTGCAGCGGGATTTGGTTCGTCGCAGAATCTTGAAAACTTGGAAATGCTTGACATTGTTTTGTTAGAGAGAGAGGATTGATTTGTTCGGAGTGAATATTAACACAGATTGATTCGTTTGTTGAGAGGATGAGGTTGAAAAAAACAGGTTCAATTTTATAAAATGCCGGCTCGTGTATTGTGGTAGACTGCAAATGAAGTAGTTTGCAAGTTTTGTGTCTATATTCTATGCAATAATCAATTCCATTTTTGTCGTAATAGGATTGCAACATACACATTTTTACATTTCAACGACCGATTTACCATTCAATTTGGTAATATTCACAACAATTTTTACATGATTTAGTAATATTAACATCTGGAAATGTATCTTGTACAACATCAATAATTGATGTTGTAATTTCTTCTCTCGTAGTATAAGTCTTAGAAATAGATAGAATACTGTTTGAATTACTTCTTAAGGTCTAGTTGATAATTTCGATGCTATAAGCGAACCGGAGGTTCGCTTATAGCATCGAAATTATCAACTTACCCTATATGCTGGTCGTATTGGTTTTTAACCAATACGACCAGACATTAACCATTCTTTGTGTCCATCATAGTAATCACAAGGTCCACCGTCATCTCGTTTTTTACACATAAGAGTGAATTGATATTCATTTACCCCATTTTTGGCTCGTTCTATTATTTTATCTTGAATGTTATCAATTGTCGATGTAAATTCTTCTATTAATATCCGACTTAGTTCTTCTTCATGCATACCTCTTAATTGTTTTTTGTATATTTTTTCACCGAATAAATATACACAGTTTGCAAGTAAAATGATAATAAATAGATTCATATTATAGTATTATAATGTTATAAATTCGCTATATTTATTTCATTTTTCTTTGAATATAGTTTTCACGGTCTTTTGTAAATGGGTTATATATTAATAGGTTTGTCCAAACCCACGGTTTGTCGGGATTCTGATTCACAATATCCCACGTTAGATTTGGATTCATGGACAATCCATACCAATCCCACGGGTGGTCAGGATTCTGTTGCACAATATCCCACGTTATATTGGGATGTTCTGATATTCCATACCAATCCCACGGGTTGTCCGGATTCTGTTGCACAATTTTCCAGGTGAGATTGGGATTAGAAGATATCGATTCCCAATCATCATCGTTAAAATCTACGTCTTCTTCCTCATTCAGACGTGATTGGATTATTAATACGGCTTTGAACCATTTTTCCGACCATTCATTTAGAATTTCAGATTGCATATCTTTTGCTTTGCAAGAGGAGTCGCTGAGTTGGCTGTTTTGTTGACCAACAATCCTCTCGATTTCGGGACAATCATTTGTGCGGTTCAACGCGCGTTCAATCCCCGCCATCCTCTCGACGAATCCGTCTTCAACGCGCGTTCAATCCCCGCCATCCTCTCGACGAATCCGTCAATCATCCGTTGTTGTCTGTCAATCCTCTCGGTCAATTCAGACACCAACTGTTTCTGCCGGTTCAGTTCAATAATCAATGCTTTGTCGCCGGTCTTCTCGACCATGCGTAATTTGAATACCACAGGGAGAAATCCATCTACCGAACAATCAAAATCGAACACTAAATGCTTTGTTCCCGCATTCTCGCTCAGTGAAATGTTGACTTTGTAAGTCGATTTGCCCGTCGGTTCCACGAGTTCTGCAAAACATTTGTTAACCAATTTGAATATTGCCGTTATGTCGAAAGAGAGGCGGAATGCGGCCTGGTCGAACTTACCTTCGTAGCATGCATAACTCACATTGTTTGTCAGGTGGATAATGATGTGGTGGTCGGAGAGAGAGGTGGTTATGGTATATTGGTCGTTGCGAAACGTTTCGAGAGAAGAATCGTTTATATGGGTTGTCATTTTGAATAGGTAGTAGGTTCGTTGGATTGTTAGGATAATGTATTTGTGGGTCTTCGATGTTCAATTTTTTCGGATGGCTGATAAAAAAGAGTAGGAACAAATAATGTGTTTATGGGGAAACACATTATCTGTTTATTCCAAGGGTTGGCCCTTAGCTTTCTTGTATTTCGCGTAGGCCTTGTACTTCTTCAACAATTCACGCTGGACCCTCGTCTTGTTCTTGCGGGTATTGCGACTTATGGCTGACCCGAGCTTTCTCTTCTGTGTCTTGTTTTTAGGATTGGCGGCGTGATATTCATCGCGGCATTTCTGTTTGGACGCAGCACACATATATGTCTGCTTGTGTTTCTTCGCCCACTTCTTGACAAATTCTACCCACTTATTGTTCGACATTATATATTGTGTTGCGATTTTCTAATGCAGACAAAACTCGATGCCGGTTTGTTTGCAATAAGCGTCAATTTCACATTGATGATAAAAGTTAAGGAGATTTCCGGTTCCATACACTACAAACTTCTTGATATTATGCTTTATTGATGTTAGGATTTCAATTAGGTCGTGGGGCAGGGCGCATCCGCACATCGTCAGTTCTTTCAAGTTCGGAAATTTGCGGATAATATCTCCGAATTCATGTTCGCTGCAGTTCATCATTGTTAAGCTCGAAACCGAATCATTTGACAAATATTTGAATGAGTCTTTGTCCACCCAATTCTGGATACACAAAGTCTCTAATTGATACAAGAACTTTAGTTTTTGCAGACATTCATGTGTGTGGCCATTTGCGGTGCGAACGCGAGACCCATCCAGAGTCAGACTTTGTATATTTAATGGGACATGTAGACCACCAAGTCCACCGCCAAATGGATTACTACTCTGCACTTGCATTAATTCGATTTCGGCGTGGCCGAAATGCGCAGTCTTCGAATCGATTCCCGCAATTACATCTGACCATTCGTTTTCCAATTTCGCGAACCGCAGGTCGGTATTCGACACAACGTCTGCTAGTTTTTGTTCAAATTTGACTTTCCGCTGGTCAGATTTCGTCGACAGGACTTTTGTAGTTGTTTCTAACTTAGCAACCCGGTCTTCGATTGGTGAAGCCAAGTCGGGGTTTTCCAATTTATTGCTTAAATCGTTGTTCATTACCTCCATCCGGTTCATCAACTCCACAATAAATTGTTTCTGTCGCTCCATTTCCGCGCGCATCTTATCCACTGTTCCCGTCAAATCGGCTATCATCTGTTTCTGACGGTTCATCTCCACAATGAGTCCTGTGTCGCCCGCGGCGACCCTCTTCTCCGCCAAACGCACTATAAAATGCGTTTCGAGAATGCCATCCACCATGTAATAGAATTTGACCATGAGATGTTCCGCGCCAGTATTCTGGATAAGTTCGATTTCCACCTTGGAAGAGCCGACCTCAGTGAAACATTTATTGATTAGTGTAAATGTGTCGGCCAGGCCAAATGATATACCAATGGCCCGCGGGTTGAAATTTCCTTCGTATCCTACATAACTAATATTATTGACCACGTGAACAATAATACTGTGGTCTCCAATAGAAGTGGTTATGGTGTAATGTTCGCTGCTAAACGTGTTCATTGTTGTTTGAGAATTCAGATATTTTAGTATTGTATTTATAAATCATGTCCACTAATGTTTCAATTTTACAAAATAAAAAAATAGGTTATCGATAGGGATTTACTTACCATGCTTCTCAACGAATCAAATCATCTAAGATAGATTCAATTCAATCCCAGTTTGTGTGCAATAGGTCTGCATCTCAGTCTGGTTAAGTCCCGAACATGATTTAAAATTCAGTTTTGTTATTTTATGTGAAATCGAACGTAGCGTGGAAACAATCGATGCGTCCATCGCAACTGATAACATTGATAACTCTTCTAGAGCGGGAAAGTTTTGGATGAACGCAATATCCTTGAAAGTTGGGGCTTCTTTTATGGTTAACTTACGAACCGTTTTATTTGACACAATCTTGGGAACATGGCCCCATTGACAGTTGATCAATGTCAATTCTTTCAATTGATAGAAATACTTTACCTTCTCGAATGATTTTTGGTTCACATGATTTCCGGAATCGTTAATTTCAATTGATTTGGAATCAATTGGGTAAGAACGAACATATTGGGATTGAGAAGAAGGAGGTTCTGTAAAACAAATATCCGCATGTCCGAGAGCTTCCAGCCGTCGCTCCATTTCTTCCATGCGCCGCATCATTTCTTCTATCGCAGCTTGGTACGTTTGTTCAATCCGATGAATATTGACGCTCAGTTGGGCGTCATTCGACATCAACTTCTCACGAAGCAGCACAGTAAATGCCACATTTAGAAACCCTCCCACTACCGCTCGGAAAGACAGCCTCAACACACTATTGTCGAGTTCCATTCGAACTTCATATCCGGCTTCTGGCTCGTCCACAAAACATTTGTTTACAAGTTTGTGTATATCCGCCAGTTCAAACGGTAGCTTGAATGCTGCCTGATCAAAATTACCTTCATAGCACGTATAACTCTGATTGTTAACTATTTTGACGTAAATCGTCCTCTCGGTGAGAGAAGTCGTAATAACGTTGGATTCCTTGCGAAAAGTGTTCATTTTGTTGAGAAGAAGATTGAATGGGAGGTTATGTCTCTCTACTTCCATCTCCTCTCGACAAATCAATTTTCATTCGACTTACGAGATAGATGTGATTCGCTTCGCACCATATAGATACCATAATCACAATCTGATGTTTCGGCTACTTCAAACCCATACCGTTTCCAAAAATCCGCGGCGTTATCATCACACGCCACTAATGATACGATTGGATGATTATCCAGTATTTTATTAATTATTTCATTTCCAATCCCTCTTCCACGATATTCCTTCACAATTACAATATCATGAATAAACAAACAATTCATTTCCACTTTAGTTAATAATGTATTTATTTTTGGCGGAGATGATATGTTATATGGATGTGATATTACATAACCTTTTACACCATTATCATCGTATACATAACAACCTTCAGGAAAACTGAAAAATTTATTTTCATATATTATTTGGCTCTCCTTATGCGTTGTCCATATATCCATTGCTATGTTGTATACGCATGGCATATCTTCAATCAACATCTCACGCCATAAACTCTCTGGACCCATAATATTTTATTATATATCTAGATATTCGACTTACGCAGTGGTCGGAAGCAATATCAACCGCTACAGTATACAATGGAACAAACGGTCGAAGAACAAGACCAGATGTATGTTGCGTTTGTTAAATCATTCGCGCCCATCTTGCTACACTTCTCTTCTCGCACTCCCAGAATTCAACGTATTATCAATGAATTTACAAATATGCGAGAAGACGAAGTACCAGACCACGAAAAAGTGGATGTGTTGAGAACGTGGGTAGATTCCATACAAGACCAGCTCGGCGAACTATCGGGCGAAGAAATCCAAGAAATAATGAGTAGGGCAAACATGCACAGAATATCCGAGGAGGCTTTGTACAAAGAACCCTATTCACTCAGCAACAAAAAACGCGCGAGAGGAGAAACATGTACAATAACCATGGACCCGTTCAAGCGCGACGAATATTATGTGGATTTCTTGGATAAAGGGAAGCCTTATAAAGTGGCGGCGATTCTACAGTATTATAAGTTGATGAAAGAGTCCAATATAGAGAGGACGGAATGGAAGACTCCTCTCCGGAATCCCATCGATGAGAAGCAACAGAAGCTGCTTGAAGATTTGGATGTGTGGTATAACATGCAGCGTAGTTGCAAACGTCGTAAGAGTCGCAGTTCGAGAGGAGGCAAGAGAAGAAGAACACTCCGCTTGCGTAAAAATTGAAAGACTTTTTATTTCTACTCTTCTCAACACATCAATTTCAAACCGACTGTTGTTCTCTCAAACTCTCTCTTTAAACTCGAAAATGTCCGTAAAGACCGCCTCTTTCTCCATCGAAGTAGTGCATAATTGCATGCTCGACATCGATGAGATACTTTATAATATCCGTCAATTATCCGCTCAGGACCTCTATATCCAGGTAAGACAGCTGAACAGCCTTGCGCGTCTCGCCTACGAAGAGTCGCTCAAATCCAGCCGCGTGCATGAAACGCACTACTACGATTTGGCTGAACAAATCGACGATTTAATTCTGTCGATGAACAGCATCTTCGCATTCCCGCCGGCGCGCAGCACAACTACGACGATGGCCATGTTCGGCTCTCTTCTCGAGGAATTCGAGAGGATTGACCGCCGGCTCAAAACCATCGATGTTGTCTGCGACTATCCCCGCACACGTAAGTACAAAAAACAGGTAAAATCTAGCTGCTGGGTCGACGCCGACGGCTTCCGTACCAGAAATCCCGCACTCTCTGTACCTAGCGCTGTTTGCCCCGGCGCTCCAATCAAAGCCCGCCCTACCGATTCACACAAATTCGTTCTCCTGGCGCCCAAAAAGCTGGATTTCGAGGAACCAGATGTCGAAGAAGGCGAAATCGCGGAGCCTCCTAAACCTGAGGTGAAAGACGATAGTCGACCTGAGGTGAAAGACGAGAGTCAACCTGAGGTGAAAGACGAGAGTCAACCTGAGGTGAAAGACGATAGTCAACCTGAGGTGAAAGACGAGAGTCAACCTGAGGTGAAAGACGAGAGGTTCATCGCGTTCAGAAACTTCATCAACCGATATCTCGTCGAAATGGCCGAGTTGTCCAAAACCTCGATGGACCAGAAGGAGAAGTTCCTGCTGCAATGCAAGAAACTGCAGACGCTGTTCAGTTACTTGAGCCTCAGCTCCGACTACATCATCTCCACACCTACATTCAAAAACGGCAACCCTCGCGGCTTCATCCCCACCGTCATCAAAAAAACGGTCGAACTCGCATCCCAGCTCGAATCTCGCTACCTCGCCATCCGCTCCCTCGGCGGCCGCGTTGACCCCCTCATCCGCGCCGAAAAATGCGAGGCCATCCGGGTCCTGAACGAGGTACACAAATTATTCAAAACTTGCGCTTAATACCTTCTATCCCTAATCCACACATCGCAGTAGTAATAGTAGTAGTAGTAGCCTAAAACCAAAAAAAACAAAAAACAAAAAACAAAAAACCCAGAAACAATAAAAAACAATAAAAATTGAAAAACTTTTTATTGTGTCGACGGCTGTTCTATATCTAACGAACATTCTTTGAAAAATGGGAGCCGGCATTGTTTTACCAAGAGAACGGATAATTGAGATTGCACGCCGGGAATTAGACCGCACGTTTATTGAATACGACACCAATCGGAGACTGGTCGACGACAATGGACTTCTGTTGCCGGAGTCATTTGACCGAGAGGAAGAATACCGCGAAAATATCCGATACCTAAAGTATATGCTCCGTAAAATTGAATAAACACGATAGATTTAAAGATGACCTAAAACACTCCTAAAACACTCCTAAATATGCCGAAAAAAACCCAAATTCTCTACAATCAGCTCGATAAGAAAGCGTTGGCGGACATTGCCCACCGGTATCCGGATATCGAGGACCTGTCGACCAACCCCAATGCATGGTTTGACATGGAAGATACCGTTAAAAAATACCCCAATAGCCCTCTTGTGTGCATCAGTTTTCGTGTAGGAACCTTGCCGCCGCTCAATCACTTGAAAAACATGCGAAATTTACAGATAAACAATAGTGTATTTTTGGAACAGCCGGCGCACCCATTTCCGAGCTGGATAGAA
>Ga0078894_10000939_pt1 | contig 20976 bp, 12 predicted proteins | sample LauGreSu1BDMLBSD_2_FD_67506 | JGI IMG/M metagenome (GOLD analysis project Ga0078894, IMG submission 67506) | Freshwater lake microbial communities from Lake Michigan, USA - Su13.BD.MLB.SD (version 4) (version 4) | ecosystem: Environmental > Aquatic > Freshwater > Lake | place: Lake Michigan... | reverse complement strand
AGGAGGGGGCGTGGGGGAACCTTGGTTCCCCACTAGGATTTCCAATGCTTGCCACAATCCAAACACGTAATAAACACCGTCGCCGGTTCATCCGCACTGCGCGTCTGTAATTCATAATACGTACAACGTTTGGACTTGCATTTACTACAGGTAAACATATCCGTAGACGCTTCCATTTTCGTATTGTATTTCGATTCATTCCGCTTGATTTTGCGTTCAATCGCCTCCTTCCAATGCGCCGGATTGAATTCCTGGTGTGTCATAAACCCAATATTCTGTGGCGTAATTTCTCCCGTCAATACACCCTGTATCAGTTCGGGATTTTTCAAATTCACATACACACTCCTCAAGCGGTCGATATACAATTGGATAAACGAATGGTTCTCCCATTTACGCACAATTTTCCTAAATTTGGCTTCCTGAATAGCATAATTATATACACTGATTTCGATATTCGTCGCCATCTTGTCCAAATCTATATCCGATAATTCGGACGGGGTTTGGTGTAAGAGTTCGTCGAATTTCAAACGCATGTTTGCGCGAAAGATTTCGGGTTGAGGAATAGAGTTCGTGGCCATTTTCAAATACAGTTGATACAATTCGGATAGATACATTGTCCGCAAGTATTTATATCCCTTCAATTTTTTCGTTATTATCCACAATGTGTATGACTTTCAACATAATATAAGGTCGCGTTTCCACCATTCTCCGCAAATAATCGTAAAAACAATACTGGAGATTGCCCACCGGGATTTGTTTCCAACACGGACGTATGACGGTAAAGTACAGGGCAATAATCCCCTGGTCATTGGTCAAACTGATGGGATAACGAATACACAAATCATACAATTCGCGATAGGTGGTTTCTCCCTGAATGATGTTTGTATCATATAACATTACAGTCGTTTGGGGAGCATCCACATTCAAATCGTATAATGATGATAACACGTCATACAAGGAATTGCTTTTTTCAAATTCGCTGGATAAGTTGTAGCGATAATAGGGGTAGGCGTTGGAATGCGCCAACAATGTGTTAGGTGTTTTACAATCTAATATAGGTTGAATAGGGAGAAAGATGGTTATTCCACAATCCAAATACAAAATATAATTCCATCGTTTGAATACGGGCTGAAATACGTGAAGTTTGTGGAATTGGAAGAGCTTCTGGTTCCAATGAGATGGGCGTTGAAGCGAGGTTTGTGTTTGATAAAAGGTCGAAGGAAAAGGGGGAAACGAAAAAGGTTGGATAATAACATGTTCTGTTTCGGGAGAATGGGGGTATTTCTGTAGTCGCCGTTGATTTTCGTTATGTAAAAAAGTAATCAATATTGGATGTCCGTAGAATGCGTCGTCTACCACCAAACAAACATCGCCTGTATATTCTCCCTTTGTACGCAATAAATAATAGGTGTATAAGAACTTGTCGAAATAGTGTTCGTCGCAAACAAACACAACACACGTCGTCATTCCAGATGCTGGAATATCTTGGTATATGTTTGTATCGTTTTGGGGAGAAATCTATCTGCAATCAGTAAAAATACAATAGTAATTTTTGTAATACTATTGTAGTTATACAGAAATATGCCCTTTCTTTGGCTGTTTTTATTTATTATACAGTATATTTGTCTGTTAGCTTACTCGTATTGGAATATACATCGGTTAGAAACCTATTATTATTTCCATAAAAAGGGAGAATATCTATTACAATCTACTATATACAAATTAAACGCACATTCTCCCGAAATAACCATTCCACAAACAATCAAACAAATATTATGGAACAACCCCACACCGAATGTTTCTTATTTTAGTCGTATCGATACCCATCCACGAAAAGACAAAATCCTGTTTTTCGTTTCCGGGGCATACAATGTGGAATGTCATTCCTATATTGTAAAAACCATGTTGGATTTAAAAAAACATCATTCTCCCTTTATTGATGATTATGAAATGATTTGTTTTGAAAATTCTCGGGTATCCAGTCTCATTATCTATGACGATGTCGCTACTTTTATCCGACAAATGGATAGTTATAAACCAATACAGGAATTGATTTTAGTGGGGTATTCTTCAGGAGGCGTGGTTTCCTCACACATTATGTATCGGCTAAATGATTTGACGCATTTTTCCAAGAAAATCATAACGTATGATACTCCGTGGCAAATTCGCGACAATGTGATGGCGTTTTCTTCGAATACTTTTTATCGTATGGATACCGTATTTTATCACAAAGTCCATTCCACTTATTCGAACCATTACAATGCGACGGACCTCCAACAATATTTGAAACACAAGAATTATTTCAATGGTTCGGGAGAATTGTTAGAAATAATACGAAATGTTCATGGATATGATGAAGAAAAAATGGAACACGAAACTGGATTTCATTTAGGCATTTCTCCCGAAGTAGTAGTAATTAATCTGTATAATACATGCGACCCCGTCGTTCATCGACCTGCCCACGATGCGCATTATAAACGAATTCGCGAACAGATACAGTTTCCTGTGTTGTTTGTGGAAAAAAATGCGATAGGACATTGTTCCGATATGTGTTTTTCCACCAAGTATTTACAACACTTGGTAGAAGCAATACAGTATGTTCATCCAACCGCGTCCCTGTCCCCGTCCCCGTCCCCACCCAATCTCCCAATATTAGAAAATGTTTTAGAAGAAAAAGGGAGAATAGACAAAACAGAAACAAAAACAGAAACAGATAATTAGATGGGTATTATTCTGTATGATACAGATACAGAATAATATTTTATGTATTTTTGTTTGGTTTTGGTTTAAAAAACCACCGGTTCCTCTCCCCCTTCCATTGTCGGTTCCAGTTCGGGCGCGGAGGACGGACCAGTATATTCTGTATCTGCTTCCTCCACATTCTCCCGTTTTTTCATAAAGATCGCATCCAAATGTTGGCGGTTTAGTTTCGCATCTAAATACCCATCATCAAATAATTTTAGCGGGTTATTGTTTTTCGCTGAAAAGAAGTCGGGAAAATGAAGAATGGATTTCAACAATTTCACCAACAGAGGTTCCGGTTCTCCCGAAGGAATAGGGGAAAAAGGGACATTGTGTTTCAAATCCTTCCACATTCGGGGAGAAATATGTATTTTACGTTTCAAATTCAAATAGGGATGATTGCTTAACCCCCCATCCAGTGAATACATATTGTTGTATTTGTTGGTAAGTCCACCCGTTACCAGCGGTATATGCGAACTGGCCATACAGCAGTTGATGGCGTCTTCCAAACTGGGGAATTCGGTAAAAATATGAGAATACAGGGACAATCCTTTCATGCTGGATACCCCCACGAACAGTTTCTTCAAATCAAAATCTTCCGTTTTGTATTTCGCCAACAACTTGTATTTCATCAAATATTGGAGTTCAATAATGGATTTCTTGTCCATTCCCACGTCTTCAAACAAATCGTATATCATTGCTTTCGCATCTCCCTTGAAACACATAAATAATCCGTTCCATGAACCAGCGGAGGCGCCAGAATAAATCAGGTTTTCGGTATCGTAGGTTTCTTTGATGAAAGCCAAAATGCCCAATAAATAAAATCCTTTTAACCCTCCGGGAGAAATGGTCATCAATTCTTTATTCGCAAAAAAATCGTTGGAACAAAGATACAGGTTCAGCTTCGAACGACAAAATGCCAGATTGTTTTTCACTACAACCACACACTGTTCATCAGGGTTGGGTGTGGCAGAGGCAGAGGCAGTGGAAGAGGAGGACGCAGAGGTGGACAATGTAGGATCACAACACAATAATGGAGGGTAGTGTGGTGGTTTGGAATAGGTTGGTATTTCTTTTTTCCTTTGTATAGGGAGAATGTGTCGCGAAAACCGAATAGAGTAATTGTATAGATGTAGAGACAATACGGTTCGGTTGAGTAATATAAAAAACATTATTTTGGTTATGGGTTCAATCATATGAGTGGATGATTAGAGGATATATAGACTATATCTATATATCGTCTTTTACAAAGCTTTTAGGTGGGAGAATGAGGAACTTGCGCGGGCTTCGCCCGCGCCTTACACATAATCCTCTTCCTCCAACTCGGTCGTGCATTCATACACCGACATTGGTTCCGATACACTCGTTCCTGTGTTTGTGTTAGAACTGGTGTTGGATTTGGCATTCTTCTTTTTTTTGGAGGGAGGAACATAACTCTCTTCGCTATCGTCGTCATAATCATCCTCCTCTTCCTCTCCGTCTTCCACTACAAACCCATCATTGGCATATCCACTCTTCGTCCGCGCTTGTTGTGTGTGTTCTAATTCTTCATCGGTCGCCATTTCAGCGGAAGACCCGTTGGAACTGTCGGCATCGTCCAAATCTTCGAACCCGCCCATTAACATTTCATAGATATCTTCCCATTCGTCTTCCGACAAATCGGCAATCGCATTATCCAGTATGTTCACCAACACACAACTACCGAAAAACAGCGTTCCATCCACGGGAGGGGGGAATTCAAACTTGTTTTCTTGGTTGGCGCGACCGGTGGTTTTGCCGAACAAATGAATGTGGTAGGGTTTGTCGTCCACCGACATTTTCCAATTCGCGTGGATTTTGAAATCTTCTTGTGTCTTGAACCCCGCTTTCTTGTATAAATCTGTCAGGGCGAGGGATTTAGAAGAAAAGGGTTTGATATCTCCGTTTTTTTGAACGATTAGAATAGAAGGCATTTTGGGAGAATTGTATTTGTTTATTTATGTTCTTTATACAATAATATTCGGGTAGTATATAACAATGAGCGAAAGCAAACGTTCTCGTAAACAGCAACGCAAAACGAAAAAACAAAGAGGAGGGTTTTGGCCATTTACATCTTCTGACGGAACAAACAAATCGTGGTTTAGTGGGCTTTGGGGGTCTACGTCTACTCAAGCTCCGGCTCCTGCTCCGGCTACTGTCTCTGACACTTCTAATAAAGAAACAGCATCTGATACGAAACTACCCATGACTGATGGAAATGCGGTTGGAACTGGAGCTTCCCAAAACAATATGGGTGATGAGAACCCAAATCAGTCGTTTGGTGGTGGGAGAAGAAAACAAAAGAAGACACAAAAACGCAGAAAGCAATCCAACAAAAAATAAACGTGTATACTCTCCCCGCTTGATTTGTATGTATAATACATCTATACAACATATATTAAGTTGTGCTAAACCAATCCGATGTGGTGGAGCATCCTATATCATACTATTTTATGTATTGTTATTGTTGCTTTAGGGCATTTTATTTGGGAAACCATCCAGACACAATACTCATCTAATTCGCGACCTTCGGGAGAAAAACAATCCCAGAAATACAAGGAAATCATCTCCCAATTACAAACACAACAAACACAACCTCCCTCTCCGCCTGTCGGTACACATATTACTACCGGTGAGTATGATTATATTAGTCAAGAAGACAAACAGAGTATGATGGAGGAACTCAAGTCGCTGTTAATGGAGGGTCTGTAGCATGGAAAACTAATATACAAAACAACATAAAAACAAACATACACATACACTATATAACGTATACACCACCGCACCAATATGGAATTGAATTACAACGAAAAACAAGATTTGTTGAAACGATTTCCCGACTTTGAACTTTCCTATGAAACAGTTTCCCATAAGAAAGTTTCCGACGACCACAATTTAGGAATGGCGATTTCCATCGGCAAAAAATACTTTGCGTGGTTTACTTTCTCCCGTTCCCGCGACGTCTGTTATTTGATGGAACTCAATAAAGACAAAAAAGTGTCTAAAGTGTTTGAAGTCCAAACCCTGTTTCATTCCTGTCTCAGTGTGGGGACCGTTTTTTATGGAACGCTGAACGATACACTGAACGATGCTACCACACCAACACCAACACTCACACATTCGGTCTTCATCGTGGAAGATGTATATGTATACAAGGGATTTCCTACCAAACAATTGTGTTTCGGCGACAAAATGGGGTTTTTAAAAGAATGTTTTGAACGATATCTGGTTCAACAATTTGACGAACCGGTCATGGCCGCGACAACGACCCCACAACATTTGGTGGCGTTTACCTTGCCCGCCATGTGGATGGTAGATGCGCATTGCCTCAACCATTTAGGAAGTTTGCCCGAACGAGTATCCAAAACGATTGGATATACGACACACCATATCCAGTACCGCAGTCTGTATAAGATTTCACCTTATCTGAATGTGTATTTGATATCTATTCTCCATTCCCGTGCGCCAGTGCACGGGAATGTGTCAATAGCCATAAACGATATTCTCGAATACCCGTTAAATACGGGAATGCCCGAGTCATCAAACGTTCCAACACCACTGCCCGCGGCCACTGTCGCGGCGGCTGCGCCGCCGGCGTTCCGAACTATTCCCGAAAAACCGCATTATATGGATTTCGGAAAACCGCAATATAGATACCCCGCGATTTTCCAGGTATGCGCAGACAAACAATACGATATTTATCATTTATATGCGTATGGGCGCAACAAGGAATATGTGTATTACAATGTTGCCTATATTCCGAATTATCGGACGAGTGTGTTTATGAATTCTCTCTTTAGGAAAATAAGGGAGAATACGAATTTGGATTATATCGAAGAAAGCGATGACGAAGAGGATTTTGAAGATGTGCGGGAGGATAAATACGTGGATTTACAAAAGGTGTTGTATATAGAATGCGTGTTTCAACCGAAATTCAAAAAATGGATACCTACGCGCGTCGCAGACGCGCGCGAACGTGTGGTTCACATTTCTAAACTATGAGCCATAAACACACACACACACACACACATTACATGTATTATCTCACAATATGATATATTAGTCCTGTATTATGTTATTGGATAACGCATTTACTTCCATTGCTCCCAAATATACACAAAATTATTTGGACAATAGCAATGTGTTATTTGCTTCGAACAAGGTGGGAGGAGGGAAAAAAGGTAAAAAGGCGGGGTGTACATCGAGAAAGAGACGACAAACGAAAAAATCCAAACGGCGGTGTAATCGAACAATGAAACGTTGGAGCAAATAAAAACGCACTCGGGAAAGAGTGTGTGTAGAAAGTGCTGACATATTATAGTCTATTCTTATAGAATATTATTCTATAAGAATGCGCATATGGTTATTCTTCAAAAAAAGTGCGCCAGTACACTTTTTTTTGAGAATAGACATTATATACTCGCCATCTATAATATGTCCGATTTAGTGGTAAGATATTCTTTTGAAACCACAGAAATAAACGGAACAACCCTAAGTAATGCGTCATACGGTGGAAAAATACTGAACGCCACTATGTCCGCCGCAGGAATGGTTTCATCCAGTGTATATTTGGTGGGAACACAGTCCCTCGCATTATCGGGAACGAATTTCGTTTCTCTCCCAAACATAACGGACCTGGGAAACACGTTGACCATATCTGTTTGGGTGTATCCGACCACGGCAACTGGAATACAACGTGTGGTGGAGTTGGCTTCTACTTCTAATCTAACATATACTATCTCCTATACCAGTTCAAATACTTTTGTGTTTGGTGTTGGGCTCAGTTCCTATACTTTTCCCAACCAGACATTTCCCATTAATCAATGGACACACGTATGTTGGGTGATTTCTCCCACCAATTGGCGTATTCTGATAAACAATATGCCGACGGTTGCCACATTAGCAAATTCGAGCGGAACATTTCCGGGAACGGTGGTGGGTGCGTCGTCGTTTTTGGGGAAAAGCGGGGTAGGAAACAACGCGTTTGTAGGTTATTTGGACGATTTTCGTTTGTATCAAGTCGCCCTTACGGACGATCAAATATACGAAATATACGATACGGCCACTTATTTGAATTATTATCGATTTGAAACGGGAGATATAGATACGTCTAATCCAGCGCAAATAACGCTGGCAAATTTGGCATCGGGACGTCCTATATTGGACGCAACGGTCAATACAGTTTCTATTGCCAATCAAAAATATGGAACCTCCGCATTTAATCTGAGCACCACTGTATTTAAATCGGGATTGTCCAGTTTGTATTCGAATGGAACGAGTGGAAATAACGTGTATCTCCCTACGATACCAAATATCAACTCGGCAGGGTTTTCAGTGGCGGTATGGTTTAATACGCAAGGTGCGGGGTCGGCAACACAAGTGGTGTGTTCACTTGGCGGAAACAACATACATTGGAAAATAATACACAATACTTCTACCAACAGCCTGATATTCGCCCAATATCGCACTACCAACAACGCTTCTCCCGTTTTGGTAGGTTGGCTACAGACATCGAATACCTATCCCTCTGGATACTTGATTGGCAATAACACAACGCCCGCGTATTTACGATATGGCGGTTTAGCTTCCACTAATAATTGGCAACACGTATGTTGGACAATTACCCCCACTTACTGGAAAATACAAATCAATGGACAAGTGAATGTGTTGTCTTCCTCCACCGCATATATGTCTACCAACAATACGATGTCATCTGTGTTGACCACGATACCCCCCATCTTGAATGTGAATACATTGTTTATGAGCCCGTATGTAGGAACGACGCTGAATGGCTACATAGATGATATACGTATCTATAACCGTCCGCTGACCGATGGTGAAATGTCGAAACTCTACAATTACCGGTGTTTGCGCACCAACTATTATACCCCCGAAGGTGTGGATATGATTAACCAATTCGCCAGCGGAAGTTCATCGGGTATTTCTGTGGATTTCGAAACAGAAACCAATGAAAACATAACTTCTGTGTTTCAATCGTTTACCCCCTCTGTAGCAGTAGAACAACTCAATGTATATGCGCATCTGTATGACCCCACTACTCTCCATATCGCGGAAACTGTATCTACCTCCGCCAATCCCGTACGAACAATCAGTAATGTGGTTGCTGGACAAATCATTGCCTCTTCCGCCGTTTCCGGGTTGCCCTATATAACTGCTATCGATACAAATGCCAATACCATCACTCTCAATAAACCGTCCGGAACATCATCCGGCGTAGCTGGATATGCGTATGCGGGTGCGTTTTATGTAGCGAACGGACTAATGACGTTGTATGTGGACAACACCACCTTGCGGAGTTTCGGAGGCAATTCTCCCGAAGTAAATCAGTTGGTGTATCATTCGGACATTCCGGTGGGAACTTACATACGTGCTATATACGAATACGGAAATTTAGCTGGCAGTATAACCACATTTGATAATTTATCATTCAATTCTCCCGGAATAGCTGCGAATACGTATTCTATGGTTGCTTCTCCCTATACTGCTATACCGAATTGGACCATAACCGCCACAAATTGTGATATTTATTTGGCAAACCAATCCACTTATTGGGGGTATGGAACATTACCTTCGGGCATATCACAGTGGTTGGTTGTTCAGTCGAAAGGGGAAGGCAGTAGTGCGACGATTTCACGCACATTTTATTCCAACACGAACTCTAATTATTCGGTGGGATTTTATTCGTATTTGAAACACACTGACCCGACCGTTTCCACAAATACGATTTCAGCTACTCTCGGTAATCGGAGCACGGGTCGGTTATTCAACGGCATCAATCAATGGACGCAAAACACGCTGGATTGTGCGGTTGTGGATGGTTCCAACACGTTGGTATTTGATATACTGTTTGACGTATCGAATGGAAGTGCGGTGTATTTGTCTGGGGTATCGTTGTCGCTCGGGGCTTCCAGTGCGAGTATAACTGGAAACGCAAACAATACGAAAATGTATAACTTGTTGCTGTCGAATAGCACGGTGAATATTCCGCTGTCGAATACAGAAAACATGTCGTGGCGTTCCGTTCAGCCCACTTCGTTTTATACGCCGGTAGAGTTCAGTCGGTTGTCGGGGTATAATTTGCTGACGGGACCGGATAAATACGACGATTACGTATATCAGTTTTCCAACCAGAATTATTCGGCATTGCCGTTTATTGCTACAGGGAGTTATACCACAACGGATTTACAAAATGGATATTATGTGGTTCAATTCACCGATTACGGAACCATTCGGTTTTTGAGCGAAGGTTCCAATCTCCAACTGTTGGTGGTAGGGGGCGGGGGTGCGGGCGCAAGGAGTCGTTCCGTCGTTGTAAATGGGTCAACTGTAGCAGTGGGGGGTGGTGGCGGCGAGGGCGGGCAAGTGCTGTATTATTCCAACTATAGTGTATTACCCAGCAACATATACACGGTAGAAGTGGGCAATGGTGGCGACGTTTCTTCCGCCACAAATGCGGGTCAAAACGGTTCGCCCAGTCGTTTCGGTAGCGAAGTTGCTGCCGGAGGAGCAGGAGGTTCCTCCGGATCGGCCGCATTGGTTTCAGGGGTGGTCGTATATACTGCTGGAACGGGTGGAACCGGGTTGACAAATGGCGGAAACGGTGGAAACGGGGGGAATGCAGCAAATGTGGAGGGTCAAGCCGGCTCCGCCGGCGTCTCGGTTGTTTTCGGCGCAAACACAAACGCAATTTTTTATGGCGGAGGCGGAGGTGGTGGGTCAAACCAAGCCTCCAATCCCACCTCCGCCAATGGAGGTAGTGGAGGCGGTGGCGCGTCCGGTGTGGATGGAACCGCGGGATTGGGAGCGGGCGGGGGCGGAGCACACGCTAATAGTTCAGCTATAGGGAAAGGCGGAAAAGGAACGGTATTGGTGTATATCGGAACGACGCCCGGTGCGCCAACCTCTTTGTATGCTGCTGAAATAACGAATACGACAATCACGGTTGCGTTCGGCGCTCCGCGCCGAACAGTATCCCAATACATCGCTAACATTCGTGCGTCGGGCTCCAACACAACCCTAACCCAGACTTTTTCTCCATCTGCTACCACATATACTATAACCGGCCTATTACAGAACACTACTTACACGATATTTATTACAGCCACCAATACCATTGGAAGTTCGATATCAAATATCATTACGGTTACGACAAAACGGACAATGGATACAAAACCGGTAGTGTCTATTTTATCGGGTTCCAATACATCCATTACTACCGCTATTGGAAAATCCGACGTCAATGTGGTTTCTTATTCCGGTTATTTGAAAGCATTATATAGCACATACACAACCAATACATATAGTACCCCTTCAACCACTTTGCGATTTAGCAATTTGACCCGCGATACGTGGTATATTTATTATGTTTCCGGGAGAACGTCGTATGGAACGACAGACACAGCTAGTGTATTAATTAAAACCAAGAACTTACTAGATCCAGTATCCACCGTTCAAATTGGAACACGCACAGGTAGTACAATCGATATTTCCTTCAATCGTCCCACCCTATTCAATGGGTTAAAACCACTGATATATTATTCGTTTGACGTACAAACTGCCGACAATACTGCGCTCGCCAATTTAGCCACTGGCGTTTCCGTATATGATGCCAGTTTGTCTACTGGAACGATTGGCGACACCTATGTTTACGGAAACGGCGGATTGTCGTTATCTTCCTCGAACACATCCGGGGTTCCCTGTTTTATTAATCGCAGCATAAACTTCGCCAATTATTCCGCTATAACGATTTCGTTTTGGATTTACGTACGCCGGTATTATGTAGGCATTTTCGACGCACGACCCATGTGGTTATTTACGTTTAACAATAATGCCGCTTCCAACAATATCATATATGGACTACGATTTACCTCTAACGGAATATACACATTGTACTGTTCCAACCGAACCTATTCTATTACAGGAACATTTACGAATTTTTCCACTTGGACACACATAACTATCGTTCAAACCATAAGCACCTCTCCCACCGGGACTGGAACACTACAGTTCTATATAAACGGGGGATTGCGACATACTAACACAAACGTCAACACGTACAACGCAAACATGCTCGCCACTCGCAATTATATTGCTTCTAATAATGATGGAAACGCACTATATGACGGGCATATAGACGATTTTCGTATATATGAAACCGCACTTACCGCGTCGCAGATTGGGGGTGTCATTACCAACACGATTTCGCTGATTACTCCTTTAACGAAATACAAGTTGTATTACGCGTCCATTACTTCGTATAGCAAGAGTTCCATGTTATTCATGTATATTGCGCTGGTGTATTACATTCAATCCAGTAAAATATACAATCTCCGAACGGATACACCGGTGTTGGACGGAATATTGGTAAATAATCCCGGTATATCGCAAACCGCCGACCAATACGAGCTAACCCTGAGTGCGACCAATTATCAGTGTGTTCAATTTCCCACTTTTACACTAGGAACTATCGGGTTTTCCTTTGGTTGCTGGTTCCGTTCCAATGCGAACCCTGACGGAACACGATTATTGGATATGTCTGCTCCGGATGGAACCAATACCAATAATCATACCATCTTTTTGGAAATCAACGGGGGAGGAAAATTGTATTATGGTCTTACTCATACAGGAACGAAATATCTAATTTCCGCTACAAACGTGAATACGAACACATATACACATATTGTTCTTGTGGTGGGATTGCCGAATTTGTCCACAAATACGTGTACGGTTCGTGCATATTTGAATGGCGTTCTCGTGTATACTGGCAATTCTATTCCTTACCCCGCCAACGTTTCGCGTAGTTTGTGTTTTGTTGGCAAAAGCAACGCAACGGACGCGTTTTGGAACGGAGGTGTATACGACTTGCTTGCGTGGTCGCGAGAAATAACTGCGGCGGAAGCTTCTTTTTTATTCAATTCGTCTGGGTTGGTTGTTTCGAGTGTAGATATACCGGACACTACTTCCACTACCGTTTCTACCACCGTCCAAAACTTGATACCTAGAAGGCGATACAGTATGGTAGTTTCAACCGTAAACGACGACGGGGAAACCTATTCTGTTCCGTTTACGGCATACACACAAAACGTTCCCTATTCTCCCGAAGATTTCGAAATATATGATTTGACAAACGTTTCTGTTTCGTTTCGATTTACACCTCCAGACCAAATCATTAACTATTATACATTGAGTATCAAACAGTATCCGTCGCTAACCGACGTGGTAGACATTTCGGGTGAGTCGGGGCCATTTTCGTACAGCCAATTTACGAAAAACACACAGTATATTGCGTATTTGAACGCAGTAAACAACGATGGTATTTCTCCCACAGTGAGTTTGATATTTACTACACTGAAAGAACCCGAAGCACCTACCAACTTCGCACTAACCAATATAGGCAATTCGTTCGTTTCTTTTTCTTTTACCACCGCTACAGGATACAACGTATTGGGGTATGATGTGTCTGCCACGCCAATATTTGGCGGTTCCGTCGGGTATGCTACATTGGATGCCTCCGCTACTTCCTATACGTTATCTGGATTGGAGGGAGGTATAACCTATTTATTGGGTATTTCTGCTAGAAACATATTCGGCAATTCTCCCACTACTTCCTTGAATTTTGAAACCACTTATGTTACTGATAAACCCGCTAATTTGGCGGTGGCATCCACTACGGATACCACTCTGACTATTTCGTTTGGCCCACCCGCCCAGCCCTTCAATTATTATGCCATTTATTTACGCAATCAAACGCCCAATCTGTTCCGCAATATCGGATTTACTGCCTACACGACACCCGTAATACAGCCCGCGGATGTGGTCGGATTTGCTATTTCTGCTACAGGAACTACACGTATAGCCGTCTTTGGAACCAACACCGGATTATATTACACGCGTGTACTGAATGGTGTATGGGGAACGGTGCGTGCGGTTTCGGTTTCGCATAGCGCAACACCTGCGATGAACGCAATCACCGCGGTGGCTCTGTCAGCGGATGGAACCCGCGTGGTATTGGTATATGGGTTAAGTCGCGTGTATTGGGGAGATACAACAGGTTTGTTGGCGGGGAACGCAAACACGCTGTATTTGACTGCTATACAAGATACCGCTTCGCGAATGTGTTATGGCGTGGCGTTGTCTGCGGACAAACAACGTATTTTGGCGACAGAATACAATGGGTATGTGTATTTTGCGGATTGGTTGGGAACCAATTACGGAATATTAACGCGGACGTTGGACACCGCGGTGCGCAAATATGCGGGGGTGGATATCAGTTCGGACAAAAACAAAATCGTGTATTCGGGAGATACCAACATTTATTGGGCATGGTGGAATGGAACGAATTATTTAGGAGGAACCGCCATTGCCGGTTCAGGGGTCAGCGGTTCATTGGCGTTGGGGGTATGTTATTTGTCGCGCGACGTGGATATGTTGGTCGTGTCTTCGCTTTCGGGACGTCCGCAATATACCGTGTGGAGCGATACCAATTATGTGGCGCTACAGGATGTTTCTGCCGCCGCGCTTCCGGTGGCGAAAGGGTACAATATTACGAGTGATGGGTCGGGGAACATTTATTATGCGCCTTTTGGCGATACCAATTTGTATACTACACGTATCACATATGAAAAATATCGACAATTACAAAATGTTTCGTATTTTTCGAATTCGTTGACGACATATACTGTTTCTGGATTATACAAAAACATTGTCTATGATGTTTCTCTCAGTACATTCAATGTGTATGGTGAGTCCGCCTACGCAACTACTTCAGGAACAACGAAAAATCCGCCCGACGCAGTGAGTGGACTTAGTGTTTCCACTACAGGTATCGTTTCGTTCTATAAACCGTATCAATCGGTGGTGTCATATATTGTTGCTCTCAATACTTCGAACACCTCTACCGGGGCAATTGCTACACAAACTCCCACGACGCCTTCGGCAACGTTTACAGGATTGACTGTTAGTCAGACATACTATGTGTTTGTGAAAGCTGCCAATGCGGATGGAATTTCCAGTGAAACGTCTACTTCGTTTATTCCTACTGAAGAAACACGCGACCTACAAGCAGGTAATGGGGTTTTCACTACTATACCGAACGTGAATAGTTGCGGTTGTTTATATGCGTGTAAATGGGTAAATAACCAATATTGGGGTCCTATCATCCGATTAAGGAGAAGCAATGACAACACAGAACAAGATTTTTACATAGATGCGAGCGGAACAAAAGTTGGAACTACGTTGGGTGGTAATGGAACCGCCGTTGCGACTTGGTTAAATGGGAGTACCGCTTATGTTGTGGTGTGGTATGATCAGTCTAAAGCAGGACGATTGACTACAAACAATAATGCGACACAAACGACAGCGTCCGCCCAACCAACGTTTGATATAACCAATAAAACCATTGTTTTTACAAATACGACTACATTGGTCATTACAACGATGCCACTAACCGCGGGGAATGTGGCATACACTATATTTACTAAAATTGGAAATACTGCGAATTTAGGGAACACGACGTTTATGACTATTGGAAATCGTAATACATTCCAAAATGTAGCTATTGTTTTTAGTTCTACCAGACAGCCACAACATAACTGGTTTGGTGCTCAATGGATTACACCCGTATCTATAACAGACAATACAAAAATGACGATTGCGTACGATTTGAGTAAACGTTATGTGTACTTAAACGGAACCGAATATTCAACAAATAGTACTGGACACAATCAAACAAATGGTCCATCCGAAATTGGATGGAAAAACTTTATTGGTTCTGTTCATCATTTTTGGGTATACAATACAACCTTTACATCGGCAGACCGTATTCAATGTGAAACAATATAATCATATAAACATATCATATCAAAAACATAATCGTATATAGCCATTATCCTTTTTACAATTCTAATTTTTGGTAGAATTACGGGTTTCGCGTATTTTATGTTTCTTTAGAAGAAATATAAACATTTAGGAAGTTCAAGAATAACTATGTGGTACGCAACAGAAACAGAAAATACTTCCGACCTATCCATGGGATTGGACAAAACGACGTTAATGCGAACTTTCAACACGCATTTCTTTGAATTTATGGATGACGTCATCGGCATTTTCCCCGAGAATTTAGAAATCGTTTCGGCGCGCAATACATTTGAAACGTTCCGTAAAGCAAACCCTACTGCCATCGTGAAGGTGTGGTATAAATACGTGTTTCTGAAATACAATGATATGATACAAATGGGCGATTTGAGCTATTTCTTGGAGAAAAACTACGTGGACGATTTAACCAATGTGAAAAACCCTAATCGTGTGTTGGAGGTAATAGACGAATTGCGTGCGCCATTGCGGTCTATGGGAGAAACCAATAAACAACATACATTGAAATACATACAAAATTTGTGTCGGTTGAGCAATATGTATGCGGAAGCGGGGGGTGTTGTCTAATGTCTATTCTCCCTAACACAATAAAAAATATGTATTTGTTATGGAAAACAAATACATACAACATGAAAATCTTACCTGTTATAATGAACCGATGTTGTTTATTTAGAAGGGGGAGGTGTATCTTCCACTGGTTCATATTCTTGTATAACGACCTTGGGATGGTCCAATTTTCGAATAAACGGTTGCGGTTGTTCCGGTTTCTTGTCCACTTCCGGCGTTCGGGTAAGTGCGGACACTACCTTTAACTTTTTCTTTGTCGGTTGCTGCGGTTGTGTCTTCACATTCAATTTGACCATCCCTTCAATGCCTTCTTCTTCCGCCACTTCGGGAGGAACGGGTTCTCCCATCATAGGATGCGATTTCAACCATTTCGCAATTTTCTCCGAATTGATTTGTGTCGTTTTGCGGAACACAAAATAGCGGTTTAAGAACGAGATTTGTTTTTCGTCTTCCGACATTTGCGAAGCTTGTTTGTAGTTTTGCGCGGATTTGGGATGGCGTCGGATATCGTTTTCCATCATCTGAAACAGTTCGCTAAACATGCCTGTTCCATTGGGCAATCCCAGTTTTTGTGCTTCTTCGTTGGGAACCAATACGAACCCGTAATTTTCCATCATACGGGTAAAGAATTCGAAACACACTAAATATTCGCGGAACTCTTTCCCAATACTTTCCTGAAACACATCGATCGCATACCCCAACGACTGTTCATCCTCCGGAAACCCCGTTTGGTCATACTGTTTCGTAATTTGGAAAATCCGCTGTCCTTCGCGCATCAACGTCAGACTTTCCATTTTCATTTTGTTTCGCAATAAGTCGAACACGCGTTTGCCGTCATAACCGGTTCCGATGAAATACCCGCCCACTTTGGTACATTCCGCAACATTGCGCAGAAACGAGTGGAACGCAAACTCCGTTTCAAAGAAGTAATGGAGCGCAAATTGAACGGAACACACATTGAACCCTTCTTGAGCAATACCATAATTGCGATACACCGCGTCGCCTAAATATTTGCGGTCTTTCGCACCCTGACCAAACAACGCCCGCGCCACCGCTTTTTCTTTTTCCGATACAAAGGCCGATCCGTCGCGAATATTGAGACCGCTATTCCCTTGAACAAATATACCCGTGAACATTTGTTTATTGGTTTTGCGCGAACTGAGATATCTCGCACAGGCCCCATTGAGCGGGTTTTGTATATTATCTTTGCTGACATCTACACCAAACACGAACCCCAATTTACTGTCGATCCATTTCGGGAGATCGCCGCCTTTTCCCACCGCCAAATCAATCAACGTGTTTTTGCGTTGCGACACGCCCGTAATCAACTTGCGTTTGACATACAAATTGTGGAAATCGCGCAGGGGTTGTGTACTGGTATCTTTGCTTCCGCGGTTATAATATACATCGCCGTTGTCCACCCATTCCGGAATATTTTCCCCCGTACCAATCATTGTTTCTGTTATGGGAGAATAAATGGAACGCCAGTTGCTGTTGGCCGTGCGATAGGCATTGCCGAATTCCGATGCGCCGGAACGCAATGACGCGGTTTTGTCGTATCTTACACGGAGCGGTTTCCATTTCCATCCTTCTTTGGCTTCCGGGTCGTGGCTGAATTCCACGATGGTATCTTCTTCAAAATATTCTCCCTCTTCCGTCTGCATGAAATACTGTCCGTTGCCGTCCTTTTTCAACTCCACATTACAATAACACGCCAGCGGGTTATAGGGTTCGGTGGGAACAAACGGAACGGGGCGGTATTTGGACTTGTATCCTTTTTGGTCCGCTCCGTACCCTTCCTCCTTTTCCACGTCCGCCTCCCCCTCCGCGCCAAATCCCGACACTTGGTCCGCGGTGGCATCCAACATTTGTTGGAAAGGGTTAATATACCCATCCACGTCTTCGTCAAACCCACAACGCAAGATGAGTGTTTTATATTGTATCACGCTTTCCGGTTTGTGGAAATGGACGCCTTCTTCAAACAGAGTATGTATTTCGTCTTTGCCCGTTTCGGCTTTCTTGACACTGACCAAGAAATCCACAGTATTGTATTTCGCGGGTTTCCATTTAAACGAATGAAGCCACGTGCGTTTGGATTTCGGACACTCGTCCCCTTCCTTGTTCGCACCTACACCCAAATGTACCGGTGTGAAAATGAGACCGTCTGTCATATACTCGTATATTCCCGCATTCACATTGTCCAAAATACGGGAACATGCTTGGAAAATCGTGGTGTTTTCTCCCGTATTGGCGAAAAACTCTTTACACTTGACTACCAAATGACACAGTGTATTGTGTTCCGCCGCCGTTTGTTCCGCCGCCTCTTCCTGAACCACGGGTTTTAATTTCAACATTTCCACGCATTTGTTTAGGAGAACCAACCGGTATTTATTGTCCACTGTTTCTTCGTCGGTTTTGAGAAACGGAAATTCGCGCACCGATTTGCCGTGGATATAATACACATCGAATGCTGCGTAGACGTTGATGTATTTGCCATTTTTGTCGTGTAAAATGTGTTCGCCGTCTAGCAGCGTTTCATGTAATGCCTTGTTTTCCACCACGGCGCCAGTGAATGCTACGTTCATGTTCATATCTATTAGATAGGTACGCCCGTTGGGCGCAATATAAAACAGTTTACGCAGACCGTCCGCCTTTTCCGTCACCGCGTAATTCGAACGAATGTTGGGTTCCAACGAGTTTTCATCGGGGACACGAATATTTTCCATCTGAAGGGAGACAGAAGACGGTCCAATAAAATCTTTCGGCAAGACGCGATTGTCTCTGCGTGGTTGATATTCGGGACCGTGTATCATTTTCATATAGGACATTAGCACCTGTGTTTTTTCGGAAAAAGCAATAGGATAAGCGGAACCCTGAAAAGCGGAAAGAACAACGCGCACCATTTGACGCAACGCTTTCAGGAATTTGTCGGCGGTATTGTATTCTGTTCCTACACCCACCATTTCGGGAACCACTTCCAATTCGATTTCGTAGTGCGGTTCGTTCTGAAACACGTTGGCGTCTTGAATAGTGTATTGGGGAACCATGATGTGTTTGATTTTCGCCGAAGTGCGAATGATACTCAAATCGGCCAAGAAGGGCAACTTGGGATGACGAAAGGAAACACGGTTCATATGGCGGAACGTTTTCTTGTTGTTCATCCATCCATGAATAATGTCGCGCGCCACACCGGAAGTGGCGGAATAATCCTGTTCCATCTGATACGCCACACGGAAATGGTGGTCGTGGAAATCCACCGGTCGCAAAATGCGTCCATCGCGTAGCTTCACGGGCAGTTTTTGGGTAAACTTGATTTTTTGTGCGGAAGCGTGTATGGTGGACGGCATGTCCAATATTTTTTGGATACTGTTCGTGCGACAATATTCGGAAATCAAATCCACGCCCACGATTTCCGCACGGATATTAGACAGTTTCGTTTGTCCTGTTCGCGGGTCTACATATTCCGATTGGATACGCAAATAGTGCGTTCCTTTGGTATTCATACACGTAAACCCACACGCATACAAATACTGTATGGTATTGTCGTAATCGATTTTGGTTATGGGTTTTCCTTCTTTGTGGTTGGTTCCGAACCGGATTTCCATTTCTTTCGCGCGATTGTTCGCACGAACCACCGGATTGCTTTCTAAATAGGCGGAAACCATTTCCTCCAACGCTTTTTTGGGATTGTTCTTTTCTGCTTCTTTTTCGGGCGTAGGTTCCTTTACAGATGGCGGAGGTTCAGTGGGAGATGCCGGATAAAATGGTTTCGTTTCGTTTTGTTTCTGGTTGGATGGTAATACAGACTGCATTTGATATAGTATATTTTTACATATTATTTTGTGTTTATATCCACAAAATAATCAATTTTATCGTAAACACACAACACAATACACAATACACAATACAAACACTTTATTGTCTCTCATTTGTGTGAACTTTTTCCAGCGAACATTTAGCAGCAATTTTATCGTACAAGTCGCCCTTCTTCTGTTTTGTATTAGGAACCGCCTCTTCTAACCCTATTTTTCTGGCGATTTCTTCCAACTCGGGCATTTTGTATGCCGAAACGCCCTTGAGTGGTTTTAAATAACTCTCTAATTCCACGCACTTTTCAACCAGTTCCGCCATCCGTTCGGGACCGGGTTCCAATTCCACACTATATATGTTGCGTCGAGTACCCACACGACAGCGCAAAAACACGGGATTAGAACGGGTCTCTGTTTCTGGAATGAAACGGAGATACGTGTTGTTTTCGAAAATCACCACTACTTGACGTCCATAATACACGGAGTACGCTATGAGGGAGAACATCGTATCGTGTTTCGCTACCATCACCCCCGATAAGAGTTCTTGTATGGATTGATTGGTTATGCGATGGTTGGTTTCCTTTAGACGTCGCGGAGTTTTGCCTAATGCTTCTACCAATGCTTGTTTTTCTTCTATTTCTGCGTTGTGATACTTGTGCGCAATATTGATATAATCACTGTATCCGTAGACGCCAATAAACAAGGACCAGAAGAGAGTATTTTCTTGTGTGGGCGTAAACCAGTCGGATTTTTGCTCGGCAGTAGACGCGGAGGTAGCATTCGCGGCCGAAACGGAAACCAGTTGTTCGGTGGAGGGTAGTGGTTTAGGAATGTCGGATAAAGTTTCGCCGGGGGTGGGGGTCGCGGGCGCCTTCGGCGCCCCCGCGCAAGCATTTTGACGCGCTACCAAAGTTGCCATCCATTGTTCTTTTTTGGTTTGTGTAAACAC
>Ga0078894_10000938_pt1 | contig 20988 bp, 16 predicted proteins | sample LauGreSu1BDMLBSD_2_FD_67506 | JGI IMG/M metagenome (GOLD analysis project Ga0078894, IMG submission 67506) | Freshwater lake microbial communities from Lake Michigan, USA - Su13.BD.MLB.SD (version 4) (version 4) | ecosystem: Environmental > Aquatic > Freshwater > Lake | place: Lake Michigan... | reverse complement strand
CTCTGTAACATAATCAGTAATCACGATTGAGTCGTGAATCTCTGAGCCGATACGGTGAACACGGTCAAGAACTTGACGATGGTCAACAAGTGACCAAGGTCGTTGAAGCATAATCAATCTACGAGCAGCCGTCAAGGTGATTCCAACTCCACCAGCCTGAGCCGTAAAAAGAATCCACTTTGTATATCCTGATTGAAAATCATCAATTGCTTTCTGACGTTCATCTTCATCTTGGTCTCCAGTAATAAGACCATGAGCAATTTTTGCTTTTGTCAACTCTGCGCTAAGAAGATTAATAAGTTGTTTAGAGACGGCAGACACGGCAACAGAGTCATCACCAAAATCGCCATTCTCTATATCTTCCATAAGAGCATCTACTTTGCAAGATGGCGATGTGAGTGTTGCGTGAGACTCGCCAGTTTCTTCATCAACTTCCATAGTTGCATAAGAACTAGCAAACTGTAGAAGTCTAATAGTTTGAGTCAAAACGCTAGGTGCTGAAAGAATGTCTCCAGACTCAAGTTCTGCAATCATCAACTCGCGCATCTGGTCATAAGCCTTCTTCTGCTTAGTAGACATTTCAACATCGCGACGCTCAGTCATTACTGGAGGCAGGTGGGGAAGAACAATCTTCTTCAACATACGACGCATATATGGATTGACACTCTTATAAAACTCTTCTTGCATTGCTGGCTTTACACCAAGAACCATCATTCCACCAAAGGCATTGAGCATAATGTCAACAGTTCTATCAATCCATTTTGTTTTGCTAGGCCAATCTTTTGGAGATAGCCAGTGAAGAATTGCCCATAGGTCAACAACATTGTTTGCAATTGGTGTACCAGTTAGTGCAAAGCGAATCTGAGCATTGCCTGATGCAGACCAAAGAGCACGACTTTGCTTGCTCTTAGGGTCTTTAGAACGGTGAATCTCATCTGCAACAACAGCCTTAAAATCTTTATGGTTGAGTTCACGAAGATGCACTTCGCAACGAGTCTCTGTAATTTTTTCATCTTGACCGCCACAGGCTTTGCAACGAGTCAACGCAACTGAGCCGTAAGGGGCAAGGCGTGAGTGGGCTCTTAGTGACTCCCAGTTGATAATAAAGACCTGTGCTGGCTCTTCAAATTGTTTCTTACGTTGAGCAGCAGAGCCCTTGATTACTTGAGTAACTACAGACTCAGGCCACCAATGAGCAAACTCTCTAGCCCAGTTCTTCTTTAGGGTATTAGGGCAAACAATCAAAATAGGGAAGACATCTTCACCCTTGTCGTGAAGTTCTTTCAAAGCACGGATAGCCTGAGCAGTCTTACCTAATCCTGGCTCATCGGCTAAAAGAGCCCGTTTAGCGGTGCTGAGGAAGGCTACGCCAGCCCTTTGGTGAGGGAATAGGGCTTCGTCACCCTCATAGGTCTCTAACTCTCTAAGAGCCATTGCAGGGGCAATTCGGGTCTCTAACTCGTTAGATGCCCAAGCGGCAAGGCCAGGCTGAATCTCTAATTGGTCACGGAAAGTGGACCGTAGAGCCAAGCAAGTAGACCAACTGAGAGGAACTCTCCAGACACTCTCTGTAACGCTCCAGGAGGACCCTGGAAGGCTCTTACAGAGTTCTTTTAGGCGCCAGTCAGCAGTTATAACAATGTTTTCCCCGTTAGGGTCAATATCAACTAATACTGCCATTTCACTTCCTTTTGTCATTAGATAAAAAACTTTTTATTGCGGCTTGATGATTTTTTTATCTAGAGGCTACTCTAGCAAAATTCTAGGCTTCCAGCCACTTTTAGTCAACCGTAGCAATGCGTGTCGCACCGCGTCAAGAGCGTGACCTTCCCCGCCCTTATGCCATGTGCCAATCTTCTTTAGGGATTCATTGGAAAACATAGCCTTGGCATCTACTGGAGCCTGAAAAATGATGTTCTCAGCCCCAAACTCCTTCACCCTACAGATGTGTTTGAGGACACCAATCTGCTCTAGAGAGTAGGGAGCCTGAGAGTTACGAACGGTCTGCGCAGTAATCACAAACCGTTCGCAAACTACATAGACGGAGTTGTAGGAATGAGAGTCAGAAGAGAAAGCGATAGATAGAGCAAGTTCTAGCCAATCAGCAAACTCTTCTGCTTGAAGTTCTGCAGACATCTTCAGGACTGGAAGTTCGTCTTGATTACCAGACCACTCAACTAAACATGCACCAGTAGTTTTCCCCGGGTCAATAGAAATAACATACTTAGTTGACATACTTTTGTCCCCAGTTCTCCATAGGACCATCAATCCCTGAAGTTAACGGAACATCCCACCCTTCAGTTGTGGTCATACATTGTTTGACAATACGTTGAATCTCTTCTGCTTGACCACGAGGAGCCTGTAAAACAATTTCATCGTGTACAGGAACAATCAACAATTCCGTTAAGTCAGCCTGGTCAAGTTTTACAAGATTGCTCTTGAATACTTCAGCAGCACCACCTTGAATGAGATAGTTAATAAGAGTATAGACACGACCTTCGTCACAAGGAATCTTGCGACCAGTCCAAGTGTGAATATATCCCTGACCAAAATCACGCTCTCTAGTCATTCCAATATGTTCAATCTCTTTTTGAAAGCGAACCATTCCTGGATATCTCATATCAAAAGCATCAGAGACAGAGCGCATCTGAGACTCTTCTACACCTGCAGTAATTGCTTGCTTAGCAACACCTGCACCATAGAGACGACCATAGACCATTCCCTTGATGAGGTTACGTCGCTTATCTGATTTAGTCATATTAGGTTCGTTATAAACCTCACGACCAATTTCGGTAAACGGGTCCGAGCCAATTGCATCTGCCTTATGAAATAGACTGATGAGGTTTGGGTCTTTAGATAAAGACGCAAACATACGGAACTCAACCTGGTCTAAGTCAGAAGTAATGATTACATGGTCTTTATCCTTAGGGATAAATGCTGTACGAACAGTCTCATCGCCCTTAGGCAGTGTCTGCAACGCTGGGTCAGTAATAGACATACGAGATGTGCGAGCACCAAGAGTCTTTACGGAAGGGTGTAAAACCCCGTCAACATTTTTATTAAGAAAGTTTAAGAAATAGGTGTTGGCTAGTTTTTCTGCTTTTCTTAGTTTAGTGACGGTATCTGCAAGATTTTTTACTTCCGCATTTCCATGTATAGATAAAAGTTTAAGTTGGTCTTTAGTGCAAGACTTCTGACCACTAGGTGTGAACTCTGTAATTTCACCACCCAAACTTTCAATCAAACGTACTAACTGGACGTTACTAGTTAGACTTGTTCCAGAGTATGTCTCAACTCCCCACTTCTTTACGCTATCGGTATAGGCAAGAAGTTCGTCATATTTCTTCTGAGAATATTCAAGGTCAACACGAGCGCCATTGATTTCCATACGAGTAACAATTTTGCGTGTAGCCATTTCTAGTTCATAAGCCTTGTGATAAGGCTGACCTGGACCACACTTCTCATAGAACTTTTCCCAAAGACGCATAGTTAGGATTGGGTCAAGAGCGCCATAAGCCCAGTAAGGCTCAAAGTTAATTGGGACGGTTCCCCAGGTCCAACCATTTTCAACAAGACCTTCATCTAATTTTTGTTGTAGGTAGGCACCACGAGGGTCAATAAGATTTTCAGCAAGGACTTTCAAAGCACCAGGACCAAGAGGGTCAATCAAGTGAGCCATAATCATTGTGTCGTGTGCACGATGCCATGGGATTTCCCAACGAGATTTAATTGCAAACCATCGTGCTTCAAATGCAATGTTGTGACAAACAAGAGGTCCATCAAACTTATCCATTGCTTCGTAAAACAAACCAGACCATTCAGCCCAAGGAATTGACCAACCTTGCATAGAGTCGCCTACTTGAACAAGTCTTAAATCACCATGCCAAGGAGATAGCGCATCGCTACGCGGTCCGCCAGGGCGTTCTCCTGTTTCAGTATCAATAGCAATTGCGTTGTAAGGTCTGCGCTCACCTAACCAAGAAATAAAGTCAGATGCTTTTTGGGCGTTATCAACTAAAGTTACTTTGATTCCGTCTAGTCCGTTTGTCATTTGTCCTTCTATCTACTAAATATTTATGGAATCATCTCTATTCGGTAAACAGAGTCTAATCTTTCATCATTATCACAAGCATCTTCTAATAATCTTTGAGCGACGTTAGTAAGGTATCTTGCCCCACCTTGGTCGTATTTGTAAAGCGCATCCAACACTGGGCGAGGTTCTTCACTTACTTGTGCCCAATAACGATATTTTTCTGGAAAAATTACAGGAAGGTCACGAGTCGGGTCGCACTCTTCGCATGGGATTGCATCTTTTTCTAGTTCTTTAGAGAAACCTTCGGATAATCCGTAACGTTTAACTAAAGGACAAGCAGCACCATGAAAGACAAGAGAGACTCCAATACGGGAGAGAACGTAGGAACCATTCTCTGTCCTATATAAAGCAAACTCAATCCAACGGGTTGAACCCCTGCGCCATGAAGAAGATTCGGCTAGGAGACGCCCGTTGAATTGAAGTGTGCGAGAGCCGTCTTTGATTTCAAACATTGTCTGTTTTCACCACTTCTGGAGGGATAAATTTTTTAGGAGCATTTTTTTCATCTTCTGCTTCCTTTAGAATTTTTGACACATGGTCAAAATCATTTTGAAGAAAGGTGAATTCAGTTCTAAGAACTGCAATCTGAGACTCGTATGTAGAGACAATCTCACCAATACGTTGTCGCAGGGCAGTAATCACTAAGTCTTTAGCATCATTCTCTTTTGACATAATTTGTTATGAAACAGGAATAATTTTTGACTTTAGAGTAGTAATCTTGTTCTGGCTTTCTGTTAGTTCTGCTGTTAGTGCATCAACAGATGCAGTATCTGAACCAGCAAGAGCCAATGAGATTTCTAAGTTGTACATATTGTATTCAAGATTGCGAATATGGTTGATGATGATATTGTTCTTATCGCGGTCATCTAGATATTCGTATGATGTCTCTGGCATTTTTTCTCCTTGTGTCGGGGTATCTATGATAGCAGTTTGCTATCTAGGGTGTTTCTTCTTCAGCAAGTGTCGCAATTATATTCTCAAGTTCGGCTTTTATGCCTTCTAGAATCTCTACTTTTCTAGCATAGTCTTGTATATCTAATGCGTTACTGGCTATCTTGTCTTCTTTTCCTAACTCTTCAAGCAAGGCTATAGAACTATTACTTTCTTGAAGGCGCTCTTGCCAAAAAGATAGTTTTAGATTAATTAACTCTAGTTTGTCTTTGTTGGTTATCATCATTAACTCATAAACGTTGTTTGACTTGAAACAACGCTATCTCCTCCAGCGTTTCTAGCGGATACATAAAGTGTGTAGTTTCCAGACCCTTGCCAACCACTTCCATCATACCCAGGTCTAAAAGTTGTGCCAGTGTAGGTGTATGCATTGTTTGTGGTGAATACACTGCCCGTAGGCCCTTGACAGAAAATAGAATATGCTGTTGGAGAGTTTGTGTAACTCCAAGTAAATGTTCCTCCCAATGTAAGAGAGTTGTTTCCAGATATGCTAGAAAGTACTGGTGCAGGGGTAGCGGGAGCAGAAATTCTTATTCCAAGATTTGAAGGGCCTCCCCACTGGCTTTTTAGAAGAGTAGTACTTCCTGCTGCAGGGTATGCCTGAACATCGTATTGACGCTCTGTACCAACTGCTATGCTCGTATCATCAAGAAATAAACTTGTTGTAGTTGGAAAATCTGGAGCACTATCTATCCCAGGGGCACCACCTCTATACCAAACACCATAACTAGAAGCATTTGCAACAGCGTTCCAACTAATACGAATACTATCTGTTCTATTTCTAGAGGCACTTACTCCTGTAGGAGTAGCAAGACGCGTTGCGGCAGAGGCAGTTGTGTAGGAACCACCAGCGCTACCAGCAGAGGTTACACCGTCAGCGTTAGCACTTTTAAGGGTAAGACTGTATGCAGTGCTTGCAGAGAGCCCAGTAAAAACATACGGTGATGTAGCAGCAGATGTCTGCAAAACTCCATCTTTGTAGGCGTACACTGAACTTGCTCCAGCGTAGGCTGTAAATGTAAGTGTTACACGGTCTGATAAAGTGGTATTTGCGTTAGTAATTGTTGGTGGTGGATATGCTGCTTGAATTTGGTCATCTGATGCAAAGAAAGTAATAGACGCGTCTGTACCAACAACTCTATCTACTGTTTTATAGAGATTTGCCGATGAACTAGCAGCAGAGGCAGTAATAGTTACTGATGCTCCTAGGCTTCCATAATTAGAGAGTGCTTGGTTGAACCCAGTGTTAGATAGAGCAGTAATTATGTATGTAGTTTTGCTAGACTGGTTATTATATGAACCTGTACCAGCGTTAATTACTGCGCCTACATCTGCTTTTGTAGTTGAATAACTTCCAGAAGAGCCAGTAAGAGTTGGCTTTGTTACTTGAACAGCAGGAAGACCAGCAAGAGCCTGACCAGTAACCTCAATAATTGTTGAGCCATAACCGCTTCTTGCTTTTGAAATACGAATAGAAGCAAAAGCACTACTTGACATACCAGAGACAGTTACTAGTCCAGTAGTAGCGTTAATTACAAAAGTAGCAGTACCACTAAATATTAAACCACCATATGTTGCAGCAGATTCAAAAGTTCCAGTAGATTGATTAGTAATATTAAACTCAAAACCACCAGCAACTCTTGTAACTGTCGGATTTGATGTCATAGGAATTGCTGGAGCAATAACTTGAATAAGAGTTACGCCATCATCTACACCATCATTAGAGGTATTTCTTACCATGGAACCTACAGATATAAGTTGAGTGTTTGCTCCAGAATCTACCGAAGAGTTTCCAAGCCATGTAGATTGAGTTCCGCCAAAAGATTTCCAAGCAAGATTTGCTAAATAGTCTTGTACAGTATTTTGAACAAAATTAACATAACAAACACCAGTATTATATTGATAATAAACTTGATACTCAAGAACTAGTGAAGGATTGTTTAATCTAGTGCCTCTCCATCTAACCCACCAGCCGTCAGCAGTTGCCAACGTGTATAGAGATTCTTGTCTATAGTCTGCCTGAGCCATATTTAACCAAGAACCATCATTAGGAACGCCAATGCTGCTTCCAGAAGTTGTTGACTGAAGACCTAAATATCCATTTGTAGATATATAAAAAAATGTTCCAGGATTAATAATATAAACATTATTCAAATATCTTCTAGAGCCCGTATCTTGAGGAGAAACGGCTACAGAAAGATTATTTGTAGTTGAACGTAAAGAGTTTATTTGAACACCGTTTTGTGTTGATGGAAATACATAATTAACATATCTTCTAGCATTTAGTGTTGCACTAATGCTTCCTGCAGGTACCTGCGGGCTTGTAAAGGCAGAACTAATTAAAGTTTCTCCTACAGTTCCGCTTGCTGTTCCGCTATAACTTCCATAGTAAGAAGTTGCTCCTACAGAAGAAACGCTGCTTATGTTAAAAGTTCTATTACCATTATCAATAAGAGAAAATGTTGGGGGGTTAGGGGTTACTAATGACGCGGAAGTTGAGTCAAATCTTTCAGAAAACGCCTGTCCTTTGTAGGTTGAAACAACGCTAGCATCAACTTCATCCCCGATATATGTACTAGATGAAGGAATAGTAAAATTAACCTGATTTGCACCAGATATTTGTGTAAAATTTACAGTTCCGCTTCTATACCATCTATAAACATGGCTCCACCCCGGGGCACTAAAATCGGGAGACCAGTTGCTAGTACCAGTGCTTGGACGTGTTCCTGTCATTGTAAGTGTAAAACCTGGTTCAAAAGTTCCAGTAATATAAATAAAACCAGTTTGCGGATTTTCTAGTGACAAAAAGTCTTCTCTAAATACTGTTCTACTAGATGTCTTATCTGCTATGGAGTAATTATTAGGAAAGGCTGGAGAGGTACCAAGTCTAGGCACACCTGTTTGATTAGGACCACTATAAGCAGTCACGCTGTTTAGCACAATGCTATTTCCAGTTGAAAATGTGGGGTCACTACTATAAGGAACTTCTACATCAAGAAACGTAACATCACCAACATCTACTGAATTATTTGTCCCGTTAACTCCAATATATTTTTGATAATTAACTCTATAACTTAATGCAGAAGTTCCAAAAGGTTTTGTCCAAGAAATTCTTACATAGTTAGTTGTTCTATTTATTGCAGTAACTGTCTCCCTATGAGTTCCAGTGCTAGTTATGCCCCAATAGTCTGTAGTTGCAGAGGTCGTAGTTGGACCAGCAGTAGTACCGCTTGGCCTAGTCAATACCGATTCATAAACAGTTGCGTTAGTACTTGCTGTCCATGTCCAATCCCAGCGGTTAAGTACAGTGGCACTAAGAACTGGAGCATTTATTGAAAAATCTCCAGGAGGATACTGAGAGGTTACATCTGCAATTGAAGCAGAGAAAGGGGTAGGAGCAACCACGCTCGTTGTGTTTGAATACTCTGATGTAACACTTGCATTTCCAGCCTGACTTGCTACAACATAAAATCTAAAGTCGCCACCACTAGCAACCGTGTATGAAAAAGTAGTTAAAGTTGAAGACGGAGAAGTGTAGATAAGAGAGCCATTTTGAAACAAGTAAGCAACATAGTTAATAGTTGCATCATTTCCACCGCTTGCAGCGTCCCAAGTTCCAACTATTGCACCATTGTTATATGAAGAAACTAAATTTATAGGAGCAACTAAAACATTAGTTGTCACAGGGCGAGTAATAATTGTTACTGTTCTAGGAGCGTTTTCATTGCTATTCCAAGCATTCATATCGCAGACAATAGGGCCACCAATATCACTGGTCTGAACTGTATATCTTCTAGCGTTAAGTGGGTTACGAGGGTTTGCAACATCAAGAGTTCTTGAGTCACGCTCTGTTACACCCGAGTTAGTTTGAAAAGTAAAAATGTAATAATCTGGACGTGTATCGTTTGTAATATTTGTAGTAGAAGTAAAGTTTGGAGTCCAAAATACTTGGTCGTTTGGATATGGATTTCTTTCATTAGAAGCACCAGTCAGGGTGTATGTGAGCCCAGAGGAGTTTCTTAAGAGGGAAAGAGTACTGCTAGCGTTAATCGGTATTCTTTTTCCGACTCTGACGTTTTGACTGAACTGAGTTTCACCTGAACGAGTGACTCTAAGTCTCATGTAAAAATAAATACCATTGTTTAGAAAAAGACTTTCCATGGAATTTACATCTGTTGTGTCAGTTGTATAGGAAGTTGTTAGTGTTGCAGCAGCGTAGGAGCCAGAGTTGTTTGTTCCAGTTTGATTAGACCAAGTAGTGCCACCGTCAATTGAATACTGCCACTGATATGTTGCCGTGGCACTATTTGTATATCCTCTATATCCGACCATAGAAATTCCGACGTTACGATATGAGAGGGCGGCGCCACCAGCATCTCTAATTTCTGGTTGAAATGTTCCAGTACTGTGTACTTGTTTCCACACACTTCCGTCAAATACCCAGGCGCTATTGACAGTCCTCCAAGAATTTATGTATACATAAATACCGTTGACTTGTCTCCAAGTGCCGTCGCGAACGTATGTTGCCATCTTATGTCTTTTATTTTTCCTATCTTATGTATATCTAAATACTAGAGTACCAGTCCCACCATCAGGAACACCTGTAGGCGCACCAGTTCCTTGTTGATATGTTCCAAAACTAACAACAAAATCTCCAATGATGCTTACTGCACCTCCTGCTAATCTTATAAGACCAGACCCAATATCTAAACCGTCGTTATATGCGTAAATTGTTGTACCAAAAGCAGTTCCACTCCAATCTACAAATTCAAAACCTGCGCCACCAGAAGTCATTCTTAAACCCGAATCACTTGTACTTCCTCCCCCATTAATAAGTATTCCTCCAGCACCAAAGTTTTCCGTCGTCTGAGATGAGAGTTCGGATATATAAAGTCCAATGCCACCTGGTGTTAAAAGAGTTGCAGAAGAGTCTCCAGAGTAATTTATACCTCTTAAACTAAGCACTGTAGAGTCAGATGACGAACTTCCTCCAGAAATATCTAACCCTTGAGAACTCAAGCCTGGAGTAATTTGTCCAACAACTGTGCTGCCGTTATCACCTCTAAAAATAAGGTTGTCAGTATTTGACATTTCAATTCTTCTACCAACATCAGATGTTCGTATATTTCTACCAGTTAAAGTTCCAGTAACAATTTTATCTGCATCAATACTTGTAATTGCTGCATAACTAAGACCAAAATATTCCCACTCAGTGCCAGTCCACCTTCTTGGTCGGTTTCCTGAAGAATCTCCTGAAATTGCATTAGAGTCAAACCAAATATCTCCTATTTTTGTTGCAGTAGGTGTTCCTGGTCCTCTAAACACAGCATTTTTTCCATTAGCAGATAGTTGCGCTGCATCTGCAGCATCTTTAGCATCTGCAGCATCTTCTGCTGCTTGTGCGGCATCCCCCTGAGCAGTAGGGTCTGCAAGAGGATAGAAATTATCATCTTTTTCAGAGTAAACAGATGTTGCTCCAGTTGTAGAACTAACTACAAACAAACCATCTTTGGGGTTTTCAACATATGTGTTATCTACAGTAGGGTCTGTAGTAATTACTGCTGTACCAAAATTAACCTCATCTGGACCAACAGCGTTAGGTGCAAGAGATGATGTCTTGACAATTCTGTTACCAAGTTTTGTTCTTACAGGTCGGCGCTCAATGGTGCGCAGACGGCGAGAGACTTCAGCAAGGTTGTTGCCAATATTTTTATTACGGGAGCGACGTCTACTTGGCATTCTTTCTATCCTCTCTATACTCAGGAACTAATTCTAAGTCAACTTTTTCAGGGAATGTTGGAGAATCAGGCACAGATACTTTTATACCAGCAATCTTTCTCACAATAATGTCACTACGAGGCTCTAAATCACTAGCAAGACGCGCACGAACAAAGTCGTCGTCAATAATGATTGTGCACCAATCGCCTGGGAGATAATCTCCAATTTGAGGGTCAAAAGAACCATTTACAGAGATAGTGAACGAACCTTCAGGAGGTCTGGACTCATCTAGGAAATCTTTTGCATAGTTATATAAGGCTGCTTCACCTGCAGCAACCGTGTTTACATCGTTCTTCTCTTCTATCTGGTCAAGTAGAGGCCATCCTTGACCTAACAAGTCTGTAGCAGAGGCTGCAGCATATGGCTGGCTAGCAGAACCATCTACTCCATCTGCGTTTCCACCAACCCACATACGAGTAGCAGCATTTTCTGCGCTCTCGCTGAGAGAGAAATCTAAAATGTTTCCAGGGTATTCAAAAACATTTGCGTCAGCGCCTAAATAACTTACTGGGTGAACAAGACCAATATATCCAGCACACGCAGTAGATGGAACGTTGTTGTAGCCATATGTTAGGTATGTAAAAGTTGTTGAGGTTGGAGTAGAAACAACTTCTACTGTTCCATCAAATGAAACACCTACATCTTCAACAACAATTTCTTGACCAACTACCAGACCATGGCCAATTTCAGTAGTCAAAGTTGCAACATTAGATGTGAGTTGTTTATTGACAACATTTACTTTTACTGGAGGGTCTACAAAAGGAACAAAGGTAAAGGTCTTGAGGAATTGACCATCCTTAAAGTCGCAATCAATTCTGTATTCAAAGCCATTAAGGTCCTTAGAGAAGTCCTCTAAGATTTCTCCAAACATTCTTAAATCAGAGCCTCTAAATACTTGTTGGTCAGCGCCAATAACATCTGTAGTAGTGGATGGGTCAAGTTCAATAACAAAATCTGAGTTAGCAGAGAAAGAGCCATATGTTGCAGCAACTGCACGTCCACCATACTTTAGCGTTGCTCCGTAGGTAGCCTCTGTTGCCTGATTGAGTGTGGCAAAGACGTTATATTTAATGATGGTTGGCCCTGGAACGCTCGCAACTACTTGCGTGCCATCGTAGTCAACACCAACATCACTAATGATAATACTTCTGCCTGAAGTAAGCCCATGGGCAGCCGATGTAGCAATAACTGCGCTCTTGTAGGTTGCCTTACCACCAGTTATTGCAGTGGTTACAATGTCTCCAGTATCAACAATGTATCTAAATGATGTTGTAGTGGGAACTGCACTTACTTGATAAGTTCCATTAAGAGTAGAGTCTTGAGTATAAGAGATAGAGCCAGTTACGTTTCCGCTTGGTGCTTTATCTAAAGTTATGGATGTTCCAGAGATAGAACGGATAGAGGTTCCAGGTGCAATGTTTGTTCCAGTAACGAGCATTCCAGGCTTTAGGTTTGTAGCACTAGACACAGTGACAATCGGAGATGTGCTATTTCCTGTAGTTGTTGCTGTATATGTAACGCTGTTTGAGACTGTAGCAATGCTTACATAGTCACCAACTGCAAGACCGTGAGGTGCTGATGTGGTTAGTGTTGCAGTGTTATTTGACACTGCTTTACTTGTTATATCTAAAGATGTTGTATCTATAGAGCGAGAGACAATGTTAAATGTAGAGATACCAGTAACTGCAGTAGATGCAATTGTGTATGTTCCATCAATTAAAACAGTAAAACTATTAGATGCTGGTAAAGATTGAATCACTCTGAATCCATTGATAGCAGGGTCAACATCTGTAATTTCTAGTTCTTGACCCTCAATAAGGTCGTGAACTCCAGAGGTAGTAAGAGTGGCTAAAGACTCGGCAGGTGAACTTCCTGCAACTGGAACTGACGCCTTGCGAATAATTGAATACTCAATTTCACTGGCTGGTTTGATGTCATCATTGACAAAACCTTGACCTGCAAAGTCCTCAAGCATCCACCCTATAAGTTGGCGAGTTGTTTCATATGAATCCAATACAGAGCGGGCTACGCCAGTATTAGATGGGCTCAAGGCAAGAGTTGCTGGACTTGAAAAAGTAAAACTAGCCAAAGAAGGTGTAGTGAGAATGGTACGGTCACCATTAAGGGCAGAGTTGAGGTTCTTTATTCTTACAATATCTCCTGCTACAAAACCATGCTCAACGGCGGTAAAGACTGTGGCAGTGCCTGATGCTGCTTGATATTTTGAACAAAAGACGTTTTCTGAGCCATAGTAAAGAGTCTGCCAGAGAACGCGATGGTACAAGTAACTTATAAACTCTGATGCATCAACTGTAAGTTTTTTACCAGATGGTGAGTATTGGCGACCCCAAATAATTCCGCCCCACACACATACGCCATTTCTCAACACAAAGACCGAGGTTTTTCCTGGCATAGTATTTTCGTAAAGGTCAAGAGCAACGGTTGCATCAATGACAGGAATTGAGCCAGAAAAACTACCAGCCTTACTTAGCGCTCTTTCGTAAGAAACATCTACAAAAGGAATTTCAGCAATAGTTTGGTTTGTTAAAAGGTCAACAAGGAAATAGCGGTACTCCGCTGGAACAATCTCATTCGTTGCCATATCGTCTCTTTTCTGTCATTATTACTAAGCAAGCCAGCCCGAACGATATTGAACGGTTAGTTTTGCAGCAGAACTTGATGGAGCACCTGCATCGGAGAAAACAATAGTATTTACTCCTGGAGCAAGGGTGACATACTCGTTATACACATCTAGTTTAGTCCGTGCGCCAGAGTATTGACCATTGAGAAACACCTGTCGGTTGTAGGTATCAATCTCTAAAGTATCTGGTCCATAAGCAAGAGAGCCAGTGGTGGCAGAGTATCCAAAGTTTGTACCAGTTGCTTCAAAAGTAAACTGTGTAGATGTTGATGAAGTTCCTATAATACTAAGAACAAGTTGTTCTCCGTCATAGGGAGCACCAATTCCAGAAATAGTAACTACATCTCCAGGAATTAAACCATGCGCAGTTGTGGTTCCAACTGTTGCAAGGTTATCAAGAAGACCTCTACCGTTGACAACTTTGGTAGTTGCAGCACGCAAAGTGCCACTAATAGTAATTGTTTCGTTGTTTGTGGTGTTGTCAATAAATGCTGGACCAACAATAGGACCTTCAACAGTAAGGTAAGTTGCTACAGGATAGTTTCCGATGTTCTCTACAGTTGCAGAACCAGAACGAACAGGAGATGCCGCGCTTTTTGCAAGAATTTCTCTGCTTCTATAACCTTCAATATCTACATCGTTCCACTCATACTTGATAGGGTCTGCAGCGCGTAGTCCAATAGAAAACTCAGTGCGCCCTCTTGCATTAACTGTCTCTATATTTACTTCTCCACTAAGACGAACAAAAGACGCCTTAGTTGGGTTTTCGTTAGTCTTTAACCAACCACCACCACGCACTAAGTTGATAGCAGATACTAAGCGATTTCTTGCAGCAGCAACTAAAGCAGGGTCTGAAGTAAGAAATACTCCCTCTAAAGTCAAATCTCTTGCGTTGTAACGGCCTTGAACATCATATGCTCCATCGCCCCATCCGCGCTTAAAGTCTGGGATGTCAGGAGATGGCATAGTCCACCAACCTTCAATATTGGTAATAACCCAAACAACACCAAACTCATCAACTCGGTTGAAGACAAAGTCGTTAAGAGATATGTCTTCCTGTAACTTCATTCCAGTCAAATGAGGAACTGGTAGAGGAGTTAGACCCGTATTTACATAATAATTTTCTTCGCGTTGGGTAGTCATTACGCGGCTCCCTTACGAAGTGAGTAGGCTAGTTGACGAGAAACAATTGCTGCAAGTTCACGTTCATCCATTCCAGCAGAAGGATAAACATTTACAGTAACGCCCTTACCAGCACCACCGCTAAGCATCTCAATCATCGCTTTATCGCGCTTTGAAAGACCGTCTGGGTCAAGTGGCTCAATACGTTCAGGGCGACCTGCTTCTGCTATACGACCAATAAGACCACCAGCACGAGGTGCAACAATTCCACCATCTGCAAAGTTTGCTAGGTTGATACGAGGTAAGTTAGGAACATTGAATGTATTTCCACCAATTCCTGGAACCCACTTAGGAACTGTAAACTTAAACTTTCCAACTGAGTTATTCCAAGCATCAGAGATTGCGTTAATTACTCCTACGAATGGAGAAACAATTGCCTTAATTGCAAACTTAATTGCGTTAAATGCTGATTCAAAAGATTTTTTCATTGAAGCGGCAGCACCTTCGGTGTTGCCAGTTAATAGTTGGAAGATTCCCTTTACGAAGTTCCAAACAGCCTTAAATGCTTCAATGATTCCGCCAATGACATAGATAACTTTCTGTATTGCTCCAGAAAGAACACCAATGGCTCTTACAAGAATAAAACTCAGGACAGGAACAAGAGTGACTGCTAAGAAGTCTCCCACGTTTTTGAAGATATCTCCAAGACTCTTGACTGACGGGAATACATCTTTAATTGCTCCCATAATGTCGTTGAACGCACCTTTAAGAGCACCAAGACCAGCATCAATAAGAAGTTTTACTGCTGTTCTAAGGTTCTCACTGTTTGTATATGCAAGAACAAGAATTGCAACTAGGGCAGCAACAGCAGCAACAATTGCCAATAGAGGACCAGTTCCAATCCCCAGCGAAGCAGCAAGTAGGGCAAACTTTGTTTGAAGCATTCCCACAAACCCAGCGCCAGTTGAAATTAAACTAAATAACTTAAAGAAAGGCCCTAAGACCGCTTTTGCACCAAAGGCAGCAACAGCAAAGACTGTTTTGAAAGCAAGGAGGAGAGGAAGAACCTGAGCAGTGATTTCTAGAATTCTTTGTCCTATGTCAGATTTCAAAAACTCGTTTACTTTATTTACAACAAGAGAGAGCGTGTCAAAGAAAATTGTAATTGAATTTGCTGCAGTAAGGGTCTCCGTGATGTTTGCAATAGCAATTAAAAAATCTCCAAACGCGGGTCCAGCGCCAGCCAAGTTAGCACCGATGCGGCCAAAGATATCTACAACTACATTTAATTTATCAAAGAAAATACCAAGACTTTCGTCATCGGCAAGTTTAATAATTTCTCCACCAATATTGCCAAGAAGAGAGAGAAGTTTTGTTCCGTTCTCAGCCGCTCCAGCAAAGAACTCCTTAAGAGGTTTTCCATCAATTTCAGATATATTCTTAAATCTACCTGTAGCCTCTTTTAGATAATCAAGAAGTATTTGACCGCCACTACCAGGACCTACGTTTGCTTTAATAATCTTTCCAAAGCCACCAAAAACGTTACCAAAAATAGTACCTAAATCTTTTAATATCCCTTGAGCAATTGAAAATCTCTCAGTAAGGTCTTCTACACCTTTTTTAGTATTCAGAGTCATCTTCCATGCACCAGTGATTTTGACAAGCCAATCACCGAAAGCCTCAATAAGAGGCTCTGCTGCCTCAAGAAGAATTAAAAATACTTCATACAAATTTCCAGTGACTATTCCAAGTTTTTCAATAAACCTATTTGACGTTCTCCAGACATTTTCTAGTCTTCTTAAGTTGTCTCCAGAAGTTACAGTTTTTGCAAGATTTATTGCAACTCTTCCAAGAGTATCTCCAGTTTCTCTAAGAAGTGGTTTTAGCGCAGGAAAGAGGTCTTTGACAAGTATCCTCATAGCAGTTTCTAGTTGAGGGAATAGTTTTTCCCCTGCGGCAGCCTTAAGAGCCTTGAACTCTTCTCTAATGGATACCATGTATTTAACAAAATCTTGAGCCTCTTTAGAGAGACCTTCAAGAGCATCTGCATAGGCACTGGCTGCTGCAGTTTGCGAATCAAAGTTATCTACTGCATCCTGAGCCTCATCGCGTGCTTCAGTGGCGCGGGAAATTGCTTTTTGATTATCAACAAGAGTTTCGTTGTAATTAGCCAAAGCATCATCAGTATCACGCTGGGCACGAAGAACTTCTTTCTGGTTCTTTGCCTGTGTCTCAAGGTCTGGACCTAACTTAGCATTTTCTGCTTCTTTTGTTTTAAGGTCATTATTAGCATCAATCGCACGACGATAGTTGAGGTCAGCCGATGCAAATGCAAGTTCTGCTTCTTTACGAGCACGAGAATTAGGTGGGAGGTCTGAAACACGGGCAAGAGTTTCACGAGCCTTTTCTAAATCAAGAGCAGCCTTCTGCTCATTAATTGCCGCATCTTCTGAGTCAAATGCAAGTTGTTGTAGTTGCTCCCTAGACTCTTTAAGGGCTTCGTTATAACTTTCACGAGAGTCTTGCAGAGACCTTAATGCTGATGCTTCAGATTTATTGGCATCTTCAATAGTTTTTGCTAAATCTTCTTGCGCACGTTTTAGTCGTTTTGCTGCTTCTAGTTTTGCTTTATCATTTGCTATACTGCCTTTTGCTGCTTTATTTCCAGCAGAGATTGCTTTTCCAACCCCTGCAAAGGCAAGTCTTGCTGTAACTGCTGCAATACCTACAGCAGTAAGTGCCCCAGCAAGAGTAACTAAAGCAGGTAAAGTTGCGGCACTAATTACTGAGCCAAGGCTTATAAGAGTTGTTCCAAGCACACCAACTGCACCAACAACAGATGTAATTGCTGGTCCAAGAGCATATCCAGTACGAACTAAAGAAGAAAGTCTATCGCTTGCTCTTTTAGATTCTGCTATGAAAGAGCCACTAAATAATTCAAAATTCTTGGTTCTTTTATTAAAACCTGTTCTGAAATCATCACCAGTCTTTTCACCAGCAGTACGACCAATGTCGCTTGCTCCGTCAAAAGCCTTTTTAATGTCTTTTTCAACGCCAGCCGTGATGGCGCGAACAACTACATATGCATCACCTACTACTGCCACGCCATCACCTCCTAACTACTTATCCGATTGGTGCATCTAAGATTTTACCGAACGGCTTTGGTGCGTCGGCATCAAAGTTTGTCGCTGGTACAAATGGCTTAGTTGCTTGCTGCTTTGGGTCAAAAGGTTTTATTTCATCTTCTACATATCCATCTAACGGCTCTTCCATATTAAAATCTGGAGTAGCAGTAGAGAATTGATAGACTTTGTCATAAAACTCTCGGTAAAGAATTGTTCTCATCTTGTTTTTAACTTCGGAATTTTCGCCCGTCTGAGAGGAATTTAGGTCGTCTTCAATAATTACATGCATGACGTCTAACATATCGCTTACTTCCATAGAAGAAAGTTGTAGGCCACTCATAAGTGCTTTTCCGTTAACATATGGCCAGAGTTCTACTGCCCACTCACAGAGTGCTCTGGCCCCGGTTGAGGACGGCCTGAATACTGCTCAACCAACCAAGCAGTAATCTCCCCGAGAGCCTCAACCGTTACAATTTTGTCTTCTGTTGCTAGAAGAGTGTCAAAATCCTTCTTACTTTCTGGAGTAAGAGTTGCATTAAAGAAGTTCATAATTACAGCAGTTGCTGCACCTTGGTCTTCAGATGATGCAGTAGTTACCATATCAAGAAGAACTTTTCCTTGAATTGCTGGTTTGCAGTTAAAATCCTGTCCGTATAACTTAAACGAAATTGGCTCGGAAAGAACTACCCCTCCATCGCCAAAGTCTTTGAATTTAGGTGTCATCTATGTTTTCCTATCTTGTGTCTTTTACTACTTTTGTAGTAAATCTATTTTACCTAACTAAACCAAGGTTATCCGTGAGGAATTTGTTTGGTTTAGTTCCAGGATGCATAACGGAGTGCGCATATACAACCGTGGAACCTCTTGTAAATCGCAACACCTGAGCCCTATTAGGGGTAATTAGGTGTGGCTTAGTGCCTTCATGGTGTGCCAAAGCGTAATTAAGGGATGAACCAATTCTTACGAATTGACCTCTAGAATCACGCAAGTGGCGCATATGAATTGAAGCACGAAGTGCTCCAGTGCGAACGCCGACTTGAGCCATAGCGGCCATCTTAATCATTCGCCCTTTTCCTGCTAAATATCTTCCAACATCGCCAGAAGGATTATTCAGCATGAAATCTAGTTCTGCTTTTCTAATTACAACAGTCATTATGGAATAGCCGCCGTAACAGTTAGCACTGTTGATTGAAGACCACCTTCAGCAGTTCTTACTTCAACGGTTGCAATAACTCCCATACCGTAGCCACCTGCAGGTTCCCAGACATCCATCTGAGCAGCGCTATCTAAAAGAATGTAAGCATCGTATGCAGTAATCTCTGCTGCTGCTTGAATTGTCTCTGCTGCTGGTGGTCTTCCGTTTTGACCAACAACAGGGATAGAACGAGTGACAATTACATTTACTGTCGCACTACGCGGGTCATTACAGCGACGAGGCTGTGTCGCCTCATCCCCTGGAGCGCCAACATACATTTGCACAAAAGAAACTACAACTTGCTCGCAATCAAGTGCTGGCTCACCGAGAGTGTAGTAGCGGCGAGAAGGCAAAGGCATAGTGTAAGAAGCATAAGAAGAGATAACTTGATTAAGTATTGCCTGTAAAAAAGAGGCAAGGTTTTTAGCATCGTTACTTACAGATGCCTTATTTATGTCCGCGTATCCAGCCATTCGTCTCTCCTTTTTTCCTAAGAATACACTCTACAGTGTATAAATAGGGTCTACTCTAGTTGCGAGTTGGATTGAGACATTTGCTGTTAATAAATTAATAACTTCATCAACTGCAGGATTTCCCAAACTAGGACGAGTGCAGTAGATGTCATAACTTCCAGGCTCTCTTGGCCCCAAGATAGACAAGATATCTGCATAGGATACTGTTAAAGTAATTTTACTTGTTGCTCTATTAAGAACAGCAGCGCCAGTCAGTGTTTGGTTTTTTGTAGATGTGTAGTCGGAAACAGTAAGAGATACTTGCCAAGCATTATCGCTAGTTAAGAAATCTCCACTAACTTCATCAAGATAGATAACAACACTTCCACCAGTAGGCAAAACCTTAAGGTCAAACGCTGTCTCTGTAAATAAGTATGGCTTAGGAACAATTCTGCGTGCCTGAGGGACATCTGGAGAAAAGACACGAGCACGAGCACGGGCCTTGTCGGGGTTTGCTGTTTTAAGGAATAAATCAACTGCATATAGACCAGTACGAAGTTCATCAATAAAGTCTTGATTGTCAAGAAGAGTGTAAGAAATTCCTTGGCGAGATATAGAAGTCACACGCTGTGGAAGAGCGCAGGTATCGTCACCTTCATATAACTTAATTAGTTCAATGGCAAGCATACGAGCAGCATTTTTTCCTGCTATAGGAGGCTCTGTTCCATAACTATATGTAACTTCAACATTTGAAGGAGTCCATGAAGCCCCTGGGGTTGCAATAATTGTTGAGTGCTCCCCTAGATAGTATCTAGTAGGGTCTATGACGTTTCCAAATTGGTCACGCATATTGTGAATTTTAATAACTTTACGACCACGAAGGCGTAGTTTAGAGCGAGATGATGTTCCATCTCCTAAAAAATCATAATCATCAAACCCGTGAGAAGCAATGTTTTGAACGCTTCCATCAATTAGCGTTGGTAAATAGTTTCTAGAAGATGCACCTAGACGTAGGTTTGGGTCGTAGGAAGCAACATACTTTTCAGTTACAGTAGTTGTTCCACTATATTTACGACCAGACATAGCCCAAAGTAAATATGAAGCAGTCTTTACAGCATCGTAGGCATAGTCAGACCCAGAGTATGTACCTAAGTCCTCTACGTTAGTCCATAGATTGCTCACAACAACCGCCTCGGATAATGAAAACGGACGACGGCCTCATGTATTAATAACACGACTGGCACGCCGTCCGCCTCCTAGTGAAATTACGCTATTGGGTCCTGATTTGAAGCAATGATGAAGTCAACTGCGCTATCAGGGTTGTAGTTCTCGTTACCAGGTACGTTGTAAGTGGTTGTTGAACCTTGTGAAGTGAAGTCTGTAACAGCCTTGTATCCACGCTGACGAACTGCTGTTCCGACTGGAGAAACAACTGTTGAGGCAACATCTGTTGCTGTCTTAGCATAGGTAAATGAGTTGCTTGTCTTGTTTGTAATCAAGAAAGTTCCGTTGAATGTAGCATCTACACCAGCAACAACAACTGTCTGACCGATTTCAAACCCATGGGCTGCTGAAGTTGTAAGAGTTGCAACGTTTGATGTCAAAGACTTGTTGCTAACTGATACTGACTT